>OLXK01000542.1_pt1 | contig 35818 bp, 27 predicted proteins | sample 1674321 | NCBI WGS metagenome assembly OLXK01 (sample SAMEA103958162, study PRJEB25191) | human gut metagenome | reverse complement strand
TAGGGATAGAGAACAAGCACTTTTTTTGAAAAAACATACTTTTTCTACAAGCTGAACTGACCCTTAGTGTACTCGTTGTACGCCAAGGGTCAGTTTTATCTGACGGGTTATTTATAGCTAACCCGGTGGCATTGATTTAACGCTTTTTCAAATCAGAGAGCCAATCCTATTGCCCATGCGATAAGTCCCGCAAGAGCCGCAACGGGTACTGTCATAATAAGCAGCTTCAGCATCTTTGTAGCCTTATACTTAGGATCGTGCCAGGTGTCAAGCAGATCTTCTGTGCCGGGGATTATCCACCATTTCGACTTTGCTACCCAAAGGTAGTCAACGAAGAACCAGTCGAAAAATTCCATTCCGTAGAACAGGACATAATACTGCCACGCACATTCGAAATAGCCTCTTGCGCCGTTTATAAAGAGTATCATGACTATCGGGAATATCAGATCTCCTATCAGAAGCAGGGTCATTGAAATGACAGTACGTTGCTTTATTTTCTTTGCGGTCGTAAGCCCCATTTCTATAACTCTGTCCTGCATTACCTTCGGATAGAATATAATTCCGCCTACAGGCCCTTTTCTGCCGACAAGCGCAAGCATAAAAAGCGCAAACCATACCCACAGGATAAGAATTTCTATAACCAGTTTAAGTATCAGCATATTTTCTCCTCCTTTTTATTTATTCCGAATTTGATTATACATGACTAACTCATTTGTGTCAATATAGGAAATAAACAAATCCGCCTGTGTGTGCAGGCGGATCAGCTTGTAGAAAAAGTCTGTTTTTATAAAGATAGAGCAAATTCTCTAACCCTAACCCCAAACCCCTTCCCCATGGTGAAGGGCTGTGTATGCTTGGTTGGCTTTGCGTCCTGCAAAGCCTTGCGGCATACACGCCCGACATCCGTGCCGGGGCTATATTGCTGGGGCTACCGCCCCTAGTCCCTGTTGGGGGCTACGCCCCTCAACCCCATTTATACATTATTTCTTCTTGGCTTTCTTTTTCGGCACAGGCGTTATCCGCTCGAGGATTTCGACCGCCTTTGCCGTAAGCTCCCTGTCCTCTATGTCAAGTATATAATGCTCCTTTGCACTGTCATACGGCACACCGCACTCAGCGCCCGACATAAGTTCTTCGATTTCTGGGAGCTTTTTAACATATACCGTGTTGTCGCAGACAAGCAGGACAGGCTTATCGTTAACATAAACCATATATTCGCCGAACATCTTTTTATACCGCACGTTTTCGATGCCGACAAGCTGTTCACATACGAACTCTATATATTCCTGCGATGTTGCCATTTCTCAGCCTCTGCCTTCTTTTCTCTTTACAAAAAATCTTATTGCAAACAGCACCGCCAGCATAAGCGCCACCGAGAAGCCAAGCACTATGAATACGTTATGCACAAAGCCCGACAGCAGATAGCCGACAACGCACACCGCCGCAACTGTCAGCGCATACGGCAGCTGTGTCGAAACGTGATTGACGTGGTCGCACTGTGCGCCTGTCGATGCCATAATGGTGGTGTCCGAGATAGGCGAGCAGTGGTCGCCGCACACCGCACCCGCAAGGCAGGCTGAAATGCAGATGATGACCATTGACGGAATTTCTCCCGTCTGCGAAACATTTGCAAGCTCCGCCTCAAACACGCTCGTAACGATAGGGATAAGTATGCCGAACGTTCCCCACGATGTACCCGTTGCAAAAGCAAGCCCGATAGCCACCACGAACAGTATTACAGGCAGAAGCACGCTCAGCGCCGTTGCACTCTGTACCACTCCCGAAACAAACGCGCCTGCTTCAAGGTGGTTTGTCATCGTTTTAAGCGTCCACGCAAAAGTCAGTATAAGTATCGCAGGCACCATCTGCTTGAATCCTGCGGCGATAGAATCCATACATTCGTTGAACTTCAGCACACGGCGGAGCATATAATATGCGATTATAACTATCAGCGCCGAGATGGAGCCGAGCGACAGACCGTAAGCCGCATCGCAGTTTGCAAATGCCGTCACAAAATCCGTACCGGAGAAAAATCCGCCGGTATAGATCATACCCACAACGCAGAACACGATAAGCACAGCAACAGGAAGTATAAGGTCTATAACCCTTCCACGCTCGGTCACCGGCTGTGCGTCCTGCTCATAAGTATTGTTTTTTGTCGTGAAAATATCACCGTTCTTTGCGTTGTCCTCGTGTATTTTCATCGGTCCGTAATCCGTATCGCTCGCCGATATGAATATTACCATAAGTATCGTTAAAAATGCGTACAGATTATACGGGATAGTGTTTATGAACAGTGATATTCCGTTTACGCCCTCGACCGTACCGCTTACCGCCGCCGCCCACGATGAGATAGGTGCAATAATGCAGATAGGTGCGGCTGTCGAATCTATAAGATAAGCGAGCTTTGAACGTGATATGCTGTGCTTGTCGGTTATCGGCCTCATTACCGAGCCTACCGTCAGACAGTTGAAATAATCGTCAACGAATATCAGCACACCGAGGAAAAACGTTGACAGTGCAGCTCCCCGTCTGCCCTTGATATGAGCCGCCGCCCATTCACCGTAGGCACGGCTGCCGCCCGCCTTGTTCATCAGTACAACGATTATTCCCAGTACAACAAGGAACACCAGTATTCCGACATTGTATGCGTTTGAAAGATTTGTTATAAGGCCGTCCTGCACGACCGCCTTGAACGTTCCCTCAAATCCTGTTCCCGATGCCGCCGCATAGATTATTCCGCCCGACAATATTCCGACAAACAGCGAGGAATACACTTCCTTTGTGATAAGCGCAAGCCCTATCGCTATAACCGTCGGAAACAGCGACCACAGCGTACCCTTGGCTTCGGTTATCGGTGCGGCAATAATACAGCATACCGTAAAAGCTACGATAAGCAATCCAAACACCGCTTTGCTCAGATAAGATTTTTTCTTCTTTTCCATTGTTACTTCCTTTTCGCCCGTAAGCCTGTCGCACGGGCGGATTTACGTTTTAAGATACTTTAATGGTACATTATTTCGGCTCTGTTGTCAAGCGTTTACAGCTTAAAACCACTGTAAAAAAGCGTATTTTCTGCACTTGCAACAAAAAATTCCGCCCCGATAACCCGGAACGGAAAAATCTGTATTCAATATGCTATCCGAACCCGTTAATCTTCCCTGTACTCCATAGTATACAGATACTGACCGGATTTCAGTTGCTTTTTAGCGGTATTCTTCATTCCGCACTTAGTGTATTTAGCTACCTTAAGCTCAGTGTCGGTATCAAGCACGCAGGGTATACCCTCCCTTGCCGCTTCGGAAAAAGGGTGTTCCAGTATCTTTTTCATATATCCTTTTCCCTGATATTCACGCAGAACTACCACCATCGACACCGCTACATAATCCTTTTCCTTTTTGTAGACTTTGGCATAAAGCTCCTCGCTTGAACCTGCCACTATTCTCACACTGCGAAATGACATCTCCCTGAGCATTCTCCCGACCATATGTAACGCAGGCTTCAGCTTTATTTTAGTGCTTTTGCGCCAATACGCAAGAAACCCCTCGTGATTGTCGGACGTAGTGTACAAAACCCCCGAATTGTAGAAATACTCCGTCATTATCTCAAACGCCTTTATAATATCCTCACGAGGCGCAGTTGTGGCAATACCGTCGCCCTCTGCGGCGAAGGCTTCGCCGATAAGCGTTCCGTAATGCGCCAGCTCTTCCTTTGTCATACTGTTTACTTTCTGCATTTTTTACGCTCCTGTTCTAAAGTTAGTTATCGCTAATTACATTATAACCGATTTCAATCCGGCGGTCAACCAAAAATTCCGCAATTTCCAAAGCAGACCGCTTTATATCAAAAACAGCGTTTTACCTTCGTGCCGCATATTACACTTCGTAATATTTTAAATCCACATTTCCATTTCTCCGCTGTCGCTGAATCCGATTTTTTCATACAGCCGCCGTCCGACAGCCGACGGTTTCAGCCGTACATTGTGAACTCCCTTGCCTTTAAGCCATTCGATAAGTTCTTTCATTATAAGAGAAGCGTATCCGTTTCTTCTCTTTTCGGGAACGCAATATACATCAATGACATATCCGTACATCGGAGTTTTGAAAAAGCAGAACGGCACATCTTCCTTTATCACAGCGCCGCCGCACGCAATCGCCTTGCTGTTTTCATATACGAGATAGTGACAGCATTTTTCCTGTGAGTACAGTTCTTTGTATTTTGCGTATATTTTACTCTCGGCGTTCTCCTGAAGCAACGTTACTGAACCTACCTCTTTGAACATATCCATTTTCATTTGAACCACAATGTCAAGGTCTTTTATCTCCGCTTTTCTGACTTCCATAATTACAGCCTTTCGCATATTCGATCATATAAACATTGCCATATAAACCGGAACACATAAAATGTCCTGTTCCTTGCCCATATCCTTTGTATACACAATGTATCTGTTCAGTATCCGCCCGGAATATTTTTCGGTAAATACATCAAGCGATCTATGCGTTTTATAACCCGATGATTTTACCTCTATCGGCACTATCTTGTTTTTCCTTGCAAGCAGGAAATCAACCTCATAATTATGCCTTGTTTCTTCATTCATAATTGTATGATAGAATAATTCGTCACCGTTACTTGCAATACACTGTGCGACCGCATTTTCATATAAATATCCGAGATTGACACTCAGCTTATCACTGAGGACTTTCTGATATATATCATTTTCAGTAAAATCCTTATCCTTGAACATAAGCGTTACAAACAGCCCCGTGTCACTAAGGAACAGTTTAAAACGGGATAAATCCTTAGTGCTTGACATTCCGGTGTTAGGGTCATTTACATTATACGAAACAAGGACAGTCTTTGAATCCTTAAGCTCGGCAATAAGCTCCAGAATTTTGTCCGATTGCTCTTTACCGATTACTGTGCCCGGCTGAAATCTGGCTACATTCTTATTAAGCTGTGCCGGTATTGCATCAAACAGCATCGAGAGCCTGCCCGTCTGATCTATTTTTGCAAAATCCGCCTCATAAAGATTTAGTATATCACGCTTAATTTCATCAACTTTTCTGAAATTATTGCTTTCAATATAAGCGCTCACCGCCTGCGGCATTCCACCGACAAGCATATATAGTCTGAACTGCCTTAGCTGTTTACGGTGTATTGCGTCCCCGAGCGGAATATTTTTTTCAAAGCATTGTCTTAGTAAAGAAAATGTCGTTTCATCACCGAGTGCCCACAGAAATTCCTCATAGTCCATAGGGTACATACTGACTTTTCTTTCTTCGCTCGGGATCACTATATCTCTGACATTTTTCTTTATAGAAATCAGCGAACCCGTTTCTATATAGTCATATCTGTGATCTTTGACAAGCGTTTTTATAGCCTGCCGTGCCATAGGACATAGCTGAACTTCGTCAAATATGATAACCGACCTTCGTTCGTGCAAATCCTTCCTGTACTGAAGCTGAAGCTGCAAAAAAAGATAATTCAGATCGGAAACATCGTCAAAAAGCTCTCTGACCTCTTTCGACGCTGTAGCAAAATCAACAAGTATATAGCTTTCATATTCGTTCTTCGCAAACTCCTCAACGACTGTCGATTTTCCGATACGCCTTGCACCCTCTACAAGCAGAGCAGTATTGCCGCCCGATTCATTTTTCCACTGTAACATTTTGTCGTATATCTTCCGCTTGAACATAGGCTTTCTCCTTTTTCGCATTTTTTATTTTGCCGATTTCAAGAATAATCGCATTTTTTATAAAAGCGTTTTTATGCTTTATCTCAATTTTTATTTCCGCTATTTTATCCGTTATCGCAATTTTTATACTTCAATATTACCACTTTTCCGCACTTTTTGCAATACCCATCCCCGTTTTTGCATAAAAAACCCCGCCCCCGAAACCTCGGGAGCGGGGAAATCGCCTATATCTATCGCTTCACTTACGCATTCTTGTCAAGACCTGTGATTTCAAGTGTATCACGGGCGATAAGAAGCTCCTCGTTTGTAGGAATTACCCATACCTCAACCTTGCTGTCGGGAGCAGAGATCTTTGTGAGCTTGCCCTTTAAGCCGTCGTTTACAGAGTTGTCGAGCTTGATGCCGAGATATTCCATATTCTCGCATACGCCCTTTCTTACTTCCGGAGCGTTCTCGCCGATACCGCCTGTGAAGATAACAACGTCAAGACCGTTCATAGCGGCTGTGTAAGAACCGATGTACTTCTTTATCTCGTATGTCAGCATATCTGTAACAAGTTGTGAACGCTTGTCACCCTGCTGTGCGGCACTTGTAATATCTCTGTTGTCGCTGAACTGACCCGAAAGTCCGAGGAAGCCCGACTTCTTGTTGAGATAGTCGCTCATCTGTGCGGGAGTGAAGCCCAGCTTGTTCTGTACGAATTCAACAGCCGAGGGGTCAACGCTGCCCGAGCGTGTACCCATGATGATACCGTCAAGAGGAGTAAAGCCCATTGATGTATCTACAGACTTTCCGTCCTTGATAGCTGTTATGGATGAACCGTTGCCGAGGTGGCACGATACGATGTTAAGACCTTCAAGGCTCTTGCCTGTGACCTCGCCGTACTTCATTGATACAAAGCGGTGTGACGTTCCGTGGAAGCCGTACTTTCTTACGTGGAACTGCTCATAGCACTCATAAGGCATACCGAACATATAAGCCTTGGGAGGCATTGTCTGGTGGAACGCCGTATCGAATACTACTACCTGAGGAGTTGTTTCGGGGATAACCTTCTTGCAGGCTCTCAGCGCAAGTGCGTGTGCGTGGTTATGTACGGGAGCAAGGTCTGCAAGACCGTCTATCTGATCTATAACCTCGTCCGTTACGATTGTTGTCTTTGTGAATACCTCAGCGCCCTGCACTATTCTGTGACCTACAGCGCCTATCTCGCTCATATCCTTGATAACAGCGGCGTCGCCCTTTGTCATTACCTCAACCAGCTTTTCAAAAGCCTCTGTGTGAGTGGGGAACGAACATTCCTCTACATATTCCCTGCCGTCAAACGTCTTGTGAGTGATCTTTCCGTCTATACCGATACGCTCGCAATTTCCCTTTGCTATGACCGACTCATCCTTCATATCTATAAGCTGATACTTCAGTGATGAACTGCCGGCATTTACTACCAGAATTTTCATTTAAATAAGATACCTTTCTGAATTAATTTTTGCTGAACGCAATATCATTATTATTTTAAACCAAACCGCCCGAAAAATCAAGTGCTTTGACGAAAAATACGACTGCTTGCCGATATTTTTACACCATGAGGAGAAAACAAGAAAGCCGCCCTATTTAAAAGGCGGTTGATTTTTAACTCAATCTTGGGAGCGGCTGTTTATGAAGTTGCATTCCCCCCGATAATATGCTAAAATATTCACGAGGGAAACCTTGGACGTCAGGCGACCGGGTGCCCCGGTTCTCTGTTCCGCCTTTTAACAACATAATGTATGCTACACTTTTTTTGACGGCGGATTTAAATGTCGAAACTATAAAAAGCAGTTCTATCTCCCGTAAGTGCGAAAGCACTTTGAAAGGAGGTGAAGCTGTGTACATAACGCTAAGTGATTTAACACAGATAGGAATATTTCTCACTGCTTTCACAGTTATGATATTCACAATCATTTCTTTTAATAAAAAGAAATAACCGCCCCTATGTTGCAAACTGAAGGCGGTTATTCTTTAACTACCATTGGGAGCGACCGTCTGTCGTTTCCCTCTTTTTGTATCTATAATATAACATAAAATCAAGTCGGTGTCAAGTGCATCGCCCTGCATAATCCGAAGAACCGCCCCGATTAAAAGGCGGTTTTCCTCACAGGCCTTATATATTTCCAGTATCTCCTGCAGTCGTGATAGAAGTAAAACACCCTGCCCTGCGTTTTGTCAAGCTCATAGCCCGACTTTTCATAGTCAAAGTCCTTCATAGCCTGTTCTATCTTTGCTTCAACCGCACTGTTTTCGGTCTGAAAGTCAAATGGTCCGTGTTCAAATACGATATACTCGCCCTCAGGCACATCCATAATATGCATCTGCCTTGGTATCTCTCCGCTGTAGTCGGCAGGAAGCCTTACACCGTAAGCCTCAGCCAGCGGAATGCCCCAGCTGCATATTCTTCCCTCAGGCTCGTTTATGTACGCCATGACCTGACCGCTTCCGCTGTTCGCCTCATCACCGCCCATATCGTCGAGCTTGCCCTTGATACTGTCAAGCAGTCCGCATATAGTTTCGCAGTCCTGTCCGGGAATGTGACTCTGCTTTTCCCAGAAGTCGTAATACCCTATACTCTCATAGTTTCTGATATGCAGGAATTTATGAGCCGGTATCGTTACGAAATACGCCTTAATATCACTGTTTGTCTGTGCCATACCTGTTCCTCCTATACCTAAAAGATAGCAGTCGAAAGGTCTTATAGCTGTGCGGAGAATTACAGGTACAGGGTGTAAGCGGTAAGCGCTCGGAGTAATTCCGTATGCCGCTTTGAATGCCCTTGTGAACGCCTCATGAGATGTAAAGCCGTAGTCAAGCGCAATATCAAGTATGCCCTTGTCGGTATCTCTCAGTTCCCTCAGCGCAAAAGCAAGCCTGCGGTATCTCATATAATCCCTGAGCTTCATTCCCGATATTTCGCCGAATTTCCTTGAAACATAGTATTCCGAGTAGCCGAGCGTCTGCGACAGCCTGCCGAGCGTCAGCTTTTCGTCCTCGCCGCTTCTGATACACCTGTCTATGTCGTCAACGATATTCTGAATATTCATATACCATTCGTTTATCCCACTCATCTGTTTTCCCCCTTACAGCCTTCTTCCGCCTTTCCGACTGAATTTATTTTACCATAAAAGAGAAGCGTCCGCTTGATACGGCTTGCCGTCCTGCTTATTCCTCCGGCGTAAAGAACACATTCCCGTCATCGTCGGTCGTAAACACCGTGAAGCCGGTATAGCACACATTTCCGTAAATATCGTTTATAACAAAGCTGTATCTGTAGTCGCCTGCAGGCAGATTGACAAACTCTATCATATTGTCGCCGCTGTAGGTGCATTCATCGCCCTCCGCTTTGCCTGCAAAGTTACCCTCGCTGTCGTAGGTGTTGAATATCGGCACTATGACATCGCCCTCTTTAAGCGGAACAACACTCCTTGCCGACTCGCCGTTTTCGTTTACACCGTCCCATGTTCCAAGCGCCGTTATGTCATACGCATTGCCGTCCTGCGTCATAGCTATACGCAGATTCGTTTCCTTGCCGTTGAGCTTTATAGGTGATGTGTAAACCGAGCTGTTTCCGTTCTTCTCCACTATGAACATAGGGATAAGATTATTCTCAATCATATACCACTGCCCGCTGAAATTATCCTCGACCAGTCCTGATGAGAAATCGACCTTTGTACTCTGGTCAACACCGAATTCGATAAGCTCACCCGTTTCTTCGTCAACACGGTAAACCGAGCAGTTTACGCTCGCAAGGTTGTTTATAGTATCGTCCGTAACATTGAAGTAGAACGTTCCCTCATCATCAAGCACAGGGCCGACATCTATCTGCACACTGCTCTTATCACCGCAGAAGCCCATGTTGTCGGTCTTGTTGTTGTAATGCTCCCAGTTGCTCTCGTAGTCGGAATAATCCCCGTCGCTCCAGTACACCGCACCGTCCGCAAGCCATGTTTTTTCACCGCTGTACCCGTCCGTACTGCCGTTTTGTGCGCCGTATGCGATTCTGTCAACAAACGTCATATAGTACGGACTTACGCACACCTTGCCGAATGTGGCAAGCTCGGCAGAGCCTGAAACGCCGAACGGATAGTAGGTCGAAAGCCCCGTTGAGCCGTCCTTGTCCTCGCCGCAGATGTTATACACTACCACCTTTTCAAGTGCCGACATGACCTTGTCCGCCTTGTCGCCCGATACCGCAGCCGCTATCATAGAGCCGAGATCCACCATGTTGGTATATCCCTCTGTATCGTTGTTACTGCCGTATGCTCTTACGGTATAGATGCTTCTTACCGCATTTGCAAGCAGTGCAGGGTCGGAAGAAATATCGTTCATTTCCTCAGCGGCGTCATTCACTGCCTTTACAAGTTCGTCTATTCGGCTGAGATCCGTTATCGAAAGCGTAGCCTCGCCGCCTGCGCCGATAGCCTCGCACGATGCCATAAAGCTGTCAGCGACCGTCTTTCCAAGCTCTGCTGTATCCGCTGTCGGATTACTTTCCATAAAGCCTGCTATCTCGGTATAATCCCAGCCGTATCCCGGTTCCGTTTCCTCAGACGCAAACATATAGTCAGCGTGCGGAACAAGCATATTCGCCGTTTCGACCGTTGCCATAAGGCAAGCGTCAAAGCCGATGAACGCAAACTTATCCGTCATCTTATCATATATCGAGGTAAGCGCAGTGTCTATCTCCTCAAGCGACAGCGAATCGTTCTCGTTAAGCTCGTCGAAGCACACGCCGCTTATACTTCCTCCGCCGTGGTTCCAGAAGATAACCCCCATTTTAGCCGCCGCATAGTTTTCTATACCCCAGCTTAAAAAATCGACAAGCACATCCTCCTTGCCCATATTGACAGATTCTTTTTCTTCGACAAGGCTTATTTCTCCGCCCGTTACAACATAACGCTGTGTCTTTTCGGCAGAGATGCCGTATGTATCAGCCCACGCTCCCGCACCGCCCGTCTGAATGACGAACTTCACGTTCTCGCTTTTTGATCCTGCGATCATTTCCTCAATGTCGCCGCTCGCAAGCCCGTTCTCGCTTTCAAGGTCGCTTCCGCACATATAAACGAATACCGTCTGTGTGCCGTCCTCGCCCATAGGCTTTTCGGCTTCACGCTGTTTTCTCGTAATGCTTATCCCGTCCGAACCGCTGAACGTCAGCTTTGACGCACGACTGCCCGTAACATTCCCGTCATATTTATTATCACTGCCTTCGCTACTTTCCGAATTGCCGCCGTCACTCGTCTGCCTGTTGTCGCTTGCCGTGCTGTCGGAAATCTCCTCCTCATCGTCAAGGCAGCCGCTCGATAGCACAGCCGTTGCAAGCACCGATACCGCAAGCAGTGCCCGTAATATCTTTTCGCTTGTTTTTCTCATAAGCTCTCCTTTTCTCTTAGCCGTAATTATAACCATATTCTCACATATTAATTATAATCGTTTTTCTCGGCAATTGCAACGAAAAGGCACAAAAGACATTTATTCGGCTGAAAACGGTAATCCCCCTCGCCGCCCTAAACTTCCAAAACCGCATTATTCCTCTCACTTTTCGTAATGCTAACATCTGTATTCTCCGATATGATTCTGTATCCGCACTATCCCACCCACTTTTCGTAGGGCGAGGGGCTTGCCCCTCCCGTTGCACCGTAGTTATTGATTTTCTCAGCGTTTTTAATCTATCAATCATCAATAGCGGATTGCAATCAAATTTTCATTTTTATATATTAACTTGATTTTTGATAATTGCAATGATGTTTCGGGAGGGGCAAGCAAGGCAAGGATGCCTTAAGTGTGTGCCCAAAGTTTCGCACGGATGCGAAACCAAAAAGCACACACAGACACTCACCCTACGAATATTCCTACAATTCATCACAACCGCATATAAACTGCAAACACCAAACTTGGCTTATAAACACTTTGCCGGTTTCGCAAAATGTAGCAAATCGCTATCACCCTTGCCTCCCCTCGAAAAAGGGGAGGTGGCTTGACGGCAAGGCACAAGCCTAATTTTACAGCGTTTTTATGCGATATATCCGACTTTTATGATTACTAAGTCGGTCTGCCGTCAAGACGGTGGGGATTGAAGTTGATAGAACTTCTATCCCTAAAACTTCTAAGCGTTCACAATCACAACTCGCCCCACACCAACCCTTCCAAAACCTCGCCCTTTTTAGTAAGTCATAACTAACCTAATTTTTACAAAAAAATTTTCAAAAACCTCTTGACAAATGCCGAAGTATCGGTTATAATAAAATCAACAAATCAGTAAACGTTACTGATTTCACCAACAACAATAAGAAAATAAAGATTTTATCACAATGAAAGGATAGGTAATTTACTATGAAAAAGTGGGTATGTCCGGTATGCGGTTACGTTCATGAGGGAGATACACCTCCCGAGTTCTGCCCCCAGTGCAAGGTTCCCGGCAGCAAGTTCATAGAGCTTAAGGAAAGCGAAAAGCTTGTATTTGCAGACGAGCACAAGGTAGGCATTGCAAAGGCAGTTGAGGATGAAGAGATTCTTGCAGGTTTAAAGGCTAACTTTGAGGGCGAATGCACAGAGGTAGGTATGTATCTCGCTATGGCAAGAGCCGCTCACAGAGAAGGTTACCCCGAGGTAGGCCTTTACTACGAAAAGGCAGCTTGGGAAGAGGCTGAACACGCAGCAAAGTTTGCAGAGCTTTTAGGCGATGTTGTAAGCGCATCGACTAAGGAAAACCTTGAAAAGAGAGTTGCCGCAGAGCACGGCGCTACACAGGGCAAGCTCGACCTTGCTAAGAGAGCAAAGCAGTTAAATCTTGACGCTATCCACGACACAGTTCACGAGATGGCTAAGGACGAAGCCCGTCACGGCAAGGCTTTCGAGGGTCTGCTTAACAGATACTTCAAGTAAGCGGCGGCTGTGAGCCGCACCAAATTCGCCGTTCCGGCTGTTTCAGCTCGGCTAAGGTTACGTTAACGGCGGATATTAACGTTATAAATATGCAAATCGAGCCGTAAGCACTCTTGCTTACGGCTCAGTTTGTTCTTATAGTAAAAACGCATCTGATACACAAAAAAGAACACCGGTCGCCCGGTGTTCTCTTTTTTTACTGTCAGCTTATTTGGCTGTCTTCACATTTGCATAAGTATAAGTGCTTGTATTTGCACCCTTATAAGACGCAATCCTTACCTTATACACGCTTCCGGCCCTGAGTCCGCCAATAGTGACAGTAGCATTCGTACTGCCCTTTAACGTCTTTTTGACCCACTTGCCGCCTTTGTAAATTTCAACCTTATATCCGTCTGCACTGGCGTTTTTACCCCACTTAACGGTTATCGAGTTTCTTTTTGCCGATACAACCTTGATATTGGTTACCGGTGAAAGCACTGCAGTAACCGTAGTATAGCTGTAATCGCCGTACAGATTGTCCTTATACGCTCTTACCCTTACTTTATATGTGATGTAAGGTGTAAGTCCGCCAAGCACAGCCTTTGCTGTCTTATTATCGGTTATGGTCTTTTTGACCCACTTACCGCCGATATAATATTCTACGTTATATCCGTCAGCGTTTGCATCCGCATTCCATATAACTACTGCCTTTGAGTCAACTGCGCTCTTTACCTTAAGACCGCTGACCTTTGTCGGAGCGGTAGTGATATAAATATCGTCGAATGTACTCTCAAGCTCACCCTTATAAGCCTTTATTCTGACCTTGTAGGTTTTGTAGCCCTTAAGCGAGCCTATTGTAACGGTAGTTTTTTTATTACCGGTCAGCGTCTTTTCATTCCACTTACCGTCTGCATAGTACTGAACGGTATAACCGTCCGCACTTTCGTTCTTATCCCATTTAAGCGTAAACGAAGAAGATGTGACTTTCTGCGTAATACCCGTAACTTTTGACGGGAGCGTATCTATATAGCCGTATGTATACGGACTGTAAAGGTCACCCTTATATGCGCTTACCCTTACTTTATATCGTGTTCCTGCACAAAGTCCGTCTATAACCGCCGATATATTATTGTTGCCGGTAACAGTCTTTACGGACCACTGATTATCAATGTACCACTCTACCTTGTAGCCGTCCGCTCTGGCGTTTCTGCTCCAGCTTATTCTTACCGTTTCATCGGTAGCCTTCACCGTATTTATATTCCATACGGGAGAAGGAACAGTATCAACATAGAAACATCTGAATTTGGCGGTGAATCTTCCTGCATAAGCCGCTATCCTTACCTTATATTTAAGGCCTGCAGAAAGACCGCTCAGCTTTGCCGCTACTCTGTCGCCGTCCGTGCTGAAGCCGATCTGCTTCCACTGATTGCCGACATAGCATTCGACATAATATCCGTCAACGCCGCTTATATTCTTCCAGCTTATATCGACTTCATTGTATGTTGTCTTTTCAACCGCTATTTCTTCCACATCGGGAATAGGCTTTACGGGAACACGGTTTCCGATATATGAATCCTTACATCTTGTGCATTCAAATACGCTGTAGCCTTCGTTGCGATAGTCAGGCTCAACTACTTTGATTACAACATAGTCGTGACCGAGAGGTTCACCATACTCCGCACCGCATATTTCACACTTTGCCTTTTTGGTGCAGGTAGCCTCTCCTCCGGAATGTTTGCATTCGGTTATCGTAGCCGTTACAACGTCCGACTTCATCGAAACTCCCGCAGTTGCAGCATTGCTGTAGGTAAGACGGCAGTAGTACCTGCCCGTTGTGAGATTTTCGAGCGACAGCTTTCTGTCTGTAGCGCCCTCTATCACTGTTTCGTAGCCGTTTTCATCAATGGCGAACCACTGATAAGCAACTTTTGCGTCGACCTCGCCTGAATACCACGGCACTGCACTTATTTGAAGTGACGGTATACCGTCGGGATAATAACCGTTGGTGTAATATACAGTATCAATCGGCTTGATTATCTGCATCGGACACAACCGTACCGTAAATCCGTTTGTCGATGATGCCGTTGCCTTATTAAGACTGTATATATCTATCCACTCTTTTGTTCCTCTGTCCTGTACCCAGAAGCCGTGATCGATATAATCGGCTATCACCTTATTGCCGACGTTAGTTATGATTTCGGCAAACCCACCTGACGAAATGGATACATTACCGCCGTTTATAGTAAGGCAATTTATATTGTTTGCGGCCATTGTAACATTTCCGCCGTTTATGGTCACATTGCTGCCTGTTGCAAGCCCGTCAAATGTGACATCACCGCCCCTCACTATGAATGCGTCTTGATTCTCAAACGCTGTCACCGCACAACGTCCCGTAACCGTCAGCTTTGCCTTGCCGTTTATGATGATCGGACGTGAGAACGCTGTACGAACTGCGTACTTGAGCGTGAAGTTACCTTCGGTTATGACTAACTGACCGCCGTATCCGTTCTTGTTATAAAGCGGATATAAGGTACAGCCCTCGTTTTCGCTCTTCTGAGCGTCTTTCGCAGCCTCGTCAAGATCGTTATAATACTTGACATCGTCGCCCTTTGTTATCTTTGCATTGAACTTGCTCTCGCATATCTCGCAATATGTCGGCTCGGTAATATTACCTGCGGTTTCCTTGTCCGCTGTAGGATCGACCACCTGAGAATGATCACAATCAACAAGGTCTATACTTACAGTGTTCGACTTTATTTCATAGCCGTCACCGGTAGTAACTACGAAGTATATCTCGGCAACATCGCTGTCGCCTGCCTTATCAATTATTTCGTCTGCCGACAATTTAGCGTCCTTTACAAGTGCGCTTAAGCTGCTATAAATTATATCTCCGCTTACATAGGAGTTTATACCGTATCTCTTACTTACATACGAGTCGTTCAGGTTCGAGCCGTTAGCAAGAGACAGGTTGAACTTCAGCGTGGGATTTGCGTTGCTGTTGCGATACAGCTTGTTCATTTCTGTGCTAAGCGTTGCGCTCTTTATCGGCGCTTCTTCTACATTCACCGGTTTATTGTCGTTATTCACACTGCTATAAACGCTCTCTGCACGTTCTGCAATTGAAAGCCATGCACCGCCGTCCTTTTTATATGCATAACCGTCAGCCAGAACAGATTCAAGACTGCCGTTTGCTATCTCGATGTTGTAGAATTTACCGCCGCTGATTTTTGCTTTAGCGTTACCTATAATGGTCAGAGCGTCTATAACGCCGCCGCCTATTTCTGCGTCGCCGTCTATGTAAACCATCACCGATGTGAATTCACCGCCGTTGATGATTAACTTTGAGTTTGCGTAAGCTTTAATAGGCATCCGCATTTTGCCATCGCCGCCTACGGTAAACATACCGCCGTCGGATACTTCTACAGGTGCGTTGAAAGCAAAAGTGCCACCCAGTTTTTTACCGTTCAGTGCAAGCGTTACATTGCCGGTAATGGTAACGCCCTGTGTAAGTTCGCTGTTTGTAATATCCTTATACAGCGTTATTGTAGCCGTACCTGCCTCGTTAGCCTTGGCAAAAGCGTCATAAATATCGCTGAACAGATCTGTCTGCTCGCTTCCGTCAGCCGTATAGCTTACAGTTGCGGCGATTTCCTCATTGCAGTAAGGACAAAGGTTTCCGTCAAGCGCATAACTGTCGTTTTCGTCCTTATGGTCGCACTTTATAACATTAAGATAATTGGCTTTGGTCATGCTCTGAATTTCAGCATATTTGAAACCTGAACCGACAATCGCATTTAAGCCTATAACTCTGCTTCCGCTCGCAATTGCCCTGCCTAAAGTATAATTGCTTTCATTTTCGCAAGTGAAGATGTTGAACGCGCCGCTTACGATAGATATATTACCGGATCCATTGCCTTCCATGCTTAAAGAATCGGCTTTAACACTATTGATGACCGTGTCTCCGCCATTTATTGTTATTGTGCCGATATTAGCGCCATCGACAGTAACCTTTCCGGAATTTACAACTAAAGAATTCAACGTGGCTTTGCTGTCAATTAAAACATTGGCATTCTCGCCCGATACCGTTACACAGGTAAATGAACTTGAGGCTGCTTGCGATGCCGTAAACGTTATATCTCCGCCCTTGACATTAAATGCAAATGTTGTGGTGCCGTCATTTTTATTTAAATCAACGGTAAATCTACCCTTGCTTATGTCAAATATTTCACCAAATTTAACCCAATCGTAGCTTAACAGCTTTAATGTACAGCCTTCGCTTTCCTCGGCAGCGCCGATAGCGTCATTCCAGTTTTCGTAATACGATAACGTGCCGTCAGACAGCTCTACCGAAGCCAGTAGCATGCTGTCGCATATACCGCATACGCAACCGTTATCGTCACATTTTACGCTTTCAACGGGGTGCCGGCAGGTAGCTACTGTAAGCGTTACCGCATTCGACTTATAATCGTATCCGTCATAGGTAAATATGCAGTAATACTGGATTTCTCCGTCTTCTGCCACCGCTTTATCAACTTCACTGCTGAATAAACTACAGTAACCGTTTAATAATTCTGTTTTTTCCCTTATTACCGTTCCGTCAATTAAGCGTATGGTAACATAGAGTGTTTCATTTCCCGAATATGTCACATCGGCCGCGAAAGTTACAGCCTTTTTACCGTTACGGTATATTATCGGTGACTCGTCCTTAGCGGTAATTGTTGCGCTCTTTATCGGTGCTTCCTTTACTTCTACATTAGTTATATCCTGCTTTTCACGCTCTGCAATAGTAGACCAGATGCCGGAATCGATAATACTCCTATAGGCATAGCCGTCCGCAAGAAGCTGTCCTACGTTTCTGCCTTCGCCTGAAACCTGTAAGCTGTAGAATTGACCGCCTTTAATTACAGCGTTACCGCCGTCTTTAATTATGAAGTCAGAGAAAGTACCACCGTTGATTTCCGCATTGCTGCCGTTGCGAACGGCAACACGTTTTATTAAGCCACTGCCGTTAACGGTCAGCTTACCGCTCGTTACTTCTATGGAATACCATACATCAGTACTGGGTTGTGAGAGCCTTTTACCGTTAAGTTCAAGCGTAACATTGCCTGTAACAGCTATCGTATCTGTAATATCGTTCGTGATGTTCTTCTGCAGCGTTACAGTAGTCGTACCTATCTCATTAGCCTTGTCAAAAGCGTCATAAATATCGCTGAACAGATCCGTATTTTCGCTTCCGTTTGCCGTATAGCTTACAGTTGCAACGATTTCCTCATTGCAGTAAGGACAGGGATTTCCGTCAAGCACATAACTGCCGCTTCCGTCCTTATGAACGCACTTATCAACAAAAATTCTATCGGTTTTGGTCATGGTCTGAATAGCTTCGTATGTGTAAACAGTAATGCCATTAATACTATTACCGAAAACTACGCTTCCACTCGCAATTGCCATACCTAAAGTATAACCGCTGTCTGTTTTGCAAGTGGTGCTGCCGAACTCGCCGGTTACGATAGAGATGCTACCGGACCCGTTGATATTCACGCTTAAAGAATCGGCTGTAACATAATTGATGACCGTGTCTCCGCCGTTAGCTTTCAGTGCATCAATATTTGCACCGTTTACAACAGTCTTTCCGCCATTTATTGACAGTTCTTTAATATAACTCTCGGCACTGTTTACTGCAAGCGCACCGCTTGATATTGTTACACTTCCCAGCTTGATTTTACCGTCAATTGTAACCTCAGCGTCAGTTCCGTTAACTGTGATTCCGCTTGGCAGATTTTGATTGCTCATGTCCTGTACTGCCGAAGAAGTGAAAGTCACGTCACCGCCGTTGACAGTGAACTGATAATATGCCTCTTTACCGTTAAAGTCAACAGTAAACTTACCGCCCGTCACGGTAATGGACGCAGGTACTCTTTCCGAAATCAGCTTTACAGTGCTGCCTTCGTTCTCCTGCGCCAGCTTTATGGCTCTATTAAGACCCGCATAGCCTAACGACTTGCCGTCAGCATCTACTACCTCGGCTTCTATCAATAAATCACATATACCGCAGAATACCAAACCGTCGGTTTCGTTATTAAAGCTATCCTCAGGGTGCGAGCAGGTCGCAAGTGTAAACTTAAGCACATTCGACTTATATTCGTATCCGTCACACTTCAGTACAGTGTAATATTCAACCTCACCGTCTTCCGCTACAATCTCACCGATTTTATAACCGAATACCATATACCAGTTAACAGAAAGCTTAGAATCTTTACTGCGATTATTGCCGTTTACGAAATCCGAATAGGTTATCCGCTTTGAAGTGTCCGCCACATCGCATGTAACATTGACTTTCAATTTTTTCGCTCCGTTACGGTATATAACAGGCGCTTCTCCGCCTGCCCACGAAATACTTGCACTCTTTATCGGTGCTTCTTCTACGGATAACGCTCCTTTAGAACCGCCCAAATAGCTATCTTTTTCACGCTCATCAATCGAAAGCCAAGTGCCGTCAGCATTTTTATACGCATAACCGTCTGCCAGTACAGATTCAAGATTGCCGTTAAATATCTCGATGTCGTTGAATTTACCGCCGCTGAGTTTTACGTTACCGCGAACGGACAGACCTCGTATAGTGCCGCCGCCTATTTCTGCGTTGCCTCCTTTTTTAACTGACACAGAATTGAAGTATCCACCGCCGTTAATGACTAATTTTGAGTTTTCATTAACGTAAATAGGTGTATCCATATTGCCATCGCCGTTTACAGTAAGCGTGCCACCGTCAGATACCGATATACGCGCTATGCCATAACGACCACCCAGTGTTTTACCGTTCAGTTCAAGCGTTACATTGCCCATAACGGTAATCTCCTGTGTACGTTCGCTGTCTGTAATATCCTTATACAGCGTTACTGTAGCCGTACCTATCTCATTAGCCTTGTCAAAAGCGTCGCATATATCGCTGAACAGTTCTGTCTTTGCACTTCAGTCAACCGTATAGCTTACGCTTGCGGCAAACTCAGAGTTACAGTATTTGCATATACCGCCCTCATTAAAGGCATAACTGCCGTCCTCATTCTTATGCTCGCACTTGGTAAACAGATAATAGCTTACAGTGTTGTTTTCGGAGTCAAAATTATTTTTTTCGGCTATATCGCTGTATAATAAAGCCTTTGCTGTTTTCTCAGCAGTCGGATCTGTCGGATTGTCGTAGCTTATCACACGCACACCGCTTGCAAGCACGTCCTTAAATTTATGCTGTCCGAGAACGATACGGCCGTAAGTACCGCCGCCTATAGTCACCTTTGCGTCAGTTGCGTCTTCGCTTACAAATAAATTATCAGCACCCGCATGATTGTCAACATTGACGCCTTCGCTGACAGTTACGGTACCGCCTGATATAGCAATACTATCAAATCCGGCGCTTGAGCCCTCAGGTAATGTAAGAGATCCGCTCTTCACATTAACCTTGCACCTGATGAACATATAACCTTCAGCAATAACATCTGCACCGTCAATAGTTATTGTCTGGTTGTAATCATAGATAGTACCATAATTACTTGTGGTAATAGTAAACTGACCGTTTGACAGCCTAACCCCACTATTGATCTTACCGCTTGTTACAAGAGTGAAAACACAGCCCTTGTTTTCAGCCTTATCCGCATACCGTAAGCCCTCGGTTATGTCGTCGAAATACTTTACCTTTCCGTCGGCAGTAGTTACCTTTGCGTAAATTTTCGCACCGCACTCACTGCACACCTTGTTGGCGCTGTCTTCATTTACCTGACCCTCGCCGTCATGCAGACACTTATATCCGCAAGCGCAGTTGCCGTGATCATCGTATGTATGCTTCGGGTGAGCCGTAACAAATATATTATCGCCTGCTTTGTATATTTGTTGTACGCTTGCATTCAGTATTTCTCCGCTTTCACTTGCAAGCGCCTTACCGCTACCCAGTATTTCAATTACACTTCTTCCCTGAACATAAATGCTCTTGAATACTCCGGCATTGATCAAAGCGTCGCCGTCTTCAAATGTTGCAAAAGTATCGAATTCAATATCTCCGTTTACAGTTACCATTCCATAGGAATAAACGCCGGTGGCGTTTATAACTGCACGGTTGCTTCCGCTGTTTTCAAAGGTTACATTTCCGTAAACCGCTACTGCGCTTATTTCCTCGGTACCGACCGAAACATTCAGCGTATGACCGTTCATGTCGATCGTTTTATTGCCGTTTATTATTATGCCCTTAACAATACAATCTACATCGCCGGTCAGCTTTAATACACCGTCAGCCTCATTTTCCGCAATATTTTTAAACTGTGTTTCGCTTTCAATAAATGTATAAGTTTCAGAGCTTTGTGTTGTCTCGGTAAATATAGCAAGCGCACAAACGCCGCACGGACACTTGCCCGTTTCCACGTTGTATCTATGCTCATGCGCTACAACCATGACATTTGTAAGTCTTCCGCCGATTGTCTTCACACTGCCGTCAACTATACTTTCGGGGAGAGTTGTGAATTCTTGTACGGTCGCAAATGCATAACCCTTTGCAAGCAGAGTGTTTACAGGTGTGCTGTTGCTTTCCTCGCCGCAGATGGTGTTGTACCTTCCGCCGTATAAAACTACACCGCTTGCGTGTGCAATATAAACATTCTCAAATATGCCGCCGTATATTTCGACACGCTTAGCACTGTTAATGACTAAATTGAGTACATCTGCGGCTGAACTGCCGCCGTCTGCAGTACCGTTTATAAGCGTACCGCCGTTTACACTAAAAGGTGCGTCTATGCATCCGTAGTAGGTGCTTTTCCTGCTGTCCTTAAGGTACAGCACACTACCGTTATTTACACTTATATCCGCCTCTCCGCCGAGTGAATATCCGTTCACATCGACAGTAACCTTTGTATTGCCGATTTCTACGTTCTGTGTGATCTCGCAGTGCTTATACAATGTAAGCGTACAACCGCTGTTTACCTCCGATAATGCCGCAGTAAAAGCGTCGTCTATATTATCGAAATACTTCGCTGTTCCCGCGCCCGAAATGCCCGCAGTAAGCTGATATTTGCAGGTAGAGCATACACCTGTTTTGCTGTCAACATCCGTATGACCGCACCGCTTACCGCAAATCGTACACTTGCCCGTTGTGCTGTCGTAACTGTGACCTTCATGTGGTATTACAATAACAGGTGTTGCAAAACCGTCTTTCAACAGTGTTTTTGAGCCGTCTATCGGCTCAGGATTGGGAGACTTCATAAACATACGGTTCTCAGCCAACAAAGTCAGTATTTCTGCGTTTGCTCTGTCCCCGCCGCCGTTATAGCATATTGTTTTGAAAGCTCCGCCGTGAAGAATTACGTCACTGCTTGCATCGTTTATATTGAGTGTTATAGAAAATGTACTATAGCAGTCAAATGTACCTGCACCTACCGACACAGTTCCCATAGCGCCGCATTTTTCGTCAAATGTCAGCTTACCGCCGGCCGCTACATTGAAATCGCCATAAATACGATTATTTTTTCCCGATCCCGTAACGGTTATATCTCCCGAAACAGTTAACGTACCTACATTAGCTTTCTCAGCGATCCACAGCGTGAACTTACCGCTGAGTGTTGTATAGCTGCCTGTATAATTCTTGTATACTCTTAATGTACAGCCGGTGTTTGCGTCACTGTCAGCCGCTTCAAAAGCCGCTTCCATCTCAGTTTCCTTATAAACGGAAGCTACAGCCCCATCCTTTACGATAACAGCCGCATACTGATATTCACACTCGTTACACTTACCCGTTTCGCTGTTAACATCGCTGTGAGGGCAAACATATCCGCAGCCGCACTCGCCGTCAACATAGGTATGGCTGTGGTCTTTGATTGTCAGCGTTTCACTGCTTGATATTTCCTTAACATTTGCATTGAAAAGAGTTCCGTCAGTCTTGAAGAAAGCCTTACCCTCTCCGAGCATATCGTATAATGTCTTGCTGTCCCTGGCGTAAAGTCCGGCTTGATATGCACCGGCTTTCAATATAACCGTACTCGAATCATATACATAGATCGAAGTGTCTAAAACTACATCGCCGTCTATTATAAGCGTACCGCCGGCGTATGAAGCGTCGTTTGTCGGATATACATTACAACCGAGCATAACCGGATTGCCGCTGTTTTTGATCGTAAGCTTTCCGCTTTTGCAAGGAGTAATACTCCGGATTTTAAATTGGCGTCCGTTTAAGTCAATTGTAAGTTCTCCGTATAAGTCATACTGAGCGCTTGGTTTAGAATAATCCTTAAACAGCTTTATCGTACCGCTTCCGTTGTATTCATTCAGTAAAGAGTCAAGCTCATCGGTATCTACATACTTTAAGCTTCCGTTCTTGTCTGTATAGAGTGCGACAGACACAACCGCACCGCAGATTGAGCAGATGCCGGTGTCCGTGTTTATATCACCGCCATGCTCGCAGGGCTTTCCGCACTCCTCGCACTTGCCTGTTCCACTGCCGTATTTGTGGTCAGCGTCAGTATGCTCAACAACAGTAAGCGCAACGGAATAACCCATACTTCCATATTCTTTATAAAGATCAAGATAATTGCCGTTATCTTCACGTCGCAGTGCCTGCCGGGTAACATCAAGAAGATTGCCTAATTTCAGAGCGCCGGAATTGTTTTGGCGATGATATGTCAGCCCACCTAACTTCATTCCCGTAGCGAGCTTTACAGATGTCGTTGTAGTTCCGTCATCATTCACGGATGCTATCACAGTCAACTGCTCTGTAGTTACTTTTGCGCCATCGCTTACAGCAAGCCGTGCACTGTCCTCAACAAAAATTGTATTAAATTCTACATTTGCTTCGCTGTCAATTATGAATGATCCGCCGCCTTTGCGAACATACACCTGCGTAACATAACTGCCCGCTGTGCCGGTTAATGTAAGCGTGACGTCTTTGTTGACCCCAAGTTTGTTGACCCCAAGCTTGATATTGTTCAGCTTGTGACCGTTAAGGTCGATCATAACATTGTGATTTACATCTATAGTATCTAAAGTTGCAGTTGCCGATGTATCGCCGATATCCTGATAGATCTTAACATAGTTTCCGGTATCGGCAGTAATGCTGTCAAGGCAGTCTGCGAGCGTGTCATAGCCTGTCGGCGCACTGCCGTCTGTGCTGATTGTAGCAACAAACTGATGCGCACACTCGTTACACTTACCCGTGTCAATATCAATATTGCTGTGATCACATAACGCTCCGCAGTTTGTGCATTTACCGTCGGAATAACCGTTTTCATGTGCACATTCTTTATATGTAAATGTAAATTTTTCTGTAACAGTTTCTGTGCTGTCACCGTCTGAATAGGTTATATCGCAATACAGAACATAATTTCCGGCAGGAATATTATCCGCAAGCTTGAATTCGCCGTTGCTTCCGGATACTGCCGCACCGAGCTCATCTGCACTGTATGCACTGTTCGTACTGTACCAGTTATAGCTTATGCTTTCACTATCAACCGTATAGGTGCTTACAAGCTTGTAATTGTCCTTCTCTTCCTGCGAAGTGTTTGTATAGAAAACCGTTCTGTTTGTGTTGTCACCCTGTGTAACCTTGTTGAAACGGTTTGCATTCGACTTTACCTGAACGGTATTGGATACAATATCTCCGCACTTTATTGTAAGAGTATTATCAGTGTCGTATGTAACCGAAAACTCGGTATCGCAGACCATGCACACCCAGCCGTAATCGGTCTTGATTATGCTTGCTGATAAATCGGGTTCATCGCCGCCGAAATAGCCTCTTGCGTCTGCAAACTCTTCATCGCTCATATTCTTCAGAGTAATATCAAAGTAAACCGTACCCTTGAGCTTGGTATCAGTCATGCCTTCAATTATTTCATACTCTTCCGTCTTGAATATTCCTGTCTGCTTTCCGAGTATTATACGGGGAGAAGTATCAGGCTTTATAACTACCGTCTTAGCGTCTGCTCCGCCAATCTCATAATAGCCGCTGTTATACTTGACCTCGCCTGTCACAGCACTTTCCGAAGCCTTGAACTCGGTCGAGCCCTTTATTACAAATTCATTCTCGTCTATTGTCGGTACAGTTTGACCGATAGCGTATGAACCGCCCGTAGTATATACCGAGCCTGTACCGCTCATTATAAGGTTTACTTTGTAAATGCCATACTTAGCACCGTAAGCAGTGACCTTACCGCCGCTTATTTCGGCATCCATTCCGTCGCCGTTGTTTCCGCTGTAGTATATTCCGACTCTTGCTGCATTGCCTTCAGGCACAGTAATACTGCCGTTTCCGCTGACGGAAATTTTGTCACCGAAATTACTGGTAAGCAATATTGCACTGTTTAACGTAGATTCATTAGCACAACCTACTGCAGTAAGACTGCCGTTGCCGTCAACAGTAATGCCACGGCTGACATTGACAGCCACACCCTCAAAAGATGCAGTTGTCGCATTTGCGTTCAGCACACCGTCATTATGTATTTCAAGCGAATTTGTCTTTACAGTACCTGTTGCGTTTACTGTACCGCCGTTCAGGATTATTGATCCGCCGAGAGAGCGTGCCATACTGTCTGTAGAGCGGTTCTCTGCATTCAGCACACCGTCGCCGCTGATCGTCATAGTGCCGTCACAGTTAAGATCACTCGTATTTACGGCACTGAGAACGTATGTATCGCTGTCGCCGGTGTTCGTCTGTACGATAGTATTGTTACCGTTCAGCACTATCTCCGTACCGTCGGGGACTGTTACGACGCTCATCATATTCTCTTCTGTTGTCGCCTGAATGTTCACTCCGTTAAGCGTCAGCGTCTTTGTGTCATGATCCCAGCTCCAGCCGGCACCGTTTTCGTCCGCCGTCTTTTCTCTGAAATCAAGCGGTGTCGTGATGACATTGCTCTCGCCGTCATGCGTATGTGCCTCGCCCTCGGCAAATGCCGATAACGGTACAGCCGTCAGCGTCATTGCCGCAGACAGCACCGCACTTATGAGCCGTACAAATTTTTTCTTCATGTTTTTCCTCCTGTAGATTTACCCGTGCTTATGCCATGCACCTGCACTTATGCAGTGCCTCCTTCAGCTTTTCAAGCGGTATCGGCTTCTTGTGGAAATAGGTACAGCCAAGCCTGTATGACTGCGCCCCGAATCCCTCATCGTCCGACAGCCATATTACAGGCGTATCCCTGTCGGCATTCTTCGCCGCAATAACGCCCTCCATACCGTCCGCTCCGTCGGCAAGCACGATTATAAGGTCAGCCGTCTTACACTCATTCACAAAGCTCTCATACCTCTGTCATACCCTGTAGGCAATTCGTCGATATGCCGCCGTTGCGATTTGTGTTATTTTCGCTTTCAGTATCTCCGCCTCGTTTGCGGTATCGTAAACGCAGATGAGCATACTTCTCCCCCTTATAATTTTATAATTATATCATAACTCATTCGCTTTTCATTTTCAACTTTTTGGCACGAACGGTTGTTATAACGGCACGAACGGTCATAAATGCGGCATATAATACAAAAAACCTGCACCCTACAGCCACCGGTCAAGTGAAATATTTTGCCAAGCACTATCCCTTCGCCCTGCACCACATTCTTGGCTCCCTTGAGTAAAGGGAGCTGGATTGCGACAAGGCTACTTCTTATCATAAATTGCCTTGCTCAGCGATTCAAGTATATTTAATATCCTCTCAACCTTATCTGTCGCAAGACTGAGGGATTGCCACACCCCTCGCTCCACACCAACCCTCCCAATCCCGCAATATCCCTTGCTCCGCACCATATCCTTACCTTGCTCGCTCCTCCCATTGCACCGAATACTGCCATCCCTCACAACCATTGCAAAAGAAAAATAATCCCTCGCTCAGCACCATCACACTTGCCTCCCTTGTCAAAGGTGAGGTGCTGTCGCCCGAAAAAATTCGGGCGACTACCGGAGGGATTGCCACTCCACCAACCCTTCCAAAACCGCACTATCCCTTGCTTTGCACCATCACACTTGCCTCCCTTGTCAAAGGGAGGTGGATTGACGGCACGACACAAACTTTTGCTTTGTTGCTTTCTGTTTGTGACACACCCACCTTTTTTTATTTATCAAACTTTTCTGCCGTCAAGACGGAGGGATTGTCACTCCACCAACCTTTCCAAACCCGCACTATCCCTCTCGCTTTTCGTAGGGGAGGAGCTCGCTCCTCCCGTTGCACCAATCCTTGTTGTTTCCACTAATCTTTGCAAAAGAACACTTATCACTTGCCTTACTCGCCCCTCCCGTTGCACCTAATACTGCCATTCCCACAACCATTGCAAAATCGCCACCATCCCTTCGCCTCGCACTAAACTTGCCTCCCCTCGAAAAAGGGGAGGTGGCTTGACGGCATTGCAAAACCGTTATTCTATATCATCTTCATTTTGTAATTTACCGGACTGTTTCCAAAATTGCTATACTTTTTGCCGTCAAGACGGTGGGGATTGTGTTTGCTTAGAAGATTTGAAGATAGTACTCCTATCAATTTCAATCCCCACCGTCACGGCTCGGAATAGTTTCAGAATTGTAAAGGCAGGACTATCTGAATACTGTACAGCAAGCGAAAAATTTGTATCAGCCGTGCCACCTCCCCTTTTTCGAGGGCGGGCATGGATGCCCGAAGTTGAACGCCCAAAGGCTTTGCATGGACGCAAAGCCAACAAAGCGTTCATTTAAAGGCAAGTGTGATAGTGCAAAGCAAGGGATAGTGCGGTTTTGGAAGGGTTGGTGTGGGGCAAAGGGCGGAGGTGAGGCAATCCCTCCGTCTTGACGGCAAAAAGTTTGCAACATAAAAATGATTGGCATATCGCAAGCAGAAAGCAATAATATCAAGACTTGTGCCTTGCCGTCAATCCACCTCCCTTTGACAAGGGAGGCAAGTGTGATAGTGCAAAGCAAGGGATAGTGCGGTTTTGGAAAGGTTAGGGCGGGGCGAGGGGCTGTTAAGGATAATAATATAAAAGCGGTCACAGCATATCACCGTGACCGCTTATCTGCTAATTATTGCTTTGTGTAACTCCGCCGTTTCGCTATCCTAAGCTGTACTGCAACAGTATTAAAGGCGGAATTGTCAGTGGCGACTCGCCACTTAGCTGTCGAGGGTTTTGGGGTCGTCTATTTTTTCGCCTAAGAACTTGGGAAGCTCCATACCTGCCTGGTTGAACATTTCACCCATAGGCGGAACAGCTTTCATTATACCGCTGATAAAGTCGGCTGTGGCGGTCTTGCCGTTTTCGCCCTTTGAGCCGCCGTCCCAAACGGTTACCTTGTCTATCTTGATGTTCTTGATAGCTTCTACCTGTATCTTCATCAGCTCTTCCATGTTGTTTGCAAGAATCAGCTTGATAGCGCTGTCTGCGTTTCCGCCTGCGGCATTTACAAGCTCTCTCATACCGTCAGCCTGCTTTACGAGTATCTCCTGAGCGCCTCGTGCCTGTGCTTCCATCTTTGCAAACAGAGCGTCTGCCTCACCCTTTGCGGTACGGCGTGCAACCTCTGCCTTTGCCTCTGCCTCAATCTCAGCCTGCTCCTTGGCAATCTTAGCCTTAACGATAACGTCTGCCTGCTGAGTTGCGGTTTCGAGGGCGGCACGGGTCTGTTCTGCCTGCTGCTGTGCTATGTAGGCTTCTTCCTTTGCCTTAGCTGCCTGAACAGCTTCTGCGGCTGTAGCAAGACGCATTGATTCTGCTTCCTTTTCACGTCTTAAAGCCTCAGACTGAGCGACCTCAATCTTGGACTCGTTCTCACCCTTGATAGCAAGAGCGTTTGCGGCAGCGACCTGTATACGCTGGTCACGCTGTGCGTTAGCCTGACCGATCTCACCGTCACGATCCTTTTCGGCAACGGATTTCTTCGCATCGTTGATAGCCTTTGCGGCAGCTTCCTTACCGAGCGCTTCGATATATCCCGACTCATCGTTAATATCTGTTACGTTAACGTTGATAAGACGTAAGCCTATCTTCTTAAGCTCAATCTCAACGTTGTTTGATACGGCAACAAGGAACTTGTCACGGTCGTTGTTTATCTCCTCGATCTCCATAGTAGCAACTACAAGACGTAACTGACCGAATATGATATCCTTTGCAAGCTCCTGTATCTCGTTCATTCTCAGACCGAGCAGACGCTCAGCGGCATTCTGCATTATACCCGGCTCTGTCGAAATACCTACTGTGAATCTTGAGGGTACATCAACACGGATATTCTGCTTTGAAAGTGCGTTCTTCAAGTCTACATTGATAGATATGGGCGTTAAGTCCATAAACTGATATGACTGGATGATGGGCATAATGAATGCCGCACCGCCGTGTACGCACTTTGCGCTTCTTGCCTGACCGTTCTTGTCGCTTCCGACTTTACCGTAGATAACAAGTATCTTATCCGAGGGACACTTACGGTATCTTGATAAGATACCCATCAATAATGCGAATACGATAACTACCGCAACGCATATTGCAATTAAAATTTCGGGCTGCATGAATATTTCCTCCTGTAACTTAGAAATTGCTTTATTGCTTATTTATCCTTTTCAACCGCCACGACATCGCCACGCACGTCTATTATCCGCACCTGCGTTCCCGTGGGGATTGCTTCCTGTTCATCGGTGACAGCCGAAAGCTCTATGAAACGCTCTCCTGCCGCTATTGTCACCTTTCCCTCTCCGCTTTCGTTTGCGGGAATCGGGATATATACCCTGCCCTTTTCACCGAGCAGTCTTCGCACGTCAAGGCTTCCGTCCTGAGTGAGCCTTCTTGTAAGCTGAAGCACCTTTGCAACTCCGAGCATTGCAAGGAATCCCAGCACAAGCGCAATTAGTATAGCTATCGCAACGTGAAGTCCGAGCGAGGTACATATAATACCCGTCCAGCCGAATACGCACAGGAATGTCATAATTCCCTGCAATGTTAAAAGCTGCATTGTGCCGAAGTCCGCCGGATTCGAACCGTCGCCGGTCGTCATATGGTCGCACCCTTCTATTGCGTGAGCTGTCATATCCGTCGGTATGTCCGCAGGAACATCGGCAGACATATCGGGAATATCTCCAAGACCGTCTATTCCGCTCGTGTCGCTGAACTCAACGCCCTCTCCTCCGTGACCTATACCTATCATAAGCAGGATAGTCTGTATCACTATAATAAGCGTTGCGGGTATGGCTATGCAGTAAAAGACCTGCATTGTAATACCGAGCGAATTCCACCATTCAAACATATCTTCCACCCTTTCTTTTCATATAATACTGCTGCCAAAACATTTTTCACGAGCCATCCGTGAATGTAGGGTCTGTCACTTGTTGTAATAGCCCAACGTGAGAAGTATAAGAAAATTCTTGTCGGTCAGCGTCCATTGCTCATTTACATATTTGAACTCGATAGTATACTCGAATTCTTTCGATTTGAACTCCTTGTCGCCTATAACGCTGTCTATATAATCCATCTGTGCATTGTAGTCATTCTTGAATTCCGAATTTATCTTTGAATCGGTCTTTTCGTTGAACTTTTCCATATCAAGAGCGGTAAAGGTACCTGTGACACTGCCTGTTCTGGTTTCCTTGTCAGCCTTTTCGGTCAGATTATTATAGGTAACATAATTATCAAATATTGACGCTAAGGTAGCGGAATATCGTGAGAGCCATTTTGCGTCATAATCTGTGCCTGTATCGGTAAAATAAAGCTCCATACTCATTTTGGAGAAGGTACGGCAATACTCCGCAAGACTGTCATAATCCTTGCTTTTTGCAAGCGTGAATATCTTTTCAACGGTTTCCTTCGGAGAAAGCTGTACTGCGGAGGTTTCTCCCTTATCAGAACAGGCGGTCATCGCAACCGCTGTCGAAACCGCACAGAAAAGAGCCGCCGCCCTTAATAACGTTTTCTTTAATCTATATGAAAATTTCAATTTCAATATCCTTTCTGCCTATAGCAGACCTCGCTATGTAAATTTAATTTACCTTAATTATAGCACATTTGAACGAAATGTCAATATCAAACTTTGCAATTGTAAAAAATAAGCAGTTTGCACAATATAAGCCTATGTTTTTTGTGCAATACACAGAAAAGCGACATTATTTGCACAGCAGATAAAAAATTTTCGGCAAATGCACTTGATTTTTTTACGGCTATCTGCTAAACTATCAATATAAAAGGTAAATTAAATTTACAGAGACTGTTTAAAGGTAATTATCCGTAACCGTCTGAACGATAAATACTTTATCAATGCGGAAGGAGTGAAAATATGAATTCTGAAGAACTGGGAAAAAGAATAAAAGAAGCACGACTTGCCAAGAAGATGACTCAATCCGAGCTTGTCGGAACGTTCATTACAAGAAATATGCTCAGCCGTATCGAAAGCGGAAATGCCTGCCCGTCCGTGAAAACGCTTGAATATCTGGCAGGGCGGCTTGATCTGCCTGCAGGTAGTCTTATATCCGACGAGGTGCAGGGCGAGGAAGATTCCGACAGAAACGCACAACAGCTTATAACGGTAAAGCGGCTGTATAATGAAAGCGATTATCCTGCCTGCATAAAGGCGGCGGAAAAGCTCAACGGCAGTGAGTTTGAGGACGAGGGGCAAGCGATAACGGCACGCTGTTGTATAGCTTTATCGGAAAAAGCCATGAACAGCGGAGATAAAGCGGCGGCAATAAAATACGCAAAGCAGGCGCTTGAGCTTGCCGACAAGGGCATTTACAAGAGCCGTGAAATAAGCGTTGACGCAACGCTGAAGCTGTCGGAGATCGCAGGAGGAAAGTAATACGAATCTCATTATAGATTGTTATGCGATATACTTTTCGATACAGGAACAATGGCCGGCACAAGCCCCATACTGCCGGAACCGTTGCCTAAACCGTTAAGGATAATCTGCTGTGTGCCGGCATCACTTGCTTTTATCGTGATAATTGCGACACTGGCTATAGTTGCGGTAAGCTGTATACAGGATATGCCTGTAGTAGTCATACTGCTCGGCGTTCTTGATATAATTATGATATTTTTGCTTCTGAGCATATTAAAAAGGGCTTTCGGAACAGGAAAAGATAAAAAATGATTGACAAAGCTCTTTTTTTGGTGTATAATATTATCGTTGTGATGTCGGAAGATATCACAGGATATATGCAGACGTATCGAAGTGGTCATAACGGGGCTGACTCGAAATCTCCTTCGGCTAACGGAAGCAGAACTTCCGAAAAGCCTTTAACCGTGCGGGTTTCGGGCATTCGCCCGCCGCAGGCACACCGTGAGTTCTAACAGGAATTCTAATACAACCGAATATTTGCGTTAATCTCGGTTTTCCGAGTTAACATACATGGAGAGGTATCGAAGTGGTCATAACGGGGCTGACTCGAAATCAGTTTGCGCGAAAGCGCACATGGGTTCGAATCCCATCCTCTCCGCCACTAAGTCCACTGTGATTTATTACGGTGGACTTTTTTTATGCCACAAAATGCTCAATAATAAGAACTTTCGACTATTTCGGTACATAGTAAGTCCCGAGGCAAAGGCTTCGCGTTCGGATACGGGCTCATTTCAAGCGTGGTGTCGCAGTATTTTTCGAGCTTTGCTTTCTGTTTCTCCGATAGACATTCAATCAGTTCCGCCTTGTTGCGGGATTGCAGGTGTTGAAGTTCTTTGTAGTGCGGATTGTTGTCGACCGGTGTGTCCTGCGGGTCCCTTTCGCCGTTCCGTAGTTCTTCGATAATGTTTTTCATTTCATCGCCTGCTTGTACTATTCATCGGCACTTTGTCTTTTCGACAGCAAAAAACGAATTTTTTTACTTACCTCTTGCAAATCAGAAAGAAGCATGATATAATATGACCGAAAGAACCAAAGCAGTCATATTTCAGGAGGTGCAACCTTGGCTTTTACAGATTTTGAAACCGAACAGCTCCGCAAGGCGCTGCTGAAGGAAACGCGGCGCTGTGCGGTCACGCTGGGGATGAAGAAAACCTCCGTGGATCAGCTGACGAAGGCTGTCGGCATTGCGAAAGGCTCGTTCTATAAATTCTATGAATCCAAGGAAATGCTTTTTTCGCGGTTCTGGAGGGTATCCATTCCGAGCTTTACGAGGTGGCTGACCGGGCTTTGAGCGAAAATATCGGTTTGCCTCAATCGGAACGCGCGGCAAAGGCAACTCTTGCCGTCTGTCGGAGGCTTTCCGATACCGGCGATATGGTTTTCATCGAAAACGATGCGAAGCTGCTTTTGCAGAGACTGCCGGAGGATGTCAAAAACGTGCATTACCACGACGGCGAGACGCACATCCGTCAACTTTTGGAGAAGCACGACCTTATGCCCAAGTGCGGCGCTTCTCTTGCCGCCGCGACTGTACGTGGACTGATTCTGACCGTCTCGCACAGGGAGCAGATCGGAGAATTATACCCGCAGGTGCTGGAAACGCTGGTGTACGGCGCCTGCAGAGAATTGTTTGAATAAGGCGAAAAACCGCAGAGATGCGGTTTTTCAAAACCACACGAGTTAGTTGAGGGTAACTGACTTTCGGCTATGTGGGAATATCAAAGGAATGTAACCATGAAAGAAAAGAAGAATTTCTGGGACAGAAATGCCCGTATTTACAACCGCTTCATGCGCAAAGACCGTGCGGCATACGAAAAGATGTATGCGCTGATCCGTCCGGTCGTGAAAGCCAAAACGGTGCTGGAGCTTGCGACGGGCACCGGACTGATTGCAAAAAATATCGTGATTGCGGCGGCACACATCGAGGCGACGGATGCCTCCGCAGAGATGATCGCCGAGGCAAAGCGGGATAACCGCTCTGCGAAGCTGCACTTTTCGGTGCAGGATATGTTCTGTCTGCCCTATGCGGACGGATCCTTCGATGCGGTGATCGTGTCAAACGCCCTGCACATCGTGCCGCAGCCGGAGAAAGCCCTTGCCGAGATTCGCCGGGTGCTGAAGGACGATGGTGTGTTGATCGCGCCGACCTTTACCCATGCGGGAAATTCGTTTTCCGGCAAGGTGAGAGCGTTTTTTATGAAGCTGGCAGGTTTTCCCCTTCACAGCAGGTGGACGAGCGAGGAATATCTGACTTTTTTGCGGCAGAACGGCTGGACGGTGCGGAAAAGCGTTGTTCTGAAAGCATCCTTCCCGTTAACTTATACCGAATGTGTGAAATCGGAGGTGTGATATGTCATTTTTTGAAAACACCCGCAACCCCGTGGGGATTGGCGGAAAAATCATGGTTGCCCTGATGAATCTCGGTCACAGCCCCGTGGCACGGTGGGGACTTCGCTTTTTGGAGCCTGCTCCTGATGCCAAAGTGCTGGACTGCGGCTGTGGCGGCGGGGCGAATATCAAAAAGCTGTTGAAGTTGTGTCCGAAAGGCACTGTGCGGGGGATCGACTATTCCCCTGTCAGCGTTGAAAAATCAAAAAGGGTCAACAAAGCCGCCGTTGCGAGGGGACGCTGTGATGTGCTGTGCGCGAGCGTGGCGGAGCTGCCGTTTGAATCGGAGCAGTTCGATCTGGTCACGGCTTTTGAAACCGTCTACTTCTGGCCTGATCTGCCGCAGTGCTTTTGCGAGGTCGGACGGGTGCTGAAGAGCGGCGGAACCTTTCTCATCTGCAACGAGAGCAACGGCGACACGGACAGGGACGAGAAGTGGACGGAAATCATCGGCGGCATGACCATCTACAAAGACACAGAGCTGAAAGCGTATCTGGAGCAGGCGGGCTTTCACGATGTTCAGATACACAAAAAGAAAAGTTGGCTATGCGTCACGGCGCGGAAACGATGAAATGACTGCTGTATGCCACGATTTTCAAGGAGGGAGGCAAACAGATGAAAGACAGCGAATTGCAAATTGACCGCAAAAACCATGTGCTGTATTCAAAGCCCTGCAAGAAAGAGATACGGGCGAAAATTGCTTTGCATTATCCTGCGACAGAGCGAGAGGCGACATGGGAAAAGGTACAGCGGCAGTACATCGACTTTCTCTCCGACTGGCGCACCGATCTGGGCGGCAAAAAGAACTTCCACAACGGTGTAGGCGGCACCTACGACTGTATCGCCATCATGAGCTACTACACAGTCTGCAAGGCCGTTACCTCCTTCCGCGAGATCGAGGAGATGGAGGAAAACCTGATCCTGCCGATCTTCCGCAAGCTGAAATTCGTGGACTGCAACAAACCGTTCTGGAGAAAGCTGATGTACAAGGCGTTTGTGCGGGCGAAATGCGGCTGTGACAAATGGCACGATTACGAGATGTCGGTTGCGCCTTACGATAAAGATAAGCCCATCTATTATGAATTCACATCGTGTCCGGCGGCGGAGTTTGCTATAAGGCACGGTCTTACGGATATTATGCCCGCCCTGTGCAATGTGGACTATGCGTCCATGGAGCTGCTCCATGCAAGGCTTATACGGACGACCACCTGCGTGGACGGTTGCCGATGCGACTATACCATCTGCGGCGACAAAGACCCCTACTTAAAGGAACATCCCGAATACCGGGACGAGGCGGGGTTCAGGCGAAACAAATAATACTGCAATGCAAAGGCGGTGAGACAAATGGAAACCTTTCTTGGAATCATGATCCCTTTCTTGGGTACAACACTGGGCTCGGCCTGCGTGTTCTTTATGAAAAGATCTCTCGGCGATTTGGTACAGCGTGCGCTTGCCGGCTTTGCCGCCGGAGTGATGGTGGCGGCTTCGATCTGGAGCCTGCTGATCCCCGCCATCGAACAGTCGGAGGGCATGGGAAAGCTGTCTTTCCTTCCTGCCTTTATCGGTTTTTGGGTCGGCGTGTTGTTCTTGCTCCTGCTTGACCGTCTGATTCCTCACCTTCATATCGGAAGCGATAAGGCTGAGGGGCCGAAAAGCAAGCTCGGGCGTACCACGATGATGGTGCTGGCGGTGACCTTACATAACATTCCGGAGGGAATGGCAGTCGGCGTGATGTATGCGGGCTTTCTTGCGGGAAACTCGCAGATCACGGCGGCAAGCGCGCTTGCCCTGTCTCTCGGCATTGCCATTCAGAATTTCCCCGAGGGTGCGATTATCTCCATGCCGCTCAAGGCTGAGGGGCAAAAGAAAAGCAAGGCATTCTTAGGCGGCGTTCTTTCCGGCGTGGTCGAGCCTGTCGGAGCGGTGCTGACGCTTCTTGCGGCGCGGCTTGTGATTCCGGCTTTGCCGTATCTTCTGAGCTTTGCGGCAGGCGCAATGCTCTATGTTGTGGTGGAGGAGCTGATTCCCGAAATGTCGCAGGGGCGGCACTCCAACATCGG
>OLXK01000540.1_pt1 | contig 35880 bp, 42 predicted proteins | sample 1674321 | NCBI WGS metagenome assembly OLXK01 (sample SAMEA103958162, study PRJEB25191) | human gut metagenome | reverse complement strand
CTCTTTCGAAGTTTTCCCATGCGTTGTTTGCTTCCAGGAATTTGATGAACTTTTTCATAGTGTTTAGTTGTTAAGTGTAGTACAAAAGTAAGAAAAAATACCCAATTAAAGAAAGTTTTTCACCAGAAAAATTGAAATTATTTCAATTCAATTCGACTCTAATTAATTCTTACTTTCGGAGGAATTACAGTCGAATTAGATTGAGATAATCCCAATTTTTCTGGTGAAAAACTTTCTTTAATTGGATATTTTTTCTTACTTTTACACTATACTTAATAACTAAACACTATGGAAAAGTTTATCGAAAAGTACAAGAGCTACAGCACGAAGGTTCTCCAGAAGCTGGCAAAGGTCAAGACGGGCGATGAGCTCGACGCCATCAACTCTATCCTCGCATCGAGGGGAGCATCCCAGGAGCATCCGGCAGAGGCGGGCGCTATTTACAACGCCACCGAAACGGAAGAGTACAAAGCCGAGAACGACATCAAGGAGAACGACGAAGTCGCCGAGGAGAATCCGGAAAAGGCTCGCAAGACCAAGGCCCTGAAGGAGCCCAAGGAACCTCGCCCGTTGAAGAAGGAGATCTCGGCCGAGGATGCAAAGGCTAACCTCGAGAATGCCAAAGCCAACATCGGTCGCTTATGCAAGTTCATCTGCACGAAGACCAAGGAGCAGACCGACGGCATCATCATCGGAGTTCGTCTCGATCTCCGCAACAACTTCATCCAGTACCGCATCAAGACCAACGACGGTCACGTCTGGGGAAAGGGCGTCGACTCGAAGGATCTGGAGATCGGGGAGATGGTCCCGGTTCCAGAAGGGACCGAGAAGCCGAGGCGCGGCCGGAAGAAGACAGCTCCCGAAGCAGCTCCCGAAGCAGCTCCCGAAGCAGCTCCCGAAGCATAACAGAACGAGCCGGAGAACGCACTGGCTGAGGAGTAAGTAAGAGCTCCTCGCCCAATGGAGCCGTCACTCCATTGGGCACCCCGGAGTGGTACAGGAGGGTTCGAGTCCCTCCCCGGGGTCTAACCTACATACTAAAAACTATGGAAAGGTTCATTAAATTCCTGGAAGACAACAACGCATGGGAAAACTTCCAAAGAGCATTCAAAAGTTACGGAAGAAACGTAAAAGACTACAAAAAGGAATGCGAATCAATCGAAGGCATAGAACTAGACGCCGCATTCAGGTGGGACAAAACAAAGGAGGGAATCCATTACTGGAGTGATCTAAACGATAAATGGCTAAAAGAAAACCAATCGCTTAAAGATGAATTACTGAGCGATGACTAACAGGGAAAAAGCAATCAAAGTGATCCGGCAGGTATAGCTGGACGCGACCCTCCGAAAGGAGGAATTAATTAGAAAAAAACAGTTTAGAAAAATTATGAGTAACATACTTAAACACGCTGACCAAATCATCAATGAGCGGTCGGAGGAAAAGGAACGACAATACGGGCCGTTCATGGAATGCAACCAGAAGGCCGCAGAGATCGCCTCGGTCATTATCGGTAAGCCTCTGACCGCTCTTGATGTGTCTTGGGTCCAAGTGGCAGTGAAAATGGCACGTGAATCCAATGCACACAAGGAGGACAACCTCCTTGACATGGTAGCCACAATCGGGGCCATCAACAACGAACTCGAGGAACCCAAGCCGTTAAAAGCTCCGGGAGTAGTACCTACGTACTTCTCAACCATTTCGGAGGCTGTGGACTTCATCCGGATCAGTCCCATCGAGGTGCATGAGATCAAACATGTTCTCACCGAAGAGGGACGCAGAATAGCTGTATATTACTCTCGCAAAGAAGATCCGGAACAGTATGATCCATTCTCAAACATCAAGCCATGAATACACAAGACTTTAAGCCATTCATTAAGAGCTGGGAAGAGATTTATGCCCTCCAGGGGGAGCTCCAGCTCATGTACAGGCCATACTTCAAGGAGCGCATCGCGAACTTTGACATCAACACTTTGGAGGATCAGGAGCTTTTCAAAAAACTCTGTTGGCAGATTGTCGAGGAACTCGCTGAGGCAAAGGAGGCTATCGAGGAGGAGCTCGATGGCGAGCACTTTGATGAGGAGCTGATTGACGCATTCAACTTCATGTTGGAGCTTTACCAGCTTTATGGCATGACTCCCACTTTCGACTGGACGCTGCCTAAATGGGCACAGGTTCTGGAAGACGAAGATTTTGCGGGAGATCTGCTTACCTTAATCGGAAACATCGGCATGACAGCAAACTGTCTCAAGAACAGAGAGTGGAGACAATCTCAGTACATGGTTGACTTGGTAGTTTTCGAGGACCGGCTCAAGTGGATATGGACTTACTTCGTCATAATGTTCGAGCATTTGGGTCTCTCAGAGACTCGAGTCAAAGAGCTCTGGTCGTTGAAGTATCAAGTAAATCTGTTTCGCATTAAATCCAAATACTGATATGGGTAGAATATTCAAAGACTGTTTCGAAATGATCCGGGAGATGGATCGGGAGCTCAAGGTTTCCGGCATCACGGTCCCGGTCAACCATTACCAAAACCAGGAACTCAGCGGGGACGACCGGCTCACCAAGGAACTCATCGGGGTGAGCTTCGTCATCTCGAAGCCGTATCTCGGCAAACGTGAGATGCTCGACTTCATGTTCAAAGACGAGGCCGAGCTCATCGAGAAGTATTGCCGAGCAGAGCTCTCCGACCGGCTTGACCGAAACGGGGTCAATCCGGGTAAGAGCTGGGAGATCCGCCGGGACTTGTGGCAGAAGCTGGTGAGCAAGACCCGGCAGGAGGGTCGCTTCGACTACACCTATTCAGAGCGTCTGCACATCTTCCACAAGGGACCCGAGATCCACCAGTTGGACAATGTCATCATGACTCTCCGGGACGACCCGCACTCCAGACGAGCAATGGTCATGATCTTCGAGCCGGAGGACACCCGGGCAACAGCCGGGGCTTTGACCCGAGTACCTTGCTCCGTCAGCTACCAGTTTCTCATCCGAAACAATCGGCTCCACGTGATATATTACATTCGGAGCAATGACTTCTTCAAGCACTTCGCAATTGACATCTGGTTGACAGAGGCTATGATGGACTACGTGTTCAACATCCTCGCAGCCACCTATCCCTCTCTCAAGAAGGGCTCTCTCCATTACTTCGCTGGGTCCCTCCATGCATACAACGAAGATCTTTCCAAATGGGTAATCTACTAAATTATGACTATCGACGAAGCAAGAGCTAAAGCTCATCAGCAATATGACGATTGCATGTTCTGTCCGGGATGCTCGAAGCTCCTGACTGGGCTCCACATGAGTAGCGAGTGCTACACCAACTGGATTGAGAAAAAGGCACAACAGATCCTCGAAAATTCGAAGAAAAGACATGACAGGAGGAAGTGAGGAGCCCATCATCATTGGGCTGGCAATAGCAGTAATAATCGGAATAGGGATCGTTTGTCTCATGGACGCTCTCAAAAACAAACTCAAGTGATATGTGCGGAATAAGTATAGCAAGAAGGGCTAACGCCATTGACCAGATCAAGCATCGGGGCATTGAGTTCATCCAGATTGCCGAAGGAGGATGGTTCCTCGGTCATGTTCGTTTGCCCATTCAGACTGAGCCAGGTGACCGGATGGCTCAGCCTATAGAGTTAGCAGGAAACAATGGGTGGCTCCTTTATGTAGGGGAAATCTACAACTATCCTACGAGGTATTCCAGCGACGTCGAGTATCTTCGCGACCTGTTTGGATCCTCGTGTCTCGAAGACATCATCTATGAAGCCAACAACTGGGATGGCATGTGGGCAATATGCTGGTACCGGAAGGGTCAAATTATTGCTTTCACCGACCCTCTCGGAAAGAAGCAACTCTACTACAACCAATTCGGGGAAATCTGCTCGGAGATAACCCCGTTGGTGTCGGACTTCCGAGACTTCGACCGGTACTATCAGTCGGAAGTCTTCAAATGGGGGTACAACTGGGATGACAGAACTCCATGGAACAACGTCAAGCGTATTATGCCGAATACTGTCTATTCCTTCGATGACATGAAGGTGAAGCCCACCATTATCCGGAGGGACTACTACAGATGGGGGATAGGGGAACGGAGTCATTTCGCAAAATCCGAGTTCGCCGAAGTCCTCCGGGGCTTGGTCGAGAGGTCCGTAAAACGCCGGGCAATGTACTCTAAAGTCCCGGTCGGAGCTTTGGTTTCTGGAGGACTGGATTCATCCATAGTTGCCTCTATTCTTCATCGAATGGGCCTGGGGGTTAATCTCTATATGGTGGAGAATAATGAATCAAAATTTGGCATGCTATTGTCCGAATTTTTAGGGGTTTCTATCACCTCTCTTGGCCCCATCCCAGATGATAATTGCCTGGAGAGGTGTCTCCGCTACAACGAGACCCCCATCGACTTGGGCTCCATGATCCCCCAGTTCAGATTGATGGAGAAGGTACGGGAGAAGGTCATCCTGACCGGTGATGGAGCTGACGAACTATTCGGGGGTTATTGCCGAGTTGATGACTACGACTCCCAGCTCTCAGACGTGTTCCAGGAACTTCCGTTCTACCACATGCCTCGGCTTGACCGGGCTTCCATGAGGAGCACAGTTGAACTCCGGTCACCATTCCTGGGACATGACGTTGTCAGATTCGCTCTCCGTTTGCCCCGGGAGGACAGAACTCACAAGCGCATTCTCAAAGATGCTTTCAGCGACGTCCTGCCTCAGGAGATTCTCGACCGACCCAAAGAGCCTCTCAAGTGCCAAAGTATACGGCAGGATCCGATGGCATACCGCAAGAAGTGTCACGAAATATTCTACAACTTATGGCAATAGCTATTGGATATTACCGGGTATGGTTTAAAGAAGATGACTCCAATACGGAGGCTCAGTGGTTCAAAATGACGCTCCGGAATGGGTCTGTTAGACCTTCCATACGTTCCATAAGTCGGGAAGAGGCTTTGTGGTGGATCAAGTCCCGAAAAATGAAGGACGTTACACCCGGCAATCCTGCGGGCAAGATATTCGAATCGGAAGGCCAACCGTTCAGGAAGGCATTCCAGGAGCTTCCTCTTCACACACGTTACAATTTTATAGAAGGGGCAGCTCTCTCATCGGGCACAACACACCGAGCTCGTCTCGAAAAATATTTTAAAAAATGAAAATCGTAAAAGTAAGAAACGTCAAGACCCCGACCAGAGGAACGGGTCTGTCCGCCGGGCTGGACTTCTACATCCCGGAAGACTTCGAAGCCAAACAGATCTGGCCGGGCGAAAGCATCAACATCCCGTCGGGTATTCGAGCTCGAATACCCCGGGGGTGTGCCCTCATCATGTTCAACAAGAGCGGTATTGCCACCAAGCACCAGCTCCAGGTCGGAGCCTGCGTGGTTGACGAAGACTATCAAGGAGAAATCCATCTGCACGTCATGAACGTCGGCAAGGATCCCGTCATCCTCAAGCCGGGGATGAAGCTGGTTCAGGGTTTGGTGATGCCTGTCTTATACGTCGGGGTGGAAGTTCTCGAGTCGGAGGACGAGCTTTTCCCGCAATTGACCGAAAGAGGACAGGGGGGCTTTGGGTCCACGGGGGAATAGGACCCCCGGCCCCAAAAGTTGATGGTTTTATTGTTTCTTTGTTTACAATTTTCCCCATGGCCCCGGCCCAAAAAGTTGGTCAAACCATTGTTTCATTGTTTACAAATCAGGGGGACTCCCGGCCCCAAAAGTTGATAAAACCATTGTTCCATTGTTTATTGGCAAAAATCTCGACAGCCCCTCCCCTAAAATCCGGGGGACCCCTATTGTTTATTGTTTATTGTTCCAATGGAAAGAATCCCAAACCATTGATAATCAATCACTTAAATTAAAACAGCAGTAAACAATGAGAAACAATAATAAACAATCATTGTTTCTCTATAATCGATTGAATATCAATGATTTAGGCCCTTGTAAACAATGTAAACAATAATTTAGGAGGAAAACCTGAATAGGGAATATGAGGAAAATTATGACCAATTTAGGAAATGAAAAATCACAAAATAGAGTGCACAGAAACATTGTTTACATTGTTTCTCGGGAGAAGAATTGGGGACCTAATCAATTGAATATCAATCACTTAGGTGAGAAACAATAAGAAATTTTATTGTTTACTACTGGTCAAATGTTGTTTATTATGGAAAAAACTGAGAAATTGGGGCTACCCCCAACTGGGAAACTTGGGGTGTTCCGGCGATGGCTGGGGATCTACTCAAAAGAGGAGCGGGAGGTCCTGGACTACGCCCGCAAATTGAAAAAGACCACTATGCAAATAGCACGGGGTCAGCTGACTCTGTTATCCCGTCCGGAATGGATGCGGCACGAGGACTGGGTTGAGGTCCGCAAACTACAAAACAAATTAGAAAGGAGGCGTAGAAAATGATTGCAATTTACCTGTTGGCCATCATCGGTCTGTTCGCTGTTATCGGGGGAATTCGCCAATGGTGGATCAACCCCCGACGAAAACTGGATCGATCCATCAAGCAGATGGAGAGAGCGGAGAGACGGATTCAAAAGTTCAAAAAGAAGTCGTAGGCGAGTAGAATTGGTCCAGTAGAATTGGTCCAGTAGAACTGGTGCCAAATTGGGCCTTCTCTCGACCCACAAATACTGGACGGCACTCGCGCATACGAAACTAAAAATTTTCAAGAATGAAAGCAAAACACTTTAAGCAGCTCGGGAAGAACTGGGCTTTGTACTCGGAGATTAATACCAAGTACTGTAATTGGACCCTCTCCATCGCCACGGTCCACGAAGGTATGATTTGGCCGAACGGCATTTCGGTCAAGTTTCTGTGGTTCGGTGTGACCCTCATTCGCGTAAGCGAATAAATTAAAGATCCCCGGGGCCAAACGCTCCGGGGATTGTTGTGCAGAAATAAATTTTTAATTTGTATAAGGTTTGATTATATTTGAGGCATGGCACGAAGCACATATAAAATGAGTCCGCTCGCCTATATGGAGGAGGGACAGAAAAGGCGAGACGCTGGAGAATTTGTAAAGCCCACCGATGCGGAGGAGCTTTATTTTGCATTCGTCGAGTATTGCAAATTCATGCAGGATAACTATTTCTCCCAGGCTCACAAGAATAAGAATGGCGAAGACTGTAGCGTATACATTTCCCGCCCGATGACCATCGAATCATTTAGGCTGTTTGCTGGCATCAATCCTGTTGAGTACGAGGAGCTCACGGGAGACCCGGTAGCAGCTGCAATTGGGGGCACCATCGAGGACGCCATCAATTCCCAGCAAATTGAGGGAGCACTGGTTGGCAAGTACGCTGCAAGCCTCATCCAGGTGCTTCAAGGACGCAAGACTAATGTCAACCTGACGGGAGGCATTACTCTCGAACAGATAACAGGAATGGAGGTAAAATAAAATGGGACGCCGGCTTCAATTTGACACCAAAGGCAACGAGAAGCAGAAGGAAGTGGCTCGGTTATGGCTTGATGACTCGGTCACTGACATTCTGTATGCCGGCACGAAAGGTGCTGGCAAATCCTACCTCGGGTGTTCCTTGATAGCCGGCGATGCCCTCACCTATCCGGAGACCTTTTATTTTATTGCGCGTAAGACGGCCGCTGACCTGGTCCGATACACCATCCCCTCCCTCTACGAGGTATTCACACACTGGGGGATCACGGAGGACTACTACCACTTCAATGGTCAATACAACTTCTTCGAGTTGTACAACAAAAGCCGCATCTACCTCATCGATGCCAAGTACAACCCCAGCGATCCCATGTACGAGAGATTCGGATCCATGCAGATGACTCGGGGATGGGTCGAGGAGGGCGGAGAGTTTATCCGCGAGGCGAAGACCAACCTCCAGGCTTCCATCGGTCGTTGGAAGAACGACGTCTACAAGTTGGCCCCCAAGCTCCTTATAACCTGCAACCCGTCCAATAATTTCCTCTACACGGACTATTACAAGCCATGGAAGGAGAACAAGCTGCCTCCCTGGCGTCGGTTCGTCAAAGCTCTGCCCCAGGACAACAAGACTCTCCCTGACAGATACATCGAAGGGCTTCTCCAGAACCTGACCCAGTCGCAGATCGAGCGATTGGTATTTGGCAACTGGGAGTATGACGACGACCCGAATTGGCTGGTCGACTATGATGCAGTGTGCGACATGTTCAGCAATGAGTTCGTACTCCCGACGGGCAATCGGTTCATTAGCACTGACCTTGCCGGAAAAGGACGAGACAGTTGGGTGGTTGGAACCTGGGATGGCATGGTATGCCGGATTCCAGTTGCAAAAAGCTTCTCGGAAGGCAAGGAGATGGAGGAGAAGATCGCCAAATTGGCCACTGGTCTGAAAGTCCCCCGGTCCAGCATCGTCTCTGACGCTGACGGACTTGGGTTCTACTTGGAGAGCTACCTGAAAGGCATCCGGGAGTTTCATGGAGGACAGTCAGCCATTGACTCCAAGACGTACAACAACATCAAGTCGGAGTGCGCATTCAAGCTGGCGGAGCTCATCAACAAGCGCCAGATCCACATCATCTGCTCTCCCGAAGTTCAGGAGAAAATCAAGCAGGAGATGACGGTGCTCAAGTCTAAGAACACGAACTCCGCTGAGCAGAAGCGAGAGCTCATCTCTAAGGACACCATGAAACAGCTCCTTGGCAGATCCCCGGACTTCCTGGACATGCTCATCATGCGAATGATATTTGAGATAAAGCCGAAGGCGACTGGCATGAAGTCCGCCAAAATCATAATCCCCGCAAAACGATGACCTTACCTATCATAGAACACATACGCTTGATGCTTCAAGACCTGGCACCTGGAGCAGTGTTTGAGTGCGATCAAGCCCGGATGCTGAATGTCAAAGTGGACACAATGCCTCGATTTGAGACTGGGCTAAACGGAGAGGTCATCAAGGACTCAAAGGGGAATCCGGTCAGCACTACGTTCATCTACATCGAGGAACCACTTCAGGGGTACTATGACATACCGTACAGGGGCCACCAGAGACAGCGATTGCCTTTGATGATCTATTTCTGTAAGTTCGAGCCAATGGGCAATGACGCCTACAAAGGTGACACCCCATTCAGTGCTGAGTCCAAGACGACATCGAGGCTCATCCTGAGAGACGAGCTGGAGAGAACGCTCGTAAGGCCCTTCCTCCGTCGGTTGAAGACTTCCAGACTTGGCATGCTTTACCCGGAGATGATGAACACGGTACGAATAGTCTACCCATCTGCCAGATTTGATGCTAACGAGGTCAGTGTGGGCATTGAGCTGACTACATATTCCGACTGGTGCATTTGGTCCGAAGATCCCGGCATGGATCTCATAGGCAAGAGATTAATAGACTTGCCTGTTGGTACTGACCTGTCCGGCAGAATGATCCGATGCGTGACCCCCGAGTTTTTCTTCCCAGCTGCCCCAAACGTTCCGGGCGATACCTATTGGCGTCTTAACGACACGAAGAGATTTATGGTAATTGTCGGGAAGACGGCGGGAGCTAACGGTTACGCATACTTACAAATGTACACGGGGAATCCAAGATTAGATTGGACCGATGCGTCTTTCTCAATCCTAAGGTCTAACCGGGGGGTCATGAACTTGTGGTATAACACAACTTGTACACTCAAGTTCCCCAAAGGATCGACGGTCCTTAGTCCGGCTCCCGAGGCATTTAAGCAATATCCATTTAATACGCTCACAATAGTAGGATGATACAGCGAATCGACATACAAGGCGGTCAGATGACATTCGGCCAACGCATAGAGCTTGGTCGGATCATCACTGAAAAGGAGCTGACCGACATCGACAAGATGAAGGAAGGAATGCAATGTCTTGGTGTCAAATGGAGTCTGAGGAACACCTCAGAAATTGTCGAGTACTGGTACGAGGTTCTCATGGGCATTAAGTACTGGATCGAGCGAGAACAGACTGAGCTCAAGTACGAGCCCAGTGCCGAGGAAAAGGCAGCCGGCATTGCTCAGTTTTCTTTATTGGTTGGCGAGATGGCTACCATCACTGCACTGGCCAAGGACTACTCGAAGGACCCGGACGAGATCCTGGAGTGGAAATACGGAAAGGTATACAACCTCCTTTTCACCAACTTGCAGAGTCACCTCTTCCGGGAGCGACTGAACAAGGAACTGGAGCGTAAGGCTCAGCAGAAAGCCAATGCTCGCAAACCTCGAAACAAATGGCGGTAGGACTGGAACAGATATTGGCTGAGGGACTCACCCAGATGAGGGACGAGATCATCCGGGCATCACAGGACGCCGGGCAGGAAGCCTCCGGCAGAACCTATGCTCAGATAACAGTCCAGACGGGACGGGAAGGCGAAACAGTTTGGGGAACAATCGAAGCCCCGAACTACTTCTACACTCTCATCCGGGGACGAGGTCCTGGAAAGATCCCCGCCAATTTGGGACAGATCATCATGGAGTGGGCAAAGCTCAAAGGCATCACATTCTCGGATCCCAAGGACCTGGTCCGATTCGGAAATGCCACTGCATGGAAGATAAAACGAGAAGGCTCAGAGCTTTACCGCAATCACATTTACGTTGATCTGGTCGACACTCCAGCTGACAACTTCGAGGAGTACCTGGCTCAGCATTTGGACAAGACAATGGAGGTCCTCATCGAAGAGGCTTTTGTACCTGACAACAATATGGACCACGGATATATAATATAGCGCGATATGGCAATTACCAATCAACCGACTGAGGATTCTTTATACTCAGCATATTCGCAAATACCAGTTGAGACCGACGACTTAACATCCGGGCTTGAGGTCGAGACCCAGAACTTCGATGAGGCCAACATGATCTCGCTTAACATCATTGACAACGAGCAATCCGAGGTGTTTGACAACAGTGACGGCGGCGATGAAGAATGGTTCAGAGAGTTTGCAATACCCCGGAGGATGATGCCGGGGGAATGGTATGCTTTTTGGGTTGGCTATGGCACAGTAAACGTAGAAACTACCTTGACAGTCGCGTTATACCAAGGGAACGCAGAAGGACATGGGGTGATCAGGGTTGCTACGACCGATCTTGCGATTGGCTCTTCTATGAAATGGCTTGTCCAAATCCCTAATACTGAAAATGTGAGATACCCCTACACGGTACTGAGAATATATTCCGGGGAGGAAGGATCAACATCTGGGGTGAAGGTAACACTTTTTAACATGTCTTTGGCCTACGGGAAGAACTTTATCTACTATAGTCCCAGTCCAGTTAAAGCAGCGAACTCACTAACTGAAAGCATCAACATCTACAGAGACTCGGGATTCGGGACGAGGAAGAAATACGACCTCAGCTTTTTAGCTAAAGCCGGATTTCGGGATCGCTCCAGAACACGCCCGTACGTTAACTCATTCGTAAACTTTGGCATTGACTACAACCTTATATCAGCATACGCCTACAGAGGCATTGGCGAACAGGATTTCAATGTCCGGTATGCCTCCCGAGGAGTACGACCCCGAGGACACAACGTCAACTTCTCCGAGTCAAATATAGGACTGGCATTGACTGACAGAACTCCTGACAACGACAGGAATCTGTATGTAAAAAAATACTACGGGTATCCGTACTACGTCACCCTATTCCCGAAAGGAGCTTCGGAAATTGGCCCCGCTATCTCTGTCGACGTTCGTGTTAAGCTGACTGAGGAACCGACAGAAAATCAATTTGACATTCCTGCCCGACTCAACATCCCCCTTGTGTACGAATTTGATGACGAATATGCTGACGGAGCTGAATACGTAAAACTCAGATTTCCTAATGAAGCATGGAATATCATATTTGTCGACACGGGGGTACCTTGCAACCCATTCTATATTCGCTGGATAAACCGGAAAGGGGGGTGGGACACTTACATGTTTGAGCAACACAAGAAGTATACGCAGGAGGTTGACCGGGGAGACCAATACGTATTAGCGAATTCCAGAGACCCCTATGTCTCACAGACGAGAGGCGAGTTAGCTCCGGAGTTTAAGAACATAGTCCAAGCAGGAGCAGAACAGCTTGACGAGAATGATTTTAATCTACTCAAAGGGATTGCTCTCTCGCCTCTGGTTCAGGTGTACAACTATCAAATTACGACATGGCAACGAGTCCTCGTAGACGATACTGACCTGACTTGGGACACTAAGACCCCACGGAACACTGTTAGCTACGAGTTCCAGCTTGTTGACGAACAAACTCAGTGGTAATATGAACTACGAACTACTCATGAAAGGCATTGACGGCGAGGTCTGGTCACTGGACCTCCCGCTGGATGCTCCTGCGATGAATTACCAGATCAACAATCTGGCGGAGCTGAAAGACAGGAATGCCTCGTACTCCCAGCGGATCAGTCTGCCCAGGACGACCCATAACGAGCAAGCATTCCAATTCAGTTTTGTAGTCGGCTCAGGTTCGGATGTGCCATACATGAAGTTTCCTTGCCAACTATTCTATGAGGGAGCACTCATATCTCCGGCTGGAGCAGTATTGAACATCGTAGACGTATCGGATACATCGATCGGGGTCCAGATCCTCGGGGCAACCGCTGACTTGTTCGATACACTAAACAACACTGACGCGAAGGACCCGGGGGATGGTATGTTCCTCCTCAAGTGGTACACGGACACAATGGGACAGACTGAGCGACATCTCTCCGGCCCAGAAGAGGCTCAAGTCCTGTACTTTTGGCTGTATGCAACTCTACAAAAGAACCCGAACATCCCCCCTGTCTCCATGGAGGCAATCAGGCAAGTCAGGGAGTTGGACAAGTTCTACCCCCACCTCAACTGGTATGACTTGGTGACATGGATCTTCGATCGAGCAGGCTACAGTCTCGAGACCGACGTGGATTCAGTTGACCGGAGTGAAATGTTTTTGCCTTGCACTTACCCAGTTTTGGCAGACAATCCTCGTGCTCCGAAAGCATCCGGAACTGGCTGGATCCGGGATCCCTCGATTGGCACTACGGTAGGGGTGATATGGCAAGGGTATCCGGGAGTAACTCTCAGTGACCCGGTCGCCGGACGTTTGATTATGGGCACCGTACCCGGAACATTCAACTGGATGACTCTATGGGATACTACAATCACGTTTAGTTTCGCATGGTCCAATCCTTCTCCCCTCCAAAATGGTTCGGTGATAGTCAAAGTTACCCACTACAAGAACGACGGAACCGATGCTATAGTGTTGGACAGAACTTGGATGTCGGGATCTTCCGGAAGCGTTTCGGTCGACATCCCGATGGAGGCAGGAGAGCACATACTGGTGTCCGGGGCTCTCGACACAGGCAATTACTCTCCCACTCGGTATGACATGAGATTTCCGGTCAGCATTACTGCTCCTCCCGCGCCGGAAACTTCTCCGGGGGATAAGCCTCAACCCGGATTAACCTATGACCTCCTGGCCTCTACTGGATTTAAGAGCTTGGGAGACATAGTCAAAGCTTTCTTCCAGTTGTTCGGTCTGACTATAGACGTGAATCCCGCCACCAAAGTAGCAAGAGCATACTCGGTTCAGGAGTTCTACAACAGACGAAGCTCGTCCGGGAAAAATTGGTCTGACAAGCTGATAAAAGGAAAGGACACCAAACTTACGTTCCAGTTGTCCAACTATGCCCGGTCCAACGAGATAAAGCTGGAGGATAACAAGGACAACAACGTTACTGACTCGTACAAGTTCAGCATCCCGGACGTCAACCTCCAGCCCACCAAACTCCTGTTCCAAATTGGGTTCTTGGCAGGGCTCAACCAAGACCTCTATGATGCGGACACTACCGGTAAGATTCATACACTTGCTAACTACCCGATTTGGACTATCAACAGAGGTCGGATGGAGAACGGGGAAATGACCGAGACGACTTGGGAGTACAATGCTCTCAGTAAACCGATGGTAGTCCACGTCAATAAGTCTGACTATATGTGGCCACAGGTAAGCGTCGGCTATAGCCTTACCCGAGTCCGACTATATACGGCGTATTTCAAAAATTTGAATTACTACGTTCCTAAGTACTACGACAAGCTCATCAACAATATCCTCAAAAGACCGAAGACCCTACAGACCCAGATCCTTCTGGACTCGCTTGACATCCAAAGTCTGGACCTGTTCAACCCGATATGGCTGGAAGAGCATGGGTTCTGGTTCTACGTTTCGAAAATAAACAACTTCCAAGCTGGAAAGATAACCAAAGTAGACCTAATACGAATGTGATATGGCCGAAGAACAGAAAAATACAATTTACAACGTCCGTGTAACAGCTGAGGATGCCCTCAAGACGTTAGCCGAATTGAAACTCCGGTCCCAGGAGTTGAGAGATCAGCAGAAGGCTCTGGGCAAAGTGACTGAGGAGAATGCTCAAGAGTACTACGCACTTGACAACCAGATCAAGGCAATCAACAGCGAGGCGAACAAGTACCAGAAGCAAATCCAGAACAACATTAAGCTCCAGAACCAACAGGAGGCAAGTTTAGCAAAACTTAGAACCCAGCTGGCTTTGGACAATGCCGAGTTTGCAGAGCTGGGCAACTCAATGCAGGACGCGGCTCGTAAAGCCGAGCTCGGCAAGCGCATTGCAGAAACCACCGAGGAGCTCAAAGCTCAGGAGGAGGCACTCGGGGACTATCGCCGGTCAGTTGGTAACTACGAGAAGGCAACGGAGAACCTCAAGCAGGAACTCTCCGACCTTACCCAGACACTCATCCAGATGGCTCAGTCCGGGGATACGAGTTCTGAGACGTTCAAGGAGATGATTAAACGAGCCGGTGAACTGAAAGGAGCTGAGGACCTGGTCAATACAGCTATATCCAACGTTGGTAAAGGAACTGAAACCATACAGGCAGTTACCAGCGCCACGTCAGCTTTGACTTCCGTATGGGGCCTTTGGACCACAGCCACTCAGGTACTGGGGAGCGAGAATGAGGAGCTCAATGCTACCATGACGAAGATGATAACCATCATCACGGCTCTCTCCTCTTTGTCTTCTCTCCAAGCAGCTCTCTCCAAGACCGAAGCCACTTATCGAGCTGCATCTAACTTGGTTCAGCTGGTTGGCATCAACCAGACTCTCGCCGAGACGAAAGCGATAGCTGCTAAAAATGCCGTACAAGGAGCTGGCAACATCCTCACAAAAGCAGCAGCAGCTGCCACATGGCTTTGGAACGCGGCTTTGGCTGCCAACCCCGTTGTATTGGTGGCAGCGGCAGTGGGCGGATTGGTGGCTGGAGTGGTTGCTCTTACGAACGCATTTAACAGTAACACGGAAGCTCAAGAGAGAGCAACCCGGGCAATGGAGGCATACAATCGAGCTGCCGAAGCCTCCACGTATGTACTGGATCAGATCGAGACCAAGCGGAACACTCTGTCCAAAGCCGAGGAGATCCGGGGCAAGAGAGAAATAGAAAATCTCAAAGCCAATCATGCCACGTCGGAACAGATCGCCGAAGCTCAGCTCAAAACAGCCAACAAGCTCCGCGAGATTGAGATGAGTGCAGCTCGTCAAAGACAGATGGCTGCAATGGATGAGTTCGACTCCTTGAAGAAGGTGATTGCAGCCAAGGAGGAGGAGCTCAACACGTGGTCAGGAAGCTTGAACAAATACAAGGAGGCCAAAAAGGAACTCGACGACTTGAAAGGTCGATACCAAGAACTGTTCCGGACAATCGAGAATGAAGGAGCTGCAGTTGCCAATTTGGCTCTCGAGACTGCAATAGCCAATCGGGAGGCTCAGCAGGCCATTGCCGATAAGGCTCTGGAGGTTGCTTTGAAGAACTCGGAAGCCATGCAGAAAACCCGTGAAGACGATCTCAGGTTTCAAACAACATTCCAGTCTACGGGCATCGCCATCCGGATGGAGTATGAAAGGAAACTCTACAAGGCAGCTCAGGATGGAGCCCGGGAGCGTCTCGCTCTCCAAAAAGCTCACGGCAAAATCACTAACAAGGAGTATCAGACGGCTCTGAATGCCATGGCTCGGTCCGACAAGCAGTTCTACGAGAACCAAGCCAAACAGCTTAATGACTACCTTGCTGGGGTGAGAGCCAACATATTGGCTGTAGCCTCTGGAGGCACAGTCGACATGCAGATTGCCCAGGTTACTCAGAAGTACCAGGACGCCATGAAGGAGCTGGCCAACATTCAGCCTCCTCAGTTCGTGAGAGGTATGAGCGAGGAGGAATACCAGAAAGAGTATGCCGCTTATGAGCAGTTCCTGGTCAACAGAGCCGAACTCGAGAAACAGATTCAGCAGAATCTCCAGGATGAAATCAAAAAGATCCGCGAGGACGCTACCAAACAGCAACTTGACCGGTTCAACCAAGTTCTCAACGAACAGTATGCCGAAGATCTCTCAAAGGCAGCGGACAACGAGAGAAAGAAGCTGGAGCTCGAGAATGAGATGCTCCAGAAGCAAATCGAAGCCAGGAAAGCTGCCGGGGAGAAAACCTATGAGCAGGAGGCCCAGCTCCGAGCCAACAATCTTCGTCTCCAGCAAATGGACCTCGACAAGGAGCTCGCTCAAGCCGAGTTAAATCACAAGTCCAAGTATGAGATCCGGAAAAGGTATCTGGAGGCAGAGTTGGCAGCAGCTCAAGGAAACGAGGACGCCATTGCTCAGATCCAACTCGCGATGGCGGAGAATGAGGAGTCTTTATGGGAGGAGCGGATCGAGAAACTCCGGGAGTATGCAGAAATGGCCTCCGGCTTCGCCAATGCTTTCAACGACTTGGCCAGTGCTCTCGGGGAGCGCCGGGCTCAGGAGGTAGAAGAACAATACAGCCGGGAGGAGCAGGCATTGGCAAACATGTACGCTAATGGTCAAATCACAGAGGCCCAGTATAACGAGAAGAAAATCAAGATGGAGAAGCAGAAGGAGAAAGAACTTGCCAAAATCGAACGGGAGCAAGCTATCCGGGAGAGAGCAATGGGCTCCTTCGAGATTGGCATTAATACTGCCATCTCCATCATGGCATCGGCTAAAAGGGGATTTCCTTTGGCTATCCCATTCATTGCAGCAGCTGCAGCTTTGGGAGCAGTCCAGATGGCAGCTCTTTGGGCAGCTCCTCTGCCGAAAGCCGCAAGAGGTAAATACATTGAGGGACCCAGTCATGCCGCTGGAGGAGTGCACATTGAGGCGGAAGGAGGCGAGACCATCATTAACAAGAAGTCGAGCCGCATGTTCCTGCCTCTTCTGTCAGCCATAAACGAACTCGGTGGCGGAGTACCGTTCACTAAAGTTGGGTCGGACGGGGGATATGCTATCCGATCATTCGCTGAGGCGTCGGAGCCCATGAATCGGCTTGATATGGAGAGGGCAATTCAAAAAGCATTTGGCCAGGTGAGAGTGATTGCTACGATCGAAGACATCCGGAGGGAAGATGCTAACTACGTGCAGATTCAGGACCGGGCTAATTTTTAAATAACCCAGCACAAATAGTATTTCAATATCTATTAGGAATAATTATATTTGTATCGAAATAATTTGGCACATGATATTCATCAACCTAAAAGGCGCAATTGACTCCGAAGAGAATCGGGTCATGATGGAGCTTTGGGGTGGGACCTCAGAGATCTGCTCCGTGGAGACCTTCCGCCGGGTACTTGATGAACACCCCGACGAACAGGAGGTGTGCATCAACATTGACTGTGACGGGGGCTCTGTTGAGGAGGGCTTCAAGATTTACGATCTTCTTCGCATGAGCGGGAGGACGATATATACAAATATTGTCGGGGGATGCCACTCGATGGCAGTGTGCATCCTGTTGGCAGCTCCGGCAGAGAACCGGTCGGCAAACAGGAATTGCCGGGCACTCATCCATCGGGTATACATGCCGGTCGGGGATTGGCTCACTTCCGACGATGCTCGTAGCATTGCCGAGGAGCTTGCTCTGGAGGAGGAGGCTATTCTAGACGTGTACGTCGAGAGGACAGGTCAGGACCGGGAACGGCTCCGCAATGTCATGCATGAGGAACGCATCCATGATGCCAAATCACTTCTTGACTTGGGATTCATTTCCAAAATCAATTCATACAACACAAACCAAATTTTTAATGCTATGGCAAAAAACGAAAAAAGCGCTTATGAAAAATTCATGAGCAGAGTCAAAGCATTCCGGAATGGCAAGAAAGGCGCTCCCGCCAACTTCGACTATCTGGATGCTGAGGGTCAGGTCGTTCTCCAGACCGTAGGTGAAGAGGACAATCTGGCCGAAGGTGTAGAGGCAACTCTCGCCAACGGCGAGACGTCGGGCACTGTCGTTCTGGAAGACGGTCGGGTGGTTACTGTCGAGGACAACATCGTCACCAGCATCGAGATGGAGAACACCGAGTCTCTTGAGGACCGCGTTGCAGAACTGGAGGCGATGCTCGACGAGGCAACGAACCTCATCGAGGAGCAGGAGAACGAACTCCGCAACCTCCGCGGTAGCAACTACCGCCCGAAGAACCGCAAGACGGTTCTGCCTGGAGGCAAGAAGCCCGAACCCTCGGCAGCTGACCTCAAGAACGAAGCTCGCGAAAAGCTCCAGAAGGTCAACGCTGCCAAAAAGATCCTCAAGTAGTCAAACTCAAAAACTTTAAGAATTATGGCAGGTAAAAATGGCGGATTGCTCGACATGGAAAAGTTCACTTTTTGTGGACGTGTCATTCAGGCAATCTCGGAGATGATTATGGAGGACACCATTCAGGGTCCTGACATCAACTCCATTCACACAGTCTTCCCCGACATCATCACTAACACAGAGGTGGGTTACATCGGTGAGGGTGGCATGGTCGGCGTGGTCAACACCGGGTGTAACCCGACTCCTCAGAAGTGGAACATCAACACCCGCAAGCTGAAATGGGAGCCCGGCACCTGGGAGATCCTCTTGTCCCAGTGTTACACTGACCTTCAGCAGTCGGCAACTATCTACTCTCTCCGCACCGGCGTCGACATTCCGGACTTCACGGATACGGACTACATGAACATCGTCATTGAGGTTCTGGAGCGCTCCATTATGGACTTCTGGTACCGCCTGTTCTGGTTCAACGACAAAGAAGCCAAGAACGTTTCCGACAGCGGTATCATTACGGATGAGCTCGACCTGAAATTCTTCACCATCATCAACGGTTTCTGGAAACAGATTACCGCACAGGCTACAGCCAATCCGTCCCAGCGCGGAGCAACAATTACGGAAAATGCTGGGGCATCTTATGCAGCTCAGAAGCTTACTCCGGCTAAGGCAAAGGAGTATATCCAGTCGGTCGTGTTTAGTGCCCCGCTTCTGCTCCGTCAGCAGTCTGACAAGTTTATCCTCGTTACCCAGTCGGTCTACGATGCCTATCAGCAGTCTCTTATGGACGCTTGCTGCCTCGAGTCGGCTCGCTTAGCTCTGCTGAATGGCATGGAGGCTCTCAGCTTCAATGGCATCCCTGTCATCGCAATGCCCATCTGGGACAAGATCATCGCTACGTCGGAAGACACTGGCACGAAGCTCAACAACCCCCATCGAATTCTCTTCACCTCGAAGAGCGTGCTCGGCATAGGTGTTGATGCAATCGACAGCTTCGAGAAGATGCGGATCTGGTACGAGTACAAAGACCGCGTAGTCTACGTAGAACTCATGGGTCGGGCGGATGCCAAGCTCACTAACCCGGATCTGTTCTCGGTAGGTATCTAATCCTCAAAAATCTAAGAAAATGGCAGGACTTGATTGTTCTAAAATCAAAACAGGATTCACCAACCAGGTGTGTGGTAAGCCGGCAATCGCCGGCACCGCCGCCAGGGTGATTCTCCTCAGCTACTCGGACGCCGACAAATCGAAGTCTGTTGTAGCTGACAACGTTATCTCTTCGCTCATCCTCAAGGCCGGTGCCACTGGTTACGAAGTCGACTCGCTGCCCAACGCAACAGTTGGCTCGGACACCATCAATGCTGGCACGTATCTCAAGACCCACCAGCACAACGTGGTCGTCCGAATCTTCAAGAAGTCGGAAGCAGCCAAGAAGTTCGTAAACGGCCTGACCAATGCCCGCGTCATCGCTATCGTCGAGAACAACGACACCGGAGACAACGGGGACACCAAGTACGAGGTGTATGGCTGGGACTCGGGTCTGGAGCTCACCGAAATCACTGTCACTACCGAAATGACCGACGGCGTCGCTTACCAGGTAACTCTGGCCAACGGTACTATCGCTCAGGAAGGTTCGCTCCCGATGAGCCTCTTCAACACGGACGAGAAGACCACAGACCTCATGGTCGAAGGACTCCTTGCCGGAGGAAGCACCAGGTGTACGGTAAAGGGCATGATGGAGTTCCTGAGTGCTACTGGTGATTCCGTAGGAAATATGGTTCCCATCACTCTGACTCTAGACGGCTATGAGTTGGATAACCGAGTGAAAATGCCCGCAGCTCCTACGTCTCCGAATCCGGCTGTTGCATTCCCGGGATCGGGACTTCCGGCAAACTACATCTTCGTCGATGATGTTACAGGAGCCGCAGCTAATCCGCCCAAACTGTGCTACGTCGACAATTCTGGGCCCTCCATGGAGGAAACCCAGTGGGGTGCCGAGATTCCCGACTCAAGCGTCCAAAAGCTGTACTTAAACAGAGAGTATGTCATCATACTGAGCACCTATGTAGGTGCCCCGAAATCGTAGCACTCATGACTGACATGCTCGAAAGACTGAGAGCTTACCAATCCAAGTATGGGTCCCTGAAAGGCGAAGCCTATCGGGCCCATACATTGGAATTGGAAAAGAACCCCGCTCTCCATCGAGAAGTAGATGAACTTTCTCGGTACTTTTTGAATAAGTCAGTTTCCCGATGCGGCTTCTGCCTGATCGAAGCCGACTTAGCACTAAGACGAATAACAGAACAACAGATGAAAAACGTAGCACACCCCGATTACGAACTCCGAGCAGGTACTCTGCTCCACGACCCAATCAACAAAGAGTTCAGCAAGATCCTCACTCCGAGAAACATCACGGAGGAGCTTTGCTTGTACCACATCGCATTCAACAAGGATGCTCTTTCGTACTTCACCCGGGTCCCCGAAGACCTGAACGACCGGCTGGAGAAGTTCATGGCACGTTACGGCAAGGAGATGCCGGACAAGGACGTGGAAATCAAGAAGCGCCAGGCTCAGGTTCTGAGCAAGCAGATCGAGTCCGTGAAAGCCGAACTCGAAGAGCTGAACAAGAAACAGACCGAGCTGAACGCCAAGCTCGATGAGTACTCCAAAGCCATGGGAGCAATCCACGCTATTCTCGATTCTGCGAGGGCCGAGGAGAAGACCGAGGAGAAGACCGAGGAGAAGACCGAGGAGAAGACCGAGGAGAAGCCCGCCGACATCGACACTGAGGTGAAGGAGTTCATCGACGCCGGGATGGATCTGGAAGCCATCAAAGAAGCCTATGCAGACTCGCAAATGTCTGCCGGGGAGATCGAAGAGGCTTACAACCGGATAGTCAATCCCGTTTCAGAGGCTCCCAAGAAGGGAGCCAAAAAAAGAGGGTCCAAATAGGACTGGTAATAGGACGGGGTCGCTTCCCGTCCCTCCTACTATTAAAATTACGCCAGTATGAAAGTTGCACAGATCAAATCAGCTCCTCAGTTCGAATCCCGGGACTGGAGACAATATGGCATCCAAACATACGGAGATACCAACGACTTTCCCCAGACAGTCAGCGAGATTGTTCAGGCTTCAAAGACCGGCAATGCCTGCTTGAGCATATACAATGACTTCGTATACGGTCACGGATTCAAAGATCCAGGTATCTACAAATTGCGGGTCAACAAAGAAGGGGAGAAGCTCGATAAGATCCTCCGCATGGTATGCAAAGACTTCACGTTATGGCATGGGTTCGCCATCCATGTTAACTACAATATGAACTTCCGCGTCAGCTCGATCCACCACATTCCGTTCGAGTCTCTCCGACTTGCGAAGGCAGACGATGGTGGATTCATTGGCCGGACGGCATATCATCCTGACTGGGGTCACCGAGACAAGACGAGGTCCCGGTGGTCCCCGTCCGACATTGAGTGGTTTCACCTCTTCAACCCGGATCCGGAGGTTATCCTGAACCAGGTAGAAGAAGCTGGCGGATGGGACAACTACAATGGCCAGATCCTCTACTTTTCCGGAGACTCTGAAGGCAGTCCGTCTTACCCGGTCCCCATCTTCATCGCTGAGATGACAGACATGAGAACTGAGGAAGCACTTGCCAATGTAGCCGGTCGAAACGCATGCTCCAACTTCTTGTCAGCTGGGATCTTGGTAGACATCAAGGACGAGACTCAAGATCAGTCCCAAGTCAATGAGACCCAGAAAGAGCTCAACAAGTTTCAAGGAGACGAGAATACTTCTCAACTGTGGTACATACAGTGCAAGTCCAAAGATGAGGTGCCCCAGTTCATAAGGTTCTCCGGGGAGAACTATGACAAAGCATTCGAGGTAACGCAGAGAGTCATCCCGGAGAACATTGGTCAAGCCTTCAAGCAGCCTCCCATTCTTCGAGCTGTTGACGTGGGGGCTAACTTTGGGGCTGATCTCATGACCAATGCCTACAAGTACTACAACTCTGTTACAGTCCGGGAGCGTCAGCAGCTGGAGGAGACTTTCGTATCGATCTTTGAGTACTGGTGGGCTCCTTTGGAAAATCCCGACTTCGCTATTCAGTCTCTCACTTACAATGCCGGCGAGTCTATAGCAGACAGAATTGGCAAGGACAACATGACTCAGGTACTGGAGATTATCCGGGACCAGATGCTCTCCACTGTTCAGAAGAGAAACATGCTCAAGCTCATTTATGGGCTTTACGACGAGGAGATTATAAAACTCATGCCCGATGATACTCAACTCTAACGACCTTCGGAATGTTCGGCCGATAGCCGAGAACATCAACGATCCGGCCAGACTTGAGCCATATGTCCGGGAGGCTGAGACTCTCAGACTGGTGGATGCCATAGGAGCCAATCTCTACAGATGGCTCGACGAGACAGACTTTTCCGGCCCCGGTCCTTTCCAATACGGGGACGTAACCATTACAAAAGATCAGTACACTGCCGCCATGGAAGGCGGGTATTATGATGGTGGCTGTTCAGGGGATGGTCGAAGCGAAGGACTCAAGATCGCCATTGCATACATTGCGTATTCCCGATTCATCGTCAACAATCCAATCAACCCCACTGCCTTCGGGGTGAGGTACAAAGATGGCGAATTCAGCACTCGAGTAGAAGACAACATCATCATCCGTAGCTCGAACGAAGCACGGAACATCGGGGAAGCCTACCTCGAGAAGGCTATAAATCACCTTAAAGCTCTGCGGTTACTGACTCCATGTACTGAATACAAGGAGTCCCCGTCTCGTAAAATGATTATAGGACGTAATAAATTATAAGTTTAACAGATATGGAGGAGGAAGTCATGAGAGCGGGAAAATGGATATGCGGGACCATTGTAGGGTTTTGGGGTCTTTTAGCTCCGGTCCAGGTCCTTATCCTCTGTGTCTGTATTGCCATTATCGTCGACTTCATAACTGGAAATATTGCTGACTACAAACGTCACAAACGAGCCCATCAAAAATATGTGTTCAAAAGCGAGAAAATGTGGGACACGTGTTGGAAGTTGGGGCTCAGCATTATCGGTATTGGCATGGCCTACATGCTTGACGTGCATGTCCTCCCGAACTTGGGGGGTCTCAACCTTGCCAACTTCTTCGCTGCTTTTGTGGTCGGGACTGAGTTTTGGAGCTTTCTGGAGAACTCCGCAATCATTTCGAATCACCCCATATTCAGAGCTCTCCGGTCATACATGGAGAGATCGGTCAGCAAGAAAACTCAAATAGACTTTGAATGCCATGAAGACAAGTAAGTATTTTAAGCCCGAAGAATTCGAGCGATGCAATCCGTCTTGCTCCATCGAAGACATGGACCAGGACTTCCTCGATCTCCTGGATGACCTCCGTGAAAAGGCAGGCATCCCTCTCGTCCTCAATTGCGCTTATCGTTCCAAAGAACACGATAAGGCCAAAGGACGGTCCGGCAACAGTGCTCACACAGAAGGTTTGGCAGTGGACATCCGGTGTGCCTCGGGCCCCAATCGGATGAAGATCCTCCAGGCAGCCATTGCATTGCGGATCCGGAGGATAGGCATCGACGGGAATTTTATCCACGTAGATGCTTCTAAAACCCTCACGCAGGACACGGTATGGACTTACTAAAGAGAGTACTCTACACAATAGTTCTTGTAGGTATAGGCTTTATAATCGGGCGTAAAACAGTCGAGGAAAAGACCGTTATAAAGTACGTCGATTTACCCCCAATTCAGGGGGAGGTCAAAGTCCCGGATTTGGTTCCAAAATGGGAGGGTTTTAGGAATCCAATCAAATTGATATATATCTATAAGGGCCAGGAGGAAAAGGTTCCCCAAACACCCTCAGAAATCACAAATGGAGGGGGTTTTGGAGAGGACCAAAAGAAGGTGGATACTCTGGAGAGCGTAAAAAGGACAATATTGGACTGGAATACGGCCAGGAAATACGCTGGAACATTCTTCAAAGATCCCAAAATTGGCCAATTTGACTGGGAGGCTACAGTCCAATACAACACTCTCCAGCATCTTACTTACAAGTATGTACCAGTTCGAGAACAAATCAAAGAAACGAGGTCCCCGAGATGGTCCCCATTTCTTAGAGCTTCGGCTAACTCATTCGGACAGATCGGAGCTGGGGGAGGCATATATTACAGAAATTTCGGAGTAGACCTATCCTATGTGCGGGACTTCGAGCTGACCCGATCGGGATATGAGATCGGCTTTAGCTGGAAATTTTAGGAAACTACTCCGTCCCGGGTCTAGCGGAGCCCGGGTTTTTTGTGTTCCCAAGCCGAGGATATTGGCCCCGGGGGCAGGGACCAGCAGTAAACAATGGTAGGGAATATGGGTTCTCAAAGAGGATGAGCCCCTAAAAAAGTTGGTGAAACTATTGTTCCATTGTGTCTTTGGCAAAAATCTCGACAGCCCCTCCCCCAAAATCCTGGGGACCCCTATTGTTTATTGTTTATTGTTCCAATGGAAAGAATCCCAAACCATTGATAATCAATCACTTAAATTAAAACAGCAGTAAACAATGAGAAACAATAATAAACAATCATTGTTTCTCTATAATCGATTGAATATCAATGATTTAGGCCCTTGTAAACAATGTAAACAATAATTTAGGAGGAAAACCTGAATAGGGAATATGAGGAAAATTATGACCAATTTAGGAAATGAAAAATCACAAAATAGAGTGCACAGAAACATTGTTTACATTGTTTCTCGGGAGAAGAATTGGGGACCTAATCAATTGAATATCAATCACTTAGGTGAGAAACAATAAGAAATTTTATTGTTCCCCGGCTATTTTACCGTAGTATTTGCAGCAGAATTCTTGTATTTATGATACAAACAAAAACAAACTACAACATGAAAATCATAACCTACACCAACAATCAGGGACTCGAACTCAAGGTCAACAAATTCACCTCCGGAGGATCTGAGATGGGGAGTCTTCATCACCAGCCGAATCCCGTTCGTAAATATGGTAGGAACTGGTTTGGGCATGGGGGTATATGAAATTCCAGCTCCTGGAACATAAACTCAACCGCTACGGGTTCAAACAGTTTTAATTCCCGGGACCCTGAAACAGGGGTCCCAACTTTTTTCTCATTTTTCAATCGAAAAATTTTTTACTTCAAAAAATTTTTCTTATATTTGTGATGCCCAGAAGCGGAGCTCCAGGACCTCCCCCAGAGAAAAGGCTTTCAGAAATGTTAACCACTCACATGGATCCTCAGCTAACCGGATCGGACGTAGTAACTACGGAGGACGGGCATCGGTTAACCCTCAATCAGGTAATGGAGTTAGGAAAAATAGAACATAAATTCAAACCAACTATTGTGAAAAAGGAATTCAACTGGGAGCTCCCGGCAGACCCGGACCCCAAATCAGACAACTATTATAACGGAATTGTATCCAAGGAGCTGAAAGACCCCAGCAATGTGGGAGAGGTTCTCCTAGGAGTTATTCACAGAGAATCAGTTACCAATCAGTCGGATTTTGTCAATGAAGGGATTCAGTCTATTCTTGATCAGTTTGGCATTAAAACCGACAAACCTCTCACAAGAAAGGAGAAGCTCCTGGCATTCATCGGATTTAAAGCTGGCTCAATGTGGGAGAAATTGGTGGAAGACCAAAGACAGTCAGAACCAGCTTCACCCAACCCTCTCGAAATTGTCATGATGGGACTTCTCAAAACAAACGGAAAAGTATGCTGATTATATTTGTGATACAAACTACACAACTATGGGAGCAATAAAATCAGTACTCCTCATCGTCACTCGAACGGGATACGTTGAGGGGGTCTTCACCTCCCTCAGAGCTTTGGCTAACTCCCGAGGAGCCACTCGAATTAACATTGAAGGCGAGTATGAGTCTTACACTGAGACTGACCTGAAAGACATTGCAGTTAGCGGTCAGACATTTATCTACTTCGGCGAGAAATGCAGAATATACGCAAGGCCCTTAAACATATAGACATGAAAAAGATTGAAAAATACGTAGTGTTCAAGTACGAAGACGAGTTCGGATTTCACTACATGGTAATTGACAAGCTTCCCGGAGAGGAACCCACATACATGGAGCCCACATCGTCCGAGAAGAAGATCAACCCCGTCGGATTTCACTACATGATGATGGACGAGCTTCCCAGGGAGGAACCTACACATCCGGAGACCCTCACGTTCGAGAAGAAGATCAACCCCAATTGTACTCCGGGAGCTATCACTCGTCAGCCGTTTTCGGAGGACGGCAAATTGGCTTATGTGCTCAGCTCCAAATTCGTCCCCGTGGCGGGTTGGTGGCCAAATAAGGGCGACGTTCTGGAGTGGCAGGAAGGGATCCGGGTTTACAGAGCCACCAAGGAACTGAAGAAGGAAGAAGAAGACCTCAAGCTCGAGAAAGCCATTGAGCCTATACGAGAAGCATACAGTCGTCTCAGTCCAAGCGGGAGGAGTACGTTTATTGCTCAAATGGTCTACCTTCTCACTAAGTAGACAATTCGCACTAAGAAGCTTGAGAAAATTTCCATATGGGAAAAAATTGATTATATTTGTGATACAAATAAAAGGATAAGACAATGACTATCAATCTCAGAGAACTAATCGAACAGAGGGGTCTGAAAACTCAAGAAGTGGCAGAAATTCTGTTCCCTGGTAACAAATTCCCTCGAGTATCCCTCCAACGGATCCTCAACGGAAAAGCCTTGTTAAATTCGGAGCAAGTCTCCCGATTAGCAGCTTGGCTTGGAGTATCCCCCGACAACCTCTACAAAGGAGGATGGAGCTCTGAATTTAAGGGGGAGACATGTATTCTGACAAACGGAAACTACAGAGCAGAGTTATCGGTCGAAACAGGAGAGACGAAGTTGTTTCATCTCGGGTCCCTGTTTCATGAAATTGTTCTTCATGCCCCAGCTATACCCCTCAGCCAGTACATTGAACTTCTGAACACCATAATCAAAAATCATCAAGCCAATGAAAGTAGAAATTAAGTTCGAGGCAAACCTCGAAGAGACTCAGGATCTCGAAATGGTCCGCAAGATCTGTCAGGCCATAGGATCAAATCCCGTGACAGTTAAGACGACTGACGTCAAGAAATCAGTCCCTGCACAGGACGTGAAGAAGCCAGCTCCGGCTCCGGCTCCAGTCCCCAAAAAGACTGAGGAGCCCGAACCCATGCCGATGGATACGAACTCCTCTTTGGGTTCCGACCCCGCTGTCTCCATTCAGGACATCCGGATTCTCCTTGCAAGTAAGGTGGACAACAACCGCGAAGCCATCCGGGCAAAGCTCACTGAACTGGGAGCGAAGAATGTGACGGGGTTGGATGCCCGAAACTACGACTCGTTCTACGAATTCCTCAAAGACCTTGCGTAATGGGAACCCCGAATCATTCATCTCGTAAGCACGCCATGCTTTCGGCATCAAAGGCAGACCGGTGGATCAACTGCACCCCCAGTGCCAGACTGGAGGAAAAAGTTGAGGAAACCGGTAAGCCTTCCAAGTATGCCGAAGAGGGCACTCTGGCTCACGAGATGGCAGAATGTTACCTCCGAGCGAGGTTCCTGATAACGCCTGTTGACGTTACGTCTGCTGAACTCCGGAAGCTGAAGAAGAGTGACCTCTACACTGAGGCCATGGATGAGCCCGTAATGGCTTATTGCCAGTACGTAACGGACCAATATACGGAAGCTCTGCGGAAAACCAAAGACGCTCTCGTTCTTCTGGAGGAGAGACTGGACTTCTCGGCTTGGGTCGAACAAGGATTCGGCACTGGGGACGCTTGCATTATCGCTGACGGGGTCATGGAGATCATAGACCTCAAGTTTGGCACTGGCGTGCCGGTTTTCGCTGAGAACAACCCTCAGTTGATGCTGTATGCTCTTGGGGCCTTGTCCAAATTTGAAATGGTCTACGACATCAACATGGTGAAGTTGACTATTGTCCAGCCCAGACAGGAGCGAATCTCATCATGGGAGATTACTCCCGGGGACCTCTACAAATGGGGTGAGGAAGTAGTGAAGCCCAAAGCAGCTCTCGCTTACTCCGGAGACGGTGAATTCCAAGTTGGACACTGGTGCAGGTGGTGTAAAGTCAAAGCTTTGTGTCGCAAGATGGCAGACCACAATCTGGACTTGGCCAAACACGAGTTCAAAGAGCCCGAACTCCTGACCACTGAGGAGCTCGCTCAGATTTTCGAGCAAGCCCCCATGCTCCAAGAATGGGTAAATGCTGTATCTGAGCACCTGCTCTCCAAAGCCATCTCGGGTGAGAAGATCCCGGGGTATAAGGTAGTCGAAGGAAGGTCAATACGGAAATGGACTGACGAGAGTGCAGTTCAGGAAGTTCTTACCGCATGCGACTACACCCCGGATCAGTTCCAAGTTGTCAAACTGGCCGGGATCCCGGCTATCGAGAAGCTCCTCAAAAAAGACTTCGATTCACTGGTCGGGGACTTCGTCATCAAAGCTCCTGGCAAACCCACTCTCGTCCCTGAGTCCGACAAGCGTCCGGCAATGGGCATAGAACAAGCAAAACTCGATTTTTCCAATAACTAAATTCCAACAATTATGAGTGCAACAACCAAAGTAGTAACCGGCAAAGTTCGGTTCAGTTACGCCAACGTATGGGAACCCCGGGCAATGGAGGGTTCCGACCGAGCAAAATACTCGGTGTCCATCCTCATCCCGAAGACTGACTCGACAACTCTGTCTCGGGTCAAGGAGGCCATCGACACGGCTCTCAAAGAAGGCATCGCCAAATTGGGCGGCAAGATTCCCCCGACGTGGAAGAACCCCCTCCGTGACGGGGACACCGAAAGACCGGACAACCCGGAGTATGCTGGGCACATGTTCGTCAATGCCAACTCGGACAACCGTCCTGGCATCGTGGACATCAACCTCAACCCCATCATCGAAAAAGAGGATTTCTACTCCGGATGCTATGGCCGGGCGTCGATCAACTTCTACGTTTTCAACACGAATGGCAACAAAGGCGTTGCTTGCGGGCTGAACAACCTCCAGAAGTTGGCTGACGGAGAACGTCTCTCCGGGGGATCTTCGGCAGAAGAGGACTTCGGCCAGAACCCGTGGGACGACGACCTTATGTAGGTTGGTATGCTGGGTCTTATTTGGGATTAGGGGGTTCGAATCCCCGCCCAGCAACAAATTTAACAGTAATTAACATGCCGAGACGCTTATATTTCGATACAGAAACATATAGCCCGGAGGACATTAAATCCACGGGCGCCTATAAATACATAGAATCGGGGGGCTTTCAGCTCCTTATAGTATCTTTCGCCTTTGACACCTCTCCCGTTCAGGTGATAGATCTGGCCAAAGAAGAGGAGCTCCCCGATTATTTCATCTCCGCTTTAACTGACCCGGGGATCGAGAAATGGGCGCATAACGCAGTATTTGAGAGACTCGTATTTAAGCGTATAGGACTACCTATCCCGGTTGATCAATTGTATTGCTCAATGACTAAAGCAGCCTATTGCGGACTGCCTTTGGCTTTGGATGAACTCTCCAAGGCGTTGGTCCTCGGAGAGCACGGGAAGAAGTCGACCGGTAAAGCTTTAATCCGGTTTTTCTGCTCCCCGTGCAAGCCAACCAAGTCCAACGGGATGAGGACTCGGAACATGCCGGACGACGACCCGGACAAGTGGAACGAGTTCAAGACGTATGCCGAATATGACGTGATTGCAGAACGCGAGATCGTGGAACAGCTGGATCAATTCCCGTTCCCGGAGTTCGAACGCCGGAACTACCTGGTAGACCAGAGCATCAATGATCGGGGCATCTTGATCGATCTCGACATGGCCGGAAACGCCATCTCTTTTGATGAGGTGTACACGGAGGAGATGACCGACCGGATGAAGGAGCTAACGGGCTTGGACAATCCTAACAGTTTAGCTCAGCTAAAGACATGGCTCAAAACCAACTTCGGGCTCGAGTTCCCAGCACTTGGCAAACCTGAGATTCTAGAATATTTTAAAAATACCCCGGATGCTCCCGACTTGGTCAAAGAGGTTCTCGGGGGACGGCTTGCCTTGTCGAAGACTTCTACTAAGAAGTATATTGCTATGCTCAACTGCGCTGCCAAAGACCAGAGAGCCCACGGACTATTCCAGTTTTACGGAGCCAACAGAACAGGACGTTGGTCGAGTCGAATGATTCAGCTACAGAATCTCCCCCAGAATCACATGAAGGATTTGGACCTCGCCAGAAGCATGGTAGAGAAAGGAGACTACGACCTTATCGAAATGTGTTACGGCAATATCCCGAATGTTCTGTCCGAGCTAATCCGAACAGCCTTCATAGCACCAGAGGGAAAAATGTTTGCAGTAGCCGACTTTAGTGCTATTGAGGCCAGAGTCCTGTCCTGGTTAGCTCAGGAGAAGTGGCGACTCGACGTCTTCAACACTCATGGCAAGATATATGAGGCATCAGCATCACTCATGTTCGGGGTTCCCATTGAGCAGGTTACGAAAGGATCGGACCTCAGACAGCGTGGTAAGACGGCAGAATTAGCACTCGGATATGAGGGATCGGTCAACGCAATGGAGAAGATGGACAAAGAGAAGAAGCTGTCCAAAAAGGAAATGTATTCCATTGTAGCTCTTTGGCGTCGAGCCAATCCTAAAATTGTTGAGTTTTGGGCTGAGGTGAATGAGAAGGCCATCGAGTGCGTCCAGACCAGAAAGACCAAGAAAGTAAGTTGTCTCGTCTTTGAACATGACGGGACCAATTTGACGATAGCTCTCCCGGCTGGGAGAAAATTATACTACAGAAATCCCCGTGTGAGACCCAACAGGTTCGGGCAGATTGGCATTGTTTACGACGGCATGGTCCAGTCAGTAGGATGGACCGAGGTAGAGACATACGGGGGCAAATTGGTGGAGAACATAGTCCAGGCAATCTCCCGGGATCTTCTCGCCGAAGCAATGTACAGACTAAGCATTATGAAAGACTTCGAAATAGTAATGCACGTCCATGATGAAGCCATTGCAGAGGTAGACGAAGACCGAGCCGGGGATTGTCTGGAAACTATGTGTAGAGTTATGGGAGAGGATCTTCCTTGGCTGAACTGCTTGCCAATGGGATTACCTCTCAAAGCAGACGGATACGTTACTAAATTTTATAAGAAAGACTAATGACATACGACGGGGAACTTGATATTGCAATCGGACTGAGCGCAAGATCAAAAGTATGGAGCAACAAGAAGCTGAAATGGTCTGAATTGGTCAGTCGACTCGGGGAGGAGAACAAGACCACTGAAACATTTAAGGAGTTTGTTTCTGCAAGCAAGGAAGACCAGCTCAAAATAAAGGACGTAGGCGGATACGTTGGAGGTTACCTGAGAGGAGGCAAAAGAAGCCCGGCCAATGTGGTCCACAGACAGTTGATGACACTCGACTTGGACTTTGCCCACAAAGACCTCTGGGATGACTTTACTCTCCAGTTTGACAATGCAGCTGTTCTGCATGGGACTCACAAACACTCGGATGCGTCTCCCCGGTACCGACTAATAATGCCACTGAGCAGAGAAGTCACGGCTGATGAGTATGTGGCCATAAGCCGAAAAATTGCTGGAATAATCGGCATAGACCTTTTCGACAATTCAACTTTCGAGACCAACCGACTCATGTTCTGGCCTTCTACGCCGAAGGACATGGACTACTACTTTAAGGTTCAGGACGGTCCATGGATTGATGCTGACGAGATCCTCAACTCCTATGCCGATTGGAAGGACTCATCACTTTGGCCCACAGCTTCGTCCCGTTTCGAAGCTGTCGACAGAGCCGTTAAGAAGCAGGAGGACCCAACCATAAAGAGGGGGCTCATAGGAGCGTTCTGTAGGACGTACTCCATACCCGAAGCAATAGAGACCTTCCTCTCCGACACCTATGTCCCGTCAGCATTGGAAGACCGATACACTTACACAAAAGGCAGCGCCTCGGCTGGTCTGATCGTGTATGAGGACAAGTTCGCTTATTCCCATCATGGAACTGACCCGTGTGGGGGTAAACTTTGCAATGCGTTTGACCTGGTCCGCATACACAAATTCGGCCACCTTGACGACAAGGTCAAGGATCCTTCGTCGAAGTTGCCAAGTGTGTCAGCAATGGAAGAGTTCGTACGCAACGACCCCTACACTAAGACAACCATTGCCAACGACCACATCAACAGTGCCAAGTACGAGTTTGCCGATCCAGAGCATGATCGGACTCAGAAAGAAGTAGTAGAAAAGGAGGTTGACCCGGAGGCTGAGAGCGTCGAGTGGATGAAGGAGCTGGAGGTTGATACTCGGGGAGCGTACCTCTCGTCGGATGCCAACCTCAACCTCATATTTGCAAACGATCCCCGGTTCAAAAGACTGTTCAGACAGAACGACTTTGACGGGAAGAGGTACGTTTTCGGGAATCTCCCGTGGCGTCGGGTTGTTAAGCCGGAGCCGGTCAAGAACGTAGACTACTCCGGGGTCCGTAACTATTTAGGTTGCGTATATGGCATAACGTCCTCGCTAAAGATCGATGATGCCATGGCTCTGGAATTCGAACGCAACCACTTCCACCCGATTCTGGATTACCTCAATGACCTCAAATGGGACGGGGTCCAACGAGTAGACAAACTCCTAATTGACTACATGGGAGCTGACGACAATATCTACTCCCGTGAAGCCATCCGCAAGATGCTGGTTGGAGCAGTTGCCAGAGTTATGAATCCGGGGGTCAAATTCGACCTTGTGCTTATGCTCGTAGGACCTCAAGGATCCGGCAAAAGTACGTTCATCAAAAAATTGGGAAAATCCTGGTTTAGCGATACATTCCTTACAGTCCAAGGAAAGGAGGCTCTCGAGCAGATCCAGGGGGCATGGCTTATTGAAATAGCTGAGCTCTCCGGTCTCCGCAAAGTGGAGGTTGAGTCAGTGAAGCATTTCATATCTAAGTCCGAAGACTCATTCCGACCAGCGTATGCCAGAACTTCTGAGACATATCCAAGGCAATGCGTCTTTTTCGGCACCACCAACGACAGCGAATTCCTGAGAGACCCCACTGGCAACAGACGCTTCATGCCAGTGGACGTGGTCCCCAACAATGCCAAAAAAGACGTGTTCATGGAACTGGACGACGAGATAGACCAGATATGGGCTGAGGCAGTTGTCCTGTACAAATCCAAGGAAAAACTCTATTTGAGCCATGAAGCAGAAAAAATAGCCAAAAATGAGCAAAGCTCGCACAGCGAGTCGGATGAACGGAAAGGCATCATTGAGGCGTACTTGGAACGGCAACTCCCGGACAACTGGGACTCAATGGACCTCTACCAGAGAAGAGACTTCCTGGTCGATGAGTTAAACCCCAAAGGGACCACCCCCCGAGACTACGTGTGTGTTGCTGAGATATGGTGCGAATGTCTTGGGCGGAACAGGGAGGACATGGACCGGTATAAGACTCGAGAAATCAATGACTTGTTGAAGAGCATGCCAGAATGGGAACCGTGCAAGTCTACTAAAAATTTCCCCATTTATGGAAAGCAAAAATATTACGTGCGAAAACTCGATTGAGAAACGGCTCGTCACTGAGGTGGAGAGAGTTGGTGGCTGGTGTTTGAAACTCCCCGCAATTCACAATGCTGGCCTCCCTGACCGGCTCTGTCTGTTCCCCGGTGGCGAAGTCGTTTTCGTTGAGTTGAAAGCATTCGGCAAAAAGCCCAGAAAAATACAGGCATTAATGCACCGGAAACTGAAAGCAATGGGCTTTCGAGTCGAGGTGATAGACACGACCATGGGTTGTAAAATGTTAGCATTGGAGTATGACCGAAAATGATCTCCATCAATACCAGCTACAAGCTGTTGACCACATAATAAGCCACACGCACTGTGCTCTGTTCCTGGACATGGGATTGGGTAAAACAGTGTCTACTTTGACAGCCATCAACGAGCTCATGTTTAAAGAGGTCGAGGTCCGACGAGTATTAGTCATAGCTCCCAAAAGAGTAGCCGAATCAGTCTGGACACAGGAGGTCGAGAAATGGGACCATTTGAAGCACATTAAAGTGTCTCGCATCATCGGAACAGAACGTCAACGTCGTGAGGCTCTCGCCAAGAAGGCAGACGTATACACCATCGGGAGAGACAACGTGGCTTGGCTATGCGGGCTCTACGGGGGATCTTGCCTACCATTCGACATGGTGGTCATCGACGAGCTCAGCAGTTTCAAGAATCCCAAGTCAATCCGATTCAAAGCTCTTAAGCACGTTCAGGCTTCACTCTCCCGAGTAGTAGGTTTGACTGGTACCCCGGCACCCAACGGTCTTATGGACCTTTGGGCCCAAATGTACCTCCTGGACCGGGGAGAGCGCTTGGGCAAATACATATCCCACTATCGTGACAACTACTTTAAGCCAGGACGTAGAAACGGGCATATTGTATATTCGTACGACATATCAAAAGAGAATCAGGAGCGCATATATTCAAAGATAGGGGACATCTGCATGAGCATGAAAGCTAAGGACTACCTCGATCTCCCCGAGCGCATCGACAACATAGTCGAGATCCAGATGCCCCCGGAAATCCAAAAGGCTTATGACTCCTTCGAGAAGGAACAAGTTCTCAACATGATCGATCAGCTCGGGGACTCAGTGGAGATCCCGGCCGTCAATGCAGCAGCTTTGTCCACTAAGCTCCTCCAGTTTGCCAATGGAGCAGTGTACGATGAACATAGAGTGGCTCACGAGGTGCACACGTTGAAGATCGAAGCCACGAAGGAACTCATTGAGGACGCCGGGGGACAGTCGGTCCTCATAGGTTGGACCTTCCAGCATGACAGAGACCGGCTCATGAAGGCTCTCGCCAAGTATAAGCCCAGGGAACTCAAAACGGAGAAGGACATCGTTGACTGGAATGCCGGCAGAATCCAGGTTCTTTTGATGCACCCGGCTTCCGGGGGTCATGGGCTCAACCTCCAAGCCGGAGGACACCGCATCATCTGGTTTGGGCAGACCTATTCTCTCGAGCTAGAGCAGCAGTTCAATGCTCGGCTTGACCGACAAGGACAGAAAGATGTCGTGATAGTCAATAAACTGGTATGCTCGAAAACAGTGGACCAGGACGTCATAAGAGCCCAGAAAGCGAAGACCCGGGGACAGGATGCTCTCATGGAAGCTGTAAAAGCGAGGGTCGAAAAATATATGAAAAAATATCGCAAAACATCGTAGTATTTGTCGCAGAAGTATTATATTTGTGATACAAACAAAAGGACATTACTACACTTAACAACTAAACACTATGAAAAAGTTCATCAAATTCCTGGAAGCAA
>OLXK01000531.1_pt1 | contig 36227 bp, 28 predicted proteins | sample 1674321 | NCBI WGS metagenome assembly OLXK01 (sample SAMEA103958162, study PRJEB25191) | human gut metagenome | reverse complement strand
AAGGGTCAAGGGACGAAGTCCCTTGTGGAGTCCAGAGGCAAAGCCTCTGGTGGGGTCAAGGGGCAAAGCCCCTTGGGTTCCCCCCATCAACGGTAAGGAGAAAGCAATGACGAAACTCAAGGTTGGAATGATTTCGCTGGGATGTAATAAGAACCGCGTGGATAGCGAGACCGCGCTGGGGCTGCTGCGGGAGCACGGGTATGAGCTGACGAACGACCCCGCGCAGGCGGATGTGCTGATGGTGAACACCTGCGGGTTCATCGCGTCGGCGAAGGAGGAGTCCATCGACGCGATTCTCGACATGGCGCGGTACAAGCAAATCGGCAAATGCCGTGCGCTGGTGGTCACGGGCTGCCTTGCCCAGCGCTACGAGAAGGATTTGATGCAGGAGATTCCTGAAATCGACCTGCTGATGGGCGTCAACCAGTATCAGCAGCTGCCCGACGCGCTGGAGAAGGCGCTTGGCGGCGTGCGAAAGACCTACTGCATGGACGACCACACCTACTACGCCCACGACCGCGTGCTGACCACCCCGTCCTACACCGCGTACACCCGCATCGGCGAGGGCTGCTCGAACTGCTGCACGTTCTGCGCGATTCCGAAAATCCGCGGCCCGTACCGCTCCCGCCCCGAAGCCGACATCCTCCGCGAAATCGAAAGTTTGGCCAAGCAGGGCGTGAAGGAGCACATCCTCGTTGCGCAGGACACATCGCGCTACGGCATGGACTTCGGCGGCGGATCGAAGCTGGCGGAGCTGATGCAGAAGGCGGCGAAAATCGACGGCGTGGACTGGCTGCGCGTCCTCTACTGCTATCCGGAGGAAACCAGCGAGCAGCTGCTGGACATCATCGCAAACACGCCCAATATTTGCAGCTATGTTGATTTGCCGATTCAGCACGTCAACGACGCGGTGCTGAAAAGGATGCACCGCCGCGGCACAAGCGCCGATATCCGCCGCGCCGTCAAGGGTGCGCACGAGCGCGGCATCACCCTGCGCACGTCGATTATCGTCGGCTTCCCCGGCGAGACGGAAGAGCAGTTCCAAGAATTGCTTGATTTCCTGCCCGAAGCCGAATTCGACCGCCTCGGCGCGTTCACCTACTCCCCCGAAGAGGGCACGCCCGCCGCGAAAATGCCCGACCAAATTCCGGAGGAGGTCAAGGCGGAGCGGCTCGACCGGCTGATGAAGCGGCAGGCCGCCATCGCGCGGAAGAAGAACCAGGCGCGCGTGGGCACGGTGGAGAAAGTCCTTGTGACCGACCGCAACGCGCGCGGCGAAATCCTCGGCAGAAGCCAGCGCGAAGCCCCCGAAACCGACGGCGAAATCATCTTCACCGCGGGCGAAAGCAAAATGCCCAGCGTCGGCAATTTCGTGGACGTCCGCATTGAAAAAGCCAGCACCTACGACCTGACAGGGGTGATTGCATGAACCTGCCCAACAAATTGTCGCTCCTGCGCGTCGCGCTGATTCCGGTGATGGTGGCGCTGATGCTCCCGCAGACCCTCGTTTGCGATCTGCTCGCCGCCGCCGTGTTCGCCGTCGCTGCCCTGACGGATTATTTTGACGGCCATATCGCCCGCTCCCGCCACCTGATTACCGATTTCGGCAAGTTCATCGACCCCGTCGCGGACAAGCTGCTCAACCTCTCCGCCATGATGATGCTCGTCCAGCGCGGGACGCTGCCGGGCTGGGTCGTCGTGCTGATTTTGGCGCGCGAACTCGCCGTTGACGGCCTGCGCATGGTCGCCGTGGGGCAGGGGCGCGTGATTGCCGCGGGCAAACTCGGCAAAATCAAGACCGCCAGCCAGATGGTGATGCTCCTCTTCGTGCTGATTACGCACCAGCCCGCCCTGACCGCCCCCGCGTGGGACGTTGTGAGCGTGACCGTCCTCGGCGCGCCGTGGATGCGGTGGATCAGCACCGCGCTGACGCTGTGGGTCGCCGCCATCACCCTCTGGAGCGGCATCGACTACTTCGTCCGCAACAAGGACTGCATCAAGGATATGTAATCATATCTAAAATGCACACAAAACAATAACTATCGCTATCGACCAGTAACATGGGAGGCGAACCCGAAGGTTTCCAAAGGGCGATCGCAGACTTCGTCTGTTTTCATTGCCCTTTGGTCGCCTCCGCAGAGGCGAAATCCCTGCGCATCGGGAAAAACTTCTGTGATAGAAGCACCCTTCTGCGATAAGAACAAAGAAGATTACGAAGAAACTTTCGTGCCTTCATCCGTCGCGCGGAGGAACACCGTTTCCAGCGAATCGTGTTCCTCCACCAGCATCCGAATCGGGGCATCCAGCCCGCAGAGCAGGCGGAATAGCTGCGTCTGCGCATCCGGCACGGCGGAGGCGTCGCATTCCAGCAATACCTCGCTGATCTCAATCGTCCGCGTCGGCAGCGCCTTCACCCGCCGCACGCACGGCAGTGACCGCAAAGCCGGAATCAGCTGCTTCTCTCGCATGGCAATGCTTGCCCGAAGCCGCAGCGTTTCGCCCGTTTCGGCTAATTCCTGCATGTCTGCTTCGTATTCCAAATGCCCGCGGTTCAGGATGAGTACCCGCTGGCAGAGCTGCTGAATCTCCGACAGGAGGTGCGAGGAAAAAATGACCGTGTGCGTTTTGCCGAGGTCGGCAATCAGCGCGCGAATCTCCACCACCTGACGCGGGTCAAGCCCGACGGTCGGTTCATCCAGCACCAGCACCTTCGGATTGCCGCACAGCGACTGCGCTACACCGACACGCTGGCGGTAGCCCTTCGACAAGTGCCCAATCAGGCGGTGCGCCACTTCGGACAGCCCGCAGGTGCGGATAATGTCCTCCACATGCGCCGCAATCGCCGATTTCTGCACTTCCTTGAGTTCGCACACGAAGCGCAGATACGACCGAACGGTCATTTCGTCATACAGCGGCGGTTTTTCCGGCAGATAGCCAATCAGCCGCTTGCACTCGCGCGCGTTTTGGAGGAGATCCATGCCGTCCACCAGCACCTGCCCCGACGTCGGCGGCAGATAGCCCGTGAGAATATTGAGCGTGGTGCTCTTGCCCGCACCGTTTTGCCCGAGCAGACCGACAATCTGCCCTTCCGGGGCGCGGAAAGAAACATCGTGCAGGGCTTCAACCGCACCGTAGCGCTTCGTGACATGCCTGAGTTCAATCATGGCGCATACCTCCCTTGGAATAGCATAAGTATTATAGCAGAATCCACATGAAAAAGCATGAACGAACTGTAAAGGATAAAAGAACGAGTAGACAAAAAGCCCCGCCTGCATGGAATTTCTCCCATGCAGACGGGGAAAAACGGACTATACACTTATGGAATCACCCAAAAGTGGCGGTGCCGAAGGTTTCCGAAGGGCAATCGCAGACTTCGTCTGTTTCCATTGCCCTTTGGTCGCGCCCGCAGAGGCGAAATCCTGTTACACGCGGTCGGCGATTTCCTTAGAAATCTTTGCGATGAATTCATCGAGCGTGCAGGTAACCGTCTGGTCGGTCGCACGGTCGCGGACGGAGACAGTGTTGTTCTCCACTTCCTGACCGCCGAGAATCAGCATGTACGGCACGCGGTCTACCTGACGCGCCTCGCGAATCTTGTAGCCAATCTTCTCGTTGCGGTCGTCCAGCTCGCAGCGAATCTTCTTCGCGCGCAGGGCGGCGTACACCGTCTTGGCGTAGTCCATCGACTTGTCGGACACAGGCAGCACCTTCACCTGAACCGGCGCCATCCACGTCGGGAACTTGCCCGCGAAGTGCTCGGTCAGGATGCCGATGAAGCGCTCGATGGAGCCATAGCAGACGCGGTGAATCATGATCGGGCGCTTGCGGCTGCCGTCCACATCCACATACTCCAGGTTGAAGTTCAGCGGCATCTGGAAGTCCAGCTGAATCGTGCCGCACTGCCAGGTACGACCGAGGCAGTCGCGCAGGTGGAAGTCAATCTTCGGGCCGTAGAACGCACCGTCGCCCTCGTTGACGATGTAGGGCATACCGAGCTTTTCCAGCGCGGTTTTGAGGCCGTTGGTTGCATCCTCCCAATCCTCGTCCGAACCCATCGAATCCGCCGGACGGGTGGACAGTTCGACGAAATAATCGAAGCCGAACTTGGAGTACACCTGATTGATGAGGTGTACGACGCCGGCGATTTCGTCCGGAATCTGTTCGCGGGTCATGAAGATATGGGCATCGTCCTGCGTGAAGCAGCGGACACGGAACAGGCCGTGCAGCGCACCCTTCAGCTCGTGGCGGTGCACCAGACCGAGTTCACCCACGCGCAGGGGCAGGTCGCGGTAGGAATGGGGCTGGCTGCGGTAGACCATCACGCCGCCGGGGCAGTTCATGGGCTTGATGCAGTAGTCCTCGTCGTCAATCTTGGTGGAGTACATGTTGTCCTTGTAGTGATCCCAGTGACCGGACGTCTCCCACAGGTGACGGCTCATAATCATGGGCGTGGACACTTCCACATAATCCGCCGCGTAGTGAATATCGCGCCAGTAGTCAATCAGCGCGTTCTTCAGCTGCATTCCCTTGGGCAGGAAGAACGGGAAACCGGGGCCTTCGTCGCAGAGCATGAACAGACCCATTTCCTTGCCGATTTTGCGGTGGTCGCGCTTTTCGGCTTCTTCCATCATCTTCAGGTACTCATTGAGTTCCTCCTGATTGCGGAAGGCGATGCCGCTGATGCGGGTGAGCATCTTGTTGTTTTTGTCGTTCTTCCAGTACGCGCCGGACAGGGCGGTCAGCTTGAATGCCTTGAGCGCCTTGGTGTAGCACAGATGCGGGCCGACGCACATGTCGATGTAGTCGCCCTGCTGGTAGAAGGTAAGCGTCGCGTCTTCGGGCAGGTCGCCGATGTGTTCGACCTTGTAGATTTCGCCGCGCTCCTGCATGAGCTTGATGGCTTCCTCGCGGCCAAGCGCGAAGGGCTTAATCGGCAGGTTCTGCTTGACGATGGCCTGCATTTCCTTCTCGATGGTCTTGAGGTCCTCGTCGGAGAGCTTCACGTCGCCCAGATCGACGTCGTAGTGGAAGCCCTTTTCAGTTGCCGGGCCATAGGCGAAATGCGCCTGCGGATACAGGTGCTTGACTGCCTGCGCGAGGATGTGCGCCGCCGTGTGGCGGATGACATGCAGCTCGTCGTCAGCGGGGCATTCGTCCACATGACCGTCATTGTAGATGATTTTCATGCTTTTTCCCTCCATGTTGAATGATTGGGACGAAAAAACGCCCGTCCCTCGCGTTGTTTCGAGGGACGAGCGGAAAAATCTGCCCGTGGTTCCACCCTGATTGGTTCTCTTTGCCGCGCTATCGTGCAGCACACGGTACGATCAGGAGGTGGTCTTCCCCTGCCGCCGAATCAGCGCTTTTCACCAAACTGCGCCTCTCTGGACATCCTTCGGCAGGATACTCTTCTCCGTCATCTCGGACGAGTTCAGTATAGCCCAATTTATTGTCTTTGTCAAGGTGGAGAAAAAGACTTTTTCACTTGCAAAGCGCAGAGGCGAAATCCCCTGTATCAGCACGCGGGCATAGCATGAAAATGCGCTCAATTCAATCGCGCGGAAGGGTCAAGGGAGGGGACTTCGTCCCGTTTCATTCTCCCTTGCAGGGTGCAGGGACAGCGCCCCTGCTGGGGTCAAGGGGCAAAGCCCCTTGGGTCTTCCAACGCCCTTGTCACCCGAACGGCGGCGGGGGGAATAGCGGTAAATCCGGACAAGTCGGCGCAGGGCTTCCGCACGCTTCCCATCGCGTCATGTAGGCTTCGACGAGCAGCTCAATCGTGCAATCAAACACAGGGGGACGGCAGTCATCCGCACACACAGGCGCGCCGCCGTCAATCAGCCGAACGCACGGCAGCACCATCATCTGGTTGCGCCAGCATTCCGCCTGCACACAGCGAATCGGCAGCGCAACATCCGTCGTCAGTACACTTTCGCCGCGCAAAACCTGCCCGCACTCCGCCTGCACTTGGCAAACAACCGGAATATTCACCCGCAGAAGGCACGGCGCGGGTCGAGACGGTCGGCATCCGCGGCAGCCGCACGGGCGCGGTTCTTGGTACGGCGCAATCTCCCAATCCGCGTCACCGCACGCCGTAACGCCGACGAGCTGCAGCCGCCCGTTCGCATCCTCCGGCAAACCGCCGACGTACAGCGCCACACACGCGCGGCGCTGCCACTCCCGCCCGCTGGCGAGGATTCGCGGCAATAAAACGCCCTTCTGCATCGGCGGACAAGACGGGCAAGCGGGGGTCGGCGGGCAAGGCGGTCTGGACGGGCAAGGCACTTGCGGCGGCATGGGACGGCAGCAATTCGGACGCTGATTCATGGCGATTCCTCCCATCGTGTGAGCTGTTCACTCCCAGCATATGCGCGGCGGGAAAATCGGGCACAAAAAAACCCGGCACGAAGCCGGGAATTTTGCGATTAGTTCAGGGATTCGGTCTCGTTCTCGATGGTCACATCTTCCACCGAGCGAATCGCCCAGCGCGCAACAACCATCGTCTGGTCGCCCTTGCCGACGCTCAGGGTGATGGTGTCGTCCTTGATGCTCTCGATGGTGGCGTAGATGCCGCCGATGGTGCACACGCGGTCGCCCTTCTTCAGGGACGCGAGCATGTCCTGCTCCTTCTTGCGGCGCTTCTTCTCGGGGCGAATCATCATGAAGTACATCAGGACGAAAACCAGCAGCAGCGGCAGAAGGCTGAAGAGAATACCGACAATGCCGCCAGCGGCAGAATCAGTGGTGACGGCGGCAGGGTCGGCCGCACCGGTGGTGGTGGTGGTTTCCGCGACGGCGGTGGCGATGCCCAAAAGCTTGGTCAGAAATTCCATGCGAATTAGCTCCTTTCGGTAATCCGGAATACTCTATCTATTGTAGCATATTTTTTCGCGCTTCACAAGAGGGGAAAACGGCCTTTTGCGCCATTCACAGAAATTTTGCATGACGGCATCAAGCATTTTTCCGCGAAGCTGCGCTTTCAGGCGCAAATTTGCATCTTTCAGGCACGGAATTGTAAAACTTGCGCATATTCGCTTGCAACAGGTGTTTTTTTTGATATAATGGTAATGGAATGCTGAAAAGCGCACAAACGAATCTCAAGGAGGCTGACGAATGAAGAAGCTGCTTGCGATTCTGCTGACGCTGGCGATGCTGGTGCCGATGTGTGGTTTTGCGGAGGAAAGTGCGCCCGGCGCGACAAGGACAGTCATTTTCCTGAAAGACTTCAATGCGAAGGTGCTGGGGGCGGACATCGACGAAGCGGAGGAGAAAGCCGTCAATGACTTTCTGGATGCCCTGCGGGTGATAGTCTATCAGCAGGGGATAACGTCAGCCGCCTATGAGGTGACGCTGAACGACCAGCCTATTGTCGATTATGCCGTGCAGTTCAGCGGCGCGGATGTCTATGTCAGCAGTGACCTGCTGGGCGAGACGCTGTATCTGAACCTCGACGAGGACATGCAGCATTTCGGGGAGCTGGTGTACCGCCAGCAGCTCAGCCAGCGCGGTCTTACGGCGGAAGTCATCAACGAGACGGTATCCTCTGGGTACTACGCGGAGCAGATTGCGCAGATGGGACAGATGGGCGCAATGACGGCGAAGGTACTCAAAAATCCCCTCTTCACGGAAAACGTGCAGGCGGAAGAAGTGCTGAATAGCCTTGCGGCGATTGACTTTACGGAGATGCAGCGCCGCTTGGCGGAATATCAGCCGTCCATGACGATTGACCCTGTGACGGAGCAGCTCGAAGGCTGTGACCCGGTGATACAGGTGTGTACGTTCACGCTGACGAACGAACAGCTGGTCAATCGGCTGGCGATTCTGCTGGAAACGGCGATGCAAGTGCCTGTCGTCCAGAACTTCGCGGATTTGGCGGCGGATTATGACAATCTGATGCAGTTCATGTCGCAGACGACGACGGAAGAGTATGTGCCGCAGGAAATCGACTGGGCGGCGCAGGTGCGTCAGCAGACGATGCTGTACAGCGACGCGCAGGTGACGCTGTACACGGATGCGCAAGGGCAGCTTGTCAAGCTGATTGTGAACTATTCCGCGCTCCCGGACTGGGCGGAAAGAATGTCCGAGGTGGAGCCGACCGAGGGAATCCTGAAGCCCGTCACGTTCACGCTGAACCGGAACACGCTGGCGGACGGCTTGCAGTACGACTGGACGCTGGAAAAGGAAGAGAACAGCACGACGGGACGCCTCACCATCGGTGAAAAGAATGCCGAACTGGTGCTTATGCCGGATGACCAGACGCAGACGACGATTTCGCTGACGGTTGAGCCGAACCGCAGGGGCGGGAGGGTCGATGTAGAAGTGCGCACGACCTCCGAAGCGAACGGGACGGACAGCGGCATACAATTCGGCGTGTTTACGTCTGGTTCGAGCAGCAGTGTATATCGGGAGTCGAGAATTCGGCTCTTGTCTGGCGGTGAAGTCGGCTTGACCATCTACACGACGACCTTTTCGTGCAAACCGCGCCCCCTGCTGTCCGACGGCGACGTGCTGGACTTGGGCGAAATCAGCAGTGCGCGCTTCAACGCCTACATGCTGACCTTGGCGACGAGCATTTCGCAGATTCTGCCGCGCATCCTGATGAATCTGCCGAACAGCGTGCGGCAGCTCATGGACGGTACGACGACGCTGCCGAGCAGCACCATCATTTTGGATAACGCCGACTAACATCAACCGAAAGCATCACTGCCCCGCAGTGTTCGCTATAAAGAAAAAGGGAAACCAAACAACAAGGAGGAAAACCCCATGAAGAAATTGCTTGCGGTACTGCTCAGCATCATGATGCTGGCGATGCCCCTGACCTCGATGGCGGAAAACAGCGTGTGGGACAATGCCGCGCGTCAGGAAACCACCATCACTATCCACGACCTGAACGCTGACCTCGTGGCGGCGCTGGGCGGGGATGACACCGCGATGGCTGCCATCAACGACCTGCTGGCGGCGCTGTCCCTGACCGGCTATCAGCAGGGCGACGAAGCTGGCTTTGACCTCAACCTGAGCGGCAAGAGCGTGCTGGGTATGGCATCGCTGACGACTGCTGCGGAAGAAAACCAGCTGATGTATGTGTCCAGCGCGCTGCTGGGCGGCGTGATTGCTGTGAACAGCAAGGACGTGGAAGCCATCAAGGAAAAAGCCCTCCGCGCGACGATGAAGATGTCCGGTCAGAGCGACGAGGAGATCGACAAGGCGATTGAAGAATCGAAGGAACAGCTGAGCGGCAATGCGGAATACACTGCCCTGATGGAAGCATCGGCGAATCTGGGCAGCATGACGGAAGAGCAGCTCATGGAAGAACTGACGCAGGCGGACACCACGGCGTTCATGACCATGATGAACGAAATACTGTCCGGTGCAGAAATGGCAGAAGTGACCGAGCAGCCCGGCGACTGCGACGCGGCGAAGAACTACGTCAAAGTCACAGTTCCGCCGGAAAAGATTGCCGAGATGACGAAAGCCCTGCTGGAGATGATCCACAGCGTTCCGAGCATCGGCGCTTACATGGATGCGCTTTTTTCCGCTGCTGACACGAGCTGGGACGACCTGCTGAAAGAGCTTGATGAAGCAGATCTCTATGCGGATGACATCGTTTACGAATACTGGATGACTGAAGCAGGCGAGCTGGTTCGCATGACGGCTTCGGTGAAGATCAACAACGGCGGCGAAGAACCCTTGCCGATCTCCTTCACGATGACCCGCAACACGGCGGACGGCGTGGCGACGTGGCTTGTGACCATCAAGAGCGCGGAAGATACCGCGGCGACGCTGACCTTCGCAGGCGACTTGGAGAACTTCACGGCGAACCTGACCGCCTATGATGGCGAAGACCCCGTTGAAATCAACGTCAGCGGCAAGGGCGTCGGCACGGACAGCAGCGTTGTTGATGTGGAAATCAAGGAAACGGTGGACGGTGTCGAGCAGGGCTTCGGCGTGGTGGTGACGACCGCTACGACGATGGACGGCGAACAGGGCGTCCGCAAGGTGGATGTGCTGGTGCGCTTCATGGGTCTGGACGTTGTGACCATCACGGCGGAAACCCGCACCTGCGACGCGAAGGACGCGCTGGACGTGAGCAAGGCGCAGGATTTGGGCGCGATGACGGACAGTGAGTTCCAGACGTGGTTCGTCAAGGTGATGAACAACCTGCAGAACCTGCCCATGACCCTGCTGATGAGTCTGCCGGAGAGCATGCTGACCCTGCTGATGGGCGGCAGCAACTGATACGATTTCCAGCATTCGCCTGTGCCATCTGATTGCGCCTTTCCCATGCTGGCGTTTGCGTTAGCCAGAACGAATCATTTGCGGTGCATCTCGGCGCATTCTCATTTGGAAATAGTATCCGCATGGGAGGCTGGCTGAAAAAGCCAGCCTTCTTTTTCATTGCCGGAACATGCTGATTTTCGACCAGAAAAGCAATCCAATTGTAAAAATATGCGCGGAATGGTTGACAAGTCGGGCGGATTGCTTTACCATAGTACATGGATTATTCTGTGACTTTACTCCGCACGGCTTGCGGATGATTCAGATGGAGGAACAGGCAAGATGAGGATGCTTGACAAGCGATTTCTGTCACTCCTGCTCACGCTGGGAATGCTGCTGATGCTGCTTCCCGCGGCTGCGGCATCGGAGCTGACAATGCTGCAAGTGGAGTTTCTGGGCATGTATGCCACAAGCGCGGGAACGTATGAATCCCGGAAATTCACGGGCGATTTTACCGTCATGCAGAACGGGGAGGCGGTCGGCACGATTCGCCTGACCGACTTCGGCAGCGACCCGATTTCCGTCCCCGGCACGGGCAATGTGCAGCTTGTCCCGGTGGCGGAAACAATGCCGGAGGATGCCGTTATGGCGGCGAGCTACACCGTGTCGATTGTCGATGGACGGCTGAACAAAGCGGTCATTGCTGTGCTGACGGACACGGGTCTGTTCACCGTGCACACGGAGAGCAGCTCCTCTTTTGACCTGATTAACGAGCGCGGCGAGACGATTCTCTCCTTCGACACCGACAGCCGGGGCGACTATGCCCTGCCGGCGGCGATTCATACGGGGCTGTATACCCTGCGCATGACGAAGGCTTCGCTGGCCATTGAAAGCTGGCGCGACAAGATTATCAACATTGAGCGCTACACGGGTGCGGATTCCGTGACGAAGGTGAACGCTTCCTATTACTATGTGCCGCCGACGATGGCACCGACTGCCACGCCTGAACCCACGCCTACGCCGACGCCCACCCCGACACCTACTCCGACCCCGACGGCAACGCCTACGCCAACGGCAACACCTACGCCGACCCCGACGGCTACCCCGACCTTAGCGCCGACAGAAGCGCCGACCGAGAATCCGACGGAGGAACCGACGGAGAAACCCACGGAAGCGCCGACGCCAACCCCGACGGCTACCCCGACCCCGAGCCCGACGCCTACGCCTACGCCGACCCCCACCCCTGAACCCGTGGACGGCACGCTGACGATGCTCATGCGCGGCGTGAACGCGGCAGTGGCGTACCAGATTGTTAGCGAGGACGGCAAAACGACCCGCACGGGTTACCTGACCGATGGCGAGACGGTGGAGGAAGCCGACCTCTTCCACGGGACATACGCTGTCACGGTGACGCTGCCGGAAGGCACGCTGCTGACGGGTGTGAACGGCTGGCCGAACCTGCAGAAGGGTCAGGCGCAGTGGCTGGTGAACATTCAGGCGATGCAGACCAGCCGGTATGAACTGGATCTGACGCTCAGCGGCGGCATGACCGGCAGCATCGACGATCTGTCTGCCCCGGCGGAAGTGACGATTTCCGGCCAGCGGATGAGTGAACAGATGACGGTCAGCGGCGCGTTTGCGCTGAACGACCTGTATCCTGATACTTATCAGATTACGGCAACCCTGCCGCGCGGCTTGTATGACACCGAGGGCTGGACGCTCAGCACGACCGATACGGGCGTGATGGCGAGCATTCTGGTGGAAATCGGCGCGGGCGAAACCGTTGTGCTGCCGGCGCTGGCGAACCATGCCACCGGCGACGCTTCCGGCGTGGTGCTGGGGCTGGACGGTCAGCCGATGAGCGGCGTGCAGGTGCAGCTGGTCAATCAGGCGGGCGAAGTCGCGGCGGAAGCGGTGACGGATGAAAACGGCGCTTGGCAGGCGGAGTTCCTCGAATACGGGACGTACGTTGTCCGCTATGACGCGGGCGTGACCCTTGCCAACGGTGCGCTCGTCATTAGCGACGAACCCGCGACTGTGACCGCGAAGGCGGCGAATCCGGCGGCGCTGACCATCCACGCCTTCCGCGACAACGATAACAACGGTTCACGCGGGAAGTACGAGGAAGGCGTGTCCGGCGCGACGATGAGCCTCATCACCGAAGTCAACGGCGTGGAGGTTGTTGTGGCATCCGGCGAAACGGACAAGAACGGCGAAGTGTCGCTGGCTGTGCCGGCGGGGACGTACGTCCTGCGCAGCGAGCTGCCCGCGGGCTTCGGCCATGGCGCGCACGGCAAAAATGTCAGCGCGAACATGTCCATCATGGATGAAACGACCGAACAAGTGCAAAGCAGCGTGCCGCTGACCCTCGAAGCCGGTTCTGTGACCGACGTGGGCGTCGGCGTGATGACGATGGCGGCGCTGCAGGGGCTTGTGTGGCTGGATGAAAACGACGACGGCGTGTATCAGGACGGTGAACCCGGTCAGGCGGGCATCAAAATCCGCGCCGTCGGCGTGAAAAACGGCTTGGTGTACGAAACCGAGAGCGGCGAGGACGGCAAATTCTACATCGGTCAAATGCGCTACGGCACATACAATGTCGAATACAGCCTGCCGGACGGCTTGGTGTTTGCGCGCTACAGCCAGACGGGCGGTAATCGCCGCTCCATCATCACCAGCGAATTCAAGCGCTCCGAAACGGATCAGGTGATTCTTGAACGCGGTGACTTGGAGGCAGTCCTCCTTGGCGTGATGAAGGGCTCTAACATCAACGGCATCTGCTTCCTGGATGAAAACAACAACGGCGTGTACGACGAGGGCGAAAAGACGCTGGAAGGCGTGAAGGTCGTCCTGTACCGTCAGGCCATCGGCAAGGAGCTGCTGAACACCGTCTCCGACGAGAACGGGCGCTTCACCTTCGCCAACATCCGCGGCAGCACGTTCCGCGTCAAAGCGACGATTCCGCAAGGCTATGTGTACACCATCGCGGGCGATGGCGAGTACGGCAACCTGTTCGCGCCCGGCACTGACCGCCGCGAGTACACGATTTCCGACGTGGTGCTGGAGAATGACAGCGAGATGACGATGGCCATCGGTGCGATTACTTACGGCAGCATCTCCGGCACGGTGTATCTGGATGACGACTTCTCCGGCAGCCGGATGGACGCGGAAAAGATGGTCAACAACTTCACCGTCACCCTGACGGATGAAAACGGCAATACCCGCACGGCGAAAACGAACCGCAGCGGCGTGTATACCTTCGATGACCTTGCGCCGGGGCAGTACACCGTGAGCGCGACCGCGAACCACGGCTTGGCGTTCACACGCACGGGCGACGGCAATATCCTCCGCAACCTCTCCGGCGGCGCGGGCGAAAGTGAACCGGTGGCGCTGACAATGGGCGCGGATTTGACGGGTCTTGATATCGGCATGATTACCCCCGGCCATGTGTCCGGCGTGGTGTTTGCCGACAAGAACGACAATGGCCTGCGCGACGCGGATGAAGGCGGCTTGCTCGGCGCGGTGGTTCACCTGATGGACGAAACCGGCGACGTGGCGACCCGCACCATCGGCGCGGATGGCAGCTTCCTGTTTGACGCGGTGCTGCCCGGAACGTACCGCCTGCGCTACGAGCTGCCGGGCGACGGCGTGTTTGCTCCCCTGACGGACGGCGGCAACACCATCGCGCCGGATTCCGACGGCACGACGGATTCCTTTACCATCGGCGTGGGCGAAGAAGTCACCGCGCCCCTGTGCGGCGCACTGGCTTTGGGCGACATTGAAGGCATGGTGTTTGCCGATCACAACGGCAGCGGCGCGCAGGATGCAGACGAAGCGGCGCTTGCCGGCGTGACGCTGATTCTGACCCCCTCCCGCGAGGATTTGACGGAGCAGACCGTCCTCACCGATGCGACGGGCGCGTACAGCTTCACCGGGCTGCGGCCGGACGCCTACACGCTGACCCTGCGCTTCCCGGAGGGCATGGTGCTCTCCAAGCTGGACGGCAATGTGACCCTGCCGCTGATGCACGGGTTGAACGAGCAGCAGGTGAACATCGAAATCGGGCTGGGCGAGGAATGGCTGAATCAGGCGCTTGGCGGCGTGATTCCGTCGAAGATGTCCGGTCAGGTTTGGGTGGATGAGAATGACAACGGGCGCATGGACGCGGGCGAAATCACCCCGGAAAACGAGACGCTGACCCTGCTGGATGAAACCGGCGCGGTGTTTGCGCAGGTGCAGACCGATGCGGATGGGCGGTTCGCCATCGACGGCATTGCCCCCGGCGTGTACAGCCTTGCCTACGACCTCAAGGAAGGTACGCAGGCGGCGCGTCTGGGCGACAGCACCTTCACCACCGAGGGCAGTCAGCTCGTCATGACCGAAATTGAAATTAGCGAAAACAACAACTATACTGCTCCGATGCTGGGCTTGAAGATTGACACAAGCATCGGCGGCATGGTCTGGTGCGACAACGCGGGCGAGATTGCGCCCCTGTCCGGCGCGGAGGTTATCTTGCTGGACGAAAAGGGCAGCGAACTGCAAAACGCGACGACGGGCGAGGACGGCATCTACCGCTTTGACGGCTTGATGCCGGGGAACTACCGTCTGCGTGTGACGCTCCCGAATGGCTATGTCGTCGTAGAAAAGGACGACACGCGCCTCAAGGACGGGCAGAACATCAGCGTGATGACGACCTACACCGCCCGCGAGGGAGAGAGCGACCTGATTGCCCTGCGCATGAGCCAGCATCAGCTGGAGCAGAACATCGGCGCGGTGCAGCCGGGCACGCTGGGTGACTTCTGCTGGCTTGACCTGAACGGCAACGGCCTGCAGGACGCGGGCGAACTCGGTCTGGGCGACATGCGCATCGAGCTGTGGCGCAACGACCAGCTCGTCGCGGAAACGACAACCGACGCGTATGGCTACTACACCTTTGAGAACCTGTATCCCGGCGTGTACACGCTCAAGCCCATCTACCCGACGGAAGTTGTGCCGACGCGTATGCGCACGGATATTCCGCTGATTGCGTCGATTCTGGGCGAAAACGGCGAATCGAACCCGGTTCAGGTGACCTCCGCCAGTACGACCTACACGGCGGATTTGGGCTTCGTGCTGGTTGATGACGACGTGCTGCCGGCAAACTACGGCATCGGCGAAAAGCAGGACTGGACGAAGAAGTAAGGGACAATGCGGAATTGCGCATCCGCGGATGGCGGGGTGCTGCGGGGGCGAAAGCTCTCGCGGTGCCCCGTTTTTTGTGAAGGGGGAGGGAAGCAAAGTCCGCTTTTACGGAAAGAATTAACTGCTTATTTTGGTGAGAATTGAAAAGTAAATAAAAGTTACTTCACTCGCATTTCGTGAATGAAAATGGAAGCTGCTTCATTCTGAAATCCCAAATCCGCGCGAATCAACCGTTTTCCTGCGCGAAAGTGTATTGCAAAAGCGGCTTGCATCTGGTATCATAAACGTTACCAGATGTGGCTGTTCAATATGGAAAAAAATCAGCCGAATCATGCTGGAAATGAAAGGACGGAAACAAATATGAAGAAACTCCTTGCTCTCCTGATGGCGCTCATGATGTGCTGCACTGCCTTTGCGTTCGCGGAGGAAGAAGCGGAAGTGCCGGCAGTTGAAATGAATGTCAGCTTCGAGGCGCAGACGGTTGCGCTGGGTGAAACGGGTCTGACGATGCAGATTCCGGCGGACTGGGCGGTTCAGGAAGTCCCCGCAGGCACGGAAAACGCCGAGAACATCCTGCTCTTCGCCGTCAACGCCGACCAGACGGTCAGCATTACGGCGCAGCTGTCCGCGATGAGCTTTGAAACGCTGCTGCAAGGCATTCAGGACGCGGGCGCGACGGAAGAAATGCTCGCTGAGCTGTATGTCAACGAGAACTATTGCCTGATGTACACGCCGGGCGACACCGTGCTGGCGCTGTATGCTTTCCTTGATGACGAGACGGTTCTCGCTGTGACGTTCCAGGTCGCCAGCAAGGAAGTGGGCGATGCGCTGGAAAACATGCCGCTGGAGATCTTCGGCAGCTTGGCGGCAGCGGAGTAATTCACTTCGTTACCATGATGCAGGACGAATGAGCGTCCTGCATTTTTTGTGCGCAAAAATGAACAGGGACTTGCAGAAAAACTTGATAAATGCAACAGCTTGGACGAAAATATTCAAAATGCACGAGAAAAACATAAAAAAAACACAGTTTGTGCAACAAAACACTTGATTTTCTCCATACAGTGTTGCATAATAAAGCATCGACACGGTGAAGCCGGCTGGTTTGGCGTGTCGATGAACAAGAAACGCAGGCAGACGCGGCAGCGCCCCTGCCGGGAAGGTGGAGCGGATGAATTCCAAGATGCTGTTTTATATCCTCAAGCGCGTGCTGCTGGCGCTGCTGACCATCTGGATTGTCATCACGGTGACGTTCTTCGTGATGCACTCGATTCCGGGTGGACCGTTCGCAAGTGAAAAGGCAATTTCCGCGGAAGCGCAGGCGGCGCTGGAGGCCAAGTACGGGCTGGACAAGCCGCTGGGCGAACAGTATGTGACGTATCTGCGCGACGTGGTGACGAAGCTGGACTTCGGGCCGAGCCTGAAGCAGCGCGGCCGTCAGGTCATCGACATTATTCTGGATGGCATGAAGACCTCCGCGAAGCTTGGTCTGATTGCGGCGTTCAGCGCGGCGATTGCCGGCATCGTCCTCGGCGCGTTGGCGGCGCTGCGGCGCAACACCGTGCTGGATAAGATTATCATGGTGATTACGACCGCGTTCGTGTCCATGCCGTCGTTCATTATGGGGTCATTCCTGCTGATTGTGTTCTCAGTCAAGTTAGGCTGGGTTCCCGCGAACGGCGCGACAGCCGAAGGCTTGATCCTCCCGATTATCACCCTTGCGCTCTACCCGATGAGCTACATCACACGCCTGACACGTTCCTCCATGCTCGACGTGCTGGGGCAGGATTACATCCGCACCGCGCGCGCCAAGGGCGTTTCGGGCAAGAAAATTATCTTCGGTCACGCGCTGAAGAACTCGCTGATTCCGGTTATCACCTATTTTGGCCCGATGCTGGCGTTCATCGTCACCGGTTCGATGGTCGTCGAGCAGATTTTCGCCGTGCCGGGCATCGGCCGCCAGTTCGTATCCAGCATCACCAACCGCGACTACACCATGATTATGGGGACGACCATTTTCCTCGCCTCTTTAATCGTGATTATGAATCTGATCAGCGACCTGCTCTACAAGGTGGCTGATCCGCGCATTGATTACGAATAAGGAGGCATCTGCACCATGATGATGAACAAGAAAAAGCCCTTTAGCCTGCATCTGGATGTGGATTCCTTCATGCCCGCGACGGCGGCGGAAAAGGAAGTCATCTCCCGGATGCGACCGTCCTCGACCTTTTTCCGCGATGGCGTGAAGCGCCTGCTGAAGAACAAGGTTGCGACCATCAGCCTGATTCTGATTGTACTGATTACGCTGTCCTCCATCATCATCCCGATGTTCTGGCCGTATTCGTATGACCAGATGCTGGGACAGACGAAGGGTCGCCCGATGGACAACAGCTACAACAACCTCGCGCCGTTCCAGTACGGCAAGACGGAACTGAAGAAAATCGACAAAGGGGAATCTGTTTTCCCACACATCTTCGGCACGGACGCGCACGGACGCGACTACTTCATCCGTGTCGTCTATGGAACACGCATTTCCCTCGCCGTCGGCTTCTTCGCCAGCATCATCGTGCTGGTGATTGGCATGATGATTGGCGCAGTCGCAGGATACTTCGGCGGCAGGGTGGACTTGTTCATCATGCGCATCGTCGATATTATCTACTCATTGCCGGACATGCTGGTCATCATCCTGCTGTCGGTCGTGCTGGGGCAGGTGCTGCATGTGGAAGGCACCATCTTAGAGAAAATCGGCTCGAACATCATCAGCATGTTCATCGTCTTTGGTCTGCTCTATTGGGTGGGCATGGCGCGCCTGATTCGCGGTCAGATTCTGTCCCTCCGTGAGCAGGAGTACGTGCTGTCGGCACAGGCGACGGGCGCGAAGGCGCAGTGGATTATCCGCAAGCACCTTCTGCCGAACTGCATCAGCGTCGTGATTATTTCGACCGCGCTGCAAATTCCGAACGCGATTTTCACCGAAAGCTTCCTGTCCTTCCTGGGTCTGGGCGTCAACGCGCCGATGCCCTCGCTGGGCTCGCTGGCTTCTGACGCGCTCAACGGCATCTATTCCTACACCTATCGCCTGATTATCCCCGCCGTGGTCATCTGCCTCATCGTGCTGAGCCTGAACCTGTTCGGCGACGGTCTGCGCGACGCATTTGACCCGAAGCTGAATGCGTGATGAAAGGAGCTGGACAAAATGGCATTGCTGGAAGTCAATGACCTGCATACATCCTTCTTCACCGACGCGGGCGAAGTCAAGGCGGTGGATGGCGTTTCGTTCCGCCTTGACCACGGCAAGGTGATGGGCATCGTGGGCGAAAGCGGTTCGGGCAAGAGCGTCACGGCGTATTCCGTCATGCAGATTCTTGCGCCGACGGGCAAAATCGTCAGCGGCAGCGTGAAATTCGACGGGCAGGAGCTGGTCGGCGCGGACGAGAAGCTGCTGCGCTCCGTGCGCGGCAACCGCATCTCGATTATCTTCCAGGACCCGATGACGTCCCTGAACCCGACCTACACCATCGGTCGGCAGCTGATGGAAGCAATTCTGCTGCACACCGACCGCAACCGCCATCAGGCGCGCGAACGCGCGGTGGAGATGCTGAAGCTGGTCAACGTCAACGAGCCGGAAAAGCGCATGAAGCAGTACCCGTTCGAGTTGTCGGGCGGTATGCGGCAGCGCGTGATGATTGCCATGGCGCTGGCGTGCGAGCCGGACATCCTGATTGCCGACGAGCCGACGACCGCGCTGGACGTGACAATTCAGGCGCAGATTCTTGATTTGATGCGCGACCTGCAGAAGAAGATGGGCATGGCGATTATCATGATTACGCACGACTTGGGCGTTGTCGCCCAGATGTGCGACGAGGTCATCGTCATGTACGCCGGGTCTATCTGCGAACAGGGGACGGCGGATGAAATCTTCTACAACCCGCGCCACGAGTACACAAAGGGTCTGATGCGCTCCATCCCGACGGCGGAGAACAACGGACAGCGCCTGGAGCCGATTACCGGTACGCCGATTGACCTGCTGAACATGCCCAAAGGCTGCCCGTTCGCGCCCCGCTGCGAGGCGGCGATGAAGATTTGCCTGAAAGAGAAGCCGGTTCGGATGCTCATCAATGACGACCATATGGCAACCTGCTGGATGAACGTCAAGAAGGGCGTTGAGGACGGCAGCATCACGGAGGAAGGAGGAGTGCCCTGTGTCTGAAGCGCAGATGCACCAGCCGCTGCTGGAAGTCAAAGGACTGAAAGAATACTTTGACATCAACATGGGCTTCTTCCGCACCAAGCCGCTGAAGGCGGTCGATGATGTGTCCTTCACCATCAACAAGGGCGAAACGCTCGGTCTGGTGGGCGAATCCGGCTGCGGCAAGACGACCGTTGGGCGCACCATCCTCCAATTGTACAAGCCGACGGCGGGCGAAATCATTTACGATGGCAAGCCCGTCAAGACGAAAGCGGACTTGCAGAAGTTCCGCACGAAGGCGACGATGGTGTTCCAAGATCCGTACTCCTCGCTGAACCCGCGCATGACCGTGTCGGACATCGTGGGCGAACCGCTGGATGTGCACCACCTGTATTCCTCCAAGAAGGAGCGGGAGGAGCGCATTTTGCAGCTGCTGGGCTATGTCGGGCTGAACAGCGAACACGCCTCGCGTTACGCGCACGAGTTTTCCGGCGGTCAGCGGCAGCGCATCGGCATTGCCCGCGCGCTGGCGGTGAATCCCGAATTCATCGTCTGCGACGAGCCGGTGTCGGCGCTGGACGTGTCGATTCAGGCGCAGGTCATCAACATGTTTGATGATTTGCAGGATCGGCTGGGGCTGACGTACCTGTTCATTGCGCATGACCTGCTGGTTGTACGGCATATTTCGGACAGAATCGCCGTGATGTATCTGGGCAAGATGGTGGAGCTGGCGTCGGCGGAGGAAATCTACAATCACCCGCTGCACCCGTACTCCAAGTCGCTTTTGTCCGCCGTTCCGCTGCCTGACCCGAAGGCGGCGCGCGCGAACAAGCGCATTGTCCTCTCCGGCGACATTCCAAGCCCCCTGAACGCGCCGTCGGGCTGTCCGTTCCGCACGCGCTGCCCCCACGCCACCGAAGCCTGCGCGCAGTCGATGCCGCCCTTCAACGAAGTCGAGAAGGGGCACTTCGTCGCCTGCCACCGGGTGAAGGAGCTAGGGTGAGGGGAAGCGCCAGAGGCTCTGCCTCTGGACTCCGGCAGGGCTCTGCCCTGCACCCGCGAAGGGTCTTCGACCCTCTCGACACCCTTTTCGCGATTGAGTTGGTGACACTGGCATAGTGTGCCCGCGTGTTTATCCGCGCAAAAAAATTGCTTCAAGGATGCGTCAACACGCATTTTTGATACAGACAGTCTACGAAAAGCAAGGCTGTCACAGAATATTAAGGGAGGTTTTTTCATGAAGAAGCTGACTGCTCTCCTGCTCGCCATCGCAATGATGGTGACCTGCACCCTGTGCGCTGTCGCCGAAGACGGCAAGACGTACATGGCTGTCTGCATCGCGTCCGAGCCTGATACGCTTGACCCGGCGCTGAACTCCGCTGTGGACGGCGCGACGATGGTCGCTCACCTGTTCGCAGGCCTGTCCACTTGGGCGCAGACCGACGACGGCAAGCTGGAAATCCTGCCGGACTGCGCGGTGGAACTGCCGGATCCGGTGGTCAATGACGACGGCACGGTGACGTACACCTACACGCTCGTTGATGGCCTGAAGTGGTCTGACGGCAAGGATCTGACCGCGAAGGACTTCGAGTTCGCGTGGAAGCGCGCTGCTTCCTCCGAGCTGGGCGCGGACTATGGCTACATGTTTGAAGTCATCAAGGGCTACACTACGGACGGCTCCGACCCCAAGGCGGAAAACCTCGCTGTGACCGCTGTGGACAACAAGACCCTGACCGTTACCCTGACAACCCCGTTGCCTACTGGAACGAGCTGCTCGCCTTCCCGGCGTACATGCCCGTGCGTGAGGACGTCGTCGCCAACGAAGCGTGGGCGACCGATCCTTCCACCTACATCGGCAATGGCCCGTACACCATGACCGCGTGGGAACACAACAGCAAGATCACCCTGACCAAGAACCCCTACTATCATGCGGTGGACAAGGTCACGATGGACGAGCTGGACTTCTACCTCTCCGACGACGCGAACAACATGCTGGCGAACTTCCAGAAGGGCGACTGGCAGCTGATCGACGACGTTCCTACCTCTGAAATCGCTTCCCTGAAGGAACAGTATCCGACGGAATTCGTTGTTGCCGGCCAGATTGGTACCTACTATGTCTGCTGGAACATCAACGAAGAAATCCTGCCCGCTGACCTGCTCGCGAACATGACCCCCGAAGAAGCGGAAGCAGCGCGCGAAGAAGTCCGTCAGGCGATTGGCCTGCTGTTTGACCGCAACTACATCGTCACCGAAATCGGTCAGGCGGGTCAGGTGCCTGCTTCCAGCTTTGTCCCGATGGGCATGACGGATGCGGACGGCTCTGAGTTCTACAAGAATGCGGGCCATCTGGACGGCGTGACCGGCTACTATGACGTGACCGATGACGAAGACGTCTACATGGCGAACTTCGACAAGGCGGTTGAAATCCTCAAGAAGTACTACACCTACGACGAGGAGAACGGCGTCTTCACCAACTTCCCGTCCCTGACCTACCTCTACAACACCTCCGAAGGCCACAAGGCGATTGGCGAATACCTGCAGAGCGCTGTTGCTGCTGTCGGCATCACCATGAACCTGACCAACCAGGAATGGAACACCTTCCTGAACACCCGTAAGGCGGGCGATTACTCCATCGCGCGCAACGGCTGGCTGGCGGACTACAACGACCCGATCTGCTTCCTCGACATGTGGGTGACCGGCTCCGGCAACAACGACGTGCAGTTCGGCAAGGGCGCGAATGCGGATCTGAAGATCTACAACCTCGACCTGACCCCCTATGGCTACGACGTGAAGGTGGAGAACGGCACTTGGGCGGAAACCTATGACGTGCTGATTTCTACCATCAAGAGCTGCACCAACAGCGCGAACCGTTATGCCATGATGCACATCGCGGAAGATATGCTGATGAATACCGGCTGCATCGTGCCGCTGTACTACTACACCGACATCTACATGCTCGACGATTCCGTGCAGGGCTTCTTCTCCAACCCGCTGGGCTACAAGTACTTAATGCACTGCACCATCGCCAAGTAATTCCATCCAAGTTTGGACAAATCCACGGGCGAATCGGCTTCAAAACCGGTTCGCCTTTTTTCGTATGTTGGAAAGATACACTTTGCCATCCTTGGCAACCGATATTTCCTGCCTTGGAAAGGTGCATCCGGCGGAAAACATGCGCGAATTGACGGGAAAACTGCGTGAATGCAGGAATTTTCAGCAGGAAAAGGGCAGGGAAACGTCCAATTAATCCATTGAATGGCGGTGGCAAACAGCGCTTGCCGATGGTATACTGAAACCAGAAGGGCGATTTCTATGGAAAAAAAGCCCGCGGAAGCGATCAGTAAGGAGGAAGAAGCATGAAGCGAATCGCACGATGGAGCACCATTTTCCTGCTCTTATGCAGCATCATTTGGGCGGGTACAGCATCGGCGGCCATGATTGTGGAAAACAACATGAGTGCGCTGAACACACTGAACACCATCAACAAGAACCAGACACCACAGGGCAAGGACTCGGCGCTGGAGCGGCTGGCGAAAGAAATCGGCGCTGGCATGTGGGACAATACGGACTGGGATGACCCGGTGTTTTAGGAGAACATCAAGCAGTTTGGCATCACCGTGTTGAATTAGGACACGCAGCCGCCGGAAGCCTTCATCGGCGACGCGATTTTTGACCATCTGGGCGACACAGAGTTCAATGCGCCGGAAATGAACGGCAATCTGCTGGTTCTCGGCGGGCTGAACGCCAATCTGCCGTCCGGCAAAATCGACCGCCTGTATGTGCTGTCGGACGAGGACGTACGGCTGAACATCGGCGCGGCGGCAGATGTTTAGGAGCTGATTCTGGGCGCATCGGGGAATGTGTCGCTGAACGGCGAGGGCAATGTCCGCTCCACCATCGTGGTGGACAAGCCGATAAATCTCGATATCGGGATTGCGACGAACCTCGTGAACCTGACGGACGACCCGCTGCCGACGGGCGATATTGTGCTGAATCCGGGCAAGAACGCGCTTGTGCCGGGGCAGCAGCTGCATATGGGCAGCGAGCTGAAGGTGGAGAAGAAAATCAGCCTGACCGTGCGCTTCCGCCTTGTTGACCAGAGCGCCAAGGACATGCAGCTGGAAACGGCGGATTGGGACGGCGCGCTGCTGACCGAAGCGACGGTGCAGTACACGGGCGACAGCTGCCCAATGGGCGCGGTCAACATGCTGGACAGCATCGAGGCGGCGTTCGCGGAAAAGTACCCCGACCTGCAGGAGCAGTATGTGCTGCTGCCGGAAATGCGCAGCGCAGACCCGTGGAGCAAGGTCTACCGCCTGAATGGCGGCGAATCCTGCTTTGCCGTGGCGGAAAATTATGTCTATCTCTCCCGCGAGGGCGATGTTGTGTTTCCGCTGACGGATGACAGCACGCTGGTAGCGGAATTCCCGGTGTACGTCTACCGCTATGGCGAGCAGGACGGGCGCATCACCTACCGCGTTCGCATCAGCGGCGCGCGCCCGGATTACTTCACGCCGAGCCTGACCCTGCGCAGCGGCGCCGTGGCGAGCTTCACCTTCGATAAGGAGCGCGGCGAGTGGGTGACGCAGTTCAAGCGCAGCGACTTCGGCGCGGACGAGCGTGCCCTCATTCACCTGACGGGACTGCGCGGCGAGGAGACGGCCGCATTCCTGCCCGTAACGGGGCGCGAAGAAAAGCGCATCGTTACGCTGACGTGGACGGCGGACACGCAGCGCGTGACCATCGACGCGCAGAACGTTCTCTGGGGCAGCGACATGCCGGCGGAGGGCAACGACCTGCTGTGCCGCGCGGGTGAGCAGGTGACGGTGCAAATCGCGCCCGCAGCGGGCTATCGCGGCATCCACGTTTTCCTGAGCGACCCGGCTGTTTCCCTGAGTATCAGCGAGGGGAACGACGCGGTTTCCTTCCTCATGCCCTACGCGCCGCTGACCTTGACGCTGACGGCGAACAAGCTTTATACCGTCACGATGGACACGGCAGACGGCGATCCGATCCGCCCCATCCAGTACACGATGGAATCGGAAGCGTTCCAGCTGCCGACCCCGGTTCGCACGGGCTACATCTTCCTCGGCTGGACGGGCGAGGGCATCACCGAACCGCAGAAAACCATTGAAATCCCGCAAGGAAGCACGGGCGACCGCACCTACACCGCGAATTGGCAGGTGATTGAATACACCATCATTACGCTGCTGGAAGGGGGCAATGCGGGCTCGTCGCAAGTGTATTTCTACACGGTGGAGCAAACCGTAACGCTGCCGACCCCGACCCGCACGGGCTACACGTTCCTTGGCTGGACAGGCGAGGGCATCACGACGCCGCAGCCGAACGTGACCATCCCGAAGGGTTCGACGGGCGACAAGACGTATATCGAGAACTGGAAACTGACAGAATACAACATCACCATGGATTTGAACGGCGGCAGCGGCGAAACAACTCTGCTTTACACCGTGATAGATGATGAGTTTGCCCTGCCGACCCCGACCCGCAACGGCTACGAGTTTAGCGGCTGGACAGGCGAGGGCATCACGACACCGCAGACGCAGGTCATCATCCCGACGGGTTCGACGGGGAACAGGACGTATACCGCAAACTGGAAGGTGATTGAATACACCATCACACTGGACACGAACGGCGGCCCAGCCGTGTCTCCGATAAAATACACCGTGGAGGATTCCTTCACCCTGCCTTACCTTCTCCGTACGGGCTACGAATTTGCCGGCTGGACCCTCGATGGCAGCGGTATGCTCCCTTTCACGCCGCTCATTATTTACCCTGGCACAACCGGCGACCTCCATTACAAGGCGGAGTGGCGTTTGGCGGAGTACACCATCACCATGGATTTGGACGGCGGCAGCGGTCAAGAAAAGGTGGTTTACACCATAACGGATGAGGAGTTCGAGCTGCCAACCCCGACCCGCAACGGCTACGAGTTTGTCGGCTGGACGGGCGAGCGCATCACGACGCCGCAGACAAGCGTCAAAATTCCGAAGGGTTCGACGGGGAACAAGGCGTATACCGCAAACTGGAAGGTGATCAGATACACCATCACACTGGACACGAACGGCGGCCCTGCCATGGCTTCGATACGCTACACCGTGGAGGATTCCGTCACCCTGCGCATTCCTCCCGACCGTCCGGGCTACGAATTTTCCGGCTGGACCCTCGATGGCAGCGGTCAGTTCCCTTCAACGCCGATGATTATCCCCAAAGGCTCAACCGGCGACCGCCTTTACAAGGCGGAGTGGCGTGTGGCGACGTACACCATTACCTACGTGAGCCACGGCAAAGCATATAATTGGGTTCAATACACCATCAACAACCAAGTTTATTTCGGGACACCGGAAGAAGACCCGTCCTACTACCTCCCGGGCTATACCTTTGTAGGCTGGAAAATCGACGGCGTGGAAGGAACGCCGCGCTCCTACATGCTGCCCAAGGGCTCGTATGGCAATCGAACGGCGACCATGCTTTGGGAGCCAATTCCGTAAGCGTAAACAAGGAGAACAAGGAGGGGCTGCGCATTGGACTACCTCAGCGTAAAGGAAATAGCGGAGCTGTGGGGCGTTTCCATCCGCATGGTGAATTACTACCTGAATACCGGGCGGATTCAGGGGGCAATCCGGAAATCGGGCGGGTGGCTGATTCCGGCGAATACGCCGCATCCGGCGGATTTGCGCAAGAGCGGGCAGCGCGGGCAGGAAAAAATCCCCCCGCGGATGGCCAAGTGCTATATGCCGCTGATTTCCCGCCCGTGCGACAACGGCTTCCAGAATCTCCTGCTGACCATGAACGACGAGGAGGAACGCGACATCGCCCGCGCCCTGCACCACTATTTCCGCGATGAACACGAGGAAGCCCGCGAAATCAGCGAGAAATACCTGACGAGCAAGTGCCCCGAAATCCGCCTGTCCGCGCTGATTACCAACACGATGGCGATGCTGCAGACGGGGGATGCCGCCAAGTGCCGCCGGAATCTCGAAATGATTCAGCGGGACGGACAGCGCGCAAACGACGATTCGTGGCGGCTGTACAGCAGCATTACCGACGCGCTCATCAGCGTGTTCTTCCACTCCGAGAAGCTCGACTTGACCCCTATCCGCCCCGCTATCGGTATTCTTCCGCCCGGAATGCAGTATTTCGCCATGTACGCCATCGCCCACGCGCTCTACATCCGGCGCGAATACGAACACGCGATGGGCATTGCCGAATCCGCCCTGCTGATGGCGGGCACGCGCTACCCAATTGACAGCATCTACCTCAACATCGTCCTGTGCATGATTTGCATGAGCCTGAAGCAGGATGAATGCGCGGAGCAGAAGTTCGATGCCGCGTGGAGCATCGCCAGCCGCGAGGGGTACATCCCCCCGTTTGTGGAGCATCACGGCATTTTGCAGGGGCAGGTGGAGCGCGCGCTGCGCAAGCAGGAGCCGGAAACGTACAACAAGATTGTGCAGTCGGTCTACCGCTTCAGCCGCGGGTGGATGAAAATTCACAACCCCGTGTCGACGCTGCAGGTGACCGACGCGCTCACACCCTACGAGTTTTCGATTGCCATGCTTGCCGCGAAGGGCCGCAGCAACAAGGAAATCGCCGCGCTGATGGGCATTTCCGTCAACACGGTGAAGTCGTACATGGAGAGCATCTTTGAGAAGCTGCAAATTTCCAGCCGGAACGAAATCGACGCGTATGTGAATCGGTAATATCAACAAAAGCACGCACTCCGAATGTGGAATGCGTGCTTTTTGCATTCGGATTTTTCATTGCAGAAAAAAATATGTGAAAATTGAGGAAAATGCTTGACAAATAAAAAAAAACGGATATGATACACACAAGGAGGTTGAGAAACATGGGTTTTGTGATTGCTTTGGTTGCAATTGCAATCAACGTTGCATTTGCAATGTATGCGGGCGGCATTGCTGAGCAGAAAGGGTACAGCAAAGGGAACTGGATTGCCGTGTGCATTATCTTTGGCATCTTCGGCTACATCCTCATTGCTGCCCTGCCTGATTTGGAACTGCGTGCAACATTGGAAAATATAGAGAAAAAACTTGCAAAAGATAAAAACGACAACTATCTGCCGCGCAGTAGCAATAGCAATAGCAATAGCAGTAGCAATAGCAGTAGCAGTAGCAATAGCAGTAGCAGTAGCAATAGAAATAGCAATAGCAGTAACAGTAACAGTAACTGCACAATCAAATCGCTTTCGGAAATGACGCCGTTAGCAGACTACTGGACATGCAAGTATTGCGGCTTAGACAACCCGAAGGAAGCGCGCTACTGCCAGCACTGCGGTGGATACAGGTGAATAAAAATCAGCCGCGACGAGCGTATTCACTCGTCGCGGCTGTGTTTATCTATGCGCTTCCTTATTCTGATACATCCGCGCATCTGCCCGCGCCAAGGAATCCGCCAAATCATTCGTTGACGGATTAAAATGCGAACAGCCCACCGATACCGTCGGCAGAACCGGATTCTCTGCCCGCGCCGCATCCATCAGGTGCTGGAAAATCTCCGTCATGGTGTTGTATTGCGCGTTCCGCCGCGTCAGTATCACGCAAAACTCGTCGCCGCCGATGCGGAAGCACGTCCCGTAATTCCCATACGCGCGGCGGATGCAGCCGGCAATCGTCCGCAGGCAGGCGTCGCCCATCAAGTGCCCATGGCAGTCGTTGACGTCCTTGAAGCGGTCAACGTCGAACATCAGGATGGTGGCAGGAACGCGCAGGCGCGCCAGATAATGCTCGTAGCCCAAACGGTTGACCAGCTGCGTCAGCCCGTCGGTTTGCAGTACCATGTCGCTGGAGAATTTCGACATCATCAGCGCACCGCAGCTGATGGTAATCCAGTCGATTTTGACCGTCGGCAGGAACAGCTGCACCATCAGCCCTAACAGCACGAACAGCGTCGCGAGCATCAGCTGTGTGCCGCCGGTGTACTGATAGGCGCGGCAGGCGAACCAAATCTGCACGAGGAAGAACACCATGCTGCCCCCGTAGGCGAGCATGTAGAGCACGTAGAGCAACCCGTGGTGATAGAAATTCTGCCCATCGACATAGAATATCAGCCCTGTGAACGCCGAGAGCAGCACCAGCAGCGCGTGGAAGCCCGCAAGGCACAGCAGCCTGTGTACCACTTTCCGCGGGCAGGGATGGATAACGCAGCCCGCGAACAGACCGATTAGCGGCGCAAGCGAAAGTTCGATGGTCTTGACGGCGATATGCAGCGGAATCAGCGCGGGCGGCGTGCCATCCATCTGCACGCCCGACCACTCACACAGCGCGCAAATGGCGATGGTGGCGTACAGACCGCCGCAGAGCAGGTTTCGGATCTTGGATTGGCTGATGTCGCCGCGCAGGGAGAAGAGCATAATCGCCATGGCGAAGACGCTGAGAGCAATATTTGCCGTGTATAATTCATTCATGCTGATTGTGGAGGCGGTTGACAAGCAATCGCGGCAGATAAGTTTGAAAAGGGCAAATTCCCCCTTCTTATAATAATGATACCACGAAAAAAAGAGGATGAAAAGTTGGTTACATAGGGAAAATTGCAAATGTGGCAGATTTCAACAAATGCGGGGAAATGGTTACATGGCGCGTCTCCCATCCCCACGAAAAAAGGGACTGACCGAAGCCAGTCCCTTTGATGATTATTCGTATTCGCAAACGCTTGCCCAGCGGATGAGCAGGTCGCGCTCTTCGGGCTTGCCCTTGAGGGACTGGCTCGCGGCGACGATCGGAATCCACTGCTGGACGTACTGCTTGGCGGTGTCGCTCTTCTTGCAGAAGAGGGAGAGGTACTTCTCCGCCAGCGCTTCCTTGCCTTCCAGGACGAAGAGCAGGTAGGTGCGGGCGACATCAGCGGACGCATTGCCCTGCGTGGCATGCGACCAGTCGAGGATGTACCACTGTCCGTCGGGCTTCAAGATAATGTTGGACGGGTTGAAGTCGCCGTGGCAGACCTTCTTGTGGACGTGCATACTCGCCAAGCGGGTGTGCAGCTCGTAGCGGGTGGTCGCGTCGAGGTCGGTGGCGGAAATCTTGCGCTGCATCTTCTCCGTCAGGCTGTTGAGCATCGGGCAGGTGCAGGCGTGAACCTTCATCTGAATGTCCACAAACAGGTTCAGGTACTCGTCTTCCTTTTCCGGATGCGCCGCCATCAGCGCCGCCAGCGTGTCGCCTTCAACGAACTCCGTCGTAATCGCCCATTGACCGTTCACCGTGTCAACAGCAAGGAGCTTCGGAATCGGCAGGCCCGTCTCTTCCACGCGCGCCGTGTTCAGCGCTTCGTTCAGAATGTCCGCCTTGCTGTACCCTTCGGCAAACACCTTGATGGCCTTGGCGCCGTCGCGGTAAATCTTCTTATTTTCCCGCTCGGCAATCACATGCGTCAAATCCATAGGGAAACCTCCTTCTATATGGTTCATGTTTATTGGGGGGGAGAGGCGCAAGGGCGCTGCCCTTGACCTGCCAAAGGGTCTGTGACCCTCTGGACTCCCTTTTCGCGATTGAGTTGAGCACGTTATCATGCTTGCCCGAGCGCTGATTGGGGCGCCCCGCAAAGTCCGATATTTGTCCTGAATATCTATTCGCCGCCCAAATACGACATTCCTGCAAGCGGACAAAATTTTTTGTGCTCAAAAATGCCCGGCCCAGCAGAAGCATTCCTGCCAAGCCGGGGAGAATGGCGCATTACTCGCCGTAGTACGCCTTCAGATACATTTCCTTGATTTCGCTGATGAGCGGGTAGCGCGGGTTCGCGCCGGTGCACTGGTCGTCGAACGCCTGCTCGGACATTTCGTCCAGCGTCGCGAGGAACTTCTCTTCGTCCACACCGTAGTCGCGAATCGTGTTCTTGATGCCGACGCGCTCCTTCAGGGCATGGATGTTGCGAATCAGGTTCTCCACCGTCTCGTCGTCATTCGCACCCTTGAAGCCGAGGAATTCGCCGAATTCAGCGTAGCGGCGCTTCGTGTGCGGATAGGCGTACTGCGGGAAGGTGCCCATCTTCGTGGGAACTTCGGCGCTGTTGTAGCGGATGACCAGCTCAATCAGCAGCGCGTTGGCGATGCCGTGCGGCAGGTGATGGAACGCGCCCAGCTTGTGCGCCATGGAGTGGCAGACGCCGAGGAACGCGTTCGCGAACGCCATGCCAGCCATCGTGGCTGCGTTGCCCATCTTTTCGCGGGCAACCGGCTCGTTCTGACCGTTGTCGTAGCACGCGGGCAGATACTCGAAAATCAGCTGAGCCGCCTGCTTCGCCAGACCGTCGGTGAAGTCCGTCGCCAGCATGGAGGCGTAGGCTTCCAGCGCGTGGGTCAGCGCATCGATACCGGAGGCGGAGGTCAAGCCCTTCGGCGCGGACATCATCATGTCAGCATCCACAATCGCCATCTTCGGCAGCAGCTCGTAGTCCGCCAGCGGGTACTTCACGCCGGTGTCCTGATCGGTAATGACGGCGAACGGGGTGACTTCGGAGCCAGTGCCAGCGGAGGTCGGGATGGCGATGAAGTACGCCTTTTCACCCATCTTCGGGAAGGTGTACACGCGCTTGCGGATATCCATGAAACGCATTGCCATGTCGAGGAAGTCCACTTCCGGATGCTCGTACATGACCCACATAATCTTGCCGGCGTCCATTGCGGAACCGCCGCCGATGGCGATAATGCAGTCCGGCTGGAAGGAGGTCATCGCCTTGGCGCCTTCCTTCGCGCAGGCGAGGGACGGGTCGGGCGCAACATCGTAGAACGTGGTGTGGACGATGCCCAGCTCATCCAGCTTGTCGGTAATCGCCTTGGTGAAGCCGGATTTGAACAGGAACGCGTCGGTGACGATGAAGCAGCGCTTCTTGCCCATAACTGCCTTGAGTTCATTCAGGGCGACGGGCAGGCAGCCCTTCTTGAGGTAGACCTTTTCAGGCGCACGGAACCACAGCATATTCTCCCTCCGGATGGCAACAGTCTTGACGTTCAGCAGGTGCTTGACGCCGACGTTCTCAGAGACGGAGTTGCCGCCCCACGAGCCACAGCCCAGCGTCAGCGACGGACGCAGCATGAAGTTGTACAGGTCGCCGATGCCGCCCTGAGAGGAAGGCGTGTTGACGAGGATACGGCAGGTCTTCATGCGCGCGGCGAAGCGGTCAATCAAATCCTTGCGGGTGACGGCGTTCAGGTAGATAGAAGAGGTGTGGCCGTAGCCGCCGTCAGCAATCAGGTGTTCCGCCTTGTCGAACGCATCGTCGATGTCCTTGGCGCGGTACATCGCCAGCACGGGAGAAAGCTTCTCATGCGCGAACTCTTCAGAAATATCCACGGATTCGACTTCACCAATCAGCACCTTGGCGGTTTCCGGCACGTCCACGCCCGCGAGCTTGGCAATGGTGTGCGCCTTCTGACCGACAATCTTGGCATTCAGCGCGCCGTTGATGATGATGGTCTTGCGCACTTTGTCCAGCTCTTCACCTTCGAGGAAGTACGCGCCGCGCTTGGCGAACTCCGCCTTCACCGCGTCGTAGATGCTGTCCAGCACGATGGTGGACTGCTCGGACGCGCAGATCATGCCGTTGTCGAACGTCTTGGAGTGCAGGATGGAGTTGACGGCCACCTTCACGTCAGCGGATTCGTCGATAATCGCGGGCGTGTTGCCAGCGCCGACGCCCAGCGCAGGCTTGCCGGAGGAGTATGCCGCCTTGACCATGCCGGGGCCGCCGGTGGCAAGGATGATGTCGGCTTCCTTCATCGCCATGTTGGTCAGCTCCAGCGAGGGAACATCAACCCACGAGATGATGTCTTCGGGCGCGCCGGCAGCCACAGCGGCTTCCAGCACAACCTTCGCGGCGGCGATGGTGGACTTCTTCGCGCGCGGATGGGGAGAGATGATGATGCCGTTGCGGGTCTTGAGGCAAATCAGCGTCTTGAAAATGGCGGTAGATGTGGGGTTGGTGGTCGGGATGACCGCCGCGACAACGCCGATAGGTTCTGCAACCTTCATCATGCCGAATGCTTCGTCGCGCTCCAGCACGCCGACGGTCTGCGTGTCCTTGTAGGCGTTGTAGATGTATTCAGCGGCGTAGTGGTTCTTGATGACCTTGTCTTCCACCACGCCCATGCCGGTTTCTTCCACCGCCATCTTCGCCAGCGGGATGCGCATGTTGTTCGCGGCGAGGGCAGCTGCCTTGAAAATCTTGTCCACCTGCTCCTGCGTGTAGGTCGCATAGACCTTCTGTGCCGCGCGGACGCGGGCGAGGGCAGCCTCGAAGCTCTCCACGCTATCGACGATCGGATACTCTTTCGCCATGATACTCTCTCCTTATGCTTCATCCGTCCTGCGGGGATGCGCCCGCGAACGGGGAATGTCGGTGTTTGTCGGGGTGACGAGAACAGTGTAGCAGATTGTTAAGCTCTTGTCAAGTGGCTGACACGATTTTAACGATATTTTTTTCACAAATTCACACGTTTTCGGAACGGGATGAATGGAATGGCGGATAGATGGGCGAAGGGGGCAAGAACGCGGATTCGCTATTTGGGGAGCGTCGGAGCAACGTCCCCGCGCCGCAATCAGGCGGAGGAAGTTCGCGCGGCATAAGCCATCATCATATAAATAGGTAGCAATTCAGGCACTGCATCATCCCTCCGAAAAAAATCCGAGAAAATTTATGCAGACCTATTGCATTTTTATTCATCTTGGTGTATAATCCATCTTGTCCGGCAGACGGACACAAAAATGATGAAAATCAGGATGAAGATAAAGGAGTCGATTGTTATGGCGAAGATGCGCGTATTGCTGGCTTATTCCGGTGGTCTGGATACCTCGATTATCGTGCCGTGGCTGAAGGAAAATTATGACTGCGACGTGGTCTGCGTTGCGGGCGACGTCGGGCAGGGCGAAGAGCTGGAGCCCCTCCACGAGAAGGCGAAAAAGTGCGGCGCGGAAAAGCTGTACATCGAAGACCTGCGCAAGGAGTTCGTCGAGGACTTCATTTGGCCGACGCTCAAGGCGGGCGCGGTCTACGAGGGCAAGTATCTGCTGGGCACGTCCTTCGCACGGCCGCTGATTGCCAAGCGCCTCGTCGAAATCGCTCACAAGGAGAACTGCACTGCCATCTGCCACGGCTGCACCGGCAAGGGCAACGACCAAGTCCGCTTCGAGCTGACCATCAAGGCGTTCGACCCGAATATGCAGATTATCGCACCGTGGCGCATCTGGGACATCAAGACCCGCGAGGAGGAAATTGACTACGCCGAAAAGCGCGGCATCCCCGTCCCGGTCAAGAAGGATCGCCCGTATTCGATGGATCGCAACATCTGGCACATCAGCCACGAGGGCGCGGATTTGGAAGATCCGTGGAACGAGCCGCCGGAAGACCTGCTGCTGACGATGGTCACGCCCGAAAAGGCGCCTGATCAGCCCGAATACGTCACGGTGGACTTCGAGAAGGGCGTGCCGGTCGCCATCAACGGCGAAAAGCTGGACGCGGTGGATTTGCTGACGAAGGCGAACGAAATCGCGGGTCGCAACGGCGTTGGCTGCGCGGATTTGGTGGAGAACCGTCTGGTTGGCATGAAGTCCCGCGGCGTGTACGAAACCCCCGGCGGAACGATGCTCTACGCCGCGCACGGCATCCTCGAATCCATCACGCTTGACCGCGCCACCAGCCACTACAAGGAGCTGGTCGCGAGCAAGTTCGCGGAGCTGGTGTACGACGGCATGTGGTACACGCCCCTGCGCGAGGCGCTCTCCGCGTTTGTGGACAGCACGCAGCAGGCGGTCAACGGCACGGTGAAGCTGAAGCTGTACAAGGGCAACTGCATCAACGTGGGCGTGAAGTCGCCGAACAGCCTGTACATGGAGGAAATCGCCACCTTCGGCGACAGCCACGACCTGTACAGCCACAAGGATTCCGCGGGCTTCATCAACCTGCTCGGTCTGCCGCTGAAGGTCAAGGCGATGGTGGAGCAGAAGAATAAGAAGTAATTTAAAGCAACACCGCACAACTCGGCGGCTGACCGCCTCATTTGTGTAAATGTGATAACTGTGGTGTCCAGCAAGTCCTGCACTGAATTCGGGAGTAGAGCCCCCAATAGTATAAACGCGCTCGTCGGAAGGTCGGCGGGCGCGTTTTCTGTGCGAATTTGAAATTTGGAGGGGGGATTTGAGGCAGCTGATTTCAGAAAAAAACGATTTTCTGAAAGGTGGTTACACGCCGACACGAAAGTCGTTGTGAAGATACACAACAATTTGGCATGATTTTGTTAGAAATGCCGGAAATATATAATTCCGCAAGAAAACACTTGACTTTTTTCGAGGGGAGGGTAAAGAAGAAAGAAATCGCGAGGGAAAGGAGGAACGGACAGTGATTTGCTATCCACAATCGCATGGCTGGGAAAATTGCTGGATAGCCGTAGAGAAAAGAAAAGAGCACAGCCGAAGCGATAAAATGGACAAACTGGAAAAGGAGAGAATACGATGAGCGTCATTAGTTTTTTGCTGCTGGTTGTTAGTTTGGCGGCCAATTGGAGAGTTTATCAGAAGATGGGCAGACAAGGCTGGGAAGGAATTATTCCGTTCTATAATATCTACGTTCAGTTTGAAGTGCTGTATGGTCAGGGGGCGAAAATGTTCCTGCTGCTGATTCCGTTTTATGGCATCTACATTGCTATCAAAGCAGCCATCGATCTTGCGCACGCATTCAACCAAAGCACGGGTTTCGGTTGGGGATTGGTGCTGCTGAACACCGTATTTGTCTGCATTCTTGGCTTTGGCAAGGCGGAATACATGGATGGCTCGCATGCTGTCACAAGTGACGATGCGATTAGCAGAACACTTGACAGTATTGCGAATGAGAAGAAATAATAACGCGGAATGCATGCAATATCCGATGATACATCCCCTTTGGACTGGTAACTAAAACGCTGTCCGCCTCCCATTCTCGGAGGCGGATTTTTCATATCCATGCACATAAAAACGAGCCAGCTTCTCACGAAACTGGCTCGTCACTGTGAAATGACTCAAAAACTAATACAATTCCCGGCTATCGTTTTGCAATAACCCTTTCGTTTTGCATTGGGTGCATTTGGGTGCAAAATGGGTGTAGCCGGGTGCAAACTGAGGCTCGGTGGGTGCAACACCGGGCTTTCGTTTTGTTACCAAATAGCCAATCACGCCCATATACAGCATGGAGCCGAGTGGACTTGAAGTGATGGGACAGCTTCCGCTTGCGCATCCGATAAAGTAATAATATGCCAGTCCCGCCAGCGCACCGCCCAGAGTGAACAGCGCGGGGCGAATCCATTTCCTAATCTTCATTTTCATCCTCCTCCAGATTTCCATCGAATTTTAAAATATCCCCAACATCACATTGCAGGAAATAACAGATCCGGTTAATGGTGTGGAACCGCACGCCCTTGGCCTTTCCGCTTCTGAGTACGGACAGGTTGGCTTCTGTAATGTTCACCAGGCTGCACAGTTCCTTAGACGTCATTCCCCGCTCCTTCAATACATCTTCAAGGCATACTTTTATTGCCATAAATCATTTCCTTTCCTTATCGCAAATCGCTCCATAGTCCCGGTTCGCTTCGCTGCCTGCTGATACAGTCCAGTTGCCGTTTATACATCTTCATACGCTTAAA
>OLXK01000528.1_pt1 | contig 36314 bp, 38 predicted proteins | sample 1674321 | NCBI WGS metagenome assembly OLXK01 (sample SAMEA103958162, study PRJEB25191) | human gut metagenome | reverse complement strand
TTTATGTTTTATATCATAAGAAGTTTAAAGTTTACACAAACTTTTCGATACTCTCCTAAATTATTTAGCTACGTTTATATGTGCCATCAAAGCTTATTTAGTGGAATGATATCCACTAAATATGCTGAGGACTCGAAGGGTCAACAATGTTAAGCTTGAATGCCTTGAGATGCTTGTTCTGGAAATGAGAGTTTTTGTAACTTATGTATTGCTTCATGAATAACAACTATGCTACTTTTACCAGATTCAATCATATATTCAATATATTCGTCTTTTACATACAAATTATTACTAGTAGGACTATAAATTCCGTCTTGGCATATTCTACTAAATCTTCCAGTACGATTTATCAAATAACCTATATCATTTTCATTTAATAGATTTATAATTTCTTGTTTTAGTCTTACATACTGCCGATATTTCCTGAGCTAAAATTTCAACTATTTTACTTTTTTGCTCATTATCAATTGGTTTACCCATTTTACATCCAGTAAATACACTATAAATGTTCATCATTCTATCAATATTCATATTTGTAATTTCCACATTTCAAACTAATGTTTAAAAAATTATTATATAAGACTATATGATTTTTAAATATTAGATTTATTTTTCATTACAATTTTATGATTAAATAAAATCTTAATCAATAATAAAATTATATATTGATATCATGAAAAAATAAAAAAGATATTCATATTATATATGAATATCTTTTTGGTGAGCCAGAAGGGATTCGAACCCCCGACCCCAGGCTTAGAAGGCCTGTGCTCTATCCAACTGAGCTACTGACCCATTAGTGAATAGAAAAAATATTTATCTATTAGCAAATACTATAATAACACGATTTTTAAATCCTGTCAATAAAAAATAGTAAAAAACACTGGAAAAAAATATAAAGGTAAGTTATAATCAAAACAGGTGAAATATATGGAAGAAGAAAAAAAGATTAATGTACATCAAATTTTCTGGTATTTTGTATTATTTAGCATGTTGGGCTTAGCAATAGAAACTTTATATGCACGAGTTACTATGGGAATTTGGGAAAGTAGAAAAGGATTTATATGGGGTCCATTTTGCCCAATATATGGAGTAGGTGGTACATGCTTAATAATATTATTAAACAAGGTGGACAAGAAAAACTATTTTAAATTATTTATATTGGGATATTTAATAGGTTCGGTTGTTGAATATTTATTAAGCTACTGTATAGAAGCTATATATGGTGCTAGATTTTGGGATTATTCTTGTGTTGGAAAAGATATAAACGGTAGAATTTGCTTGTTATATTCATTGTTTTGGGGATTTTTAACAATTGGAATGATGAGATTTGTAAAGCCAAGGATGGATAAGCTGGTTAATAAGATTTCTGGCAAAATAAAATGGCCTATTGAAATAGCGTTTGCTTTATTTTTATTAATTGATATGCTTGTAACTATATGGAGCATAAATACTTACGAAAATCGTGCGATTGCAACATATTATAATGAAACAATTGAAACAAAAAATAATAATAGTATAATTTCTAAAATAGAAAATGACTATTTTACAAATGAGCGTATGGAAAAAACATTTCCAAATTTAAGAACAAAAGACAGAGAAGGCAATCAAGTATATGTAAGAGATTTATTAAAAAACAATCCTTAAAATAAGGATTGTTTTTTTAGTCTGGTAAAATAATTGGATTTTTCTTTCTAGCTCTATATAAAGTGATTTTATTTCCTACAGTTTGAACACAAACAGCGTTTATACTATCTGCAATTGCATTACCTAAAGATTTTACATCTTCGCCAGAATTTTCTAATACATTTATTTTAATTAATTCTCTTGCTTCTAAAGCATCATCTAATTGTTTTAACAAATTTTCAGACAATCCAGATTTTCCAATTTGAAAAATAGGATCAATTGAGTTTGCTAAACCTCTTAAATAAGCTCTTTGTTTACTTGTCATAATTATTCCTCTTTCTTATTTATTTTCGACTATATAATTATAACATGATTAAGCTAAAAAAGCAATTTACATTGAAATAAAACCGATAAATCCAAAAATCAAAAATAGAATTCCAGAAAGTTTTTGCATTGATTGTTCAGAAATATATTTATTTAAAAATCTTCCTAAAACTATAGCAATATAATCACATGCAACCATTGCGAAAATTGCACCTAAAATTAAAGAGAGTTTATAGTTAGAATATTGAATTCCAAGTCCAACAGATGCTAAAAAAGTTTTATCTCCAAGTTCCCCAACCATTATGCATAATGCAATTAAAAAACAATAATTAATTTTTAAATTTGTAATTTTATATAGTAAATTTTCTTTTTTGGAATTATCCATTACTAATTTTTCTTTTTTAGGTAGTAAAGAGAGAATTCCCATTATAATAAAAGAAGAATATGTAATTAATTCAATTGTATGATGTAAAATTTGATTTTCAAAAAGTGCTAGACTACTTCCCAATAAAATAGCCAATCCATGACTAAAAAAGGAGCCAATGGCAACACCTAATAAAATTTTAAAAGTTTTATCTTTACCAGAAAAAGATAAAACTAAAAGTTGAGTTTTATCACCAAGTTCGCTCACAAAAACCATCAAAAATGAAATAAAAAAAGGATAAATAAATTCCATAAAGTTACACCTCTTTGATTTGATTTATATTCAAAAAATGTAAATTCTATGTGAAATATTTACAAAAACATTGCCAGGGAAATAAGATAGTGATAAGATAACGAGGTATAAAACATACGGAAACAAGAAAAAGGAGGAATCTAAAGTGATAGAAGTAAAAAATGTCACGAAAAAATATCCTAATATCAAAGCAGTAGACAATATTAATTTTACAATAAAAGATGGTGAAGTAGTTGGTTTTTTAGGTCCTAATGGAGCAGGAAAAACTACAACTATGAATATGATAACAGGATTTATTGAGCCTACAGAAGGGCAAATTATTATTAATGGCTTTGATATTGTAAAAAAATCAAAGAAAGCAAAAAAACAAATTGGGTATATGCCAGAGGGGGTTCCTTTGTATACAGAACTAACTGCAAGAGAATTCGTAAATTATATGGCTGAGCTAAAAGATGTTAAAGCTAAGGAAAGAAAAGAAGCAGTAGAAAAAGCAATTGAAGAAACAGGATTAAAAGATGTACAAAACAAGCTAATTAAAAATTTATCAAGAGGATATAAACAAAGAGTAAGTATGGCAGGAGCTTTAGTAGGAAATCCAGAAGTAATAATTCTAGATGAACCTACGGTTGGACTTGATCCAAAGCAAATTACTGAAATTAGAAGTCTAATAAAGGAACTAGGAAAAAAACATACGGTAATTTTAAGTAGCCATATTCTATCAGAAGTTAGCCAAATTTGTGAAAGAGTAATAATTATAAATCACGGAAAAATTGTTGCGATAGATACTCCTGAAAACTTGGAAAATAAAACAAAAGAGAAAAATACAATTCTTGTTACAGTTGAAGACAAAAATGAAAAAATGAAAAACCTAAAAGAAGAAGTTAAAGAAATTGAAGAGATTAAATTGGTAAAAGATAATGAAGATGGTACAAAACAATATGCTGTTACATCAGCAGATAAGGTTGACTTAAGAAAAAAAATATTTGAAATTTTACCAAAACAGGATATCACAATTTTTGAACTTAAAAAGGATGAATCCACATTAGAAGATGCATTTATAAAATTAATTGATTCTGACAAAAAAGAAAATACAAACAAAGAAGAATCAAAAGAGAAAATAAAGGAAAAGAAAATTAAAGAAAAAGAAGAAAAGAAAGCTAAAAAACAAAGTAAAGGAGGAAAAGAGTAATGTTTGCAATTTATAAAAAAGAATTAAAAAGTTATTTTTTATCTCCTACAGGATATATAACAATAGGCTTATTTTTATTAATATTTAGTTTATTTTTCTACCTAACAACTGTTAGTGTAGGAGGATATGACATAGGAAATTTATACTTTAATACAGCAAGGTATGGGCTACTAATTATTGTTCCAATACTAACAATGAGAATGTTTGCAGAAGAAAGAAAAAATGGAACAGAGCAATTATTACTAACATCTCCAAGAAGTATTACTGAAATAGTACTTGGAAAATTTTTGGCAGGTGTTAGTGTAATAGTAATAACATTAATATTTTCACTTATATATTATGCAATTTTATGCTTTTTTAAAGCACCAAACTTAGTGCCAACACTTGTTATGATACTAGGATTTTTACTAGTAGGAATGGCTGCAATTTCTATAGGAATGTTTATATCTAGTTTAACAGAAAATCAAATTATTTCTGCAGTTGTTACAATAGTATTTTTTGTAAGCTCATGGTTTTTACCAAACCTAAATGATAACTTTTCTATTATTGATTTAATGAGCAATTATCAAAAGTTCCCAGCAGGATTAATATCAATGTCTGAAGTTGTTAATTTATTGGGAATAACAGTAGTATTTATTTTATTTACAATTATTATTATGCAAAGAAAAAAATCAATAAAATAATAGAAAGGATGAAAAAGCATGAAAGAAAAATTTATAGAAATTATAAAAAAGAGATGGCTACAAAGTGTTGTACTTACTATTTTACTATTTGCTATTATAATATGTGCATTTTTAACAATCAGTTATTTTGTAGACAAAGCTAATATAACAGATTTAGATTTTACAAAAGATAAGATTTATTCTATATCTCAAGCAACAAAAGATAAACTTGAAAATTTAGATCAAAAAATTACAATTACAACATACAATATGTATGAATATGTAGAAGATTTTGCAAACAAGTATGCAACACTAAATGATAACATAACAGTTGAAAAACTTGAAAATTTAACTTCAAAACAAGAATGGAAGACAGAATATGGCTTAACTGATACATCATCATTTGTTGCAGTTGAAACTGAGTCAAAAATTAAAATTTTACAAGATAGTGACTTATATACTTATGATTATAGTACTCATGAACAAATAGATATAACAGAAGAGGCAATAACAAATGCAATTTTAGATGTTACAACAAATATAAAACCTAAAATATGTATTTTAACAGGTCATAATTTGTATAATGATGGATATTTTCAATATTTAGAAAGTTCATTAGAATCAGAAGTTAATCAGGTTGAATACTTAAACTTGTTAACAGCAGGAAGTATACCAAAAGACTGTAAAGTATTAGTGATTACAGCTTTAAAAAATGATATAGATAAAAAAGAAAAAGATGAAATATTAAAATATATCAACAATGGCGGAGAAATTTTACTATTAATGGATCCAAATTTGGGTAAAATAAAAACACCTAATTTCCAAAAAATATTAGATGTATATGGAGTAAAAAATTCAGAAGGATTTATTATGGAAGCTAACAGTAGCAAAATGGTATCAGGAGCACCTTCATATATAATCGCATCTATAAATACAAGTTCTGAACTTGTAAAAGATATTAACATGGGGCTAAATGTATGTATGATGACAGCAGGAAAACTAACATTTGAATCAACAGATGAATTAGCTAAGAAAAATGTTACTCTAGAAACTTTAGCAACAGCAAGTGATAAAGCATTTTATAGAACTGATTTAACATCAAGTAGTCAAACTAAAATATCAAGTGACGAGAGTGCTTCAGGAGCTACAGTTGCTGCAATGCTTACAAAAACAATAAGTGAAGATAAAATTTCAAAATTAATAGTATTTTCAAATACTGCATTTGCAACAAATGCGCAAATACAAATGGGTATGTATTATAGATATGCTATAGAATTTTGCAATAATGAAGATATATTATTAAATTCAGTATCATATTTAACTGAAAGAGAAGATAATATAACAATTCGAAAAGCCGGTGAAACAGTTACTACTTATGATGTTACAGAAAATCAAACAAAAATTATTTTATCAATAATATTTGGTATACCAGTAGTTATAATAATTGTAGGAATTGTAGTATGGCAAGTTAGAAGAAGAAAGAAATAAAATTTAAAACTCCTTCATATATTTTATATGAGGGAGTTTTTTTATGAAAAATGTTTTGAAAATTGTTTTTGTAATAATTGGAACAACAATAGGGGCAGGCTTTGCATCTGGGCAAGAAATATATTTATTTTTTAATAAATATGGATTTATGGGAATTATAGGAATGATACTTTCATGTATAATAACAGGATTTATTATTTATAAGGTATTTAAAATTTTAAATATAAAATCTGTAAAATCATATTCTGATTTTTTATTAATATTAAGTACAAATAAAAAATTAAATAAATTAATGCAAGTAATAATACAATGTTTTTTATTAATATCATTTTTTGTAATGATAGCTGGATTTAGTGCATACTTTAACCAGGAATTTAAAATTTTAATTTATATTCCAGCAATATGTATTAGCATATTATGCTATATAACATTTAAGAATAATACTAAAGGCATTGTATCAATAAATACAATATTAATACCATTTTTATGTTTCTTTATAAGCTATCTTGGAATAAAAAATATTAATTTTATAGCAAGCAACAACAACCAAATAAATTATTGCACAGGTTGGTTATTTAGTAGTGTATTGTATGCAAGTTATAACAGTATTTTATTAATTCCAATCTTAATAGAACTTAATGTATATATAAAAAAACAAAGTCAAATAAAAATGTGCAGTATATTATGCAGTGCAATTTTATGTGTGCTTGGCTTAGCATTATATTTTTTATTATTAAGAGGAAATAATTATGTGCAAAATTTGGAATTGCCACTTATACAGATAACAAAAGAATTTGGAAATATATATTCAGTGATTTATGGAATAGTTATATTAATTGCAATATTTACAACTGCAATAGCATCTGGATATGGATTTATAAAAAATGTTAATAAAAATGAAAAAATATGGATGATTGGAATTTGTGTAATATCAGTATTAGTTGCGCCAGTGGGATTTTCAAATTTGGTAAGTTTGCTATATCCAATATTTGGTGTGCTGGGGTTAATACAAATTTGGGGCATTTTGAAAGTAAAATACTTGTAATTTAACTGAATGTAGTATATAGTTATTGTATAAAAATATAAAGGAATAAAACAATGGACAAAGTAATAAAATTTAGAAAAGATAGAAAATTTAATAAAAAGAAATTGTATATAGTAATTGCAATTATTATACTAATAATATTAGTCATTACATCAGCAATAATATATAATACTAATAAAAGTTTTAGAAACTTTATGGACAGATATATATTTAGAAAAGATGTAACAGAGGAAAATGTACCAATAATTGAAATTGATTATGATTCTAATACAAATATTTTTACTTATGGAAAATATATTTGTGTACTTGCAGAAAATACTTTAAATGAATACAGTGCATCTGGTAAAAAAGAGAAAGAAGTAAAAATTGAAATTAATAACCCAATATATGATGTGAATGGAAAGTATTTAGTAATTGCAGAAAACAATAGTCAAAAAATATACTTAATATCAGAAGATCATGTTATATGGGAAAAGAACATAGATGGAAATTTAAATAAAGTAACAGTAAACAAAAATGGATATGTATGTGCAATAGTAACAGGAACAACACATAAAGCAGTAATTAGTACATTTGATACAAAAGGAAATGAGCTATTTAAAACATATTTATCAAATACTATTGCAGTAGATGCTTATGTATCACCAGATAATTCAGAATTTGCTTATGCAGAAGTAAATAATTCTGGAACAGTAATACAATCAAATATAAAAATAATATCAATTAAAGATGTAAAAGAAAAAAATACTGAAGCAAAATACACATATAATGCACCACAAGATAGCTTAATTTTAAGAATAAAATATCAAGACAAGAACCAATTAATTTGTATGTATGATGATGGAATTCATAAATTTGAATCTGGAGTTGATGTTGAACTTGTAAAATTAAATGAAGACAACCCTAAAATTACATTTGCAGATATAGGATTAGATGGACATATATTTAGAACTTATGAAAAGTCAACAGGAATTTTTAGCGCAGATACAGTTATAGAAATACAAAACACATCAAATGGAAAAGAAAGTATATACACAATTGAAGAAGTTGCAAAAGCTGTGGATTCATGTAACAATGTAATAGCAATTAATTTGGGAGATGAAGTTTATTTTATAGACACAAATGCATGGCTTATAAAAAGGTATACCTCTTCTCAAGTAATTGAAAAAATTATATTGGGTGACGGAGTAGCCGGAATTATTTATAGAGACAAAATAGAAATTGTTAATTTATAGGAGGAGTTACAATGAGTATAATAATTGATTTAGTAATAGTTGCTATAATTGCATTATGTATTTTAATTGGTTATCACAAAGGTTTAACAGGATCACTTTTAAAAATAGTATCATTTGTATTAGCGTTAATAATTGCATTTATATTATTTAAACCTGTATCAAATTTTATAATTAATAAAACTGACTGGGATGAAAACTTAGAACAGGCAATTAAACAAAGTTTCTTAAAGCAAGAAGAACAAAAACCAGAAGAAGAAAAAACACAAGAAAATATGCCAGATGTTATTACAAATTATATAAATGAATCAGTAGAGAAAGCTGGAAATGAAGCAAAAACAGCAATAGTAGAATCAACAGCAAGAAATGTTGCTATTATGATTATTAATATTGCAGTTGCAATTGGTTTATTTATAGTTAGTAGAATTATTCTATTATTTATCAAAGGTTTGGCAAATTTAATCACTAAATTACCAGTTATAAAACAATGTGATAAACTAGGAGGAGTAGTATACGGATTGCTACAATCTTTAGTAATTATATATATTGCATTAGCAATAATTTCATTTATAAGCCCAATGATAAATAATACTTCATTTATAATTGCATTACAGAAATCGTTTATTGGAAGTGCGATGTATAATAACAATTTATTATTAAAAATCATATTTTAAATTTCAATTAAAAATCTTGCCAAAAGGCAAGATTTTTGTTATTATATAAATTGTCAAATAAAAAGGAATTAGGTGAAAAAATTGAAAGAAGAAAAACAAACGAAAAATAAAAAGAAGAAAAAGGGAATTGGTAAAAAAATATTATTATTACTATTATTACTTTTATTAATAGTTGGAGGAGTATTTGCATATAAAGTACATAAAAATGGTGGAGGTTTAAAAGGAATTTTAGCTACAGCAATTGGACATGACCAAGAAACAGTTAAAACTTTACCTAAAATTTATTGCTTATTATTAGGACAAAGTGAAAACTTAACAGATACTATTATGATAGCTGAATATGATCCACAAAAACAACAAGCTTCTATGCTTTCAATACCTAGAGATACATTTATTGGATATAATAAAAGTCAAGCAACAGCTTGGGATAAAATAAATGCAGTATATCAAACAGGAGCTGAAAATTCATTAAAAGAAGTAAATGAGTTAACTGGACTTGATATCAAATATTATTTAAAAGTTGATACACAAGCATTTAAAGCATTAGTTGATGCAATAGGTGGAGTAACATTTGATGTACCAATTGATATGAAGTATGATTCAAATAGACAGAATTTACATATTAACTTGAAAGCCGGAGTTCAAAAACTAGATGGTGATAAGGCTGAGCAAGTTGTTAGATTTAGACATAATAATGATGGTTCAACATATCCATCTGAATATGGAATTGAAGATTATGGTAGAATGAAAACACAAAGAAATTTCTTAAAAGCACTTGCAAAGCAAACATTAAAAGTTGAAAACATTTTAAAAATAAATGAATTTATAGACATTGCACAAAAATATGTTGAAACAAATATAGACTTTAATATTGTTAAAGATTACATTCCTTATATAGTAGAATTTAACACTGAAAATTTAAGAACAGAACAATTACCAGGTGCATCAGAATACACAAATGGAGTTTGGATTTATGCAGCAGAAGAGCAAGAAACTGCAAAAGTAATTGACAAACTATTCTTAAACCCAGAACTACAAGATGAAGAAATAGACACAAGTAGTGTTGATACAACTGGAATTGATAAATCAAAAATTAAAATTGAAGTTTTAAACGGAAGTGGAAGTAGTGTTAAATTAGAAAAAATAGAAAATAGATTAAAAAAAGCTGGATATACTAATATACAAAGTTCAGAAACTTCAAGCATTGATAATAGCATAATAATAAAAAGAGGAAATGTTGAAAACGCTGCAATAGATGAAATGAAATTATTAGTACAAACTCAAAGAAGTTCATCTGCAGAAGAAACAGATGTTGATGTTACGATTATTCTAGGAAAAGATGAATAAAAAAATATGGGGCACTAATTAAAATTAGTGCCCTATTATTTTTAATAATTACTAAACTGCGTAAATTTATAATTTCCACCTTTAGTTTTTTTCTTATATGTTTTTTTAGATTTATTTTTAGGGTTTTTCAAAAGTAAAAATAGCAAATATAAAACAACAAAAATTAATAAAATTCTAAATAAAAGTGGTAAAAAATCAGATGACAGTACTTGAGTTTCGGCAATTAAATCAGATGAGTATGTTTGACCATCATAATTATAAGTTATTTTACCAATTGCGCTATTAGCAGAAATTGGTGCCATTAAATTTTCATCCAAAGTAATTTCAGGTTCTAAGCTAGATAAATCTGCACTATTCTCAGAAAAAATTTCTATTTTATCTTTTATAAGAACATTTAAATTTTGTGTCTCTTCAGTAGCTCCACGAACTGTAATTTGCTTTAAAACAGCATTTTTTTCATTTAATGTTTTTAATGAATAATTATTAAAAGCATAATCAAATAAAGTTTTACAATCTAAATATCTTTGACTTAAACCAGTATTTGTAGATTCACCACCAAGTACAACCAAAATAACTTCAAAATCATTTTTTTTAGCACTTGCAATAATGCAATTTCCTGCTTCACCAGTATAACCAGTTTTAACACCAGTAGTTCCTTCGTAATAATATCTACTATATGTATTTAATAAATCATTTGAATTATTAAAGATTCTATCGGTTTTACTATATTTATTTGTTGCAGGTAATGTAAACTGGGTAGTTGACACTATTTTTCTAATAATGCTATTTTGCATAGCAAATTTTCCCATTAAAGCTAAATCATAAGATGTTGATGTATGGTCTTTACTATGAATACCATTTGGATTAACAAAATGAGTATTTTTACAACCAAGCTCTTCAGCTCTTTTATTCATTAATTTAGCAAATTCCTCAACACTACCAGAAATATGTTCTGCTAATACTATTGCTGCATCATTTGCAGAAGGAATCATAAGAGCATACAAAAGTTGTTCAATTGTAAGTTCCTCGCCTTCTTTTAAACTAGCATGAGTGTAATCATAAGGAATTGAATAAACAGCATTGTGACTGACTGTTGCAACATCATCAAGATTGCAATTTTCAACAGTTAAAATGGCAGTCATAATTTTAGTAGTACTTGCAGGAAACCTTACATCATTAGAGTTTTTCTCATATAAAATTTTTCCAGTATTAGCTTCAATCAAAATACATGAAGGACAATATGTTTTTAAATTATCACTATCAGCATAAGAAGGAGATATAAATATGATAAATTGCATTAAAAATATAAAAATAAAAAATATTATTTTAAGTTTCTTCATGAAATTTCTCCTATAAGTTTATTATATTAAGTTACAAATATAAATATATATTAAAATTGCCAAAATTTCAAGTTTTTTGGAAGGATAATGCTAAAAAGAAAGGAGTTCGTACATGTTTGATGTATGAGATTAAAATATGGAATTAAGTTTTAAACAAAAGTTAGCTATAGGAATAGTTGGGGTATTAATAATAGTAGGAGTGGGGGTATACATATATTGGGCAAATAAGGCAGAAGAAGAATATGATTTCAATAATTTTTATGCAAATACGGAGCCAGACAAGAAAAAAGGAAACACAATAATTGTACACATTACAGGAGAGGTAAAAAATGCAGGAATAATAGAACTGCCTGAAGAATCAAGAATTGCAGATGCAATAGAGCAAGCAGAAGGGGTAACAGAAGAAGCAGACTTAGACCAAGTAAATTTGGCATTTGTACTATCAGACGGACAAAAAATATATATACCAAACAAAAAAGAAAGAGAAGCAAACGAAGGAAAGGTGTATATAACTACAGAAAGTGGAAATAATGTGATTATAAAAGATAAAATAGAAGGAGGTAAAAAGCAAAAAGTGAATATAAATGAAGCAAAGCAAGAAGAACTTGAAAAATTGCCTGGAATAGGCCCATCAATAGCAAAAAAGATAATAGAATACAGAGAGCAAAACGGAAAATTCACATCAATAGACGAACTACAAGAAGTAAAAGGAATAGGAGAAGCAAAATTTGAAAATATAAAGGAATATGTAACGGTAAAATAGCATAAAATTATAGTGTGAGCAAGGCAAAAGGCTGAGCTCATGCTAGGTATAATTAATATAGATGTAGATTAAAATAAATGGTTAATATTAAATAAAAAAATCTGTGAAATCAAGGATTTTTCTAAATATATATTGACAATACTAAGAAAAAGAAGTATACTAATAAAGGTTAAGAAATTAAATACATCGCGGGGTGGAGCAGTTGGCAGCTCGTCGGGCTCATAACCCGAAGGTCGTAAGTTCGAGTCTTACCCCCGCAACCAAACTTTAATCACTAGAACCATAATGGTTTTAGTGATTTTTTTGTTTTGATTAAAGGTTGCTATAATCACTAAAAATTGGCTTCTTATGTCAATTTGGGGAGAAATTGGGGATGAACTCCTCAAACTAGACCTTTGTAATACTATAAATTTCAACAAAATTTATAGCTGATAAATATGAGAGCAAAAAAGATTTAGTAATATTGAATTGTTAATGTGCGTTAGTAACTAATAAATTTTCTAGTACATTTCCTGCGTGTTTATCGTGTGATTTTAAAGGATGTACATAGAAATTATAGGTTGTAGTAATCTGCGCATGACCAAGTCTTGCTGATACAGTTGCTACATCTACTTGTTGTGCAATAAGCAATGTTGCGTTTGTGTGGCGTAAGCCGTGAAATGTTATTACAGGTAAGCCAATTTGCTTAATAAATTTTTCAAACCATTTACTTATTGTTGATGGTGTAATTGGTTTGCCATCTATTTGTACAAATAACCTATCAGAATCGTGCCAGAAATCACCTACAATCGATTTTTGTTCTTCATACCATAACTTATATTCTTCAAGTAAAGAAACGATAAAATCGGGAATAGCGACTTCACGAATTGAACTTTCTGTTTTAGGACTTTTTGTAAATATTCCTTTGTCGGATAAATATTGACTTGATTTGTTTATACTGATAATTCCGTTTTTTAAATCAATATCAGACCATTCAAGTCCAGCTAGTTCTCCCAGTCTTGCACCAATGAATATGTCTAGTAAAACAGCAACTTTATATTTGATATCACTGCCTGTTAGCTTTTCAAGATTATCAATAAGAATTCTAGTTTGTACTTCATCATAGCAATCTCTTTTCGGTTTAGGTGCTTTGGGTGGCTGAACACGTTCTGCAGGATTATTTACAATCATTTGCCAATAAACAGCTTTAGTTAGCATTGCATGTAAAAGTCTATGATGCTCTAAAATTGTTTTCTTTGATAATGGTTTTCTAGTTTTCTTTCCATTGTTGTTTTTCTTTCTAACTATTTGTGTATCTTCATCAAGCAAGTTATAAAATTGCATAATATCAATAGGTCTTATTTTATTCAATTTAAAATGTCCAAAGTAGGGAAGAATTCTAGATTCTAACATTCCTTTATATCTGCTATATGTAGATGGTGCAAGTTCTTTTAGTCCATAATCTCTTTTCCATATTTCAACGAATTCTTTAAATGTTGGAACAGTTCCATCAACTACAAATCCATTTTCTACTTGTGCAATATATTTGGCAAGTTCAGTTCTTGCTTCTGATTTATTTTTACAGTGTATTGTTTTTTGATGTCTTATGGATTTCCCATCTAAATCATAGCCTTTGAATACCACTAATCTATAACTTTCTTTACCACGTTTTTCAATACTACCAGTCAATTTTTTGCCTCCTTTCGTTTTATTTAGTAATAGAGTGTATTACTATGATTTTATTGTAACATTATGAAGAAAGAAAACAAAACCCGACAATGGAATTTTTGATAAAATAATTTATGTATGGGATACAAAATAAATACAAAATTTGATATAATACTAAATAGATGGAGGTAACTTATGAATAATTCTAAAGAAAGAGGATATATATTTCAAGATGCTTTTTCAGCTTATATAGTATCTAATTATATAAATAGATTTTTAAATGGGGACAATCCTGATGTTAAAGTAGTATTAGATAAAAAATCTAACTCAGAAGATAAATTTGACGATTTAAAAATAATTGAAAACGATATTATGAGCGAAATTCAAATTAAATATAGTGAATCAAAAAGCACTCTAGAATGGTCTGATTTAAAAAATGCTAGTAGTAATTATAATCTATATCAATTTATTAATAGTTTTAAAGTATCCAGAAATAATAAAAATATATTGATAATTAGGAATACATCTGGAAATATAGACAATGATTTACAAGAAAGGTTATCTCAAAATGATGAAAGTGGATTTTTTTTACAATCAAAATCATATAAAATAAAAAGGAATGATGAAATTGTAAATGAATTGTTCAATTGTAGAATTTTAAAAAATGGAAAAGAAGAAAATCAACCTTATAAAAACATAACAAAAGAAGACATAGGCAGTTTTATAGATAATTTTATAATAGAAATAACAGATCAAGGATTAGAAAATGATGATTTTAAGAGCTTAATATTAAATACTTTTGATAAAGGAATTATTGAATATGCTAGAGGAACTAATCAAAATATCTATGACACTTTATTAAATACAATAAGGACTTACAGAGCAGAAGATGATTATGTAGAAAAACAAATAAAAGACATATCTTCTCAAATAATGAAAGCTCTTGGATTGGATGATTATTTAAAACCAGTTTCGAATAATATAGAAATTGATGAGTTGCTTGAAATAAAAAGAAGCAATGATGTTAATAATATTATTAATTTATTAAGAGATAATAATTTAATATATGTATATGGAGCTCCTGGAACTGGAAAGAGTTGGTTATCAAAACAATTAAAAGATATAATAGAAGAAGATTCGCTAATAACAACATATTATTTTTACTTTAATAGGAATGATGAAGAAAGAAGTAAAAGAGTTAAAAAATTAAATTTCTTAACCACATTAAATTATAATTTGCAAAAAAAACATGGTTTTAATGTAAATATATTTAATAGTGATATAAATAGTATAGTTGAAGAAGCTGAAAAAAATGATAAGATTCATTATTTAGTATTTGATGGAATTGATCATATAGAAAGAGAAGATACAGAACAAAAAGTAATTATAAAAGAGTTAATTGAAAAGCTTATAGAAATTACTAAAAATACAAAAAAAATAAAAATTATTCTATTTTCACAACCAATTGACGAAATTACAATAGAATGCAAATATGAGCTTAGCAATTTTCAATTGGAAGAAACTCAAAGTATTGTGGGAAAATTTTGCAAAAAGTACGGCATAAATATAAGTGTTAACAAAGAAGATATTCATAATAAAACAAATGGTAATCCATTACTAATAAATTATATAATGAGAGAGTATATAGAGAATGGTAATATCCCTCAAAATGATTTTAAAACTTTAGATGAGTATTATGAATATATCTTTCAAGGATTACAATTTTACTTATATACGTACTTTGCTATTTTACGATTTCCAGTTACGATAGAAGAATTATCAGAAATAAGCAAAACTCAATATTGTGAAGTAAATAATGAAATAAGCAAAATAAAGAATGTATTAATACAAAATGAAGAAAATGAATTTATGATATTTCATGAAAGCTTAAAGAGATATATTTTAAAAAATCCTAAATTAGAAATATCTTTATTAAAAGATAATATTATTGATTGGTTATGTTCATTAGATTTATACGAAAAGGAAAAGGCATTTAATTATTTGCCTGAATTAATAATTAATAATAATAACTACAGCAAATTTAATAAAGAATATAGCATTGATAAATTAATAGATTGTATTTTTGAAAAAGGTATATCAATTAAGGAAATAGAAAATTTTAATATGTCTTGTTATAAGATTTTTTCTGTTAGAGAAGAATTTGAAAAAATATATTATATAGAACACTTTTCAAATATATTAAATACATATCAATATGAAGTTGATTTAGATATTTTTGAGGATTATATAAGAATATTATATTTAAAAGGAAAAGAAGAGTTATTAAAAAGAATTCTATATAAAAGAGGTTTATTGAAATATTCAAATAATGAACAAGAATGGGATTATATTCGAAAAATATGTATGTATTTATTAAAAAATAAGGTAAAAATTAATTACGAAAGTATAATCAATATATATTTTGAAAATGATGATAAAAAAGATTTAATAAAGATTGATAGAATAATTATACCTAAAAATGAAATAGGAATAATGATTCATTATATAAATTTATATAATGAAAAAAGAGATAATATTATAGAAGAAATAGAAAAACAAGATGTTGAAGTAAAAGAAAAAATTGAAAAGTTTTTAGAAAGAAAATTAGATGGATATATTGATAAATATTTAAAATTTGGAATATTAATTCCAGATAAAAAAATAGATATACAAATAATAAAATCTAAATATAAAGAGCAAAAATATATTAGTAATATAGATGAAAGTATTTTATCATATTTTTTTAATAACGAAATTAATAGAGAAATTAAAAATTTAAATGATATTTGGGAACAAGAGTATTCCGAAATACCTAAATTTTACAAATTATTGATAAGTTTAATTGAAGTATTTACTAATGAAGATTTAAAACATAATAAAAGCAAATTTGAAACTATATTTGATAGTTTACATTATTCGGATTTGGATTTTGAAGGAAATATTATTTATTCTGATGAAGTATTAGATTTTTTAGGAGATTTATTTGTTAAAAATGAAAATAAAAATGATATAATTATTCAATTTACGGAATTCTATGAAAGGATAAAGAGGGAAAGAGAAAAAAAACGATACGAAGGAATTATACCTTTTTTGGAAAATATATATAAAGCCATAATATATAGCATAAAAAAGAATAATGTAAAATTAGATGTTAGTACATTAAAATATCTTCTTTTACCTATAGATTATAGTGAAAGTAATTATACGAATTTAAGAAACTTAATGACTAATTATACACTTCTATATTTAAATAATGGAGAGCAAACAGAAATTTACAATGAAATAAAGTGCTTAATGTTTTCTTATGGTAGTTATAGAGATATTCAAGTATGGGAATTAATTGATATTTACGATAGATTAAAAAAAGAAAAACTATTGAATAAAGAAAGATTTTTACAATTATATACAATAGCGTACAATGCAATTGAAAGAATGGACAGAGCAAAGGATGTTTGGCATATTTTAAATGAATTACTTGAGAAATATGCAGAAGATTTTTCCGCAGAAGAAGCTATGAAATTGTTTTTCTATACGACTGAAATAACATACAATGGTATTCGAAATGAAGATGAGCTATTTTCAACAATATATGAAAATGTAAAGCTTAAAGATTATAAAGATAATAAATTTATATATTATTATTGGAAATATATATCTGGCAACATACATTCTTCTGTTACACACAAGAATAGTTATTTGAAAAAATGTATAGAATATGCAACAGAAAACCAATATAATTACATAAAAAATGAGATTATTGAAAATTTAAAATTAAACAATTATAATATTGAAGAATTGGAAGAGATTTTGGAAAACAAGAAGAAATTTATAGAATATGAAAAAGAAGATGAAAATATTAACAAAGATAAAGAAAAAATAGAAATAAATATCAGTAATTTTGATGAATTGATTTCTAAAATTAATAATTCTTACGTTTCAATATATGACATTTCATATAATTCAATATGTGCAATTGTTGAATCACTGCCCAATAAAGATATTATAATTGAAAAAATTTTAACTATTAAAGAATATACGTCCATAAATAATATTTATAAAATAATGTTAAAAAACTTATATGATTTTTCATCTGTAGATAAAGAAGTATTAATTCCATTTTTAGTAGGATTATATTACAGAGGAAATGGTAATGTAACTAATATGGAAGATGATGATATTTATGAAAGATGTTTGTCAATTGATAAAAATTTAACTGAAAATGTTTTAAAAGAATATTTTCACAAAGATGATAAATACACAATAGGAAATAAAGCAGGCAAAATATATAAGTATCTTATAAAAAAAGATGATGTGTTGGAAGTTTTTGAAAACATACTTATGAAGTATACTGAAAGATTACCACAATTAATTAGCTTTAGTGATATATATAATTATGATTTAGGAGATAAAAATGATATTCTTTTAAATTACTTTATATTAAAATTGAAAAAAAACGAAAAAAGATTTATATCAACATTAGAAGAACTAGTATTTGTAAAAATATATGAAGTAAAAAAAGATAAAAAATTCTTTATAAAGAATGATAAAGCTATTTTTTTAGCATTAACTATATATGCGTTATATTTAGCGGACTTGTGGTTAATGAATGATTCATTTTTAAATTGGAATATTATAAAAGAGAAAAATAATATTATATGCGAAATGAATGAAAATAAAACAGAAATAAAAATGAATATAGAAAATTGTGATCAATCAATAAATAAAAAAATTGTAAAAAATTTACGTGGTTTATTAGCAATGTATAACGGAGAATCTTATAAATATGTAGCAAATATGATTCAAATATTCGATATTTATGGAGGAATAGAAGATAGAAATCTATTGAAAAGAGAATACAAAATAAAAAGAATTAACAAAATAAAATATTATATAGTAAAAAGAAATAATAATGTTAAATTAAAAGAATTGGCTAAAATACAAAAAATGTATAGAATGAGAAGTATATTAGGAGATATTTATAATTTTGATATATGATACAAGAAAAGACGGAGGAAGAAAATAATGGTGAGTAGGTTGTGTATAAAATGTAATTTTTGTAAAACAAAAATATTATTAAGATTTCAAATGGGAGAATTTGATATTCCTTTTAGTTTTTCTTGTCCTATGTGCAATGTAAATATTAGTGGACTTAGAAAAATTAGCAATAATTCTATAGAATTAAATAATGCAACAATTATAGGAGAAGAAGAACCAAATTATTTTGCCGATTTATCTGTAGAACTTCCACATAGAAAAATTCAAAAATATATTTCTTTTGAATCAATGTATTCTAATGGAGTGAGTCCATTTATAGATACAATGATATTATTTCAAAATTCACAAGATTATATGAGAATTATGGAATCAATAAGAGATTTTATTTCTTTTAAAGATAATAATTGGAACTTCTTAAGATCGATGTATGATTTATATATGGGAAATAAAATAGAATTTATAAAAGATCCTATTTTAAAATTTTTACCAAATTACATAGTAAATAATAAGTTGGATGCTGCAATGGCTTTGCATCAATCAAGTGTAATTGGATTAAATAAAATTTTACCAATGAATAGTCTTAAAGAATTTATGATTTATTCTAGTAAAATAATGGGAACGGAAAATATTGCTAAAGTAAAAGAATTTGTAAATTTTTTAAAAAATAATATGGATTTTGATTTTGAATTAAAAAGAATAGTAAAAATATATTCAAGATTTATTGAAGATTTTGAAAGATATATTCCGATTATAACTATTTCTTTAGGGGGCGTACGTGAAAAATTTAACAAAGAAAGTTATGGAATAGCCACTATAAGTTTTGATAATATGATTAACTTTTATAAGGATACATATGAATTATTGCTAGACATGATAACTATTGCTATAGGTTTAAATAATATATTTATAAGAGGTAATTATGATATTTTTTTTGATGAAGCGAATGTTTCAAATTTTATACAATATAACAATCTTCCAAAATCCCAAAGATTGAAAGCATTAAATCAAGAAGAATTATTTAGTAAATGCATTGAAATGGATAGAAATGTACGTAATGCAATTGCACATTATACATATGATTTTGATAGTAGTAGTCAAAGAATACGTTTCTACGATAAATACAGAGGTAGTGAAAATATAGTTGAATTATATCTCTGCGATTTAGCATCATTATGCTATGATAATATAACGATTTTAGTATATTTAAATGAATTATTTTATAATTTAAGAAAAATTGATTTTATAGAAAGCGGGATGAGACCTAATATTAGATTTTGAGAGGATACCATTAAAAATATAATTAATTAAAAAATAAGGAAGTAATAATGAAGTGAACCCCAAAATGTTCACCAAAAAAAAGCAAGTAAGCGAAGAACATTAAAATCTTCGCTTATTTTTTAATCTTTTAGTATTATAAAATTCTAACCAATCTTCAACTAATGCTATATATTCTTGTAAATTTGTGATATTATTATTATACAAAGTTTCTTTCTTAAGTAATGCATGGAAAGACTCCATTGGTGAATCATCTATTGGTGTACCTTTATGAGACATGGATATTTGGACTCCATTAGATTCACAAATGGCTTTGTATTCATAAGATGTATACTGGTATCCTTGATCACTGTGAATGATAAGTCCAGATACATCTTTTCTTTTGCCTATCGCCTCATTTAATGTATCTATTACCAATTTTATATCATTAAATTTACTTATTTTATATGCTACGATTTTTCTATCATATAAATCTAATATTGTTGATAAATACGCTCTTTTTCCGTTTAATATTAGATATGTTATATCTGTTACCCAAATTTGATTTTCTTTTTCTAGATTAAAATTTCTATTTACTAAATTTGGCTTAACATTTGCTTCAATTCTTTTATATGATTGATTTTTTTTTTTCTTGTATAGTTTGGTTTTATATTATATTTACTCATAATTCTTTTAACTTTTTTGTGATTAAATATTACACCATATTTAATTAATAAGCCTTCACAAATCCTACGATATCCATATGTACCTTTTGATTCATCAAAGATTTCTTTAATTAATAAATAATCGTAATAATCTTTATCCTCACTATTGCGATATTTATAATATGTTCTTTGACTTATTTCTAATGCGGCACACATATTTTTTAACTTATATTTATTAATATATAAATTAATAAATGTTACTTTTTCTCTCGTTGTGCCTTTATGAATTCCTGGTATTTTTTTAATATTTCATATCTCTCTTTATAATCAATATTTTCTTCTTTTGGACGTCCTCGTTTATGTTCAATATCATTTAATTGATTTCCTTGAATTCTATCTTTTTTTATCCATTTATAAACTGTATCATCACTAATATTATGCATTTTTGCAATATGTGTATATCCGCCATATTTTCCGCTTTTATACATATCAATAATCATTTGTTTAAAATCATTTGAATAATGTTTTCCCATAAAAATAACACCTACCTTTCTATAAGTGTTATTCTATCATATTTACTTCTTTTTTTATTTGTGAACTAAATGGGGTTCACTTCATAACTACTTCCTTATTTTCATACATTCAAGCCATTCAAGAAGTTCTTCTCCAGTAATTAAATCTTCTTTATATCTTTCTTGATAAATAGGGTATTGTTCTTTAAAAATTTTAAAACGATTTTCTACTTGTTCAGAAGCACCTATTGAAACTTGTTTGTGTAAATTCTTATATCTCTTTCTACATTTTTGCAAATAAATATCATCTTTCTCATTTTTCTTTGAACTCTCCGCAGTAGCAATTTCATTGCAAGTTTTATTGTTTTCAAATATTAAATCACAATATTTTTGTTCTTTATTAGTGGTATTAATAAACCAGTAGCCACAATTTTCACAGCATTCAAATTTTATATTCTTAATATTACTTATAAGTTCTTTTACAATACAATATAAGAAACTATCCACAGAACTAGAAGAAAATGTGTAATTAGTTGATGTATTTTCAGGGATGTTGTTCATAAAAAATGTATTTAAATCATAATTAATGGAAGTTGTATTGTTTTCAGCTAATAATACATTAATAGCAGAGTAATCCTTTTCATTGTTAGCCAGTTCTTCAATAGTATCGTATTCATCAGATAATATATCAGTAACCTTTAAAATTTCATTATAATAATTATTTTTAAAAACACGTTCTAGATTTATTTGTATCATTGAAAAATCCATACTATAATTATCATAAATCCAGTCACTAAAATCTTGTAATATACTCTTATCAAATTCAATAATATTATTTGTATTTTGGATAAGGGAATTATCGTATATATTTAGTAGATGAACAAACAAATACTTCTTAACCCAAATATATAAATCTATATGATCATCAAAATCTGTATCCATAAAATCTAGTAAAAATGTTCCTAAGTCTTGCCTTTTGGGTGGAGCATTTTTTACTATTATTTTTTTATCATTAATAGATTCTAATTTGTAATTGGAAAGATATTCTTTTGAGTTTTTAAAATCAAAGATAATTTGCATATTTTCAATCATAAATTACCCCCTACAACAAAAAATAAAATATTTTTTTCATTTGTACGGTTTTTAATTCATAAGCTAACAACTAAAATAATAATCAGTAATTAGCTATTTACATTATACAAAGGAAAGCACGAAAAATCAATAAAAGTGCTAATAAGTGCTGAATTTGTTAAAAATATTGTCGAAAAATGGGAGGTGATTTTATGAACGAACTACCTAAAGTAGAAAGAACAACACTAACAATGAAAGAAACAGCAGAGTATTTAGGAATATCATATTGGCTTGTAAATCAGCTAGTAAGAAGAAAACAAATACCATGTGCTAGAGTTGGCGGTAGAGTATTATTTAGAGTACAAGCTTTAGATGAATACTTAAAAGAAAAAGAAGAAAATTCTATAAAAAAGTAGGAAAGGAGTATTGTTTATGCAATGGATTAAAGTGTTTACAAATATATTTGCAAATCCTAAAATGCAACTATTACTAAAAGAACGTGATGGGGACATGTTCTTTAGGATATGGATTCAATTATTAGTAATTGCTGGAATATCTATGCAAGGTGGAAAAATTATGATGTCAGAAAATATACCAATGACAGTAGAAGATCTTGCAAAGATTACACACAAATCAAACAAAAAAATTCAAAATATATTGGACAAGTTAATCCATTTTGAAATGATAATTTATGAGGACAATATATACAGAATTAAAAATTGGGACAAGTACCAAAGTGCTGATAAATATGAACTTGTTAAAGAACAAAATAGAGAAAGACAAAAAAGGTTTAGAGAAAATCAAAAGAATGAAAATAACGTTAATGTAACGTTAGGTAACGGAACAGAAGAGAATAAAAAAGAAAAAAATAAATTAGAAGAAAGTAAAAAAGATTTTTCAAAAAAGAGAGGTTACTTAAATTATGAACAAAGAGATTATTCTAATTTTGATTGGGATAGTTTGTATGCTAATTTAGGAAAGTGAGGTAAATATGAAACAATATTATGATAAAAATAATGATAAATGGACAGTTAAAAGGGTAGACAGTAAAAGTAATATAAAAAGAAAATATAAACTAATAATTGAGGAAGAATACATATGTGAAAGCGATTCACCACATGATATTGAAAAAATTATAAATAGCTATTGTAATTATACTTAAAAATAAAATGAGGGAGTCTTGCCTTTATAAAAATTTCATCTTGGGAATTCATAAGCAAGATTCCCATTTGTATATACAAATGTATTGATCTAGTGGTAAAACCACATAAGTTTGAAAGGAGTAAAAATTGAAAAAGAATAATATGATAACAATTAGAGTTACAAAACAAGAAAAAGAAAAATTAATAAAAAAGAGTCAAAAAGCAGAGATGACATTATCAGAATATTTAATTGAACAGGGATTAGAGAGGGATATTATTATAATTGAAGATGTTAGGAATTTTGTTCACGAATTAAGAAAAATAGGAAATAACATTAATCAATTAACACACTTAGCAAATAGTGGAATGATAAAGGTAGTTTATTTAGATGGATTTAAAGAAGATTTAAAAAAGATATGGATTGCTTTAAATTCTATAATTTGACATTTTTATACATAATTTGTGGAATAAAAATTAATTTTATGATATTATTTATAAAAAGGAGGTACAAAGAATGGGAGATAACACTTCAGGATTTGAAAATGAAGATGAATTAATAGAATATTTAAATAGCAAAAAGATAAAAGACTTAAATAGTAATATGAAAGATTTTATCTTTTTTATATTTGGAAATATAGATGAAGAAAATATTATACAGGCTACATCAGGAAAAAGTGGACAAAAGCCTGATATGATAATAACTATAAATAACGTAATAAAGAGGATAAGTATAAAAAAAGGGACAGGAAATTCAGTTCATCAAGAGAAAGTAGATGTATTTGTTGAGTTTTTGGAATCAATAAATATTTCGAACGAAACTATAAATAAGCTACTTAAATTTCATTGGGGAGATGGAACAAGTGATGGTACAGGTAGTCAAAGAATATCTAGTTCAGACTATAAGCAACAGTTCCCGGAAGAAATAGAAATGATAAATAAAGAATTTAATAAAGAAAAAAATATAAAAGAATTTATATATAGATTTATTATGCAAGGAAAATCTGATGATTATGATATCGTAGATGCTTTATATTATGGAAATGTTAATGAAGGACATTGGGCTTCTAAAGATGAAATAATAGAGTATGTTGTTAATAATATATTTAGTTTAGATTCTATTCATTTTGGACCTTTGACATATCAAATATGGAATAGATGTTTAAATTTTAATCCTAATACAGAGAATAGAAGACGAGTTATGCAAGTTAAATGGGGATCGCTACTAAATGATTTATTAATTATAGAAAGGAATAGAAAAAATGAATAGAGGTACTTTTTCTGGAGATATTGCAGAAATTGAATTCGTTAAATTATTTAATACTGAAAAGAAAAGTAATAGATTTAAAGAATACATAGATCAATTTAATAGTTATAATGTAAATAATATTTATATGGTTCGTGTAACTACAAAGCAATATTCAAAATTATCTAATCAAAATGTAATGACAAGAGCTGATACATATTTAATAAAATCTGAAGATTCAAAATTAAAAACTATTTTATTGGAAAATGAAAATTACTTAGATGAAGAAATTTTAAACGATAATAATATTAAATATACACCAATAGATTTTAGTGGAGTCTCTGTGAAAATGTCTGATTCTAGCAGATTTCAAATTTTAAAACTAACTCCAGACAGTTTTTATAAGCTTTTTAAAGAGTATGAATTAGGAGCATCTGCAAGTATCTATTGTCAAAAGGAGGAAGAATTATCAAAAAATGATATGGTATGTGCTGGATGGCATACTTCAAAACAAGAAATAATTAATAAATATTGCAAAGATATGCCTTCCTTGAATTGTTTGCTAAATAAAGATTTAAGTAAGTTTGATGAAATTATGATATATAAAGAATTAAAATGGTTTGCAAATAATAGAATAGCTGAGATTATAGATAATGATAAATATTTACAGGAAATAATTTTTAATGGATATCATATTTACGAAGAACCATATTCTGCAAGTTATTTTTATAAAGGAGATGCTATAAAAAAATTAAATTATATCCCATTTTGGGTAACTACAGGGTCAGGAAGAAGCAAAGGAAATTTTACAATTGTTTTAAAACCAAAAAATGAAACTATTAAATAGTTTCATTTTTTAATATATTTACTAGAGATTTTGAGATTTGTTCTAAAACAGGAACAACAACGCTGTTTCCAATTTGTTTATATGCTTGAGAACCGTTGCCTATTTTATAATCTTCTGGATATCCCATTAGTTTTAAACATTCTTTTTCTGTTAGTTTTCTATTTAATTCAACAACGACAGGAACATTATTTCCACCTGTACCCATTTTTGCTGTTAAACAAGGAGAAATACCATCTGTCTTGAATTGACAACGTGAAGGTCTAATTTCATAAGCAAGTGTATATTTAGATTTTTTTTCTTTCACTTTATCAATATGTTTTTGAATATTATTTTCACAAATATCACTTATTTTATATTCTTTGTAAATATTATTTACATCAATAATATCATCATAAGAAAAGAAGTTTGTTTGCTCTGTAGGGAAAATCATATCTGGATTCAATTTAATGTTAAGATCTTTTCTAATTCCTACACAATACCATCTTTCCCTGTTTTGAGGAATACCAACGTCTTTAGCATTTATTACCTTATTAACATATGTATAATCTAAATCATCTAAAATATCTAAAATTGTTTTTAAAGTTTTTCCACCATCGTGATTTGTTATGCCTTTTACATTTTCTAAGATAAAAGCTTTTGGCTTTTTTTCTTTCAAAATTCTAGCAACTTCAAAAAACATTGTTCCTCTTGAATCTTCAAAACCTAACCTTTTTCCAGCAATTGAAAAAGATTGACAAGGAAAACCACCACATAAAATATCAAAATCAGGGATGTCTTTACTATCAATTTTTGTTATATCTCCACTAGGGTAGTCTCCAAAATTATTTTCATATACTTGAGCTACTGCTTTATCGATATCAGAACTAAAAACACAATTACAATTTTGCTTTTCAAGAGCAATTCTAAATCCACCTAGTCCACAAAACAAATCGATGAATTTAAAATTATTCTTCATTTATATAATCCAATAAATTATTTATGATTTCTGAAATTACAGGTGGACTAACTGCATTTCCAGATTGTTTATATAATTGTGTATCGCTCATTCCATTTTTTTGTACATTATCAGTAAATTCTTTACTAAATCCTTGTACTCTTAAAGTTTCTAATGGAGTAAGTTTTCGTATCTGATATTCATTATTATCTTTGAAAATAATTTTTGGACTATCTGATCTAGCTAATAATGTTGGAGATATTCCATAAATAGAATAAACTCTTCTTTGTCTATCTAAATCGTTATGTACATCTCTAGGAAGTGTGAATTCTTTTAAAATTTTCTTTTGAGGTTCTTGTAAATTTTGATTGTAATCATATATGTATTCTTTGACTTTTGAACTGGTCAAATAATACTTTTTATCTACATTTTTCTCTAGAATATCTTTTATACATTTTGTATTATTATTCATTTTTATGCCATTGAAAAAATTCATAGTTTTCAAATGATTTTCGTTTGCCCATTTTTTTATAGTTGATACTTTATTGTTTCTTATATCATTTTCAAATTCCTCTGTTTTACCATTTAATATACCTAGAATATATGTTCTTTCTCTACTTTGAGGAACTCCTGCTTCATTTGAATTTATTATTGTAAAATCAAACGTATAACTACAATCTGATATATTTTTTAATATTGTTTTTATTGTATTTCCATCGTCATGACTTATTAAATTTTTAACGTTTTCAAGTAATATATATTTAGGTTGTTTTTCTTTAATTATTCTTATAACGTCAAAAAATAATGTACCACGTATATCGTTAAATCCTTTTTGCTTTCCTGCAACCGAAAAAGATTGACAAGGAAAACCACCACATAATAAATCATGGTCAGGAATCGTTTTTTCATCAACTTGTTTTATATCTCCAACCATATTAGTGATAGGAAAGTTATAACTAAATGTTTGTGTTGCGTATTTATCTATTTCTGATGCAAAAACTAAATCATACTGCATTTTTGAAGCTTTAAATCCTTGCTCAAAACCACCAATTCCAGAGAATAGAGAAGCTACTTTTATTTTGTTTTGCATTATATCTCACCTTTCTTATTTTATACCTTTCAATATATATATTAACACATATAATAAAAAAAATCCGCTATTTTTTCAAAAAAAATTAAAAAATTTTAAAATTTATTTTGTTATTTGTATGTAATATATTTTATAAAAATAATATATCATAACAAGAACAAATGTTCAATAGTTTTACAGAAAAATTAAAAAATAAATTGAAACTAACTGAATATTGTTATAGATTAAAGAACAGCAGATTTATATTTTTTATATAAGTAAAGAAACGTAAAATGTTATAATATTACCATTAATAAATTAATTAGAAGTATTTTTTGATAATAAAAGACAAGTTTCGACAAATTATGCAGAATTATTATGATAATATAAATAAGGGGAATTTATATGGAGATAAATATTAAAAATTGTAATAATATAAAAGAGGCAAGTATTAGTGTAGAAAAGAATTCATTAAATATTAAATATGGAATGAATGGAACAGGAAAATCAACCATAGCAAAAGCTATAGAAAGCAGAGAAAATTTAGCAGAATTAAAAACTTTTGGAAGTGAATTAAAACCAGAAATAACTATAAGTGAAAGTATAAGTAAAGTTGAGGTTTTTAATAATGACTTTATTAATAGAATAATTTTTAACGGAAGTCAAGTAATAGAAAATGGTTTTGAAGTTTTTGTAAAAACAGATGAATATGACAAAAAAAGGAAGGAAATAACTGATATTTTAAGTAAGTTAAATAGAGAAACGTTTAAAGATGAAATTATAAATAATCTTAGAACTAGTTTTTCGAATATATCAGCCAAAATACAACTTAATGCAGATCAGTCAATAAAAAGAAATCCAGCATATAAAAGTGTTTTAAAGAAAGAAAATATGTTTGAAGTTCCTGAAAAACTAGAAAAATATAGTGATTTTATAAAAGATATAAATAAAAATATTAATTGGGTAGATTGGAAAAATAAAGGATTCGAATTTGATGAAAAAAATAAATGTCCGTTTTGTGCAGAGGAGTTTTCTCAAAGTTATACAGAGGAAAAAGAGAGTTTTCTAGAAAATTATACTAAAGCAAGTATGAAAAATTTAAGTGATATACTAGACTTAATAGAAGGAATAAAAAATTATTTAGATTTAGATCAATATAATAAATTAATTTCTTGCATAAAAGAAAATAAGAATGAAGATGATATTGATTTTATATATCAAAAATTTATGTTAGAAATATCATATTTAAGTGATAAGTTTAATAAAATATATGAATTTGATTCATATAATATAAAAAATAGTGAAATTGGAAATTTAATGGACAGGGTTAAAGATTTAATAATAAATAAAAATGAATTAGAATATTTTAAGAATGAAAATGTTCTAAGCGTAATTGATAATATTACGAATAAGATAAATGAGATAATTGATAAAATAACGGAATTACAAGCTAAAACTGCAACATTAAATACATTTATAAAGAAATCAATAGATGATTCAAAAGAAGACATAAACAAATTTTTAGAAACAGCGGGATTTAATTATAAATTTGATTTCAATATGTCATCAGAAGAATCATCAAAAACTATTTTATTGTATAAAGGCAATGAAGATATAAATGTAGATGATATTGAAAAGCATTTAAGCTGGGGAGAGAAAAACGCATTTGCCTTGGTATTATTTATGTATTATGCTATTAGTAAAAAGGCAGATTTGATTATTTTGGATGATCCAATTTCATCCTTTGATAGTAACAAAAAGTACGCAATAATAAATAGACTATTTGAAAACAGAAATGATAAAAAAAGTTTTTTTGGAAAAACAGTTATAATGTTAACGCATGATTTTGAACCAATAATTGATTTTATTATAAATAATAAACCTAATTCTGGACATGCAATTGCAAAATATATAAAGAATTCTAGCAATATTGTAAGTGAGCAGGAAATTACAAAAGATAATGATATAATTTCAATAATTAAACTATCATATATGTATGCTACCGATTCTTCTATTAATATGATTTCAAGAATAAACTTTTTAAGAAAATATATTGAACATACAAGAGTAGATGATTCAGAGCAGAAGCAACTAATTTATGATATGTTATCTTCATTAGTTCATGCTAAAGTATATCCAGACAAACAAATTAATAGAGATGAATATATTGATTTTTCAGAAGATGAGTTTGAAACAACCCAAAATCAAATAAAAAAATATATTGATGAGTTCAATTATACAGAAATATTAAATAACTATTATAATAAAGAATATATTTTAAAAGCATTTTTTAAAGAAAAAAATAATTATATTAAAAGTCAGCTTTTTAGAATTTATTTAGAAGTTTCTGAAGAAAGACATAGTTTAGATAATAATTTATTAAAGTTTATTGATGAAATATACCATATAGAAAATGATTATGTATTTACTATAGATTTAATAAAGTTTGACACAATACCAGATTATATAATGGATAAAATAAATGAATATATGATAGAAAAAGCCCAATAGGGCTTTTTCTATATTAACTACAAATTTAAAATATGTATATTAAAATTCTTAAAAAATGCAAATCAAATTCCTTAAAAAATGTATATTAAGATATAATTAATGTTCTAAACATCCTAGAATTAGCTGGATTCCATCTACAAATCCATTTCTATAATACTTCTCATTATAATAACAAATATAGTCCAAAAAATTTCTATCAAGTAATTCAAGTTGTTTCTTAACATACTTTTGATTTTGTTTAGGAACGTTTTTTAATATACGTTCACTAATTTCATCAAATTGAATATAATGTTTTTTATCTTCTTCAGTTAAGTAGCAAAATTTACTTTCTTCTCTAAATTGAAACCATTCTTTCATTAAATCATCATTTACTTCTCTTAAATTATTCTCCATAAAACAAACCTCTAAATTATAAAATAATCAACCAAATACTTCCAAAAATCCTTAGCGAAAAATTGGGGAGAAATTGGGGATCAATTTCTCAAAAAGGGTACAATTTTAACCAAATTAATCACTAAATAAAAATCTTTAAAAGTGTTGATAACACTAACATTAAATGCAATTCAATATCAAACAGCAAAAACAAATTTTCGCCCTCATAACCCGAAGGTCGATAGTTCGAGTCTATCCCCCCGCAACCAAAGTAAGATAATAACTCCTAGAGATTAGCTAGGAGTTATTATTATAGGAGGAAAATTATGAATAAAAAACAAAATTTTATGAACAAAATAAAACACAGAAGCTTCGGCTGTGTAGCTATTACAACGAGATAATTGCTATAGGTTGTAATAGTTAAAAGTTATAGCAAATATATCTCGTTATTTTTAAGAATTAAAAGATAAGGAGATATAAAAGATGATAGAAATAGAATTAAATAATGTAAAAAAGAATTTTGGTTTGAAAAACGTTTTAGATGGAGTAAGCTTTGAAGTAAAGACAGGAGAAAGAATTTCACTAATCGGAGAAAACGACTCTGGAAAATCAACTATTTTAAAAATAATTAGTGGTGATGAAAAACAAGATACTCGGCAATGTAAATATAAGAAAAGGTGCTACTATAGGGTACTTAAAGCAAATATATGAAAAAGAACAAGAAGATATAATAGTTGGAAATTACCTAAAAGAAAGCTTTAAATAATTTACTCTCATGAAAAACAGGCTAAGAGAATTAGAAAACGAAATGGCAAATCCAAATCAAAATTTAGAGCGAGTTCTTCAAAAATATGGAAGATTGCAAGAAAAATATATTGCTTTAGGAGGATATGAATTAGAAGAAAAATTTAAAAAGATTTGTTCAGGATTTAAATTTGATGATGATTTTTTAAAGAAAGAATATAACACATTAAGTGGAGGAGAAAAAGTGCAATTAAAAGGCAAAAATGGCTCTGGAAAATCAACACTTATAAAAATAATTTTGGGCAAGGATAATGATTTTAGTGGAGAAATAAAAATAAATCCATCAGTAAAAATTGGATATATTCCTCAGGAAATAAAGTTTCAAAATGAATCTGATACAATATTAGAGTACTTCTTGAAAAATTTTGGTGGCAGTGAAACACAGGCAAGAACAATTTTAGCTAGATATATGTTTTACGGGGAAAATGTTTTTAAAAGGATGAAAGAATTATCTGGAGGAGAAAGAGTAAGACTTTTAATTGCTGAACTAGTAATTAAGCAAACCAATTTTTTAATACTGGATGGGCCAACTAATCATTTGGATATTTCAACAAGAGAAATACTTGAAGATAACTTAAAGGCGTATTCAGGAACTATATTATTTGTTTCACATGATAGGTATTTTGCGAGAAAAATTGCGGAAAGAGAAATTGAGTTATAGTAGAATATTAAATTTATAATAAAAAGTAGATGAGAATATTAATTCATCTACTTTTTATCTGCTATAAATATTTTTCCATTATATACATTTGTTCTTCATTTAATTCCTTTTTGTTATTAGCATACTCATATCCTAGTTTGTGATAAAACTCACATCCAGTAATAGAGGCGGGAATTACCAGTTTTTTTGCAGGAATGGTTAAAGCAAATTTTTCAATTTCATTAATTAACATTTTACCTATACCTTGCTTGTGGTGAGCTGTGTCAACAAATACAGCCAGTATCCAATACTCTCCATTATCGTTATACCATGATTTATCAATGCTAGCTGTACCAACAACTTTGTGATTTTCTAAAGCTACAAAGGCTTTTGTTCTTTCAGGAAGAACTTTTCGAATTTTTTCAGGTGTAAATTCTTTAGAAAAGTTTTGAACAAATTCAATGCCGTAATCTTTTGAGTTTACTTCTAATAGGTTTTGTATAATAATTTTTGATATTTCTTCAGCATATCTATCTTCATATTCTATTATTTTCACTGTATTACCTCCTTGCATAAGATTTTGTTAAAAATTATTTTGATATATTATATCATAAAAATTTTAACAAAATAAGTGGAACAAACTAGAAAATTATGATAGAATATGAGATGAAAAGATAGGAGCATAAAAAAGGAAGGAAAAAGATGAAAGCTGAACTTGAAAAAATAGATAGAAAACTTAAAAGAATTAGAATAAAAAAGATGCCAAATACATTTTTAAGTATTATCAATAAAAAGTTTGATGAGGTAACAATTTCAAGATGTTTAGCATTTCTATTAAACCCGCAAAATACTACAACAAAGATCATAAAAGAATTGCTAAATGTTTCTAAAATTCCAGAGGATGAGAAGAATTTTTGTGAATTATTAGAAAATGAAAACACATATTTTGAAAACATAGAACTGGAAGAGGCTATTTCAGAGAGAAGTAGGATAGATATTAAGATTGAATTTTCAACTTTTGTAATAGTAATAGAAAACAAGATAAATTCTATGGAAAATGACATTCAATCAGTTAAGTATGAAAAAGATTTAGAAAGAAATATAAAACCTATAAAGTATATTTGTATTAAACCTAAATATAATCCTACTATAATGGTAAATGAAAAATTTGCACATGTTACATATAGCCAAATAGTAGAAATACTGAAAAACGTTACAAAATATGATTTAAAAGAACAAGAAAACTATTGCTTTATAGAAGATTTTATTAAACATGTGGAGGGATATTTAATGAATGAGGCACAATTAGAAATAACAGAAGATGTGGAAGTATATATTGATAATCAAAAAATAATAGATACAATGATTTCAAATTATAAAAAGCAATCTGAAGTAATAGCAGAAAAGCTGGAAGAAATAGTTAAACGTAAATTTGGCGAAAATTTTGAGGTATATACTAATAACAAATGGAAATGTATTCAAATTTGGAAGAAGAGCTGGACAAATGAACAGTATAGTGGTATACATTATGAGATTTTGTGGAACGAAGATGGAATAATTGGAAATAATGTTAAAATAATTTTTGCGATACATAATGAAGGAAAAACGAGAAATATATTTCCAGAAATCAAACATCGTACATTTAAAACAGAGAGTTATAGAATGAATGATTCAAAAAGTATTATTGAAAATTTGAACAAAATTGTTGAAGAAATGTATAAAATAGCAGAAGAGAATAATGAGGCAATAGATAAGGTAATTGGTAGTAGAAAAAAACAAGTAAAATAGACAGAGCTTAAAGAGTGAAGTTGTCAACAAAAAGTAGACACAAAAAAGCAGATGATATGGAGCAGACCATTAATGAGTCTGCTCTTCCAATTTAATTATTTTTTCTTATGTGAATGTTTTGGTTGCCTCTGTGAAAGTGCAGAACCAGCAATAGATTTTGTTCTTGCTGAAGATCTACCATCTCTTAAAACTTCTGAAGCTTTAGAAGCAATTCCTGCAGATGTCTTTTTACATCCTGCCATAAATATCACCGCCTTTCTAGGATTAAAATCCTTCCTCCATTTGACTTTATTCTAAAAATTTGATGATAAGCTAATTATAACAGATAAAACATAGAAAATCAATATTATTTTTAAAACATTTGCATAAAAAATACAAAAAAGATAAAAATAATATTGAAATCACTTGCATTTTTTGAAAAATAGAGTATAATATATAAAGAGAGGTGAGAGAAATGTTAATTCAATTTAGTGTTAAAAATTACAAATCATTTAAAGAAGAACAGGTTTTTAGTATGGAAGCAGGAACTGGTGATGAAAATATTGAGAATATAGTTACGCTCAATGAAACCAATGAAAGAATATTAAAAACTACAGCTTTATATGGAGCAAATGCATCAGGAAAAACTAATTTGATAAGTGCATTTTCTGCTGCAATAATGATGGTTAGATTATCAAACAATAGACAACCTGGGGAAAAATTAATGCAGATGGAACCATTTGCATTTGATGATAAAACAAAAGTGGAACCATGCGAATTTGAATTTATTTTTTATACAAATAATAGTAAATATGTATATGGTTTTAAAGCAGATAAAAATAAAATACATGAAGAGTATTTATATCAGTATTTTTCAGCAAAAGCGACCAGAATATTTGAAAGAACAGGTGAAGAATATAAATTCTTACAGTCTGATGAAGGAAAATTAAATTCAATTAAAAGTCAAAACCTAGAAAACAAATTATTCCTAGCAACTGCAACAACATGGAATTATGATAAAACAAGAGCACCATATTTATGGTTTGCAGAAATGATTGATACTTATATAGGAGGTAATGAACTTAATCCATTTTCAATAGAAGCTTATAATAATGATGATGAAAATGAAAGCCTAAAAAAATTCACATTAAAATTGTTGGAAGAAGCAGATATTGTTATTAAAGACTATAATATAGAAATAGAAGAAGCTGAAATGGATGCAAATATGATAATGCAATTAAGAAGCATGAATGTTCCACCACATGTAATTACACCAAAAACAACCATAATAAAAAATATAACTATGTCTCATGAAATTACAAGTGAAAACGGGGAAACAAAAGTATACAACTTAGATTTAGCAAATGAATCTTCTGGAACTAAAATAATATTTGCAATGGCTCCATTGTTAAAAAATGTATTTGAGAGAGGCAAGATATTTGGAATTGATGAAATAGAAAGAAGTTTACATCCAAGTTTAGTAGAAATGATAATCAAATTTTTCCATAATTCAGAAATAAATAAAGGAAATGCTCAGTTAATATTTAATACACATGATACAAACTTATTATCATTAGATCTATTTAGAAGAGATCAGATATGGTTTGCAGAAAAAGATCCAAAGAAAGGTGCTACTGAATTATATCCATTAGATGATTTTTCAGTAAGAAAAACAGAAAATATTCAGAAAGGATATTTAAATGGAAGATATGGAGCAATCCCTTTTGTAGCCACAGGTGATAGCTTATGGCAGGAATGAGAAGATTTGAACAAAGAAGAAGAAATACTGAGAAAAGAAAAAGAAATCCATTTGTTATAATTGGATGTGAAGGAAAAAATAAAACTGAAAAAATATATTTTAATAATTTCAATAGTCGACAATGTATTATTAAATTTTCTAAAGGAAATAGCACAGACCCTATAGGAATTGTGCAAGATTTAATAAATTTTATCAAGAGCAATGAAATTGAATTAGAAGAAAATGATAAAGTTTATGCGGTATTTGATACGGATGTAGGACAAAATAAGAAACAACGAATAGAAGAAGCAAAAAGTTTAGCAGCAGAGAATGGGGTTGAAATAATAACTTCAACTCCTACATTCGAATTATGGTTTTTGCTACACTTCGGATTTACCACAAAAGTATTTGTTTCAAATAAGGCTTTGAAGGAGGAATTGGCAAGAAAAATACCAAATTATTCAAAGATCAATAATACATATTTAACTGTTAAAGATTTAACAGGACAAGCTATTGAAAATGCTAAAAGATTAGAACAATATCAATTAAAAGAAGGACAAGCATTAGACAGCGAAACTTGTAATCCATACACAGGAGTTTATAAAGCTGTAGAAGAATTAATAAATAGGAATAAAGAAAAACAATAAAAAGTATAAGTGGGAACTTTGAGACCATAGTAAATGAGAGTATCGAAAAGTTTGTGTAAACTTTAAACTTCTTATGATATAAAACATAAA
>OLXK01000526.1_pt1 | contig 36404 bp, 51 predicted proteins | sample 1674321 | NCBI WGS metagenome assembly OLXK01 (sample SAMEA103958162, study PRJEB25191) | human gut metagenome | reverse complement strand
AAAAAGTACGGCGTCACCGCCGCGCAGCTGTGCATCCGCTATGTCATCGAGCTCGGCGCGGTCGCGCTGCCGAAGACGGCCAATCCCGAGCACATGGCGAGCAACGCCGCCGTGGACTTCACCATCTCGAGTGAGGACATGGAGACGCTCAAGCACACGGACCGCATCGCCGACTACGGCGAGTTCAACATCTTCCCCGTCTTCAGCGGCAAGCCGCTCGCGTAACGAACGCAAAAGGAAAAGGAGAGAACGCAGCAGCGTCCTCTCCTTTTTTTACAAAAGCATGCAGAAACCGATCTGCATACAGAGCCATCTTTCAAAAAGCCCCTTATTTCTTCTCTTCCTCGCGCACAAACATCATCAAAAAGCTGACTGCGAGCAGCAGGCAGGACACCCAGATGCCCTTTTCGGCAAAGCGCGCCGTCAGGACGCTGCCAAGCCCCGCGCCGACGGCAAAAATACCGATGACGCCAAAATACGTCAGTGCCTTTTTCAGCACCTCGCGGTCGTGCGTGTGGAAGTAGACGCACAGCGCCTCGGTGCCGCTGCGCATGTTGCCGATGCACATGGTGCTCGCGTAGGCGTGGCCGCGCACCTTGCGGAAGGTCTGCACCTGCATCGCGCAGACGAACGAGACGAGCGCGTTTGCAAAGGTGTTGACCTCCTGCGGCAGGAAGCCGACAAAAAACAGCAGCACGATCTCGGCCAGAATGATGAGCTGGCGCCAGTGCACCTTTTCCATGCACTTATAGCGGCGGTGGACGCATTCCGCCACAAAAATGCCCGCCATAAACGAGATCAGCGGCACAAAATAGCGGAAAACACCTGCCCAGTCACCTGCAAAAAGGTGTGTGCTCATCAGCACGATGTTGCCCGTCTGCGCGTTGGCAAACACCTTGTCGCGGCAGCAATAGGTATAGGCGTCCTGCAATCCGCCGGATAAAATGATAAACGCGGACATCAGGAACGAATCGGACATCTGCCCGTGCGGTCGATCAAGCTGCATGGTTACATTTTGGCTCCTGTTCGTTAAAATTCCGCCATGATTATACGGCGGTGGCCGCGCTTCGTCAAGTGGCTTTTGCGTCGAGCCGCGCGGTGTATCTGCGGATGCACGCCGCAGCGTAAACGGCGGTGACAAGCTCCGTGATGGGCATGGCGAACCAGAGCGAATCCGCGCCCGCGAGAAGCGGCAGCATCAGGATCAGTGCACCGCTGATGACGAGTCCGCGCGCGACCGACACGATAAACGCCGCCTTCGGCTGTAAGATGGCCTGGAAATAATACGTCGAGAAGATGTTGAACGGCAGCAGCAGGAAGGATAACGCATAGGTGCGGACAATGGTAGGAGCCATCCGCTTCGAAGAAGGTCAGGATGGGGCGCTCGAAGCATATGGCCCCGATCCATGCCAGAATGGATAAGATCACTGCGCCGATCACGGCCGATGTGAAATACTGGTTCTCACTCCCGTCGCATTTCTCGCTGCCGCGCTTTGTACTGAAAATCACGCTGCCGCCGATGCCCATCAAAAGGCCAAGACTGTAGATGATGTTCCAGACCGGAGCGACGACCGCCAATGCCGCCGTTCCCTGCGGCCCGTGGTACTGGCCGAATAGACCGATGTGATCATGGCGCTGCCAAACGCAGCCGACAGATATTTAAAGTACATTGCATCACCTCCAATAATCTGTTGAAAAAAACGTCGAAATGTGTTAGAACAAAATGGAAATATATTTGAAGGAGTGGTTTTATGCTAAATTATACTTTAGGAACGATAGAAGCTTCTGAAGCCTTGATCAAAGATTTATATATTGATTTAAGAGCAAAAGTTAATGCATGGTCAAAAATAACTCAACAAACGCCTCAGGCACGTATGGGATATGTTGGTCAGCATTTGGTGAGTGTCGTAACAGGATATCCTGGCGGAAAATCTGGTGCTCGTGGTTATGATTTAGTTATAGATGATGAAAGACATGGTGAAATTAAAACTTGTTATAGAGTCGATCAATTAGGGTCTTGTAATGCTTGTGGTGCAGTTGTTTCAAGTTTAGAAACGGAATGTGCTGTATGCAGCTCTACAAGCATTAATAGGAAAGATGATTCGAAGTGGTTAATAGCAATCCGAAACAATGACGAGTTTGCAAAGTTATTGGATCCTTACAGATATTACTTTGTTCTTTTTGAATTCGAATCCATATATGATAGCAACAACAACGACATTATTGCATCAATATGGGAAGTTGACCCAAAGAGTAAAGGGTTTGCGTACTGTATGATTGACTATTATCTCAATATTCGTTCACAGTCAACATCTAAAGCACCGTTTAACATGTGGCCTCATATTCTTGCCGCGAGTGTTCCCGCAATAATAGTAGTACCACTTGTTCCCGCTCTTGCCCGTGCCGCTGACTCCCTGCATTGGTCCTTTGCAATGACCGCAGAAGAGCCTACCGGCTAAGAGGTATTCGGCCTTTGGCGACTTCGGAGCCTTGCGAGTGCGCCGGCGTTCCATTTCGGCTTGAGCGAGGTTAAAGGTGTCCTTCGAGATAATCGCAGGTATGCCGCCTTCGACGACTATATCGTGATACCGGTATTCGCCAATGTACTTTCGGTTTTTAATAATTCGGTTGATACTGTTCTTGTTGAAGGGCTTGCCCTGCGCGGTACGCAGCCCACGGCTGTTCAGGAGCTCGCAGATGACCGCATTTGACTCGCCCTTAATATACTGCTCAAAAATCGTTTGAACGGTCTGGGCTGATTCTGGGTCTATCTGGAAATGCTTCTGCTCGTCGACCCGATAGCCGAGCGGTCTCCCGCTTCCGGTGCTCTGGCACTTCAAAGCGCTCTCGTGCATTCCCCGCTTGATTTTCTGAGCGAGTTCTGCCGAGTAGTATTCCGCGAGGCCTTCCATAAGGCTCTCGAGGATAATGCCCTCGGGCCCGTCCGGTATCGCCTCGGCTGCATAAAAGATTTGGATTCCGTTCCTCTTGAGCTCCCGCTTATAAACGGCGCTGTCGTATTTGTTCCGGGCAAAGCGGTCCGTCTTATAGACGACCACCGCCTCGAACTTCTTGCGCTTGGCGTCGGCGATGAGCCTTTGGAACTCCGGTCGCTCGTCTGTGCGGCCTGAGATATGACGGTCGCAGTACGTGTCGATAATGGTAAGCCCTCGCTGTTTACAAAAGTCGGTGCAGACTCTAAGCTGCCCTTCGATACTCTGGTCGGTCTGTCTCGGGCCGGCAGAATACCGAGCATAAATTACTGTATTCATGTGACCCTCCTAAAAATTTCGTCGTTATGGTACTCCAGAAGCTCTCTACGCGGCGGAAATCGGGGGGGGGGGGGTAAAACCATTCCGTCAAGAGAAGCCAGCCAGCGGGCTGTAAAAGCGTCCTGAGGGCTATCCAAAATTATCGGAGAAACATAGATTTTCATGGAAGGAGTGATAGTTATAAGGCCTCGGTCGAAGGCTTTATCATAAAAAGTATTGAGGCAAATCCCGTTGTCGGGGCTGACCCTGTCCGCCTCGCTTCGGCATTGCGAGTACGGTTTTATATGACTTGCGACGAGCATTTGCGGCAGCGCGCAGCCGGATATAAAGCACCGGTCGTCGTAAGCCGCAAGCACCGCCTGCTTGAAGAAGTGTCGTTCCCGCGATACTCTTCCGTGATTCGTCAGAGACGAAAGCGGCTTTGCTCCCTGCAAAGGCGAAGAGTCAAAGATAGCGAGACCGGTCAAGGTCTCCGCCTCAAGACTCAGAGAGCCCCAGTCGTGTTTGAACTCCTCGTAAATCATTCGGTCTGCCTTCGCTACGTTCTTGAGCCCTGAGGAAACCTTCGGGTCTATGTACCGGAAGTTCCGCATGCGCATTACGATAGAAGCGACTGAGTGAGGAATAATCTCGGCGACCTGCTGAATGACCTTGTTGCTAGGATTGATTTTCCCGAGAGGAGTAACGCAGTAAAGGGCATAGGCGATAATTATGTCCTCTCTGCTCCACGCGTTCATTGATTCTGCTCCTCGTCTAAGCGGATAGCCGTCATAAGCAGCTCCATACGCCGCTTGACATCGAGCCCGGAGAAAATGCGCAGAAGCTCCGCTTCCTCTTTGGAGCGCTGCTGCTCTAAGTGAATCTCGCCGGAGTTCTGGCCTATAACGCCGTTATTAGTCCCCACCGTTCCGACGTTTACGCTGTTATCGGTCCATCCCATTAGGTAGTCGACCGACGTTCCGAGAGCGTTCGAGAGCTTCTGCATTTTATCGGTACGAAGCGTTTTGATGTAGCCCGTTTCCCATTTGCGGACCGTGCTCGCGCCGACACCGACCATATCGCCGAGTTCCTGCAGAGTGTACCCTTTCTCTGTTCTGAGATAATGTATTCTATCGCCTAAAGTCATTAAGACCGCCTCCCTTGAAAAAGTTTACTCTTATTATAACACGCATTTGTCTTAAAGTGAATGTTTTTGCTTAAAATTCACAAAAATTTTCCAAAAGGCTATTTACAAATCCAAAAGGACACGGTATAATAAATTTGTCCTTTGGGACAACCGGTAGTGCCTACGAGGAAAAATCTCAAGGAAAGGAGACAGTATATCGTATGGTTGAAACTCGAATGTTGAGGGCCCACATGACCCTGAAAGGCGTTACTACGAAAGACCTTGCGGACGCGCAGGGCTGGAGTATGAGCACAGCCTACCGTAAGATTACGGGCAAAGTTGCCTTCACGGTACCTGAAGTGCAGCTCTGTAAGGAGCTCCTTGATTTGGACGCTCCTACGACGAACGCAATTTTTTTTGCGGCTGATTTGTCCTAAAAGACAAAAATGCGGCCGACGCTCGCCGATACCGCTCTTGCAAGAGAGAATCTTATGCTTGACCGACTAAGCGCTGCGGTCAACGCGTTTTACGAAAATCCACAAAATATGCAAGCCTATTTGGCTTGGAAGAAAAACAAGGAGGCAAAACAAAATGAAAATCACCGTAACAATGGAACTGACTCAGGAAAACCTGAGCAAGCTGAGAGCCCTGCTCCCTGATACCGAGATTCCCGGTCAGGTAAGTATGTTCGATTCCCCTTCGGAAAAGCCGGTCGAGCCCACGGCTGAGGCCCCTGCTCCTGCTCCTGCTCCTGCGACCGAGGCTCCTAAGACCGAGGACAAGCCTATCACGAAGACCGACATCCGCGCCGTCGCCCTGAAGCTCTCCAAAGCCGGCAAGCAGAAAGAGCTCGCTGACATCTTCGCGAAGTTCGGTTGCAAGAAACTCTCCGACTTCGACAGCCGCACGGAAGACTATCCGGCGCTTATGAAAGAGCTGGTGAGTGTCAATGGCTAAGCACGCACTACTTTCCGCAAGCGGCGCTCACCGCTGGCTCGAGTGTACCCCGAGCGCGCTGCTCGAGCTTCAATTTCCGCAGAGCACGAGCGAGTATGCCGAGGAGGGCACCGCAGCGCATGAGCTTTGCGAGCTGACCGCCCGCTACTTCCTCGGCGAAGTCTCCGAGATGGACTTTGAGAATCGCCGTGACGAATTGGCAAAAGGCCCTTACTACAACGCCGAAATGCAGGAATGCGCAAATGACTACGCAAGATTTGTTACTGAAAAGACCAAAGCTGCGCAGGAGTCTTGTGAGGACGCATTTACCGAGCTTGAGGTGAGAGTCGACTTCTCGAAGTACGTCAAAGACGGCTTCGGCACCGGTGACTGTATCATCGTCGCTGATAAGGTCCTCGAAATCGTGGACTTCAAGTATGGCAAGGGCGTTCGTGTCGAGGCGACCGGCAATCCGCAGATGAAGCTCTACGCTCTCGGTGCGCTTCTCAAGTACAACACGCTTTTCGACATCGACTCCGTTCGTATGACGATTTTCCAGCCTCGCCTCTCCGGCGTTCAGAGCTCCGACGAAATCACCGTCAAGGAGCTGCTCGAGTGGGCTGAAAAGTATGTCAAGCCCCGCGCTAAGCTGGCTTATAAGGGCGAAGGCGAGTTTGCCCCGTCCGAAGAGGTCTGCAAGTTCTGCCGGGCGAAAGCTCAGTGCAAAGCGAGAGCCGACAAGAATCTCAAGCTCTTCGATGAGGCTCCGGACGCTATGCTCCTGACTCCTGAAGAGGCCGGCGCGATTCTTGAAAAGGCCGCGGATATTCAGGCGTGGCTTACGGACCTTGAAGGCCTTGTATCTTCTACGCTGCTCAGCGGTCAGCCTGTTACCGGCTGGAAGATGGTCGAAGGCCGCAGCAACCGCAAGTTCGCAGACGAGCTGAAAGTCGTCGAGGCTATGAAGTCTGCCGGCTATGACGAAAGTCTGCTCTACGAGCGCAAGCTGATTACCCTGACTCAGATGGAGAAGGACTTCGGTAAGAAGGCCGTGTCGGAAACGCTCGGCGAGCTTATCGTCAAGCCTCAGGGCAAGCCTACTCTGGCTCCTGCGAAGGACAAGCGTCCTGAGTTCAAGCCTGAGGAACAGCTTCTCGCTGAGTTCGATAAGTAAGGAGGTCTCGTTATGACGGAAGCGGCAAGACGCAGAATGCGGGCGAGAATCCGCCTTATCAAAATCCAGTGGCTCCTCATTCTGGCGCTCGTTGTCGCCTTGATTCTCTCGTTCGTTACGAGACCGAGCGCTTCCGTTCCTGATGAGCCTGAGTCTTCGCCCGTTCGGGTAGAAGCTCCTGAGCCGATTACCGAGACCGCCGCGCCGGAGCCTGAGCTTATTGAGCTCGGCGAGTTCAAGACTACAGCCTATTGCACTTGCGTCAAGTGCTGCGGTATCTGGAGCGCGGAACACCCTTCTCGGGTCGGTACCGATTACGTGCAGCGAACAAAGAGCGGCACGATTCCGACCGCGGACCGCACGGTCTCGGTCGACCCCGATGTGATACCTCTCGGAACGGTCCTCATTATCGACGGCCACGAGTACATAGCCGAAGATACGGGAAGCGCCGTTAAGGGAAATGTTATCGACATCTATTTTGACTCACATGAGCTCGCCGTCGAGTACGGCGTTCAGATGAAAACTATTTATATTAAAGGAGATTGATACTATGTCTACTCAAATCACTACTGGTAAGGTCCGTTTTTCCTACTGCAACCTCTTCACCCCTCGCGCCGTTCAGGAAGGCGCTACGCCGAAGTACAGCGTTACCCTCCTGATTCCGAAGAGCGACAAGGCCACCATGCAGAAAATCAAGGCCGCTATGGACGAGGCTACGGCGAGCATTCTGGCTTTTATGGATTCTAAGAAAAATGACGTCTGCGGACTGATTGACAAGCTGCTTGCGGCAATGGGAGACGAAGACAAGCTCGCCGCTGCGACAGTCAATCAGCTTGCTACCGCTATGGGTATCGTCATTGACAAATATACAGCTAACGAGGCAATTAAGTCGTCTGATGCGAAGGAGACCAACTTCTTCGAGGCGATTCACGCTGCTGGAAAGGAGGTTGACCTGAGTGCAATACCAGAGCTTCAGTCCTCGGCAGAACGCGACCCTCTTCTGGTGGACGAAACCGGAACACCAGAATAGAGACGGCCTTATCTGCGACGGGTCAATCCGTTCCGGCAAGACGGTCTCAATGGCTATCGGCTTTATCATGTGGAGCATGGCGAGCTTTGATAAACAGAACTTCGCTATCTGCGGCCGCACGATTGAAGCGCTCCGGCGTAATGTTATCGTACATATTCCCACATGGCTTGAGGGTATGTTCGAGGTTACTGAGCGCCGCAGCGAGAATAAAATGGTCGTCACTATCGGCAATCGCTCTAATACCTACTACCTCTTCGGAGGCCGAGACGAATCCAGCTACACCCTTATTCAGGGCATTACTCTGGCGGGAGTCCTCTTCGATGAGGTCGCCCTTATGCCTCGCTCCTTCGTAGAGCAGGCTATGGCGCGCTGCTCGGTTTCCGGGTCTAAGTTCTGGTTTAACTGCAACCCCGAGTCTCCGGGTCATTGGTTTTATAAAGAGTGGATTCGTAAAGCGACGGAGCGCAATATGCTCTACCTGCATTTTACGATGGACGACAACCTCAGCCTTGACGAGAAAATCAAAGCCCGATACGAGGGTATGTACTCTGGCGTGTTCTACGACCGGTATATCCGTGGTCTCTGGACCGTCGCAGAAGGCTTGATATATACAATGTTTAATAAGGACTATCATGTAGTCCCTTCTGTGCCTCGCGATTACGAGGAGTACCTTATCTCTTGCGACTACGGCACCTTAAACCCGACTTCGGCCGGACTCTGGGGCCTCTGTGAGGGAAAATGGTACCGCGTTCGAGAGTACTACTACGACGGACGCAAGGAACGGTATCAGCGAACGGACGAGGAGCATTACGCAGCTATTGAAGAGCTTGCGGGAGACCTCTCGATTCGGAAAATCATCGTTGACCCTTCCGCCGCCTCGTTTATCGAGGTCATACGCCGGCACGACCGCTTCATGGTCGAGCAGGCAAGCAACCGAGTCCTTGACGGCATTCGCGACGTCGCAACCCGGCTGAACGCCGGCGACATTTTCTTTTGCGACTGCTGCACGGACTGTATAAGAGAGTTCGGTTTATATCGGTGGGACGAAAAAGCCGCCGAAGACCGGCCGCTAAAAACCGACGACCATGCGATGGACGATACGAGGTACTTCGTCCGGGCCGCGTTCCAGCCGTCGAGATTCAGTTTTTAAGGAGGTGCGATAAATGCCCTTATTCAAGAAGCCTATCGAGCAGGAGTTTTTCAGTTTGCGCCTCCGCGCCGGCAGGCCTATGACCGAGCTTGAGTTCTACGCGCGAGAGCTTACCGACTGGGAGACCTCTCCCGAGCGGCGCGAGATGATTGACGGCGACCGGTACTATACTGGAGACCACGACATTCTCAAACGCCAGCGCACGGCTATCGGTCCTGACGGTAAGCTGATTACGATTGAGAATCTCCCGAACAACCGCATTGTGGATAACCAGTACGCGAAACACGTTGACCAGAAGGCAAACTACCTTCTCGGCCAGCCTATTTCCTTCTCCTGTGAGAATGACGACTATGCAGCCGAGGTCAAGAAGGTACTCGGCATGCGGTTTATGCGTACTCTCAAGAGCGCTGGGGTCGAGTGCCTCAATGCGGGTATCTCGTGGCTTTATCCCTACTACAATAAAAACGGCGAACTCGCATTTCGGGTATTCCCCGGCTACGAGATTATGCCGTTCTGGGCGGACGCGGCTCACACCGAGCTTGACTCCGCTCTTCGCCTTTATCCGGTTGAGGTCTACTACGGTACCGAGAAGAAAATCGTTAAGAAGGTCGACCTCTTCACGCTGGAAGGCGTCACGACCTACATCTTCGAGAACGGCGTACTCACGCCGGACACCGAGAAGCAGGCCTACGTTAAGGTGAAGGACAACAAGGGCAACGAGCAGCCCCTGAACTGGGAGCGCTTCCCCCTTATCCCTATCAAGTACAACCCGAAGGAAGTCCCTCTCATTCGTCGGGGCCGCTCCTTGCAGGATGCTATCAACCTCCTGCAATCCGACTTCGTGAACAACATGGAGGAAGACGTCCGTAATACTGTCCTTGTCCTCAAGAACTACGATGGACAGGACCTCGGGGAGTTCCGGCGTAACCTGACGACCTACGGAGCTATCAAGGTCCGCACGGTCGAGGGTACTGACGGCGGCGTGGACAGCCTCGAAATCTCGGTAAACTCCGAGAACTATAAGACCGTCCTCGAGCTTCTGAAAAAGGCACTCATTGAAAACCTCCGCAGCTACGACGCGAAGGACGACCGCCTTTCCGGTACGCCTAACCAGATGAACATTCAGAGCATGTATTGCGACATTGACCTCGACGCGAACGCAATGGAGACCGAGCTGCAAGCCTCTTTTGAAGAGATTCTCTGGTTTGTGAACACCTACCTCGCCAACACCGGCAAGGGCTCGTATGAGAGCGAAGATATTACGGTTATCTTCAACCGCGATATTCTTATCAACGAGTCCGAGGCTATTGATAACTGCTCTAAGTCCGTTGGCATTATCTCCGACGAGACCATCGTCGCTATGCACCCGTGGGTCGACGACCCTGCTGCCGAGCTTGAACGGCTCGAAAAGCAGAAAGAGGAAACCGACCCCTACCGCGCGGCTTTTGAGCAGGCGCAGGCTTTGCGCAACCCCGAAGGCGGTGACCCGGTAAATGAGGAATGATAAGTACTGGGCCAACCGAATGCGGATTCTTGAGGAGTCCTTGCTTGATAAGGGGTACGACTATGTTAAAAACCTCGAGCGGCAATATGCAACCGCTATTCAGGATATAGAATCGCAAATCGCGAGATGGTATCAGCGGTTTGCGGCCGAAAACGGCATAACGCTCGCCGAGGCGAATAAGCTGCTTACCACGCAGGAGCTTGACGAGTTCCGGTGGACCGTTGAAGAGTACATAAAACACGGTCAAGAGAACGCAGTCTCTCAGGCGTGGCTCAAGCAGCTTAAGAATGCTTCTGCCCGCGTCCACGTGTCAAGGCTTGACAGCTTGAAGCTCCAGCTACAGGAGCAAGCCGAGGCCTTACACGGGGCGCAGACGGAGGCCCTTAATTCGTCCCTGAGCGAGGTTTACCAGCGAGGCTATTATCACACTGCCTTTGAGCTCCAAAAGGGCATGGGGGTCGGCTGGACGCTTCACGGGCTGACCGATGAAGCTATCAGCAAAGTACTCTCGCGGCCGTGGACCTTAGACAGCCAGACCTTCAGCGATAGAATCTGGGCGAACAAGCAGGCGCTCGTCAACAGCGTTAACACGCAGCTTACCCAGATGATAATGCGCGGCGCGGCACCGGATAAAGCCATCAAGGTTATCTCCGACCGTTTTCAGGTCTCTAAGTCGCAAGCCGGGCGTCTGGTTATGACCGAGAGCGCCGCCTTCGCGAACGAGGCCCGCAAGGACTGCTTCAAAGACCTCGGCGTTGAGAAGTACGTTATTGTGGAAACCCTTGACAACGAGACTTGCAGCCTCTGCGCGCAACTCGACGGCAAGGTTTATCCTATGAGTGAATATCAAGTCGGCGTTACCGCGCCGCCTTTTCATCCGTGGTGCCGTGGCACGACAGCCCCTTACTACGAGGATATGCAGGGGCTCGGAGACCGCTTCGCGAGAGACGTAAAGACCGGCGAGAGCTTCGATATTCCTAAGGATATGACATATAAGGACTGGAAAGCGAGACAAGACGGCGCCTATGGCACTGGTACCGTGGAAAAGTTCAAAAATATGTGGTATAATGAATCTGCTGACAAAAAGCAGTATGAAAACTACAAGGTCCGACTCGGCGCAGACGCGCCTAAGAGCTTTGCAGCTTTTCAGCAGTTAAAGTATAATTCTGAGAACTACAAGGACCTTACCGGTTACTACCGATACAAGGGCGCGAATCCTACAAGCGATAGGCGCTTTTGGACTGCGCATAAAGCGGTTAAGGCTCTCCACGACGAGGGCAAAGTCCGAACGACCGGAACTCTGGTCGCTCCGCCTCTGGGTCGAGTCGCCATCAAAGCGAACGAGCACGCCGAAAAACGGTTTGCCTCTCGCGGTATAACCTTAGAATGGTCTCAGAATATTATTGATAACGCAGACTTCGCGCTTAAACAGCGCAAGGGTACGCAATATGCCTTCTATACGAGCGAGGGCTTTGCGGTCCTTGATAATAACGGCGAGATTGGTACCGCCGGGCAACTGGACGAACGCGGAAAGCTGCTGTATGACGAGGTGATGAAACATGTCCGAGCAAAATAAGGTCAAGTGCCCTTTACTGAATAAGGAAATTGACTGGGGCTATTGCTGGGAGCTTTGCAATATCGCTACCGACGATATTCTTCTTGAGGGTGATACCGTCCCTGACTGGGATAGGGCCCTCGAGGTATGTAAGAAGTGCGGTCGATATTCAGGCGAGCCAGAAAGCCCATAAATGAGCCCGATTTTTCAGAGGGTAAATCTAAGGGCCCCTCAGTTAAAACGCGATACGGGAGACCGTGGAGCCCCACAGAAGCAATAGTTGATTAGAGCGTCCCTGCTTTTTAGCAGGAGGCGCTTTTTTCATACAAAAATTACCGCCTTACGCGGCGGACAACAAATAGCGTACCCGCAATACCGGGACTGGCCGGATAAAAAGGACAGCGGGAGACAGGAGGACAAAATGTTGGACTGGCTGAAAACTATTTTGGGAGAAGCGTACTCCGAGGAGATTGATAAGAAGGTCTCTGAGGAAATCGGCAAGAACTTCGTGGCGCGTGCAGACTTCAACACTCTGAACACCGAGAAGAAAGCTCTCGCCGATACCGTCAAGGAGCGTGACACGCAGCTTGAGACCCTCAAGGCCTCTACCGGCGACGTCGAGGCGCTCAAGACGCAAATCGCTACTCTCCAGACTGAGAACACTGCAGCGACGAAGGCCCACGAGGCAGAAATCAAGCGCCTCAAAATCGATACCGCCGTTGAGCTGGCTCTGTCTGCTGCCAAAGCGAAGAACGTAAAGGCCGTGAAGGCACTGCTCGACCTTGATAAGGCTGAGCTCGACGCGGACGGCACCGTTAAGGGTCTGGCCGACCAGATTAAGAAGCTGGCCGAGGCACCCGACAGTGGCTTTATGTTCGACACTACGAAACCGAAGAATGACTTTAAGGGCTTCAAGCCCGGCGAGAGCGGAGACCCGGCACCTTCCGGCGATAAAAAGCCGGAGACTATGACCTACGACGAGCTCTGCGCATACCTCGCTGAAAATCCTGACGCAAAACTTTAATATGAAAGGACGATTTTACTATGGCAAACAGCAAGTTTGATTCTAAGAGCTTCAATGCTGAGGCGTTCAAGTACATGGTGGACCGTGTTCCTAACCTCAACCTGAACGAGCTCAAGAAGTCTCGTGCCCTTGCGGGCAACCCTGACATCCGCGGCGTGTTTACCGCCCAGAATGGTACCGCGTATGCTCGTCTGGCTATGCGCGGTCTGATTGACGGCGACGCCGTTAACTACGATGGCCAGACCAACATCACCGCAACCTCCACTAAGACCTTCGAGCAGGGCGTCGTTGTCATCGGCCGTGCGAAGGCTTGGACTGAGAGGGACTTCTCCTATGACATCACCGGCGGTGTTGACTTCATGGGCAACATCAGCCAGCAGGTGGCCGAGTACAAGGACCATCTGGACCAGAACACGATTCTCGCTATTCTCGCCGGCATTTTCGCTATGACCGACACGAAGAGCAAGGAGTTCGTCACTAAGCACACTCTCGACGTGACCGGCGTCGGTACTGGCGTTATGGCGGCTTCTACTTTGAACTCCGCAGCGAACAAGGCTTGCGGCGCGAACAAGAAGAAGTTCAAGCTCGTGTTCATGCACTCTGACGTTTCTACCGGTCTTGAGAATCTCAACCTGATTGAGCGTCTCAAGTATACCGATAAGGACGGCATTACCCGCGACCTCGAGCTCGGCACATGGAACGGTAAGCTCGTTGTCGTTGATGACGACATGCCGGCTTCTGATGGCTACTTTGACGCCGACGCCAACACTGACGGCGCATTGAAGATTGTCGCTTCCGGTACTCCTACCGCAGGTGAGATTCTTCTGTCTAAGGTAACTCCGTACTTCGGCAGCAAGACTCTGGCTGCGAACGACTACGTTGTTGCCGGCACTCAGTATACGACCTATGTTCTCGGCGAAGGCGCTATCTCCTACGAGGACATCGGCGCGAAGGTGCCTTATGAGATGAGCCGCGACCCGAAGACCAACGGCGGTGAGGACACTCTGTACACTCGTCAGCGCAAGGTCTTCGCTCCTTACGGTATCTCTTATGAGAAGGCTTCTCAGACTTCTCTGTCTCCTACCGATACCGAGCTCAAGAACGGCGCGAACTGGGCATTGGTGCATTCCGGTGAGACTACCGCGTCTCAGCGTTCCTACATCAACCACAAGGCCATTCCTATCGCGCGTATCTTCTCCAGAGGTTAAGGCCTATGGAGATACTCGCGGCAGTAACCGCCCGACTGTCGGCCCTCGGTTATACCGTGACCGAGACCGACAGCGCGGCGCTTGATTACAATATTAAGAAAGCCGAGACGACCCTAAAGGTACGAACGAATCAGCTCGAAGTGCCTGAGGGTCTTTTCTATGTCTGGGCGGATATGGCTGCGGGCATGTTCCTCACAGACAAGAAGGCTTCCGGCGCACTCTCTGAGGTCTACGACTTCGACGCGCCGGCTAAGAGCATTTCTGAGGGCGACACCTCCGTCACCTTTGCGATTGCAGATACCGGCTCCTTTGAGGACCAGTTCGACGCAATGCTCGCGAAGATGGTAAACCCCGACGCGGAGCTTATCGCAGCGTTTAGGAGGTTGGTATGGTGAAAAGCTATCAGGATGCTCTACGGAGGCTCTGGGACGGCCTCTGCGACGTTTATGTCCTCGAGACAGCGGTAAATAAGGCAAACGGCCGGGATGAGCCCACGGAGGTCCAGAAGCTCCACGGGGAGCCCTGCCGTTTGTCCTTCTCAAGTATCTCAAGCACGACCGAGCAGGACAGCGCGCCGCTGATTCAGCAGTCGGTCAAGCTCTTTATCTCGAAGACTGTGGAAATCCCGGCGGGCTCTAAGATAGTCGTAACGCAGGAAGGCCGGACTACCGCCTGTGCGAGGTCCGGCGAGCCTGCGGTCTATAGCTGTCATCAAGAGATACTGCTCGTCCCATTCAAGGAGTACGCTTAATGTCCCGCTGGGGCCGCTGCGACTTCTCTCAGTTTAGGGAGTTTGCGAAAGGCTTTGAAAAGCTGAGCGACTCTGAGATAGACGACCTCTGCGTGGCTTGCAGCAAAGAGCTTGCCGCAAGACTTCTGGCCCTCGTTATTCCGGCTACCCCGGTCGGCAAGTACCCGAAAGGCTCTGGCAAGAAAGGCGGTACTCTCCGCCGAGGCTGGGGCGCTAAGAACGGCAAAGCCGGGCGCGAGTACGCGCAGTCCCTGACTGTCACAAAGTCCGGGAACACGTATATGGTCGAAATCATAAATCCGGTCGAGTACGCCTCGTATGTCGAGTTCGGTCATCGTACCGTAAGCGGCGGCTGGGTCGAGGGTCGGTATATGCTGACTATCTCTGAGGAAAAGCTGAAACGAATCGCCCCGTCTGTGCTTGAGAAGATGGTGCTTCGGAAGCTGAAGGAGGTCTGCAATGGCGGAAATTAGTACAAACATTATCTTAGACGGAATCACGCTGGCCTTGCGGTCCGCTTTTCCCGGTAGTCATATCGAATCAAACGCAGTAAAGCAGGGGCTTCGGCAACCTGCTTTTATTGTGCTTTTGGTTAACGCCGAGGTCACGGACTACCCGGCTCAGCGTAAGAAACGTCTTCCTCGTTTCGATGTTCTCTACTTTCCGAGGTCCGGGCGCGAGGACTGCTACGGCGTGGCAGATACCCTCACCGAAGTGCTTGAAGTGATTGACCTGCCCGGCGGCGATAAGCTGCGCGGTACGGATATGAGTTTTCAGGTGACGGACGGAGTGCTTCACTTCCTCGTCTCCTATAACCACTTCACGTATAAGACGGCTGAGGAGGTTAAGATGGGAACTCTGAAAATTGAACAAGGAGGAAACTGATATGGCGAAAGCTACTGCGGCGGCAAAGCCCGCCGCTCCTACTCACTCCAAAGAGCAGCTTTTGAGGTCTCAGCGCTACGCTAAGCGCCGTGACCTTCTGGGCGCGCTTTTGGAGGACGGTAAGTGGTACACCCTCGAAGAGGTTGATACCGCTATCGAAAACTTTATGAAAGGCAAGGTGAAATAATATGGCCCTTGGCGGTGGAATCTGGGCAGTACAGAACAAGGTACTCCCCGGCACGTATATCAACTTTTCCAGCGTGGCTAAGGCGTCCGCTACTCTCTCCGACAGAGGTTATGCGGCTATGCCTCTTATGCTGGACTGGGGTCCCGACAGTACGGTCTTTACCGTGACGAGCGGCGACTTCCAGAAGAACAGCCTCAAGATTTTCGGTCATGCGTACACTGACGACGCTTTGCTGCCTCTGCGCGAGCTCTTCCAGTACACGCAGACCCTCTACGCCTATCGTCTGAACGGCGGAGGCGCTAAGGCCGCTTGCGCTTACTGCACGGCGAAGTATTCCGGCGTTGCCGGCAACAAGCTCTATGTGGTTATTGCGGCGAACGCTGACAACTCCAGCCTCTTCGACGTCAGCCTCTACTACGATACGACTCTCCTCGATGCGCAGACCGTGGCTGCGGCTACCGCGCTCAAGGATAACGACTTCGTAACGTGGAAGACTACCGCGTCTCTCGCCGCGACTGCGAAGACCCCGCTCACTGGTGGTACGAACGGCACGGCAAACGCGGCGGCTCATCAGGCGGCGCTCGATAAGTTTGAGAGCTATAGCTTCAATACTCTCGGCTGCCCGTCCGACGACTCGACCACTATCAAGCTGTATATCAACTACACAAAGCGCCTCCGCGACGAGGTCGGCGCGAAGTTCCAGACCGTTATTTTCAACCTCGATTCCAACGAGAAGCTCGCAGACTACGAGGGCGTTATCGAAATCGGCAGCAAGGTGACGGACTACGATTCCGGCATTTCCGGCCTCGGCCAGTATGGCCTCGTGTACTGGATGACCGGCGCGTCTGCGGGCTGTGCCGTGAACAAGTCCAACACGAACAAGAAGTATGACGGCGAGCTCACCGTCGACGTGGACAGAACGCAGGCCGAGCTCGAGGCGGCAATTAAGGCCGGCCGCTTGATGTTCCACAACGTCAACGGCGACGTTCGCATTCTCGAGGACATCGACTCCCTGATTACTGTCTCCGACACGAAGGGCGACGTCTTCAAGTCGAACCAGACTATCCGCGTCTGCGACCAGATTGCGAACGATACGGCGGTCCTCTTCAACACGCGCTACCTCGGCACCGTACCGAACGACGCAGCCGGCAGAATCGCTCTTTGGAACGATATTTGCAAGCTCCATCAGGACCTCGAGTCTATTCGCGCTATTGAGGACTTCGACCCTGACAGCGTAACCGTGGAGCAGGGCGACACGAAAAAGGCTGTCCTTTGCACTGTGAAGGACCTGAACGTTGTGAACGCTATGGCTCAGCTCTATATGAGCATTATCATCATGTAAGGAGGTTTGAATTATGGCTCAGCCTATTATGAACGCGCTTGACGCGATTGCGGGCTCTCAGGCTTCCGCGTATGTCACGATGGCCGACGGCAATAGATACTGCTTCATGCAGCTCTATTCCTTCGAGTCCAAAATGGACATCTCCGTGGCTGAGGTGCCTATCCTCGGCAAGTCCGGCAAGGGCAACAAGCCGACTGGTTGGTCCGGTACGTGGAGCGGCACCGCCCACTATAACCAGTCCGTTTTCCGCAAAATGCTTCTCGAGTATAAGCGTACCGGCTTTATGCCTACGTTCGATATTCAGGTCGCGAACGAAGACCCGACCGCTTCTGTCGGCCGCCAGACTATCATCTTGAAGAACTGCCTCACTAAGGGCGGCATTCTGGCGAAGTTTGACGCCGACGCCGAGACTCTCGACGAGGAACTCGAGGGCACCTTCGACGACTGGGAAATGCCCGAGACCTTTAGCTTGCTGAACGGCATGCAGTAAACCAACATAAAACAGGAGGTATTTTACTATGGCTAAGAATCTGACCGCGTTCCTTGCTCAGAACGCGAAGAAAATCGACAACGTTACCTTTATCGCTTCCGACCGTTTCGTCGACCCCGATACCGGCGAGGCTATGCCGTGGGAAATCTGCTGCATTACCGCAGCGGAGAACGCAGGCCTGAGAAAGGCCTGCATGCGTACCGTCCCGGTACCCGGCCGCAAGGGCCAGTTTACGCAGGACTTCGACGCGAACGCCTACCTCGCGAAGGTAGCTGTCCGCTGCACGGTGTTCCCGAATCTGAACGACGCCGAGCTCCAGCAGAGCTACGGCGTTATGGGCGCGGAGCAGCTTATCACCACTATGCTGACTCCTGCCGAGTTCGAGGACTACTCCACTAAGGTCCTGCAGGTCAACGGCTTCCAGTCCAGCGACGAAATGGTGGAAGAAGCAAAAAACTAATACTCGGAGACGACCCGGAAGCGAATTACGTCTATTACTGTCTCCATAAGTTCAAATGGCCGCCGAATGTCTTCCTTGACATGGACCCGTATACGCAGGCGTTCATTATCGCCGCTATCGATATAAAGGTCGAGCAGGAGAAGAAAGAAGCGGCCAAAGCAAAACACGGGAAAAAGCGCTGAGGTAAAGCCGGGTCAAGCCTCGGCGCCTATTCCCGGAAAGGAGGAGGCCTATGGCCCTTATCAAGTCGCAGCTCGTACTTACGGACGGCATGACCGGCCCGCTCAAGAGTATCAATAAGGCGATGAATATCGTGCTTAACAGTTTCGAGGCTATGCAGGACGCGTCCGGACGGGCTATCGACACCGCCTCCATTCAAGAGGCCCGCGAGGAACTTGCGAGAGCAAGTGCCGCGCTGGACCAGTTGGAAGACCATACGAATAAATCAACCGACGCCTTCAGCCGGCTCGCGAAAGCCATCGGGCTTGTGATGATTGCCCGCAAAGCGCTTGATACTATCAAGACCGGAATTGACTATGCCTCCGACCTTGCCGAAGTCCAGAACGTCGTCGACGTTACTTTCGGAAGCGCTACGGAGGCTATCAACTCGTGGTCGAAAGAGTGTCTTGCCGCTTACGGCATGAACGAAGTAAGCGCAAAGCGGTACGCCGGTACTATCGGCGCCATGCTCAAGTCTTCCGGCCTTGCGGGCGACGCCATTGTAGATATGTCGAAAGATATGGTCGGCCTCGCCGGCGATATGGCGTCGTTCTATAACCTTGACCTCGAGACCGCCTTCGAGAAAATCCGTTCCGGTATCTCCGGCGAGACAGACCCCTTGAAGCAACTCGGCATTAACATGTCGGTCGCTAACCTCGAGGCTTATGCCCTCTCGCAAGGTATCACAACGGCCTACAACGAAATGTCTCAGGCTGAGCAGGTTATGCTCCGGTACAATTACCTTATGAGCACGACCGCCGATGCGCAAGGCGACTTTGCCCGCACGCAGGATAGCTACGCCAACCAGACCCGGCTTCTCTCCGAGAGCTGGCTCGAGTTTACCGGCATTATGGCTGAGCAGCTTCTGCCGGTCCTTACGACCATCGTCTCGTGGCTGAATAATATCGTCGCTTTCCTCACGGAGAACGCAGATATGGTCAGCGCAGTACTCGTGGGGCTGGCTACTACGGTCGGCATTCTCGCCGTTGCGTGGGTCGTCCATGCCGCCGCCCAGTGGCTGGCTGTCGCGGCAAATCAGGCCCTTATTGTTTCGCTCCTCTCGAATCCGATTCTCTGGATTGCCCTTATCATCGGCGTACTTGTTGCAGCGATGTATCGGTGGATTCAGTCTATCGGCGGCGTTAAAAATGCGTGGGGGATTTGCAAGCTCGCGCTTATCGTCGGCTGGAACGCAGTTAAGCTCGCGTTCTTCACCGGCGTCTACTGGGTCATTGACCTCGTAGACAAGCTCAAGCTCTGCTGGCAGAAAGCCGGCGTCGCAATCGCGAACTTCATGGGGGATATGAAGGTCTCTGTACTGACGATTCTCCAGAACATGATTAACGGCGCTATCGATATTATCAATAAGTTCATCGGGGTGCTGAATAAAATCCCCGGCGTGAGTATCGATGCCATTGAGCATGTGACCTTTGCAACAACTGCGGCCGCAGAAAACGAGGCTGCGAAGTCCGCTCGTGCGGCAGACCTTGCCGCGTATGAGAGCGAGCTCGCCAGCGCAAAGGCCGGAAGAGACGCGCATATCGACTCTCTGAAAGCGGAGCTCAATTCTTCTGTCGATGCTTTGCAGGCTGCTTACGCTCAGGCAAAAGCTGATGCTGCGGCGGACAGTTCCGCAGAGCAGACCGCTCTCGACGGTATCGGCGCGGACACTGCCGGCATTAACGACAGCGCGGGAAGCGCAGCCGCGTCCTTGAAGGAAACGACCGAGGACCTGAAGTATATGCGAGACCTTGCGGAGCAGGAAGCAATCAACCGCTTTACGACCGCCGAGGTCAAAATCGATATGACCGGCATGACTAACCGCATTGATTCCGATATGGACCTTGACGGCGTGCTGAATACTCTGACCGAGGGCTTCGCGGAAGCACTCGAGGTCGCTGCTGAGGGGGTGCATGAATAATGTATAGCTTTTACTTCGGGAGTCTGCTTTTGCCAGTTACGCCGCAGAAGCTGACGACCAAAATCAAGGGGAACAACAAGACGCTTACCCTTGTCAATGAGGGCGATATAAACTTCCTGCGCTCTCCCGGCTTGACCGAAATTAGCTTTGACGTTGTTCTCCCTATGCTGGGGCAGTACTCTTTTGCGGGTACCTTCCGTAGACCTGACTATTACCTCAACGTTTTCGAGAACTACATGACGAGCAAGACTCCGTTCCGCTTCATCGTGAGTCGTGTGTCGCCCTCTGGGAGACTTCTATTCGACACGAATATGAAAGTAAGCCTTGAGAGCTATAACATCACAGAGGACGCCACAAAAGGCCCTGACGTGACCGTTTCGGTTACGCTCAAGCAGTATATCGACTACGCGACAAAGACCGTCACGGTAACGAAACCGGCCGCGGCCGCGAACAAGCCCACCATCAAGGAGGAGAAGAAGCGCGAGACTTCGAGCAAGCCTAAGACGAAATCCTATACCGTAAAGAAGGGCGATTGCCTCTGGAACATCGCTAAGAAATATTACGGCAATGGAGCGCAGTACACAAAAATCTATAATGCGAATAAGGGCAAGATAAAGAATCCTAACCTTATTTACCCGGGGCAGGTGTTGACGATTCCATGAGTAAAGTAGATTTAATCATTCAGAGCGGCAGCACGATTCTCTACCCCATTGTTGAGGAAGGTATCAGCCTTTCGTGGGACCGCAAGGGCTCTCCCGGAAAGCTCAAGTTTTCCGTGGTAAAGGATTCCGTCTTGTCTTTTCAGGAAGGAGACGCCGTAAAGCTGTCCGTCGACGGGACGGACATGTTTTACGGCTTTGTCTTTACAAAGAGCCGCTCGGGACGCACGCCGAACGTTATCGAGGTTACCGCTTACGACCAGCTTCGCTACTTCAAGAATAAGGACACCTACGTCTACTCGAACAAGAAAGCGAGCGACGTTATCAAGATGATAGCCGAGGACTTCGGCCTCCGCGTGGGAACTCTTGAGGACACGGGGTACGTTATCGGCTCGAGGACCGAGGACAACGCTACGCTCTTTGACATCGCCCAGAATGCGCTTGACGAGACGCTCCGGGCGAAAACTAAGCTCTATGTGCTCTACGATAAAGTCGGCAAGCTGACACTGCAGGACATCGAGAGCATGAAGCTGAATCTGCTTATCGACGCCGACACCATCGGCGAGTACTCCTATTCGAGCACCATCGACAAGCAGACCTACAACCAAATCAAGATTACTTTTGAGAACAAGGATTCGGGCAAGCGCGAAATCTTCATTGCGAAGGACAGCTCGAATATCAACAAGTGGGGCCTTCTACAATACACCGATACCGTTGAGCTATCCTCAAGCGGCGCGGCAAAGGCAGAGGCTCTCTTGAAACTCTACAACACAAAGACCCGCTCGCTCTCTATCTCCGACGCGCTCGGCGATACGAGAGTCCGGGCAGGCTCGTCCGTTATTGTTAAGCTGGGGCTCGGAGACATCAACGTCCAGAGCTACCTACTGGTCGAATCGGTGACGCACAAGTTCAAGCAAGAGCAACACCTGATGGACCTGAAATTGCGAGGTGGTACATTTGTCACTTGATATGAACGGCTTTTTAGAAAACGTAAAACGCGCCGCGCTGGAGGCGGTTAACGCTGCTAAGCCCTTCGCCTTCGTTCTCGGCAAGGTGACGAGCGTATCGCCGCTCAAGGTGCAGGTCGACCAAAAGCTCGAGCTCACCGCAGCGCAGCTTATCCTGACGAACGCGGTCCGGGACTATACCGTCTATATGACGGTAGACCATCAGACCGAAAACACCGCGGGTGGAAGCGGAGACGCTTCATTTGCGAGCCACAAGCATGCCTACAAGGGCAAGAAGGCCTTCAGGGTCCACCTCGGGCTGAAAGCCGGCGAGCAAGTGCTGCTTCTCCGTACCGACGGCGGGCAGAAGTTTATTATCATAGACAGAGTGGAGGCGCCTACATGATACCGAAAGTAGACAATGACCTCCTGACGCTTGAGGTCGAGACTCAACCGAGTCTTACTTACGCTCTGGATATTGAGCATGGGCGCATTCGCGGCATGGTAGACGAGCTCGAGTCGCTGAGGCAGGCTATTTACCTGATTCTCAGCACGGAGCGATACGCCTATCTCATTTACTCGTGGAACTACGGCGTTGAGCTCGTCGAGCTTATCGGCCAGCCGAAAGAGTATGCGCTTCCAGAGATTAAGCGTTGCATTACAGAGGCCTTACTGCAGGACGACCGAATCACCGCAGTTGACGGCTTCGAGTTTGAGACCGGAAAGAAGACCGTGCATGTCACCTTTACCGTGCATAGCATTTTCGGCGATTTGGAGGTGGAAACCGATGTATGAGGATAAAACCTATGAGGCGATTCTTCAAGAGAAACTCGCCCGCGTAGCGTCAAGCCTTGATAAGCGCGAGGGCTCGATTATTTTCGACGCGCTTGCGCCGAACTCCCTCGAGAGCGCCATGATTTATGTGGCTCTCGATACCGTACTTAACGAGACCTTCGCCGACACCGCAAGCAGAGACTATCTTATCATGCGCTGCGCTGAACGCGGTATCACGCCTCTGCCTGCGACCTGCGCCGTGGGTATCGGCGAGTTTAGTATGGATATTCCTATCGGCACACGCTTCTCCTGCGATAAATACAACTGGGCTGTGACCGAAAAAATCGAGTCTCTCAAGTATTACCTTACCTGCGAGACCGCCGGCGCGGACCCGAACGGCTACACCGGTCAGCTTATCCCTATCGAGTATATTGAGGGACTCGCGACCGCGGAGCTGACGAGTATCGTTATCAACGGCGAAGACGAGGAAGCGACGGAGACCCTGAGACTGCGCTACCTCAACAGCTTTGAGAATCAGTCCTACGGCTTCAATCGCGGGCAGTATATCGAAGTTACCGAGGCTCTGCCCGGCGTCGGCGGGTGCAAGCCCTACCGTGCGTGGAAAGGTCCGGGAACGGTCAAGCTCGTTATCACGGGAAGCGATTACCAGCCGCCTTCCGAGACCCTTATCAATACAGTGCAGACAGCTATCGACCCGACGCAGAACAGCGGCGACGGTATCGGCCTTGCCCCTATCGACCATGAGGTTACGGTCGTCGGCGCGGCAGGTACTACGGTCAATATCTCTACGACCTTGACCTTCGCCTCGGGCTGGAACTTGACCGAGTGTCTCCCGTACATTCAGAACGCTCTTGATGCCTACTACCTCGAGCTCAACTCGACGTGGAGCAAAGAGGCCGGGTTGATTGTCCGCGTATCGCAAATCGAGTCGAGGCTCCTCGCGCTCGCCGGTATCGTCGATATTTCCGGCACGACCCTGAACGGTCAGGCGGGAAATCTCACACTCGATAAGGACGCGGTTGCCGTGAGGGGGTCGTTCACAAATGCGTAACTTCAACAACATCAGGACCATCGACCTCAAAGAGTATCTTCCCGACGTGCTGAAAGACGTGCAGGAAATGCGGGCAATCATGGAAGCGGAGACCCCGGAAGTACAAGCTATCTGGGACGCCTGCGAGGACTGCATGAACGACCAGTTTATCTCCGAGGCCACCGAGAACGGTGTGGCCCGCAGAGAGAAAATGCTGGGTATCACGCCCTTTGCGACTGATACTCTTGACGACCGCAAGCTCCGGCTGCTCAGCCGGTACAATGAAAATATTCCGTATACAAGGAAAAGCCTTGCCGCCCTGCTTGAGTCTCTCTGCGGGGCGGGAGGCTATATTTTGACTATCACGACGGCGACCTTTACCGTCAATGTGAAAGTCGCGCTCGGCGTCAAGAAACAGGAGACAATTATCTCCGAGACACTTGAGCGCATTCTGCCGTACAACATGGTTTTTACGGTAGAGCTTCTTTATAACACGTGGGCTAAGGTCAAGCCCTATAAGTGGAGCGAGGTCAAACCGCTCACGTGGAAAGACTTGAAAGAGGAGGTACTTACTTAATGGCTACCTACACAGAAAACTACAAGCTGAAAAAGCCGGCGCCAGAAGACTTCGCGGACATTGCAGACCTCAATGAGAACGCGGATAAAATCGACGCCGCACTCAAGGACAAGGCGGACCTCGACGAGTCCGGCAAGCTAAAAGAGAGCCAGCTTCCGAGTCTGTCCTATATCCCGACTTCACAGAAAGGCGCGGCTGGAGGTGTCGCAAGCCTCGGTGCTGACGGTAAAGTCCCTTCGGGACAGCTTCCCGCTATGGACTATATCCCCACTTCTCAAAAGGGCGCAGCGGGAGGCGTTGCGAGTCTGGGCTCTGACGGCAAGGTCCCGTCCGGACAACTTCCTTTGCTCGACTATATTCCTACCTCTCAGAAAGCCGCCGCAAACGGCGTCGCGTCCCTTGACGCGAATAAGAAGGTCCCGGTCGCGCAGATTCCCGCCCTCGGCTATATCCCTACCTCACAGAAAGGCGCGGCAGGCGGTGTAGCTACTCTGGGAAGCGACGGCAAGATTCCCGAATCTCAGCTCGGCACGGTCGGTGTGCCGCCTCAGATTATCGCCACAATTCCGAGCGGCAGCTCCGTCACCTGCAAATGCGGCTCTAAGACCTTGACCGCTACGAGCACCGGCACCGTGACATTCAACCTGACGGGGTACGGTACATGGGTCGTGACGGCTACAAAGGGCGGCCAAACCGCTACCGAGAGCGTTGTCGTGGACGATGTGAAGCAGTATAAAATCTCGCTCTCCTACTTCTCCGCTACACTGAAAGTAACCTCGGACTCCGGCGCTACCGTTACCGCTACGAACGGCACGAAAACCTTCTCCGGCACCGTGCCTACGAGCGGCGTGCTCTCCCTGACGATTACCGCGTCCGGTACCTATACCGTTACCGCTACAAAGAGCGGAGAGACGACCGACCCCGTGAGCGTGGCAATCACGACCTCCGGGCAGACCTACTCCGTCGAGTGTCTGTTCTTCAACAGCGTGCTCTCTAAGAACACGTGGGCGCAGATTGCTAAGGCGTCTGCTGCGGGCAAGGCTTCTCAGCTTTGGTCTGTCGGCGATACGAAGGACATCACGGTCGGAAGCGAGACCCTGACGCTCGTAATTATGGGCTTCAATCATGACGACCTCGCAAGCGGCGGTAAAGCCGGTATTACCTTCGGCATGAAAAACCTTATGGCAACTACGCGCCGAATGAATGCCTCGAATACAAATAGCGGTGGCTTTACCGGCTCTGAAATGTACTCGTGGCTGCAAAACACGCTTTTGCCGACTCTGCCGTCCGACCTGCAGGCGGTGCTCAAGAGCGTCAATAAGAAGACCTCCGCGGGCAGTCAGAGCTCGACTATCAACACAAATTCGATGAAGCTCTTCCTCTTCTCTGAGATTGAGATTTTCGGCTCGATTACCTACTCGAAAGCTGGTGAGGGCTCGCAGTACAGCTACTTTGCTACCGCCGCGAACAGAATCAAATACCTCTCCAACGGCTCCGGGTCTGCGTACTGGTGGTGGGAGCGTTCTCCTCGTGGGAGCGACTCCGGCAGCTTCTGCGTTGTGAGCAGCGGCGGCGACGCGAACGTTTACTACGCCAACAGCACCAGCGGCGTTTGCTTCGGCTTCTGTGTTTAATCTACTATCTTTAGTTAATCCGGGGCCCTTGTGGCCCCGGTAGGAGGTAAAAGCTAACTATGTCAGTTTATAAAGCACTGCGAGGAGACAGCTCGGTCCAGTTCGTAGAGACTGCGCGCAAGCTCGCCGTGCATACAAGAAAATGCTGCCTGAAAATGCCGAAGAGGTACACCTTCTATGGCGCGCAGGAGCTAAGCGCTCTCGCCGATACCGTCTACAATGAGGTCAAAATGGCGAACAGCGTTTTTCCCGGAAATCAGCACGAGGCGCAGCTCCGGCGGGACCATCTTATCGAGGCAAACGCCACGCTTCAGGCGCTTATCGGTCAGCTCGGAATTATGGCGGACCTTCTCAAGCAAAATCCTGAAAAGCTGCGCTGGCTCGATAATTCTCTCGAGGAGTGGGCTTCCCTCATCAGCGAGGAAGCTAAGCTAATTTCCGGCGTAAAGAAATCGGATAAAGAGCGATTCAAGAATCTGCCCTAACCGATATACGGGTCCTGTCATGATACTGTTGTCTTGTCCTGCGAACTGGTGGTGGGAGCGTTCTCCTAATGGGAGCAACTCCAACAACTTCTGCAATGTGAACAGCAACGGCAACGCGAACAATAACAACGCCAACAACACCAACGGCGTTTGCTTCGGATTCCATAAGGAATCAGGTCCGACGTAGTAAGCGGGAAACCGCCGAAATCAGCACCTTTATGGAAGGATGACTCGTACCCTGCCTTTTGGCTAAAACACTCCTTTGATGTAGTCGCTCGGACGCTGCTTGCATGGCACGGTTTACGCGGACCGTGTTTCATGGGCGGTACTACTATGCAGTTACTTTTACGCGTGAAATCCTGCAACACTGTACGAAGGGGACAATTTTTAATGACAAGCGAAGAAAGACATGAGGCTCGCTATCAGAGGCGAGTCAAGAAACGGCAAGAAAGACGCCTCGCTCTTAGCAAATCCTGCGGAGATTTTGAGGACGTCTTTTCTTATGAAAACCTATATCAATCCGGGCATATCTGCTGCCGCGGCGTTAGCTGGAAAAGCTCCACACAGACTTACCGCTTCAACCTTGTAACGAATACGGCCGCAACTCGGCGCGCGCTTCTCGATGGGACATATAAGAGCCGAGGCTTTATCGAGTTCGACCTCTACGACCGTGGGAAAATGCGGCACATCAGGAGCATTCATATCAGCGAGCGCGTCGTGCAGAGGACGCTCTGCGATAAGGTCATCAACCCGACCTTAAAACCATCGTTCATCTATGACAACGGCGCAAGTACCGAGAACAAGGGAATCGACTTTGCCCTCAACCGGCTCTCCTGCCACCTGCAAAGGCATTACAGGAAGTACGGACGGGAGGGCTATGTTCTTCTCTTCGACTTTTCCAACTACTTCGCCAACGCGCAGCATTGGCCGGTCAGCCGCGAGCTGGCAAAGCGCGTGCATGATGTGAGAATCAGGGCTCTTGCGAACGAGTGCCTCGATAATTTCGGGCCCATCGGTTACGGGCTCGGAAGTCAAATCTCGCAGACTGCCGCTCTTATGCTGCCGAATAAGCTCGACCACTTCATCAAGGAAAAGCTCGGCATTAAGGGCTACGCCAGATATATGGACGACGGCTATCTGATTCACCCGAGCAAGGAATACCTCAAAGAGTGTCTTACTCGCATGAAAGAGGTCTGTGATTCTCTCGGTATTATTCTTAATACGAAAAAGACAAAAATCAAGAAGCTCAGCGAGGGCTTCAAGTTCCTGCAAATCCGCTTCAAGCTGACGGAGACCGGGAAGGTCCTTCGCAAAATGAGCTTTGAGAGTATTAAGAAAATCCGGCGCAAGCTCAAGAAGTTCAAGCTCTGGAATATCGAGGGCAGAGTCGTGAAAATTGCCGGCAAGTTCGTCCGGCGTGTATTTCCGCTCTCGGATATTTGCAGCGCCTATGAGAGCTGGCGCGGGCACATGAAGCGAGGAAACAGCTTCCATGCCGTCGAGCGCATGGACCTATATTTTAAGAAACTGTTTGGATTCCACCCGAACAATAAAATCGAATGGAGGAAAGCGCTATGTACTTAATCACAAACTCGGCAAATCTCATTGTCGAAATCTGCGAGCACCCCTGTTATGTTCGCAGGCAGGCAAACGGCGTCGTCGTTCTCAGCGAGCAGGACAAAGCCGACGCGATTTACTCGAATGACTCCAACACCTTCTGGCCTACTCAGCAGGTCGGGTATCTCTGCGACCGGCATACTCTCGTTGAAGTCGAGAGTGTTCCCACGGAAGTTGTCGCCGGCTTCTACTTCTATCATGCTGGGGAGTTCTACACGACTGAGGCGAATCTAACCGCCCTCGCAAAAGCACGGGCTCCGGAGCTCGCGAGTCTTGTTTTCGTGAAAATGGCAGAGACAGAACAGCTCGACGACGCGACTCTCACGGAACACGCCGAGCAGTTTTCGGAATGGGCATACCCGGTAGCTTATGCAATCAAGGCGATTTGCTCTTACAAAGGAAAACTGTACCGCTGCGTACAAGCGCACAGCTCGCAAGCAGATTGGACGCCGCCGGCTACCGCAAGTCTTTGGAAGGAAATCGGAGACCCTACGGCCGAGTACCCCGAATGGTCTCAGCCCCTCGGCGCGCATGACGCCTACGCGCTCGGCGATAAGGTTGCGCACAGCGGCAAGCACTGGGTAAGTACTGCCGCAAATAATGTTTGGGAGCCGGGGGTCTACGGCTGGGAGGAGGTTACTGAATGACGGTTTATCAATGGCTCTGCCTTTTGGGCGTGCCTGCGCTCATTGCGGCCATCTTCAAGTACCTGCACTCCCTCGTCAAGAAGAACGCTCTGGACACGGCTGCGGTAAAGGCGGGACTGCAAGCCTTGCTCAGGTCGCAGATGATTAGCGACTACAACAAATGGGAGGAACGCGGCTTCGCTCCTATCTACGCCCGGGAAAACTTCGAGAACTGCTGGAAGCAGTACCACTCCCTCGGCGTGAACGGCGTTATGGACGACCTCCATAACAAGTTCTTAGAGTTGCCGGTATCGCCACCCGATGAGAGCTAAGAAACGAGAGTTTTCCAAAATCATAATCGCCATTGTCGGGACCGCTACGGGAGTCGTAACGGTCTTTACTTTGGCCGTCGTTTGGAAAACCGGCGACACTTCGCCGCTTGCGTACCTTATCCCCGCCATCTTCGCCGAGCTCGCTACTGCGACCGGCTTCTACTACAGTAAGGCAAAAGCCGAAAACCGAATCAAGCTCCGTAAGAAGTACGGGCCTGATATATACAATGATTCAAAGGAGGACTAAAACCATGTTAGAAAGCGTACTGCAAAACCTTATCAACATCGGCTGGGCCATGCTTATCTTCCTCGCCGCGTATCTCGCGAACGTTGCCTTTTCGCTCTGGTACAACATCAAGATTCTGCATGAGTCCTTTGACAAGGACAAGCTCATTGCGAGCGGTCTCAAGATTCTGACCTTCGTGGTCGGGCTGACGCTGCTTTGCACGGCAATCACGACTCTGCCCCTATTCGCAAATCAAGTCGGCTGGGCGATTCCCGAGGAGTATTCCGACCTCTTCGCGGACCTCATTATTATCGGCGCCGTGCTGCTCGTGGCCTGCAAGTACATCAAGGAGGCCTTTACTAAGTTCGTGGCTATCCTGAACGCTAAGACAGAAGGAGGTACCGAAAATGAGTAACAGCCCGCTCGTAAGCTATACGAAAATCTCGCCGAATAAATCGAGCCCCCGTAACCACAAAATCGATACCGTAACTATCCATTGCGTGGTCGGTCAATGCTCGGTCGAGACCCTCGGCAACGTGTTCGCGCCTACTTCTCGGCAGGCGTCCAGCAACTACGGTATCGGGTACGACGGCCGTATCGGTATGTACGTTGAGGAGAAAGACCGCTCGTGGTGCTCCTCGAACGCGGCGAATGATAACCGCGCAATCACGATTGAGGTCGCCAGCGACACCAAAGAGCCTTACGCCGTTACGGATAAGGCCTACGCAGCGCTTATCGACCTGCTCGTCGATATTTGCAAGCGTAACGGAATCAAGGAACTCAAGTGGAAGGCCGACAAGTCTCTTATCGGTCAGCCGGACAAGCAGAACATGACCGTGCACCGGTGGTTTGCGAATAAGAGCTGCCCCGGTACATACCTCTACGAACGGCACGCCCAGATTGCCTCTGAGGTCAACAAACGCCTCGGGAGTACGAATATCAAGCCTGCGCCTGAAAAGCCGTCTGGGGGCTTGTATCGCGTCCAGACGGGCGCTTTTAAGTCTAAGGCAAACGCAGAGGCCATGCTGGCTAAGGTCAAGGCGAAAGGCTTTGACACCTACATGGTGAAGGTCGGAGACCTCTACAAGATTCAGGTCGGAGCCTTCAAGGTCAAAGCGAATGCAGAGGCCATGCTGAAGAAGCTGCAAGCCGCGGGCTTTTCGGCCTTCATCACTACTGAGGAGGGCTCCGCTGTAAGCGCGGGCAAGTCGGTCGACGAACTCGCCCGAGAGGTCCTGCAAGGCAAGTGGGGCAATGGTGCAGAGCGTAAGAAGCGGCTTGAAGCCGCCGGGTATGACTACGCCGCCGTACAGAAAAAAGTAAATCAGCTCGCCTAAGAGATAAGACCGGAGTCGTTCCTTCGTGGGACGGCTCCGGCCTTTTACTATTTGCGGTAGAAATGCAACGGAAAGTTCGCAGAATCCCGGCAGTTTTGCGCGCTCCCTTTTCTTACCAAACACGGTAAAATAATAATTGTCAAGGGGAAAACCTTGACAAAGAAAAGAGCCCCCGTTGTTCCAGCAACGAGAGCTCAGAAAGGAGGTCAATCATGGACGGCTACCACACCGACTACGGATTCATGGGCTTGGTAAACGGAGAGTACATGCTCTTCGCGACCGACACCGAGTACCTTGAATACGTAACTGACGACTAACCTCGTCCGCTCGAGAGCTTGGCCAGCCGCAAGACCGGCTGAGCTCGAGAGTGTTCATATATTATATCGCATTCAGGCAAGAAAGTAAACTCTAAGGAGGTAACGATTATGATTTTTACTGTTTACGCAGATAAGGCCGAAGAAGTCAGCAAGCGTCTTGATAAGCTCGCTAAAAAAGCTGCCCGCTATAATGTTCCGTTCTCTTACACCATTTCCGACGAACACCCCGAAACGGTTAACGTCTTCGACGACTTCTCTCACAAAGCCGGCTCCTACAAGGTCGCGGCCGTTGATTTTGATATTGCTTGCGAAGAGCTTATCAAGGCGAACGGCTGGACTGTTCTCGCTAAGGTCGAGCACGGGGACAAGGGAAATGTCGTAAGCTGCTTCGGTAAGCAGAAAGCCCGTGCCGAGTGGTTTACCGCCGCTCCTCATTGCGACCATTGCAATACGAATCGCCAGCGCGCCGTTACCTTCTTCATTGAGAACGCTGAGGGTGATACTCGACAGGTCGGACGCGCTTGCCTGCATGACTACACTGGAATCAGCCCGGCGACTGCCGCTCTTTGGGCCGAAGTGAGAGACCTCTTTCCTGAGGACCTTGATTGCTCTATGACTGACTGGAATACTCGCCGGGGCGCGCAAATGTTTGAGGTCCGCCAGATTCTCGCCTGCGCTTATGACGCAATTCAGGAATACGGCTACCGCAAAAGCGACGAGCAGGATAGCACGCGGGAAGTTGTTCTTGATAAGCTCCGCGAGCAAGTAGCCGCCTCTGACAGAGCAATGTCGCAGGCCGAGCTTATCAATAGCTGGCTGCTTGGCCTTGACTTTGACTCTGCCAGTGACCTCGAGCGTAATTGCTCTGTGTTTGCTAAGGGCGAATATGTAACGGCTAAGCAGGTTGGTCGGCTGGCGTACATGCCTCTCGCATATGAGCATTATACGGAGCGCAAAGCCCGGGAAGAGCAGAGAGCACATATGGAAAATACTTCAGCGTATGTTGGAGAAGTGGGTACCCGTCTGACCCTCGACTTGACTGCTGCAGTGCTTCTCACATCGTGGTATAACGACTTCGGCACCACCTATCTTTATAAGTTCGCTGATGAGGCAGGAAACGTCTTTATCTGGTACGCGTCTCGACCTATTGAGCTTCAAGAGCGTATGACTCTCAAGGCCACAATCAAAGCCCACAACGAACGGAACGGCGTCAAGCAGACTGTTCTCACGCGCTGCAAGGTGGTTGCGTGATTGACTGAAAGCGGTAAAACCGCAACGGAAAGTTCGCAGAATCCCGGCTGTTTTGCGCGCTCCCGAAAACAGTAAAACGCGGCATAATAAATAATGTCAAGAGGATAAAACAGAATGCGGACAGCACCGCCCAGCTCACGAGCTTCAAGCGGTAAGCGCGCTGCGAAAGGTAACCTCTTGACATTAAAAACAAGGAGGCAACAATATGAAAGTTTACATCGTTCAGGTGATTCCCGAAGCAAGCCTCGGGAAAGTCAGTCAGGAGGGCTACTCAACCTTAGAAAAGGCGCAGGCCTTTGTCGAGAGCCGTTCCGACCGTCCGCAGCAAATCTCGCCGTACCTTTACCGCACGGCAGACTTCACCGACTACCTCATTTACGAGGTCAATATCGTCTGAGAAAGATTCGCCCGCAAGGGCGTTTCTTTCGGGCTGATTACTTTATCGCACTACTTTATTAAAGGAGGTAAATCAATGGCAAAACGAGTTGGGAAGACCGACGACCAACCTTTTGTAAAGCTCTTCCGAGAGCTTACATACCGCTGGACTCCGTGGGAGGTCTGGCAGGACTTCGTTACGATGTACGCTTGCGCTATCTCGAACGCAGTCGACAAGTCCCACTTTGAAAAACGCGAGGAGCTCTACCTCAAGCGAATTCAGAAGTACGACAAGAAGGAGCAGGAGATTTTTCCTCAGCTTGCTGCGGAAGTGGTCCTCGCTCTCGAGAAGAATCCGGAGCAGGACTTCCTCGGAAGTATCTTTATGTCGCTCAACCTCGGCAATGATTCCGGCGGGCAGTTCTTCACGCCCTACGATGTTTGCCGAATGATGGCGGAAATGACTTGCGACAACGTGCTGCCGACTATTGAGGCGAAAGGCTATATCTCAATTAACGACTGCGCTTGCGGTGCCGGCGCTACTCTGATTGCCGGAGTTCACGCCGCAGCTAAGCAGATAAGCAAGGCGGGTCTGAACTGGCAGAATCACATTCTCGTGACCGCGCAGGACGTTGACTACACCGTAGCCTATATGTGTTATATCCAGCTCTCGCTTCTCGGCGTCGCCGGTTATATCAAAGTAGGCAACTCGCTTACCGAGCCCATGCGCTCGGACGACTCATTGGAGAACTACTGGTTTACGCCGATGTACTGCTCCGATGTGTGGACTATCAGAAGGCTTTTCAAGAGCAGAACGCTCTTATAAGCAAATATATTTTTCAGGAGGTTTTTATTATGGCAACTATCACAACGAAAGAGACCCGCGCCTTCAACTGGGCGAATCCGGGTACGCTCAAGGTCGGCGATGAAATCGTCGAGACTCTTAAGGACGGCCGCGATGTCGTGTTCGTCGTTATGGACGACGGCGTTATCGGGCTGAAGAATCTGCTCGGCCACCACTGCATGAATGAGGACTGGACCAACGAGGGCGGCTGGCTCGCTTGCGATATGCGCCGCTACCTCAACGAGGAAGTTATCGCGCTGCTTCCTGACGAGCTCGTCGCGGCTATCAAGCTCCGTAAGTTCGGCGAAGAGGAAGACAAGCTCTGGCTCTTCTCTGAGATGGAGGTCTTCGGCGACCATGACTGGACCGAGAACGACCCTGACCGCGGCTTCCAGTTCGAGTACTTCAAGGACCGCCGCAACCGCATCAAGGTCGACGAAGACGGAGATGCGGACTGGTGGTGGGAGCGTTCTCCTTATGGGAGCAACTCCTTCGGCTTCTGCCTTGTGAACAGCAACGGCTACGCGTACAATTACAGCGCCAGCAGCGCCCACGGCGTTTGCTTCGGCTTCTATATCTAATCATCAATCTATGAATCCGCGGGGCCTTGTGCCCCGCGGTGAAAGGAGAACGACACTTTGGGACTTAAAGATTTGCGGCTTGCGAAAGGCTACAGCCGCACCGAGCTGGCGAAAGTCAGCGGAATCCGCTATCAGAAAATCCGTGATATTGAGGTCGGCATTATCAAGCCCGAGAATATCACGCTCAAAACAGCTCTCAAGCTCGCGCAGGCTCTCGACTGCCAGCCTGAGGACCTGACAAAACCGGATAAGGAGGAAAGCGATGTATGAGGAACTGAGAAAGGCCTTCGTCAAACGCCTTACCGTGGACAGTCCTCACCATGACGCGCGGCGTAAAGACTTCAATCAAGCTATCTTTGACGCCGACGAAGGCTTTGCGTGCTTCAACGGAACGGACCTCGATATGGTCCTTGAAAAGTTTGACGCCGCAGTCCGAGACTTGACTACTTACCAAAAGCGGTAGAACTGCAACGAAAAGTTCGCAGAATCCCGGCAGTTTTGCGCGCTCCCTTTTTCTACTGAACACGGTAAAATATAATTGTCAGTTGGAAAACACTGGGAATTACAAAGGAGGCAAACATAATGAAAGACATGAGCATTATCGCTAACAAGAAGATTATCAACAAGGAGACCAACGAGGTCCGTCTGGTCGTGAGCATTGATGAGGAAAATCGCAAGATTCACTCCGTCCCCGTGGACGAGCCTAACGCTGAGCCGAGTATCATGGCAGCTGCAAGCTATGACCGTCGCTGGAAACTCTACGAAGAGCCTGAGACCGTTGAAGCCGAGGTCAACGAGCCCGAAGTCAGTCACGACGAGCCTATGAAAATGTCGGACGTCGTGACTAAGCTCGAGAGCTTGTTCGACATTCTGAATCGCGTTTACTTCGACAACGCGCTGCCGAAACCGGTCATCACCGTTCAATCCACCCCTAAGGCTTACGGCCACTGCTCTACTAAGAAGATTTGGAAGAGCGAGAACGACGGCCAGTATGAAATCAACATCGGCGCCGAGTTCCTCAATCGCCCGTCCGCTAACACGGCCGCGACGATGTGCCACGAGATGGTCCATCTTTACTGCCTCGTGAATGAGATTCAGGACACTTGCCAGAAGGGCCGCTACCACAACAAGACCTTCAAAGCTGAGGCTGAGGCAAGAGACCTTGAAATCGGGTACGACCGTACCGTGGGTTTCTCCCACACAAATCCGACCGAAGCCTTCAAGAAGACCCTCGAAGACAACGGCTTTGTACTTGAAGTTCCGTTCGCCCGCGTTATGCCTGAGGAGAAAGCAAAGGCCGAACGCGAAAAGCCTCACCGCTACGTTTGCCCGGTCTGCGGGCAGGAAGTTAAGACGACTGCTGACCTCAGCCTCATTTGCGGTATCTGCGAGGTCGCTATGGAGAGGGCTGATTAAAAGGACTCCAGAATGGCCCGTATCGCGTTCAAAGTTTTCAGAGGGTAAATCTAAGGGTCCCTAAGCTAAAACGCGATACGGGAGGTCTGGGGCTCGCCCGGGGAGGTTTATATGAGAGACGAAGAGTACCTCTTCAAAGAAGATGTACGAGAAAAGGCGATAACAGCCCGGAGCGCTAAGAAGCGCCCTCGGCATAGCGGTTGCCGCCTACCGCAATACACGGCAAAGGAGATGAGAGAAATGAGCGGTCCTACCTACACGCTCAACCTGAAAAAGCGTATCACCTACGCAGAGTTCAAGGCCCTTCCCGAGGGCTTGCAGAAGAGCTACGTGCAGAACATCGTTGGCAAGTACCGCGTCGGTCCTTCGGCTCTTGCCGAGCTTATGGGCGCGAACGCCGGTGCGGTCGGCGTTTACCTGAGCAAGAGAGGCTTTTCCTTCAAGCGAGGTTTTCAACCTACGAAGGACGACCTCGAGAGATTCCGAGAGGACTACGGTATCAGCGCGAATGCGCCGACAAAAAAAATAACTTTGGAGAACTTCTCGTTCTGCTTCTCCGGAGCCTTCAACGCGGCGAGCTTTGTAAAGCAAATCAAGGCCTTCGTCCCCGAAGGACAGCTCCTGCGGGTCTCCGTAGCAGTCGAGGTAGTCGAGCCCGAGCCCTTTGCTACTGAGCCTGCTACCGAAGAAAGTCCTTGATTTACAAGGCTTTTGGCCATCTGGTAGTGCTGGTAGTTCGTAAAAACTGAAAAGATTTTTCCAAAAAGTAAAGGGGCTCAAAGCGCAATCTCGTCGCTCCCTCGTATTACACGTATATATAAGGAAAATTCGTTAAAACGGACTACCGACTACCAAAAGAAAAAGGACAGGCTCAAAGCCTATCCTTAATCTGGGTCGCAAGTACGAAACCGTAAGGCAAGACGACTATCGTCACCTCAGGGGTTCGACCTGCGATTAAATTGGTGGAGGCGAGGGGAATCGAACCCCTGTCCGAAAATCACTTGCCAAAGCTTTCTACGAGTGTATCCAATTATTTAACATTCCCGCATCTTACCGCTAATTGGAAAGCTGAAAGAATTGGTAGCCTTTGAGTCATGATCAAGTGAAAGGCGTCGCTTGATTCACGTGCACCACTCATCGAC
>OLXK01000511.1_pt1 | contig 37052 bp, 54 predicted proteins | sample 1674321 | NCBI WGS metagenome assembly OLXK01 (sample SAMEA103958162, study PRJEB25191) | human gut metagenome | reverse complement strand
AATAAACTCTGTTTTCCCTTAAAACGAAAGGCTTCGGACTCCCGAAGCCTTTTTTATTGCATGCATTTCCATTGATAAGCGTTTGACAAATAGCGCTTGGATATGATACGATTTATACTGTTTCAATATATCAATCTATGGAATCTCATGCAATGCTTTTCTCCGGCGGGAGCCGGAAATCATATCAAGAAAGGGTTTTGAAAGATGGTAACTCTCAAAATCGACGGAAGAACGGTTCGGGCCGAAGCCGGCATGACGGTGCTTGAAGCATCTCTTAAAGAGGGCATCAAGATTCCGACGCTGTGCAACCTCAAGGACATCAACAACATCGGAGCGTGCCGGATGTGCCTTGTCGAAGATGCCAAATCCGGAAAATTGCAGGCTTCCTGCGTGTTGCCCGTATCCGAAGGGCTTGAAATCAAGACCGCTTCCCCGAAGGTGCTCGAAGCGCGCCGTGCCGTGCTGGAGCTGATCCTTTCCGACCATGACAGAAGCTGCCTCACCTGCAAACGCAACCAGACCTGCGAACTGCAGGCGCTTGCGAATGAGATGAACGTGACCGACATTGAATTCCAGGGTACGCACATCGTAAAGACCATTGACGAATTGTCCCCAAGCGTAGTGCGGGATAACAATAAATGCATCCTCTGCCGCCGCTGCGTGGCCGCTTGCGCTAAGACGCAGGGCGTATGCGCAATCGGCGTGCAGAACCGCGGCTTTAAGAGCGAAATCGGTTCTGAATTCGGCAAGAGCCTTGGCGAGGTGGCGTGCATCAACTGCGGACAGTGTATCGCGGCCTGTCCGACCGGTGCCTTGACCGAAAAGGACGCGACCAAGGAGGTTTGGGCTGCGCTTAACGACCCGAAGAAGTTTGTCGTCTTCCAGCCTGCGCCCGCAGTGCGCGTTGCCATCGGTGAGGAATTCGGCATGCCCATCGGCACCCGCTGCACGGGCAAGCTTGCGGCCGCCATGCGCCGCCTGGGGGCGGATCGGGTGTTTGACGTGGATTTCGCTGCCGACCTTACCATCATGGAGGAAGGCACGGAGCTTTTGCAGCGCATCCAAAATGGCGGTGTGCTGCCGATGATCACCTCCTGCAGCCCCGGTTGGATCAAGTTCTGCGAACATTTCTACCCGGAATTCATTCCGAACCTTTCCACCTGCAAGAGCCCGAACCAAATGCAGGGCGCGGTTACAAAAACATATTTCGCGGAAAAGAACGACCTCGACCCGCGGGACATTTTCGTTGTTTCCGTCATGCCCTGCACCGCGAAAAAGTTTGAAATTCAGCGCCCCGAAATGGGCCGCGACGGTTACCGCGATGTGGATGCGAACCTTACGACGCGCGAGCTTGCACGCATGATCCGTCAGGCAGGCATCGACTTTGTGCATCTGCCGGATGAGGAATTTGATGATGTGCTTGGCGAATCTACGGGCGCTGCGGTGATCTTCGGCGTAACGGGAGGCGTGATGGAAGCGGCGCTTCGTACTGTGGCGGACATCCTCACCAAGCAGGATCTCAAGGAGATCGAATATCAGGATGTACGCGGCCTCACAGGCATCAAAGAAGCTACCGTATCCGTTGCCGGGATGGATGTCAAGGTTGCTGTAGCACACGGCACAGCCAACGCCGCGAAGCTGCTCGACGCCATTAAAGCGGGAGAAAAGACCTACCATTTCATTGAAATCATGGGTTGCCCGGGCGGCTGTGTAACGGGCGGCGGTCAGCCGATCGTTGATGCGCGGACGCGGTATTTCATCGACCCAAAGGCTGCGCGTGCCGCGGCAACCTACGATGAGGATGAGGCGATGACTATCCGCAAATCCCATGAGAACCCGGCCATCAAGAAGATCTACGAGGAATTCCTCGGCGAACCCTGCGGGCACAAGAGCCACGAGCTGCTCCACACGCATTATGTGGACAGGAGCGCGAAATAAGCAAAAAGAGCGAAATAAAAGAGGGGCGTGAGTCCCTCTTTTATTTCGCTGCAAACCAGATCCGCTTTTGGAAGCCGTACCGGTAAAACACGACGGTGGCAGGCCGGCCGTAATACAGCAAAGCGCTTTCACGATATTTTTCAAATCCGCATTGCTCCAACACCCTGCGGGAGGCATGGTTGTCCTCCGGGCAGATGCCGCGCAACTGCTTTACAGATAATTGAGCCGTGATTGTTGACAAAAAAGCTCGCACAGCCTCGGTGGCATAGTTATGTCCGCGAAATTTTTCGGCAACATGATATTCAATCTCCCAGGCTTCCTCGTCCCAATCTTCGAGCGGGCATAACGCTATATGGCCGATGCAGGGGCCGCCTTTTTGGAATACCGGGCAGGATTGCATTCCCGTACCGGCGCGACGGTTGGATATCCATTCCGAGATGGCAGTTTGTGCTGCTTCAACTGTTTCAAACACCTCATCGGGCAGGAAAAGCCGGTTGTCCTCATTCTGCGAAAGACGGCAAAGCGTCTCTGCCAATTCAGGCATCCATTCACCGATGTGCAGGCGCTCAGTTTCAATGCTTATCCGTTCCATGCAGATCTCTCCTTTTCCTTAGTGTAGCAGACCTGGCGGTCACGGCGCAAGCCCTCCGCAAGATCAGAAACGCCCGGAAAGGCAAATCCGTGTTAAGGATATTTCACGCCTACACCAACGCCCGTGCAAAAGCAGTTTCAATGGTTGCGACCGCATTGCCCGATGCATCGTAAAACACAACCGTTGCAACGGGTGGGGCGCCGTCGGCGAACGTGCCGGGGATGAGTCGGGCCGACCATGGGTCAACACATTCGGCAAGGCGTTCAAGGAGATAGTTCGCGGAAGACTGTTTGTCGGCTTCCTCCGGCGTGGCAAGCGAAAAGAGGAACACCCCTTCCTGCTCCCGTTCTGCCGAAAGCGCATAAGAAACGGGCGCGGCATCCGGATAGCCGAGCGAAGCGTTGGGCGCAAGCGTGAAGGAAAGTTCGGCACGCACGGCTTCCGGAACATCGTCGAACGCGGCGATGATGAGCGTTTCCTCCTGAAACCCCATATAACGCGGATAACCGGGGTAGGCAGCGACGGTCACACCATCGGCGGACTTGGGGAATAAGTACAGGGAATCGCCGCTGCCGCTTCCCGCGCCCCAGCCCAACCGCAGCGGGCCGTTTTGCGAAACGCCGTAAAAACCGGCCGCGACGTCGCCGTATTCTACAGCGAGCAGGCGTGTGGCGTTGCCGTTGTAAAGCATCTGCGGTTCGGAGGCAAGCACCTCCCCGCGCATGGAAATAAGCGCGCGCCGTTCCGCCCGGCGCAAAGCCTGTTCCGGGGAGAAAGCGGGGTAACCCGACACGGCGTAGACGGCAAAAAGCAGTACTGCCGCAGCAAGGACGCACAACGCGATGCGGACGATGCGCGGGAGTGGCTTCGGTTTAACATGGATGCGTTTCATGCGGCATCCCCTCCTTCCGTTAAGTCAATGCGCAGGGCGAACGAACAACCCATGCGCTCGTAGCGCAGTTCCACCCATTCTGCATCAGGATCAAGCGTGCTGATCCACATCTCGAAGCGGTAGCGCAGCAGCGTCCGCCCGTCCGGGTTGCCGCAAACCTCGCGCTCCTCATAGTCGCTGTGCGAAACCTTTTGAGAGCGGTTCGGGTAAAGGTTGCCCTCGCTGTCCACAGCATAGATGGAGGTCCGCAAGCCCTCCGGAGTTCCCGCCCACGGCAGCGGATGCGCGGCTTCCAGCACGAAATAAACGGCTTCATATGTTTGCGGCATCCCCTCCTGCTTTTCGGTCCATGTTCCGCGGCGATGCGTTACAACCGGGAGAGAGAACGTATAACCGTTGCATTCGTCCGTGCAGTCGGGGTAAAGATACGTGACTTCGCGGCGGTAAGTTTCGTCAGATTCCGTGGAGAGCCCTTGAAAGGGTTCGGAGAACCCATAACCTGAAAAATCCAGCCCCGTGCTGCAGGAAACCATGAACAGAAGAACCGCCGAAAGCGCAACGAGCCACTTTGCGGCCAGATACAGCCACCCGAGATAAGGCTTATGTACCTTTGCAAGCGCCGCGCCCGTTTCGTCCGCATCCCCCATGGCGCAAAGCGTCTGCCGCTCCGCCTCCTGCAAGGTCAGCCCCTCTTGCAGCAGCGCGTTGAAATGATCCTCCATGTGTTCCATCAGCTCCTGCTCCACGGCGGGGCGATCCGCCTTGAAGCGGATGTGCGCGGTTGCGCGGCTGCACCAGCTTTGGAAGGCAAGCCTGTCGTTTCTCATTGCCTTATGCCCCCGCGGGTGCGCAGCCCTGCACGACGGCGTTCACCTTTTCGGAAAAAAAGCGCCATTCCTCCGTTTTGTCCTGCAACAGCTCCAGCCCTGCGGGTGTGATGCGGTAATACTTCCGTTCGCGCCCGTTTTCCGCCTCGCGACGGAAACTCTTTACGCGGCCGTCTTTTTCGAGCGCATGCAGGATGGGGTAAAGCGTGCCCTCCCGAAGCTGAAACGTGCCATCCGAACGGCGCGCAAGTTCCGCGATCATTTGATACCCGTATTTTTCCCCATCCGAGAGAAGGGACAACACGAGCAGCGTTGTGCTGCCGGCCATCAGGCTTTTGTCAATCTGCATGGGAACCTCCTATACCTTGATGATCTATGTATTAAATTATACATAGATGACCGATGTATGTCAAGAGAGGACCGGCAGAAAAACATGCATTACAGGGGGGGGAGGCATATCAGGATCGGGAAATAATCTGTCTTTTTTGAGACAAATTCATATTGACATTTCCTAGCAATATGGTATACTATACATGTCTTAAATAAGACAAACGGAGGAAGCGATGGAACGGATGCATCGGGAGGATTACCTGCAGGCAGCGATGGCAACACCGCTGTTCCGGGGACTCCCGGCGGCATTTGTGAAAGACGCCGCCGCGCGCGGCTATGCGGAATGCTTTGCCGCAGGAACGCCCGTGTTCCTTTCCGGGGATGCAAAACGCCGGCTCGGCGTGCTTGTTTCGGGCAAAGCGGAGGTTTACAAGCCCGCCGGAACCGGGCGCGTGCTGATGAGCGTGCTCACCCCGGGGGCCCTGTTGGGCGCGGCGAGCCTGTTCCTGGCGGATGCGCATGCTGTTACCGAGGTCGATGCGCTTACCCCCTGCGAGGTGCTGTTTTTTGACGAAGAAACGCTTAAAACGCTCATGCAGGAAAACTTTGCCCTTGCGGAAAACTATTTCTGCTATTTGACCGAACGCATCCACTTCCTGACGGGACGCATTGAAAGCATTGCATCCCCCACGGTTGCGGATAAGCTGCTCAACTACCTTGCGCAGAACGCGGAAAACGGAGCGGTCGGCATACCGCATGGCTACAACCGGCTAGCAAGCACGCTTTCCGTAAGCCGCGCATCCCTTTACCGTGTGATGGATGAGCTGGAGCGGGAAGGCCGCATTGCACGGGAAGGAAAACGAATCCTCATAAAAGAAGTAAACCATAAAGAAATGGAAGGAAGAGAACAATGAAACGAATTGCTGCACTTTTTCTGATCGTATGCATGGCGGTTGCGCTGTTTGCCGGCTGTGGAACGCAAAAAACCACGCCCATCAACATCGGCGCGCTTAAGGGTCCCACGGGAATGGGCATGGTAACGCTCATGGGGGAGGAGTTTTCAGGCAAGTACAACATCACCATTGAGTCCGCACCGGATGTTGTCACAGGAAAGCTCATCAACGGGGAGCTTGACATCGCCGCAGTGCCGGTGAACCTTGCTTCCGTGCTGTACAACAAAACGAAGGATGAAAACGGCAACAGCAACATCATGATGATTGCCGTAAACACGCTTGGCGTGCTGTATGTGCTTGAAGATGGGGATACTGTGAACAGCCTCGCCGATCTTGCGGGGAAGACGCTGTATGCCACCGGCCAGGGCTCTACGCCGGAATATATGCTTTCCTATCTGCTGGAAAAAAGCGGGCTTACGGACAGCGTGAGCGTGGAATACAAGGCCGAGCACAGCGAACTTGCAACGTTGATGGCTTCGGGCGAAGTCAAGCTTGGCATGTTGCCGGAACCCAATGTGACGGCCACCATGGCGAAGAACGAGAACCTGCGCGTGGCGCTCGATCTCACCGAGGAATGGAAGAATCTCGCGGGCGTGGAGCCGGTGCAGGGCTGCATCGTGGTGCGAAAGGATTACTTTGAGCAAAACAAGACCGCCGTGCGCCTGTTCCTGAAGGAGTATAATGCGGCTGTGGAGTACACCAACGCAAATCAGGCGGAGACCGCCGAACTGATGGCGAAGTACGAAATTATCCCCTCCGCTGCCATTGCGGAAAAGGCGATTGACAAGTGCAACATCGTTTGCTATCGGGACGATGCTATGCGCACGGCCGCCGAGGCGATGCTTCAGGTGCTCTATGATGCGAATCCGAAGAGCGTGGGCGGCGCGATGCCGGGGGACGACTTCTATTATAACGACGCGAACAAATAACGACACAAATCAAATGGGGCGGCAAAGCCGCCCCATTTTTGACCGGAGGTATCTGTGAAACGCATCCTGAGATCCTGCGCGATTGCCCTATGCTGGCTCCTGCTGTGGCAGCTTGCCGCGATGGCTGCGGGAAGCGCAGTGCTCCTGCCTTCGCCCTGGGAAACGGCAAAGGCCCTTGTGGCGCTTGCCGGAACAGGTTTTTTTTGGAAGACAACAGGCATGACGCTGCTGCGCGTGGCGGCGGGATTTCTGCTCGGCATGGCGGCCGGAACGGCGCTCGGCGTGCTGACGGCGGCATCCAAAGCGGCAGATGCATTCTTTGCGCCGCTGCGCGGGGTAGTGAAGGCCACGCCCGTTACGTCGTTCATCATTCTGGTGCTGCTGTGGCTTACGGCTTCGCTTACGCCGGTGTTTATTGCGTTCCTGATGGTGCTGCCGATCGCATGGGCAAACGTACGCGAGGGAGTGCTGGCGGTGGATGCGCAGTTGTTGGAGATGGCCGATGTCTTTCAACTCCCGCGCGCAAAAAAGCTGCGCCATATCTATCTCCCTTCCGTGCTTCCGCAATACCTTGCGGCCTGCACGACAGGCTTTGGCTTTGCATGGAAAAGCGGTGTGGCGGCAGAGGTCATCGCGCGGCCGGCGCTTTCCATCGGCAAGAATTTATATGAAAGCAAGCTGTATTTGAACACCGAGGAGCTGTTTGCATGGACGGCAATGGTGATCCTGCTAAGCATGCTGCTTGAGCGGGCGATGGTATGCATGATGCGGAGGATACGCAAATGATTGAATTGAAGCATGTGACCTGTGCCTATGGCGAAAAAACGCCGATCCGGGATCTTACGCTTGCGCTGCCCGATGCGGGCGTGATCGCCGTGTTCGGCGCGTCCGGCTCCGGCAAGACGACGCTGCTGCGTCTGCTGGCGGGACGAATCCAACCTGCATCCGGCACGGTGGAAGGGCTTTACGGAAAGCGCGTTTCCATGGTGTTTCAGGAGGACCGCCTTCTGCCCTGGAGGACAGCGCTTGAAAACGTGGCGCTTGTGCGCGATGGAAGCAGCGGGGACGCAACGCGCCTGCTGGATGCAATGGAGCTTTCCGCCGAGGCGGAAAAGCTGCCCGCCGCCCTTTCCGGAGGCATGCAGCGGCGCGTGGCGCTTGCACGCGCACTCAATTTCGGCGGGGATATGCTTTTGCTGGATGAGCCCTTCAAGGGGTTGGATGAGGCGCTGCGCGCGCGCGTGATCGCGGCGGTGCGCGGCCGTTTCCCGCTGACCGTGATTGCTACGCACGACCGTGCGGAGGCGGAGGCGCTTGGAATGACGGGGAAAATCCTGGTGTGAAAAGCGAACATTGAGCGGCTTTCCGAGTGCTTTTTCTTGCAAAACGGTTGAAAATCCGGTAAAATATCTCTGCGAAACACGCGGAGGCGTGTGCTGCAAAACTTTTTTCACATTTCTTTAAGAAAAGGCTTGATTTCTCTGGGAAAATCCTGTATTATATGTCCGTTGCGCGAAAACTCCTGTGTGTTTTGTGTGCAGCGAGAACGGTGAATGCCTTTGCGGGAGGTTGCCGGTTCTGCCATCCGGGTAATTTCCGCGAGGTGCCCACGATACGGGCAACGGGCGTCAGTGCGCCCGGCCGAAGTATTTCAGGGATGAAACACACGGCTGCGTGTACTGCCCCGATACAAAAAGGAGGAAAGAAATAATATGGCAAATCAGAAGATCCGCATCAAGCTCAAGGCCTATGAGCACAACCTGATCGACCAGAGCGCCGAGAAGATCGTTGACACGGCCAAGCGGACGGGCGCGCGCGTGAGCGGCCCAATCCCCCTTCCGACGGAGAAAGAGGTCGTTACGATCCTCCGTTCGCCCCACAAGTATAAGGACAGCAGAGAGCAGTTCGAGATGCGTACTCACAAGCGCCTGATCGACATTCTCCAGCCCTCCGCGAAGACCGTGGATGCGCTGATGAAGCTCGATCTCCCCGCTGGCGTCGACATCGAGATCAAGCTTTGAGCATTCGGAGGTGTATCAAGATGAAGAAAGCGATTTTAGGAACCAAGGTGGGTATGACCCAGATGTTCCGCGAGGACGGCACCATGATCCCCGTCACCGTAGTGCTCGCGGGCCCCTGCCCCGTCGTCCAGAAGAAGACGGCCGAGCATGACGGCTATGAAGCCATCCAGGTGGCGTTCAAGCCTGTGCGTGAGAAGCTCGTCAACAAGCCCGAGATGGGCCATCTGAAGAAAGCCGGCGTCGGCGCGCACCGCTACGTCCGCGAATTCAAGCTCGATGATACCGCGTCCTATGAGGTCGGCCAGGTCATTTCGGCGGATGTGTTCGCGAACGGCGACAAGGTCGACGTGGTTGGCACCAGCAAGGGCAAAGGCTTCGCGGGCAACATCAAGCGTTGGAATCAGGCGCGCGGCCGCAAGACCCACGGTTCCCATTCCTACCGCGTTGCGGGCTCCATGGGCGCCTGCACCTACCCCGGCGAGGTCTTTAAGACCAAGCACCTGCCCGGCCACATGGGCCATGAACGCGTAACGGTTCAGAACCTCGAGGTCGTGCGCGTGGACGCCGAGCGCAACCTGCTCCTCATCAAGGGCGCGCTCCCCGGCGCAAAGGGCGGCCTCCTGATGGTCAAGGAAACCGTGAAGTAACAGCCGCGAGCGAAAGGAGAATGTGAAATGCCAAACGTAGCATTGTATAATATCGCCGGGCAGAGCATCGGCGAGCTGGAGCTCAAAGAGAGCATCTTCGGCATCGAGCCCAACGCTTCCGCGCTGCATGCGGTTGTGAAAGCTTACCTTGCCAACCAGCGCCAGGGCACGCAGAGCGCGCTCACCCGCGCAGAAGTGCGCGGCGGCGGCATCAAGATTTACCGCCAGAAGGGCACCGGCCGCGCCCGCCACAGCAGCAACCGCGCACCGATCTTCACCCACGGCGGCGTGGTGTTTGCGCCCAAGCCGCGCGACTACCGCGAGAGCGTCAACAAGAAGGTAAAGCGCCTTGCAATGAAGAGCGCGCTTTCCTCCAAGGTGAGCGACGGCGACATCATCGTTTATGATGCGCTCGATATCGCCGCTCCGAAGACCAATGAAATGGTCAAGGTTCTCAACGCGATGAACGTCAAAAAGGCGCTTGTCGTCCTCCCCGAGAAGGATGAGATCGTGGAACGCGCGACCTCCAACATCCCGGGCGTGAAGACCACGCTGGTCGGAACCCTGAACGTGTATGAAATCCTGAAGTACGACACGCTGATCCTCACCAAGGATGCGGTCGCCAAGATCGAGGAGGTGTACGTATAATGAAGACGCCCCATGACATCATCATCAAGCCCGTTCTTACCGAGAAGAGCTACGACCATCTTGCCGACAAGGTTTACACCTTCATCGTGGACAAGAAGGCCAACAAGACCGAGATCAAGCAGGCTGTTGAAGCCGTGTTCGGCGTAAAGGTGGACAGCGTCCACACCATCAACAACCTTGGCAAGATGAAGCGCCAGGGCCTCCACCAGGGCCGCCGTGCTTCCACCAAGAAAGCCTATGTGAAGCTTAAGAAGGACTCCAAAGGCATCGAGTTCTTCGACAGCATCGCGCAGTAAGGAGGCTAGACCATGGCAATCAGAAAGATTAAACCCACCACGCCCGGCCAGCGCTTCATGACGGTTTCCAACTATGAGGAAATCACCTGCACCACGCCGGAAAAATCCTTGCTTGAGGATCTTCGCTCCTCCGGCGGCCGCAACAACCAGGGCCGCATCACCGTTCGCCACCGCGGCGGCGGCGCGCGGCGCAAGTACCGCGTGATCGACTTCAAGCGCAACAAGGACGGCGTACCCGCAAAGGTCGCAACGATCGAATACGATCCAAACCGCAGCGCGAACATCGCCCTGCTCCACTATGCGGATGGCGAAAAGCGCTACATCATTGCTCCGCTCGGCCTCAAGGTCGGCGATACGCTCATCTCCGGCGAGGGCGCGGACATCAAAGTCGGCAACGCGATGGAGATCCGCCAGATCCCGGTCGGCACGATGATTCACTGCATCGAACTCCGTCCCGGCAAAGGCGCGCAGCTTGTGCGCAGCGCAGGCAACGCGGCGCAGCTGATGGCTAAGGAAGGCGCATATGCGCAGGTCAGGCTCCCGAGCGGCGAAGTCCGTCTCGTCCCGATGAATGCCCGCGCCACCATCGGCCAGGTAGGCAACGTGGACCACGGCAACATCATGCTGGGCAAAGCGGGCCGCACCCGCCACAAGGGCTTCCGCCCGACAGTCCGCGGTTCCGTCATGAACCCGTGCGACCACCCGCACGGCGGCGGCGAGGGCAAGAGCCCGATCGGCCGCCCCGGCCCTGTCACCCCGTGGGGCAAGCCGGCGCTGGGTTATAAGACCCGCAAGACCAAGAACGTCAACGATAAATTCATCGTGCGCCGCAGGAACGGCAAGTAAGAGGCGAAAGGAGTCAATCAATGAGCAGGTCAATCAAGAAGGGCCCGTTTGTTCAGGAGCGTTTGCTCAAACGCATTCAGGATATGAACGAGAGCGGCAAAAAGACGGTCGTCAAGACATGGTCCCGCGCATCCACCATCTTCCCCGACATGGTGGGACACACCATCGCCGTGCACGATGGCAAGAAACACGTCCCGGTCTATGTGACCGAGGAAATGGTCGGCCACAAGCTGGGTGAGTTCGCGCCCACCCGTACATTCCGCGGCCACAGGGGTTCCGAGAAGTCCTCGGGCGGAAGATAAGAAGGAGGAAGCGAATCATGGCAACTAGGTCCAGAGAAAAAAGCGCGGCGCGCAAGGCCAACGCCGATAAGCGCCCCCATGCGATCGCCCGGTATGTGCGCATTTCTTCCCGTAAGGTCAAGGTTGTTATCGACCTGATCCGCGGCAAGAGCGTCAAAGAGGCACAGGCGATTCTGATGTACACCCCCAAAGCGGCGAGCGATCCGGTGCTCAAGCTCCTCAACTCCGCCGTCGCCAACGCGGAAAACAACCTCGATCTTTCCGCCGATACGCTGTATGTGGCTGAGGTCTTTGCAAACCAGGGCCCCACGCTCAAGCGGTTCCGCCCCCGCGCGCAAGGCCGCGCATCGCGCATCCGCAAGCGCACGAGCCACATCACCATCATCCTGGATCAGGCGAAGTAAGGAGGTAAAGTATGGGACAAAAAGTTAATCCGAATGGCTTCCGCGTAGGTGTTATCCGGGATTGGAACACCCGCTGGTATGCCTCCAAGAAGGAATTCTCCGATTTTCTGATCGAAGATAAGAAGATCAGGGAGCACCTGAAAAAGGCGCACTATGCCGCAGGCGTGAGCAAGATCGATATTGAGCGCGCAGCCGGCAAGGTCACCGTCAGCATTCACACCGCGCGCCCCGGCGTGCTCATCGGAAAGGGCGGCGTCGGCGTGGACGCCATCAAGGCGGATGTTACCGCGCTCATCGGCAAGCCCGTGAACGTGAACATCATGGAGGTGAAGAACCCCGACGCCAATGCACAGCTCGTTGCGGAATCCATCGCGGCGCAGCTTGAAAAGCGCATTTCCTTCCGCCGTGCGATGAAGCAGGCCATGGGCCGCGCGATGAAGGCCGGCGCGAAGGGCATCAAGCTGATGTGCAGCGGCCGTCTGGGCGGCGCGGAAATCGCCCGCACCGAGGGCTATCACGAGGGCTCCATCCCCCTGCAGACCATGCGCGCCGACATCGAGTACGGTTTCGCTGAAGCGCACACCACCTACGGCCGCATCGGCATTAAGGTGTGGATCTACAAGGGCGAAGTGCTCAACCGACAGAAGAAAGCGTAAGGAGGCAAATAACCATGTTGATGCCGAAAAGAGTAAAGCGCAGGAGAGTGCACCGCGGCCGCATGACCGGTAAGGCCATGCGCGGAAACACCATCAATTACGGCGAATACGGCCTCGTGGCGCAGGAACCTGCATGGGTTACCAGCAACCAGATTGAAGCAGCGCGTATCGCGATGACCCGTTACATCAAGCGTGGCGGTAAGGTTTGGATCAAGATCTTCCCCGACAAGCCCGTTACCGAAAAGCCCGCTGAAACTCGCATGGGTTCCGGCAAAGGCTCCCCGGAATACTGGGTGGCGGTCGTGAAGCCCGGCAGAGTGATGTTCGAGATCGCGGGCGTGGACGATTCCACTGCGCGTGAGGCGCTCCGGCTTGCCATGCACAAGCTGCCCCTCAAGTGTAAGATCGTCAAGAAAGAGACTGAGGCAGGAGGCGAGAGCAATGAAGGCTAATGAACTGAGGAAACTTTCCACCCAGGAGCTCGTTGCCAAGGAAAAGGAGCTCAAAGAGGAGCTGTTCAACCTCCGTTTCCAACTGGCGACCGGCCAGCTGGCAAACCCCCAGCGGATCCGTGAGTGCAAGAAGGACGTTGCCCGAGTCAAGACGCTTCTGTGCGAGCGCGAACTCAAGGCAGCCGAGTAACGGGTGAAAGGAGACATACCAATGGAACAAGTAAGAGGTTACCGCAAGACCCGCACCGGCGTCGTCGTAAGCGATAAGATGGATAAAACGATCGTCGTCGCCATTCAGACGAAGGTGCGTCATCCCCTGTATGGCAAGATGGTCAACCGCACCCGCAAGTTCAAGGCGCATGACGAGAACAACGAATGCGGCATCGGCGACACCGTGAAGATCATGGAGACCCGCCCGCTCAGCAAGGATAAGCATTGGCGGCTTGTTGAGATCATCGAAAAGGCGAAGTAAGCCGGAAAGGAGAAAGCAATGATTCAGCCACAAACCAGATTGAAGGTTGCGGACAACAGCGGCGCGAAAGAGATCATGTGCATCCGCGTGCTGGGTGGTTCGTATCGCAAGAGCGCGAGCATCGGCGACGTGATCGTCGCATCCGTAAAGTCTGCTTCTCCCGGCGGCGCCGTGAAGAAGAAGGACGTTGTGAAGGCGGTCGTGGTTCGCACGGTTGCTGCAACGCAGCGCCCGGACGGCAGCAGCATTCGCTTTGACGACAATGCCGCCGTTATCATCAACGACAAGAAAGAGCCCCGCGGCACCCGTATTTTCGGGCCTGTCGCACGTGAGCTTCGCGCGAAGGACTACATGAAGATCGTGTCCCTTGCGCCCGAAGTGCTCTAAGGGAGGAACGAGAGAATGAAAAAGCTCAACGTCAAAAAGGACGACACCGTCGTCATCATCTCCGGTAAGGACAAGGGCAAGAAGGGCAAGATCATGGTCGCGTTCCCGCAGGCAGAGCGCGTGATCGTCCAGAACGCCAACATGATTACCCGCCACGTCAAGCCCCGCAGGCAAGGCGAACAGGGCGGCCGCATCGAAAAGGAAGGCACCATCCATGCTTCCAACGTGATGCTCGTGTGCCCCAAGTGCGGCAAAGCGACCCGCGTCGGCCACCGCATCGAAGTTGTGACCGGCAAGGACGGCAAGCAGAAGAACAAGAACATCCGCGTCTGCAAGAAGTGCAAACAGGATATTGACTGAGGCGGAAGGAGGAAACCGTAAGTGGCTAAGAAAGATAACGCTTCCCAGGCGCCCGCCAAGAAGAAAAAGAATGCGGCGGAAGCTAAGCCGTTCACCGAGGCCGCCCGCCTCAGGGTGAAGTATAACGAGGAAATTATCGCGCAGCTGAAGGAAAAGTTCGGCTATGAAAACGTGATGCAGGTTCCCAAACTCGAGAAGATCGTGCTCAATATGGGCCTTGGTTCCGAAAAGGACAACCCGAAGGGCATTGAGAGCGCGCTTGAAGAGCTCAGCCAGATCGCCGGCCAGAAGGCCGTTGTGACAAAGGCGAAGAAGTCCGTTGCAAACTTTAAGGTGCGTGAGGGCATGAACATTGGTGCGAAGGTCACGCTACGCGGCGATAGGATGTACTACTTTGCCGACAAGCTCATGAACATCGTGCTGCCCCGCGTCCGCGACTTCCGCGGCATCTCCGACACGAGCTTTGACGGCCGCGGCAACTATGCCATGGGCCTTAAGGAGCAGCTGATCTTCCCCGAGATCAACTATGACGACGTCGACAAGATCCGCGGCATGGACATCGTGTTCGTGACGACGGCCAAGACCGACGAAGAAGCCAAAGAGCTGCTCAAGCTGATGGGCATGCCGTTCGTTCAGGCGTAAAGGAGGAAGCAACCGTGGCAAAAACCAGTATGAAAATTAGGCAGGCCCGCCCTGCAAAGTATTCCACCCGTGAATACACCCGCTGCCGCATCTGCGGCCGCCCGCACTCTGTGCTGCGCAAGTACGGCATCTGCCGCATCTGCTTCCGCGAGCTCGCGTACAAGGGCGAGATCCCCGGCGTGCGCAAAGCAAGCTGGTAAGCATAGCGAAAGGAGGATAATCAAAATGGCATTGGTAACAGACCCCATCGCTGATATGCTCACCCGTATCCGCAATGCGCTCATCGCAAAGCACAACGACGTGCTCATCCCCGCATCCACCGTCAAAAAGGCGATCGCGGAGATCCTGCTTCAGGAGGGCTATATCAAGGGTTACGACCTCCGCGAGGATGGCGTGGCCAAGTATATCCACATTGACCTGAAGTACGGCCCCAACAAGCAGAAGGTCATCACCGGCCTCCGGCGCATCAGCAAGCCCGGCCTGCGTGTTTACGCCCGTAAGGATCAGATCCCGAAGGTGCTCAACGGCCTCGGCGTTGCGATCATCTCCACTTCCCGTGGTATGATGACGGACCGTGAAGCGCGCAAGCTTGGTGTTGGCGGCGAAGTGCTCGCTTACATCTGGTAACAGAATCAATAACCAATCAAATTTGGAGGTGTAACACATGTCACGAATCGGAAAACTTCCGATCACGGTTCCCGGCGGAGTGACAATCACGGTCGGTGACGGCAACACCGTAACTGTAAAGGGCCCCAAGGGCACACTGACTGAGAAAATTTCTCCCGCCATGGAACTTTCCGAGGAAAACGGCGTTTTGACCGTTAAGCGTCCGAGCGACTCCAAGGAGCATCGCGCCCTGCACGGCCTCACCCGTTCCCTCGTTCACAACATGGTCGTCGGCGTGACCGAGGGCTTCTCGAAGAACCTTGAGATCAACGGCGTCGGTTACCGCGCTCAGCTGCAGGGCACAAAGCTTGTGCTGAACCTGGGCTATTCCCACCCTGTTGAAATTGATCCGCCGGCAGGCATCAGCTTTGAATGCCCCACGCCGAACAAGATCACCGTCAAGGGCATCAGCAAGCAGCAGGTCGGCCAGACCGCAGCGGACATTCGTAAGTGGCGCGAGCCGGAACCCTACAAGGGCAAGGGCATCAAGTATGACTACGAGACCGTTCGCCGCAAGGTCGGTAAGACCGGTAAGTAATGCGTAGAGAAGGAGTGGCAATATGATTTCAAAAGTAGATAAAAACTCTGTGCGCAAAAAACGTCACGACCGTACCCGCAGGCACATTCTGGGTACCGCCGAGAGGCCGAGGCTCAATGTATACCGCAGCCTTAACCACATTTACGCGCAGGTCATCGACGACGAAGTCGGACATACCCTTGCCGCTGCGTCTACGCTGGATGCAGAGGTTAAGGCGCAGCTTGAAGGCAAGAACAAGAAGGAAGCTGCCAACCTGGTGGGTGAAATCGTGGCCCGCCGCGCGCTGGACAAGGGCGTGAAAGAGGTCGTTTTCGACCGCGGCGGTTACCTTTACACCGGCCGTGTGGCGGAAGTTGCCGAAGGCGCGCGCAAAGCCGGCCTGGAATTCTAAGGAGGTAAGACATGCAGAAGCGTACTGATACATCCACCATGGAACTCAAGGAAAGGCTTGTCTTTATCAACCGCGTTGCGAAGGTCACCAAGGGCAGCAAGAATTTCCGCTTCACCGCGCTCATGGTCGTGGGCGATGAAAACGGCCATGTCGGCGTTGGCCTGGGCAAGGCCGCTGAAATCCCCGAAGCCGTGCGCAAGGGCATCGAAGACGCAAAGCGTCACCTCGTAGAGGTTCCGCTTGTCGGCACGACGATTCCCCACGCGGTGGAAGGAAAGTTCGGCAAGGGCCATGTGCGTATGCTCCCCGCTGAAGAAGGTACGGGCGTTATCGCGGGCGGTCCCGCGCGTGCTGTGCTGGAAATGGTCGGCATTAAGGACATCCGTACCAAGAGCTTCGGCTCCAATAACCCCGCCAACTGCGTGAAGGCTACCATCGACGGCCTCACTCAGCTCCGCACGGCCGAGCAGATCGCGAAGCTCCGCGGCAAGACCGTTGAAGAGATTCTCGGCTAACAGGAGGGAAGCATGGCTAATTTGAAAATTACGCTCGTTAAGAGTACCATCGGCGCCCTGAAGGATCAGCAGGCGACCGTGGAGGCGCTGGGTCTCAAGAAGACCAACAGCACCGTGGTGAAGCCCGACAACGCGGCGATCCGCGGAATGATCTTCAAGGTAAAGCACCTGGTCAAGGTCGAAGAAGTCTAATTCGGAGGTACAGCATGAAATTACATGAGTTAAAGCCCGCAGAAGGCGCAACGCAGTCTAAAAAGCGCGTTGGCCGCGGTACCGGCTCCGGTTTGGGCAAAACCTCTGCAAAAGGTCATAAGGGACAGAAGGCTCGCAGCGGCAGCAAAAAGAACGGATTTGAAGGCGGCCAGATGCCCCTTGCACGCCGTTTGCCGAAGCGCGGCTTCACCAACATTTTTGCAAAGGAATATTCCATCGTGAACATCGCGGCGCTTGAACGCTTTGAGGATGGCACGACGGTCACCGCTGAGCTGCTCAAGAAAACGGGCGTCATCAGCAAAATCGAGAAGGACGGCCTCAAGGTTTTGGGCCGCGGCGAGCTCACCAAGCGTTTGGATGTGAAGGCTGCGAAGTTTTCGGAGACAGCCCAAAAAGCCATCGAGGCCGCGGGCGGAACTGCTGAGGTGGTCTGATGTTTAAAACGCTTGTCAACGCATGGAAGATCAAGGATATCCGGACTAAGATGCTTTTCACGCTCCTTCTGATCGTGATCTATCGGTTCGGCTCCTTCATCCCCGTGCCGGGCGTGAACAGCGGAGTGATGGCCTCCCTCATCCAGCAATATGATGCGCTCGGCTTCCTCAGCATGCTTTCGGGCAGCGCGCTCAGCCAGTTCAGCATTTTTGCGATGGGCATCTCGCCCTACATTACGGGCTCGATCATCATCCAGCTGCTCACGATCGCGATTCCCTCTCTTGAGAGGCTTTCCAAGGAAGAGGACGGCCGCGAAAAGATTGAGCGCATCACCCGCTACGTCGGCATCGGCCTCGCGCTGGTGCAGAGCATCGGCATCGTGGCAAGCCTGCAAAGCGTCAGTGTGGACGGGCAGACTTTGCTCACGAACCCCACGTTCTTCACCTATGCGACGATCGGCATCATCTGCACCGCAGGTACTGCTTTCCTGGTTTGGCTGGGAGAGCGCATCACGGAAAAGGGCATTGGCAATGGCGTTTCCTTCATCATTTTCACCTCGATCTGCTCAAGTGTACCGGAAACGGTTATCAAGTATGTCGGCGGTGTGATCAGCCCCAATGTGGCCACAGGAAATGCATACCAGTGGTGGATTCTTCCCATCCTGCTCGTTGTGGTTCTCGTGCTCATCACGGGCGTTACGCTTGTGGATAAGGCAGAGCGCCGCATCCCCGTGCAGTACGCAAAGCGCGTTGTCGGCAGGAAGATGTACGGCGGCCAAAGCACCAACATCCCACTTAAAGCGAATGCAAATGGCGTTATGCCGCTGATTTTCGCGATGACGATTATCCAGATCCCTGTGATGATCATTCAGATTGTGGATGGTAACGGCCTTGCAACGATGCAGAAGTTCATGCAGGATCCAACTACCAGCATTGAAGGCGTTGGTTGGTTTACGAAGTTCTATACGCAGTATCTTGCGTCCGGAACGGTGATCTACTACATCATCTACGCGCTCCTCATTGTGGCGTTCGCGTACTTCTACACCTCGATCTCCTTCAACCCGATCGAGATCAGCAAGAACCTTCAGCAGAACGGCGGCTTCATTCCGGGCATCCGCCCCGGAAGGCCCACGGGCGAGTATCTGGGTAAAATCAGCAACCGCCTCACGCTGTTTGGTGCCTTCTTCCTGATGGTGATTGCGATTGTCCCGACAGTGGTGCTCGGCGCTTTCGGCCTTACTTCTGCGTTTGGCCCCACGAGCCTGCTCATCATGGTCAGCGTTGCGCTCGAAACCAGCGCGCAGCTTGAGTCCATGATGCTGATGCGCCATTATAAGGGTTTCCTCGGTTAAAGGGGATTGCCGCATGAAACTGATTTTCTTAGGACCGCCGGGTGCCGGAAAAGGCACCCAGGCGGAAAAGATAAGCGAGCATTATGGAATTGCCCACATTTCAACCGGCGATATGCTCCGTAAGGAGATGCGCGAGGGAACGCCGCTCGGGAAGGCGGCGAAGGGCTTTATCGATAAGGGCGAGCTGGTTCCGGATGAAGTGATCATCGGCATGGTCGAAAACCGCATTCAGGCGGCTGATTGCCAAAAGGGGTATCTGTTTGACGGGTTCCCCCGCACAATTGCACAGGCTGATGCGCTCCTTTCGATTTCGGACATTGACATGGTTGTTAACATCGATGTACCTGCCGAGCGCCTTGTAGAACGCATCGGCGGCCGGCGCATGTGCGCAGGCTGCGGTGCAGGCTACCATGTTTCCATGTACAGCAAGGATACGTGCGAGAAATGCGGAGCAAAACTGTTCATTCGGGATGATGACAAACCCGAAACCGTGTTGAACCGCATCACCGTCTACGAACGCCAGACGCAACCTTTGATCGACTATTATAAGGCGAAAGGGTTGCTTCGCACTGTGGATGGAGACAGAACGCCTGAAACTGTTCGCACTGATATTCTGGCTCTTACGGAGAAGCTCGTATGATGGGGCGTATCACGATTAAGAACGCGGCTGACATTGAAAAGATGAAAGCTGCGGGCAACATCGTAAAGGAAGCCCTGGATTTGCTTTCCGAAAAGGCTGCTATCGGCATGACGACGGATGAGCTCGACAGGATGGCTGAGGCATATATCAGAAGCAAAGGAGCCTATCCTTCCTTCCTGAATTACAGCGGCTATCCCAAGAGCATCTGCACGTCTGTGAACCAACAGGTGGTGCACGGCATCCCCGGTAAATATAAGCTCCGGGATGGCGACATCTTGAGTTTGGATGTGGGTGCAAAGCTCGAAGGGTTCCACGGAGATGCGGCACGTACGGTTTTGATCGGCAATGTACCGGAAGCGGTGCAGAAGCTGGTCGAAGTTACGCGTGAATGCTTTTTTGAAGCGCTGAAGTTCGCGCGCCCGGGATACCACATTTCGGACGTTGGTGCAGCGGTGCAAAAGCACGCGGAGGAACACGGCTATGGCGTAGTGCGCGACCTTGTGGGCCATGGGATTGGCCGGGAGATGCACGAACCGCCGGATGTGCCAAACTTCACGGACAGGCGGATGGGCCGTGGCGCAAAGCTTGTGCCGGGCATGGTGATTGCGATTGAACCCATGATTAACATGGGCACGTGGGAGGTCGTGCAACTGCAGGACGGTTGGACGGTTGAAACGCGGGACGGCAAGCCGAGCGCCCATTATGAGAACACGGTCGCCATCACAGAAGGCGAACCGCTGCTCCTCACGCTGTAAGGGAGGGCGAACCATGGCCGACGAACTGTTGGGACGGATCGTCCAATCCAAGGCGGGGCGCGACAAGGGAAGGCGGTTTGCGGTGATTGCCATTGAGGATGAAGCGCATGTGCGCATCGCGGATGGCGACACAAGGAAAATCGCCCACGCAAAGAAGAAAAAGCTTAAGCATCTGAGCTTTGAACGGGCGCGCGTGGATCAGCTTGAATCGATGCTTGCTGCAACGGGCAATACAGCAGATGCTGCGCTCAGAAAAGCGCTTGCCCGCGACCATGAAACCGGAGAAAATAAGGAGGGATAGCTTGTCTAAGACAGATGTTATCGAAGTGGAAGGCGTTGTGACCGACTCGTTCCCGAACGCGATGTTCGAGGTGCAGTTGGAAAACGGACATAAGATTTTAGCGCATATTTCCGGCAAGCTGCGCATGAATTACATTCGCGTTCTGCCGGGCGACAAGGTGACAGTTGAGCTGTCCCCCTATGACCTGACGCGTGGCCGCATCACGTGGCGCGCGAAGAACTAAAAATCGGGAGGAAAAACAGATGAAAGTCAGGCCCTCGGTAAAACCAATTTGTGAAAAGTGCAAGATCATCAAGCGCAAGGGTCGCGTCATGGTGATTTGCGAGAACCCCAAGCATAAGCAGAAGCAGGGTTAACCCCCTCTGTTGGCCACGCGCACGGCGCTTTGTGCCATGCGCGCGTTTGCCTGCTTCCCGTTTGCTGCGGAAAGCGGCAGAACAGTACCAGGAAAATGCTGGAAAAAATGGATAACCCCCTAAAAAATGGGAAAAATCTATTGCAAAGCCATGCAGGATAATGGTACAATAAATTGTTTCGAGCCTGCCTTTCCCAGGCTTCGTCAGGCAGTGAGAGCTGCATGACATATTAGAAATCTGCTTCGTCCCCCTTTCAGGCGAAAACGGAGCGGAGTTCTAATAGAGGAAACCACTTGCCGGTGCGGCTGCCGCGGGCGCTTCCAACCTGCGGAACCGGCAAGACATCCCATATACCAAATTTTTCGGAGGTAAACTTTATGGCACGTATTGCTGGCGTGGACCTGCCCAGGGACAAGCGGGTCGAAATCGGCCTTACCTACATCTTCGGTATCGGCCGCAAGACCGCGTCCGATATCCTCGCAGCTACCGGCGTTGACCCCGACATCCGCGTACGCGATCTGTCTGAGGCCGACGTCTCGAAACTCAGGGATTACATCGACCATAACGTAAAGGTAGAGGGCGACCTCAGGCGTGAAACTTCCATGAACATCAAGCGCCTCATTGAGATCGGCTGCTACCGCGGCGTGCGTCACCGCAAGGGCCTCCCGGTCCGCGGCCAAAGCACCAAGCAGAACGCCCGTACCCGCAAAGGCCCGAAACGCACTGTGGGCGGAAGAAAGAAATAAGGGAGGAGACGTAAAATGGCAGCAGCAAAAGGCAAAGTCAAGAAGGCCGGTACCCGCAAGCGCCGTGAAAAGAAAAACATTGAGCGCGGCGCGGTGCATATCCGTTCCTCCTTCAACAACACGATGGTTACCATCACTGATCTCCAGGGTAATGCGATTTCCTGGGCTTCCGCCGGCGGCCTCGGCTTCCGCGGTTCCAGAAAGAGCACCCCGTTTGCGGCGCAGATGGCTTCCGAAACCGCTGCAAAGGCGGCAATGGAACATGGCCTTCGCACCGTTGAGGTTTATGTGAAAGGCCCCGGCTCCGGCCGTGAGGCGGCGATCCGCGCGCTTCAGACGGCTGGCCTTGAGGTCAACATGATTAAGGACGTGACGCCCATCCCCCATAACGGATGCCGCCCGCCCAAGCGCAGAAGAGTTTAAGGAGGCAAACGACAATGGCAAGATATACGGATTCCGTTTGCAGGCAGTGCCGCCGGGAGGGCCAGAAGCTTTTCCTGAAGGGCGACCGTTGCTACACCGCCAAGTGCGCGGTTGTGAAGCGCCACACCCCGCCAGGCCAGCATGGCCAGGCGAGGCAGAGGAAACAGAGCGAATACGGCCTGCAGCTTCGTGAGAAGCAGAAGTGCCGCCGCGCGTATGGCATCCTCGAGTCCCAGTTCCGCAAGTATTACGATATGGCCAGCAACATGCGCGGTGTAACGGGCGAGAACATGCTTTGCCTGCTTGAGCGCAGGCTGGATAACGTTGTTTATCGCCTTGCCCTCGCACCGAGCCGCCCGATGGCTCGCCAGTTGGTCACCCATGGCCATATCCTCGTGGATGGCAAGAAGGTTGACATTGCTTCCTACCTCGTGAAACCCGGCCAGGTCATCACGGTGCGTGAGCGCAGCCGTGATATGGAGCAGCTTAAAGAGCTCCGCGAGCAAGGCGCAGGCAAGCCCATCCCGAAGTGGTTGGAGCTTGACGCCGAGAACCTTACCGGTAAGATCGCTGCAATGCCGCAGCGCGACGATATCGACCTCACCATCGAGGAGCACCTCATCGTCGAGTTCTACTCCAGGTAATCGCAAACTGCCCCATTGCCCTAATCGACTGACCAGAAATCAAGAGAGGGGAAGAGAGAATGATAGAAATCGAAAGACCGAAAATCGAATGCGTAGAGCTGACCGAGGATTACGGCAAATTCGTGGTGGAACCGCTGGAACGCGGGTTTGGCACGACGCTGGGCAACTCCCTCCGCAGGGTGCTGCTTTCCTCCCTGCCCGGTGTGGCGGCTTCGTCCATCAAGATCGATGGCGTATTGCATGAGTTTTCGACCGTGGAAGGCGTCAAGGAAGATGTCACGGAAATCGTCCTTAACATTAAGGAACTGTGCGTGAAACTGCACAGCGAGGGCGCGAAGAAGGTCATTATTGACGCTCGTGGCGAATGCGAAGTCAAGGCCGGCGATATCATCGCCGACGCAGATGTGGAGATTGTAAACCCGGAACTGCACATTGCGACCCTTGGCCCCAACGCCAGGCTCTATATGGAGATCATCCTCGAACGCGGGCGCGGCTATGTTTCTGCAGATAAGAACAAGAAGCCGGATATGCCCATCGGTCAGATCGCGATCGACTCCATATTCACCCCGATCCGCAAGGTCAACTTCCGTGTGGAGGATACACGCGTAGGTCAGATTACGGACTACGACATGCTTACGCTGGAGGTTTGGACGGATGGCAGCATCAAGCCGGACGAGGCCGTGAGCCTTGCGGCTAAGATCCTTACGGAGCACCTGATGCTGTTCATCAACCTCACTGAGCATGTGCAGGGCGTGGAGATCATGGTCGAAAAGGAAGAGGACAAGAAGGAAAAGATTCTCGAGATGACCATTGAGGAGCTCGACCTTTCCGTCCGTTCCTACAACTGCCTCAAACGCGCGGGCATCAACACCGTGGAGGAATTGGTGATGCGCAACGAGGAAGAAATGATGAAAGTCCGCAACCTCGGACGCAAGTCGCTTGAGGAAGTCCAGCAGAAGTTGGTTGGACTGGGCCTTTCGCTCCGGCATAACGAAGACTAATTAAGGAGGAAGTTTCAATGCCTAACCGTAAACTTGGTAAGGCGAGCGACCAGCGCGACGCTATGCTCAGGAACCTGACCACCGCGCTCCTGTGGAACGGCAAAATCGTGACCACCGAAGCCCGTGCGAAGGAAATCCGCCCCATCGCGGAGAAGCTGATCACCCTCGCTGTAAAAGAATATAAGAACACAGTCACCGTTGAAAAGGAAACCCGCAACGACAAAGAGCAGGTCGTGAAGGTGGAAAAGATCAACGATATGCCCTCCAAGCTCCATGCCCGCCGGCAGATCATGGCATACCTTTACAATATGCCCCTGCCCCGCAACGAGAAGGAGACCAAGCCCGAGTATGCGAAGCGTTCCAAGGAAACCACGCATCCCGTTGTGGAGAAGCTTTTCCGTGAGATCGCGCCCAAGTACGAAGGCCGCAACGGCGGTTATACCCGCGTGTTGAAGCTCGGACCCCGCCGCGGCGATGCGACGGAAATGGCAATGATCGAGCTGATCTGACGAATTGGATCCATCAAAAAGGAGCGTCCTTAGGCGCTCCTTTTGTCTGTTCAGAAAAGGGTGCATGTGATATAATCAAAAAGGTTGAAACAGAATAAGCCGCACGTCGCAGGGGAGTACAAATGGAAGAATTGCTGGACCAGATTCTGAACGAGTGCCGTCCATATACCAAACAGGGCGCTGTTGCAACGTATATTCCGGAGCTTTCCAAGCAAAATCCGGACGATTTTGGAATCTATATAATTTCGAGCGATGGAAGCCGTTTCAGTGCCGGAGATCACGCAAAGCATTTCACAATTCAAAGCGTGGTCAAGCCCGTGCTGCTGCTTTTGGCATTGATGGATAATGGCGTGGAGGCCGTCCGAACGCGCATCGGGGTGGAAGCGACCGGGAAGCCATTTGATGCGATCAATGTATCCGACAAATCTTTGGTGCCCGAGCATTTTAACCCCATGGTCAATGCGGGCGCGATCCTGCTTTGTACGATGCTCAAGGGGAATAGCTACTCCGAACGCTTTGCAAGGCTGCTTGAACTTATTCGCCGGCTTGCGGACAACCCGGAGATCGATGTTGATGAAGCTGTGTTTCGATCGGAACGGGAGACGGGATTCAAAAACAGGGCGCTTGCATACCTGCTCAAAGCGCACGGTTTGTTCAAAGATGATGTTGAGGATGTGCTGGAATGCTATTTTCGGGCCTGCTCCATTCGTGTTTGCAGCAGGGATTTGGCATACATCGGCATGGCGCTCGCCAACCATGGCCGGAAGTTCAAGACGGAGGAGCGTTTTTTTCCGGCAGAGTATGCGCGTTTTGTTAATGCCGTTTTGATGATCTGCGGGATGTACGACGGCTCCGGTGAGTTTGCGGTTCGCGTGGGCGTACCAGCGAAAAGCGGCGTGGGCGGCGGCATCATGGCAGTTGCACCCACGCGAATGGGCATCGGCATTTATTCGCCGGCGCTGGATGAAAAAGGAAACAGCATCGCGGGAATTCAGGCGCTGGAACGCCTCTCCCGGAGAATGTATTTAAGCATATTTTAGCGGCATATCACTCCGCCGCATATCAAAACGGAGAGAACGCTCCGCTTTCGGACTTACGACTCATACAAATAAAACGGTTCAATCTTTTTTCGGTATTCTGCAAGTGGCGCATCAAGCGCGGAAATATAGCGCTCGCAATCGAAGGAGGCGGAAACAAGCGCATCGGAGCCGAACAGCTTGCTTTCAAATTCCGGATCGGCGTAGGCGAACTCCGGGTTTTGCGCGCGAATCACACAAAGCAGGCGCAATGCTGTTTCAAATGGGCGGAAAGCAGCGCGATCTGTTATATGAATCTGGATTCCGCGGCAGCGCTCGCCGCGGAATTTTGCGCTGTAAGGCGTATAAAAGGTTTCGCGGAACAGGCAGCCTTCGTGGGGCAGAAGGGAAAGCGCATGGATTGCATCCCGGACGCGGAGCCACGGCGCGCCAATCATCTCGAACGGTTTGGCAGTGCCGCGCCCATCGGAAAGGTTTGTTCCTTCAAGCAGGCAGGTGCCCGGATAAACGAGGGCGCAATCCACAGTCGGAATCGCAGGAGAAGGCGGGACAAACGGCAATGCAGCTTCATCGTAATACAATCCCCGCGTTACGCCTGCACAAGGGACGACTGTGAGGGCGCAGCCGATGCGCTCCGTTTCGTTGATAAAACGCGCGAATTCGCCAATGGTCAGGCCTGTTCGTGCAGCAGTTGCATATTTGCCCACAAAGGATGAGAAAGCCGGAGAGAGGATGTTTCCCTGCGGAATGCAGCCAATCATCGGCGGCCGGTCAAGCACAACAAACGGCACGCCAAAGGCGGCGCAGGCTTCCATGGATTCCGTCATCGTGTACTGATAGGTATAGTACCGCGCGCCCACATCCTGCATATCGAAAAATACGCAATCCAGCTCCGCCATCCTGCGGAACGCGGCGCCTTTGCCGGGACCATAGGTGCTGTAAACAGGAAGGCCGGTCGCTTCATCTACATAGTCCGGCACATCCCCGCCTGCATCCACGTCTCCCCGCACGCCGTGTTCCGGCGAGAACAGCGCGGCAAGCGTATAGAGCTCTGCAAGCACATCAAAGGTGGGCCGAAGGTTCGGCAGAACGCCTGTAGGGTTTGTGATGAGGCCCACGCGAGCCGCTTTTGCCGCTATGGATTTGGGCAACGGCGCACCCGAGAGAAGAACTTCAGCGCCGGGCGAAACAACGGCTTTCTTCATGAATTTCTCCTTTCCAGAAATGAATTAAGCAAAGCAAAAGAGCGCCTGATTTAAGGCGCCCTATTGCTTATCCCTGCGCCTGATACGGCAAAGCGCGGGTTTTTTAATAAGAGTAGGCGATGCGATTCACAATGGAGGCAAAAACGCCGGCAAACAGCACTACGAAAAGAATTGTCAGCACAACGCCAATGAGTATCCAAATGAGCTTCGCTTTGGCCCAAGCTTTGCGGTTTGGATTGGAGGCATCGCCGAAAGCCCAGACAAAGCACATGATGAGGCCGACAAGCGGGATCGCCAGAATGAGGTCCATCAGGAAAAACTGGCCGGTTGTCAACGGTTGGTTGTTCATGGGCTGTATCACAACAGGTGCTGCCGGTTGATAGCCAGGCTGCTGGGCTGCCTGCTGCTGTGCGCCGGCATCCAGGCGGGCACCACAGGTGATACAGAACTTCGTGGAATCGGAATTGTTGGTACCGCAATTCGGACAAATCATACAAAAACCCCCCTTTTGCATTATGATCTTTTTATATAGTACCACAGGAAAGCCCTGAATGAAAGAAGAATCTGCGTTGAAAAGGAAGCGCTGCCACGCTGCCGCTCTGTGTTGGGTGTAGACATATGCGCGTAAAATGAATTATAATAACATAAGATCAAAGTGATGGGCATAAAGCATTTTGCGGGCACTGCGCTCAAATTCAAGAAAGGGTAAAATGCAATGAAAAAGAAACGCATAAGGCCGTTCCTTTTGGCTTGCCTCCTATTGGCGGTGCTTCTTGTGGTACCGGCAACCGGACTTGCGGATGCAGGGGGCTTTGCCGGCGATTCCGATTACGGCGGAGGCAGCGATTGGGGCGGAAGCAGCGATTGGGGAAGTGGCAGCGATTGGGGAAGTGGCAGCGACTGGGGAAGCAGCAGCGGCGATGGGTTTGTCATTGGGAACAGCGATGGCAGCGGAACCGGAAGCGGCGGCGGATTGATTTTCTGGATCATTGTTGTTGTCATCATTTATTTTGTTATCCGTGCAAAAGGGAAGAAGGGCGGCGGAAACGGCGCTGTGAACCCGGGAGCATCGCGCACTGTGCTGCCGATGACCATTGCGCAGCTTAAGGAGATGGATCCCAACTTCTCCGAGGAAGCCATGAAAGAAAAGATTGGCAACCTTTATATCCGCATGCAGGATTGCTGGCAGAACAAAAAGTGGGAGGAGATGCGCACCGGCATGACGGACGCGCTCTTCAACCAGATGGGAAGCCAGCTTGCAGCGCTCATACGCAACAAGCAGACGAACTATGTGGAGCGCATCGCGGTACTCGGTGTGGATCTTACCGGCTTTGGGCAGGACGAAAAGAACGACATCATCACGGCGCTTGTGCGCACGCGCATCGTGGATTATACCGTTTCGGATGAAACGGGCGCCGTGGTCAGCGGAAGCAAGACGGCGGAAAAATTCCTGACCTATGAATGGACGCTCGTTCGTACCAAGGGCACAAAGACTGTGAAGGCGGATGCAAACGAAACGGCACATTGCCCGAACTGTGGAGCACCGCTTGACCTGAACCACACTGCCAAGTGCGAGTATTGCGGTGCAATCATCACGGCTGCGGAGTATGATTGGGTCATTTCCGCGATCAAGGGGATCTCGCAGCGTACCTCATAATAAAACTTTCCCGCGCTTCCGGCAGACCTGTTCTGACGGAAATGCGGGAAGTATGAAGAACAATTAAAAACGGGAAAGGGAGATACCATGAAACCTGTAAGACGAATCGCAAGCCTTTTGCTTGCGCTGCTGCTCGTCCTGCCGCTCGCAAACGTTTCGTTTGCAGCAAAGGAAAAAGGAGAGCCGGTCGGCGGAAACCTCATTAAGCTTGGCACGTTGGAGGACTTTGAGAAAGGGACATTGACCAATGCGACCGCATCCGCTTCCGATGTGAGTGACGGAGCAGTACGCCTTGCCGAAGGACAGACGGATGGCGAGTATGCTTCCCAGATTTTTGAGGTGGAACCATTTGAATATCTCGTCGCCTCATGGAACGCCGAAGTGCCTGCGGGCACCTATGTGGAAGTGAAAGCCCGGGCTTACGTGGACATGAAAAAAACCTGGACAGAATGGCTCTCCTGGGGCAAATGGTCCCGCGACGTTGCAGAGCGCGGCAGCGCAAACACCGAAACTGAGCTTGCCGGCGTAGACACGGACATTTTCACCGTTTACGGTTCGGATGGGGAGACAGCAAGCCTCGTGCAGCTCAAAGTTGTGCTGCATTCGGACGATCCGTCTGTGACCCCCGTGCTGGAGCAGGTCGCGGCAACCTATAAGAATACGCTTGAAGGACAGGCAATTCAGCCCTCGCTTGCCTATTCGCTTTATGACGGCCAGCTTCCCGAAAAGGTGGAGCCCAACTGCCCGGCGATTTCGCAGATGGTGCGCGAGCCTTCCATCGCCGATGTGATCTGCAGCGCCACTACCATCTGCACACTTCTCAACGCGCATGGCGAGGATTTGCTGCCGGAGCAGGTTGCTCTGCTGTGCTACGATTCAAACTATGAAGGGTTTGGCAACTGGCCGTTCAGCGTTGCCGTTGCGGGTATGTTCGGCTATGACGCATACGTGCAGTATGCGGATTTTGACCTCCTGCGCAACGAACTTGCAAACGGAAACCCGGTGGGGCTGAGCGTGCGGTATTCCTCAAGCCAGAACGGAAGCTACCCATACCTTGAAAACGGCGCGGCCAACAATACCGCCGGCCATCTCATTACCATTACGGGATATGAAACGATCGACGGTGTGGAATATTTTTATTCCAGCGACGCGGCTGCGGGTTCCGATGCAGGGTGTCTGCGCAGGTATCGTGCAGACCAGCTTGACGCCGCGTGGAGCGGGCGCATCGCATACATCGTGCACGGGAAGCAAAATCCATCTGCAACCGCTATTGAAACCATCGAAGCAAACCTTGTTCCCGTAGCAGGCGAAGCGGATACCTACCGGCTGGATACGGATGCTGTGGAGCTTAATTCACGCTTTCGGGCGAACAAGTTAAAGTCAGCCGGAGCCGGCATTGCATGCCTTACCATTGACGGGCACGACGCTGTAGCCGATGCGGAAAAGCTGCCTGTGCTCCTCAAGGCAAACCGTATGTTCAAATACAGCGTTAGTTATAATCCGGAGGGGACGCTGAATTTCAGCCCCGAACGGCTGATGGGCGCGGCGGAACCCGGCGAAACATGGACGTTCCGCCTTTATGTGATGACGAACGACGGCAAGTACATTGAAACCAGCCTCGACGTAACCAAGCCCGCGGCAGAGGAGACCCCGGCGCCTACGGAAGCGCCTGCCGCAACGCCTGAGGCTACGCCTACGGCAACAGAGGAACCTGTGGCTCCCGCAGCGGCAAAAGATGGGAACGGCGGCGCAACGGCAGCCATCATCGCCGTTGCGGTCGTGCTCATCGGTGCGGCATACCTGTTCTTCCGCAGAAAGAAGAGCGGTCGATAAAAGAAGATAGAAAACAGCCGCCCGGCCTGGCCGGGCGGCTGTTTTTATGCGCTTTTTCTTTGCCTTTTGGGCATTTGTGCGGTATAATACTAAATTGGCTATGTGGGGCTTGCAAAGGCCATTTCGGCTTGTGCGCCCAGAAACGGGGGACCGTGATGATCGAGATAGACAACATATCCTACAGCTATGAGGACTCCGGACGCGCCGCGCTTTCGGGCGTTACGCTTTCTATAAAAAAAGGTGAGTTTCTTGCAGTGGTGGGGCATAACGGCAGCGGAAAATCCACGCTTGCAAAACACCTGAACGCATTGCTCCTGCCTACGGAGGGTACGGTGCGCGTTGCGGGGATGGACACAAAGGATGAGGCGAATACGCTTCCAATCCGCCAAAAGGTGGGCATGGTATTTCAGAACCCTGACAATCAGCTGGTGACCACTGTGGTGGAGGAGGATGTCGCCTTCGGACCGGAAAACCTGGGTGTGCCGGGCGCGGAGATCCGCACGCGTGTAGATGCGGCGCTTGCGGCAGTCGGCATGGAGGAGTATGCGGCGCGCGCACCGCACATGCTTTCCGGCGGTCAAAAACAACGCATCGCAATTGCAGGAATGCTTGCGATGGAGCCAGAGGTGTTGGTGCTGGATGAAGCAACGGCGATGCTGGACCCGCGCGGCCGGCGTGAAATTCTTGCAATTGTTTCAAAGCTTCATCGCGAAAAGGGGATCACGGTGGTGATGATCACACAATATATGGAGGAGGCAACGGTGGCCGACCGCGTTGCCGTAATGGCGGATGGAACGCTGCTTTTGACGGGAACCCCGCGTGAGGTATTCATGCAGACGGAGCTTTTGCGCGCACACCGGCTGGATGTTCCTGCGATGACGGAACTGAAAGAGCGGCTGAACGCGCACGGCGCATCTCTGCCGGACGATATTTTAACTGTGGAGGATATGGCGGACGCAATATGCCGATCGTTGTTGAAAAACTGAACCATGCCTATATGGAGGGCAGTACGCTTGCGCACGACGCCCTGAAGGACGTTACCCTCACGATTGGGGACGGCGAGTTTCTGGGGTTGATTGGGCATACGGGCAGCGGAAAGTCTACGTTTGTGCAGCATTTGAACGGCCTTTTGCAGCCAACTTCCGGAAGTGTGACGGTGGATGGCTTTGATATGGCGGATAAAAAGCAGCGCGTTCAGGGCAGGCGGCTTGTTGGCATGGTGTTCCAATATCCGGAATACCAGCTGTTTGAGGAAACTGTTGCAAAGGATGTAGCCTTTGGCGTAAAAAACATGGGTGTGCCAGAGGCGGAGGCGATGGTGCGCGCGGACGAGGCGATGGCGCTTGTCGGACTTGCGCCGGAACGCTTCCGGGACAAGTCCCCGTTTGAGCTTTCGGGCGGCGAAAAGCGGCGTGCGGCGCTTGCGGGCATCATTGTGATGCGGCCGAAATATTTGGTGCTGGACGAGCCGATGGCAGGCCTTGACCCGCTGGGCAGGCGCGATATTCTTGATACCATTGACCATCTGCGCGCCACGCTGGGTTGCGCGGTTGTGATGGTATCGCACTCCATGGACGACATGGCAGATCGTGCCGAGCGTGTGGCGGTGCTTTCTGCAGGCACGCTTTTGCGCGTAGGCTCCACGGCGGAAATCTTCGGGGATGCAAAGTTTCTGCTGGAAAACGGATTGGATGTGCCTCAGGTTTCCCGCCTTGCGCTTGCGCTGCGCGCGCGCGGCGTAGCGTTGCCGGAAACCATATATGCGATGGATGAGATGGAGCTTGCGCTCTGCAACCTTCTTGGGAAGGGGGCGGAGATCTGATGCGGGATATTACGCTTGGCCAGTATTTCCCGGGCAATTCGCCCATCCATCGGCTGGATCCGCGCACCAAGCTTTTGGGCATGCTCGCTTATATTATCGTAATTTTCTTCGTGAAGAAGATTACCATATTCCTGTTGCCGGCATTGTTCGTTGCCATGGTGACATACCTTGCGCGCGTCCCGCTTTCCTATTTGGTGCGCTCGCTGAAACCCATCCGTTTTTTGCTCGTTTTCATGTTTTTCATCAATTTGTTCATGGTGAAGACGGGCGATCTCATTTGGGAATGGCGGTTTATCCAAATTACGGAAGGCGGCGTTTATCAGGCCGTCTATATCACGCTGCGCCTGGTGCTGCTGCTTGCGGGTACGTCGCTTATGACGCTCACGACAACACCCATTGCGCTTACGGACGCATTGGAAAAACTGCTCACGCCGTTTGGAAAACTCGGCTTTCCGGCGCATGAACTTGCGATGATGATGACCATCGCTTTGCGTTTTATCCCGACTCTCATCGAAGAAGCGGATAAGATCATGAAGGCGCAGATGGCGCGCGGTGCGGACTTTGAATCCGGCAACATATTCCGGCGTGCGAAAAGCATGATCCCTGTGTTGGTACCGTTGTTCATCAGCGCATTCCGCAGGGCGGACGAACTTGCGATGGCCATGGAAAGCCGCTGTTACCATGGCGGAAAGGGGCGCACGCGGATGTATGTGCTGCGCTTTGCACCGCGTGACGCGGCGGCTGCTGCGGCATTTGCGGCGATGACGGGCATGATTGTTTTGGTGCAGGCATTATGGGTTTGAGCAACAGAACAAAATTCATTCTATTGGGCTTGGCGGCAGTACTGCTTGTTGTTGCTGCGGTTTGGAGTGTACAGCTTGCTAAGGATGACACGCTTGCCCACCTTGCAGAGGAACTGAATGCCTTTGGGTACTCGCTGGAAGGAGAGGACATTTACGTTCTGGGCGAGTCGCGCGGTATTTCAATTGCCGAAGTGCTTGCGGGAACGGATTTGACCGAGGCGGTTGCGGCGAGCCGTGCTGCCGGGTTCCCCTCGGATGTGAATGCCGTGGGGGACATCGTAGCCATGCTTGCCAACACCGAAGCGGGTGTAATCACGCTGTATTTGCGGAATGAAGCGATTGAACTTTGCTTCATTCAGACGGATGAAGGCCAAGTATTGCCGCTGGGGGAATCATGAAGCGCATCCGCATGGTCATTCAATATGACGGAACGGCATATGTTGGCTGGCAGACGCAGCCGAACGGCCTAGCCGTACAGGAACGCATCGAGCGCGAGCTTTTTAAGCTGACCGGCATACGCACTGCGCTGCACGCTTCCGGCCGCACGGACAGCGGGGTGCATGCGCTTGCGCAGGTGGCGCATTTTGACACGGAATCGCGCATCCCGCCGGATAAGTTTGCCTATGCACTGAATGCGGGACTCCCGGCGGATATCCGCATTCTCTTCAGCGGGGAGGCGGAAGGGTTCCATGCCCGGTTCGATGTTTTGAAAAAGCATTACCGTTATAACGTTCAGAACAGCGCCCACGCAAGCGCCTTTACGCGCGCGACGGCGCTGCATGTGCATACGGAGCTTAACATGGAAGCGATGAACGCGGCTGCGCAGCTCTTTTTGGGTACGCACGATTTTTCAGCGTTCCACGCGGTGGGCACTACGGTGGAATCCGCTGTGCGGACGATCTATTGCTCCGAATGGACAAGGGAAGGCTGCCTGCTGCACTACGATGTGGCGGGCAATGGTTTCCTATATAATATGGTGCGCATTCTGGTGGGGACGATGCTTGAAATTGGGCAGGGGCGCCGCACGGCCGATTCCGTTTTGCGCGCACTTGCAAACGGTGACCGGCGGGATGCCGGGCCTACCGCGCCTGCGCATGGGCTGATGCTCCGCCGGGTGGAATACAGTGATTTTGATACGGAGGAGTATTTATGCTGAAGATTCTCGTAACCCCGCCCGTTACGGCGGAGCACAAGCAGTTGCTGGAGGCCGCAGGCGGCCCGGAGGCGGAATTCATCTATAAAAATGCGGACGAGGTGGATGCAGCGCTGATGCAAGAGGTGGACATCCTGTTTGGCAATGTCGCGCCTGCGCTTGTGGCGGAAGCAAAAAAACTCCGGCTGCTTCAGCTCTTCAGCGCCGGCACGGACGGCTACATCCCCGCCTTGCCGGAAGGCTGCGCGCTCACAAACACAACCGGGGCGTTTGGCCTTGCCATCAGCGAGCACATGCTCGGCATGCTGCTGATGCTGCAAAAACGGCTCCATCAATACAGGGACAACCAGAACAAGCACGTTTGGCAGGACATGGGCAATGTGACCTCCATCGAGGGTGCAACGGTTGTAGTTCTCGGCCTTGGCGACATCGGCGGGGAATTCGCCCGCAAGGTTAAGGCGCTTGGCGCATATACCATCGGCGTGCGCCGCACGGATGCAAACAAACCGGAGTACATTGATGAACTTTGCCTGACGCAGGAGCTTGACCATGTGCTTCCGCGCGCGGATGTGCTTGCCATGGCGCTTCCGGGCACGCCGGAAACGAAGCATATTCTGGATGCGCGGCGCATCGCCATGCTGAAAAACGGGGCAATCCTCCTGAACGTAGGCCGCGGCAGCGCGATTGATTTGGACGCGCTTGCAGACGCCATCGAGCACCGCGGCATTCGCGCGGGCCTTGATGTGACCGACCCCGAACCTCTGCCTCCGGAGCACCGGCTTTGGACGCTGGAGCACGCGCTGATTACGCCGCATGTTTCCGGCTATTTCCATCTGCCGGAAACGCTTAACCGCATGGTGCGCATTGCAGCGGAGAACATTTCCCGTTGCCGCGCAGGCCGGCCATACTTAAACGCCGTGAACCTTGAAACCGGCTATCGGGCGAATAAGTACGCAAAATGAGGCGCGTTTTGCGCCAACCCTTCGTCGGCTTTGGGGAAGCTGTAACAAAAAAGGCTCCTTTCTGAAAGGAACTGTCCGCAAAGCGGACTGAGGATTGTCTTATTTCCGGCAGCGCGGCTTACTTTGCCGCAGGCATGGCTCGGGATTGTCTTGTTTGTGCAAACGACGGAGCGTAACCTACTTCCCCGCTTTATGCCCTGAAAGGAGAAACCATGGAACTTTATCTTTTAATCGCATGTGTGATCCTGAGCGCGGCGGCGGCCGTGTTCGCGGCGCTGTCGCTGAAACGCGCCGCACGGGAACAGGAAGGCGAAGAAGCGCTGCGCGCGGAGCTTGCACAGCTTCGCGCCATGCAGGAAGAACGGGAGCGCGCACTGCGCAGAGAGCTTGCGGACGCCACACAGCGCACCGTCGGCAGCATGGGGGAAATGCTGCTGCAAAACCAGCAGCGCATGGGCGCTTCGCTGGAACGAAACCTGGCGGCGCGGCAGGAAACCATGAACAAGGCCGTGCAGGACATGCATAAGACGTTGGAAACGCGCTTTGGCACATTTGCAACCGAAAACGAACAAAAGCTTGAAAACATCCGCAATACGGTGGAAGCCCGCCTTGGCGCAATGCAGGCGGACAACAACAGGAAGCTGGACGAGATGCGCGGCATCGTGGATGAAAAGCTGCAAAAGACGCTGGAAGAGCGTATGACGCAATCCTTCCGGCTTGTCAACGAACGGTTGGAGCAGGTCTATAAGGGCCTTGGAGAGATGCAAACGCTTGCTGCGGGCGTAGGGGACCTTTCCCGCGTGCTTTCCAACGTAAAAACCCGCGGCATTTTGGGCGAGATTCAGCTTGGCGCAATTTTGGAGGAGATCATGGCGCCGGAACAGTATTTGCGCAATGTGGTGACTGCAAAAAACAGCCGCAATCCCGTGGAATATGCAATCAAACTGCCGGCTGAAGACGGCGGCAGCGTGCTTTTGCCGATCGATTCCAAGTTCCCGATGGATGCGTACACCGCCCTGTGCGACGCTTACGAAAGCGGAAACCCGGAAGCTGTGCGAACTGCGCAAAACGAGCTGCGTGCGCGCGTGCGCGGCTTTGCAAAGGACATTCGCGACAAATATATCGCACCGCCGGAAACCACGGAATTCGCTGTGATGTTTCTGCCCACGGAAGGGCTTTACGCGGAGGTCGTCAAGCTTGGTATGATCGAAACGCTCCAGCGTGATTTCCGCGTGAACGTGGCGGGCCCAAGCACGATGGCAGCGCTTTTGAACAGCTTACAGATGGGCTTCCGCAGCGTGGCGATTCAGAAGCGCAGCGGAGAAGTATGGAAGGTGCTGGGCGCGGTGAAAACCGAATTTGAGAAGTTCAACGACGTGCTCGTGAAAACGCAGGAGAAGCTGACCCGCGCGCATGACGACTTGGATAAACTCATTGGGGTCCGCACCCGCGGCATCCGCCGCAGCCTCCGCGAAGTCACGGCGCTGCCCCAGCAGGACGCGGCAGCGCTTCTGCCCACCCTTGGCACGGACGACCCGCCGGAGGATTCTCCCTATGGGGAGGGGGAATAAAACAATTGACAACGGGCGCAGAACAATAGACAATTATAAATAAAAGATAAGAAATAAGAAACCGAAACAATATACCGATAAGGAGGAACCATCATGTCAATCCCAACTCCGCACATCAACGCAAAGCTTGGCGATTTCGCCGAAACCGTTCTGATGCCGGGCGACCCGCTGCGCTCGAAGTTCATCGCGGAAACCTTCCTCACGGATGCCGTGCTTGTAAACAATGTGCGCGGCGTGCAGGGCTACACGGGGCTTTATAAAGGCAAGCGCGTATCCGTTATGGCCAGCGGCATGGGCATGCCGTCCATGGGCATCTACTCTTATGAGCTGTTTCACTTTTATGATGTAAAGAACATCATCCGAATCGGTTCTGCGGGCGCGGTCAGCCCGGCGCTGCCGCTGCGCAGCATCGTTATCGGCATGAGCGCAAGCTATGTTTCGTCTTTCCAGAGCCAGTTTAACCTGCCCGGAATCTATGCGCCCACAGCAAGCTATGAGCTGCTCAAAAAAGCTACGGGCGCGGCGGAGAAACTCGGCCTCCCGGTTACGGTGGGCAACATCCTTTCAAGCGACCTGTTTTATGGCGATGGCGACAGCTCGCTGGTGTGGCAGAAGATGGGCGTGCTGGCCGTTGAGATGGAATCCGCTGCGCTTTACATGAACGCAGCGCGTGCGGGCAAGAATGCGCTTTGTATCTGCACCATTTCGGACAGCCTTGTAACCGGCGAAGCGACCACCGCCGAAGAACGCCAGAATTCGTTTACGCAGATGATGCAGCTTGCGCTTGAAACCGCATAAGTAAAAAGACCATCCGCAGGCGGCAATCCTCTGGCAGGGCTGCATACGTTGCCCACAGTTCGCAATGGTCGCGCAGCATTGCCGCAGGCATGACGAAGGGTTGTCCTTCATTCCGCAATTTTTCGGTGGCGCT
>OLXK01000510.1_pt1 | contig 37121 bp, 28 predicted proteins | sample 1674321 | NCBI WGS metagenome assembly OLXK01 (sample SAMEA103958162, study PRJEB25191) | human gut metagenome | reverse complement strand
GCTGCCCCGGCGGTGGTGGTCGATGACCGCCACGCGGGTGCAGGCCTCGAGCAGGCTCGCATTTTCCACCTGATCGGGCCGGTTGGTGTCCACCACGACGAGCAGCGTGCGGCTGTCCGCGTGCAGGAACGCCTCCTGCGGCGACAGGAAGGCCTTGCTGTATTCCGGTGCGCTGAGCATCCGGTCGCGGAGCTGGCCGGCCGCCGTCCTGTTGGCATCCATGACGATGCGGCAGGGCGTGCCGAATTTGCGTGCGATGCAGCACACGCCGGCAGCAGCGCCGAGCGTGTCCAGGTCGGAGAATTTGTGCCCCATGACGTAGACCTTGGACGAGTCCTGAATGAGCTGGCTGAGGGCGTTTGCCATGACGCGGGATTTGACCTTTGTGCGCCGCTCGACCTCTCCGCCGCGGCCGCCGAAGAACTCAAACGTGACGCGGTTTTTCACAACGGCCTGATCGCCGCCGCGCGAGAGCGCCATCTCGGTGCCGAGGATGGCAAAGTTGTAGTTTTCATCGAGGCTCTCCCCGTCGCGGCCGACACCGACGCTGACCGTGGCGCGGATGCCGCTGGGGCTGGTCACGCTGTGGACGATATCGAGCAGGGACGCAAACTTGTTCTCGCGCAGCTCATCAAGGTGCCGCTCCTCGAACACGTACAGGTACCGGTCGCGGTCATAGCGGCGGAAGAAGCCGCCCTTGCCCTCGCACCACTGCAGGAGCTTATCCTCAATGGCGTCGCGCAGCTCGTTGCGCTTGCGGTCGGTCAGACCGCGGATGAGCTCGTCATAGTTATCAATAACGATCACGGCGATGATCGGGCGCGAGGCGTAATACTCCAGCCGGATCTTCTCATAGTCCGTCACGTCGACCCAGTAGGTGATGCCCATGTAGCTTGCGGCGTCGTCCGGGTTCGTGCGCACGAGGTTGCCGTGGATCTGGTACTTGCGCCCCTGATACTCCAGCAGCTCGGGACACTGGGTGTTTCCCTCGAGCAGCCAGCGGCCGGAAAACTCCGGGATCACGTCTGTGATGCGCATATCGACCGACGGCTTGTGCCGGCCGCAGAGATCGAAAAAGTTCTGATTGGCCCAGATGACCTGAGAGTCCGCCGGGCGGAAGACCGCCATCGGCAGCGGAAAATTCTGCAGGGTATTATTTCGCGCAGACTCCGTATCATAGGTGACAGATTCGATATACCGCTCGAGCGTGCGGCGCTTGCGTGCGCGCATGATGACCGAATAGATAATGAGCAGCAGAATGATGACGCCCTCACCGATCGACAGCCAGAGCCGGTCGGAGAAGAAAAACGTGAGCACTGCAAACACGATCAGAAACAGCAGAAACATCCGCGAATTCGGCATCAGCGCACGCTGCAGCTTGGATTCATTGGGTACATTGCCGGTTTTGGGATCTCGCATCGTCATACCTCCTTGCACCCCGTGGGCAAAACCTATTGCCCCCATAATAATCAATAATTATATCATCTTTTCCGAACGTTGACAATACACTTTCCCACCGAAGATTTGTGAAAGGAGTGTGCGCATGAAAGCAATTTTGCTGGCCGGCGGTCAGGGCCGGCGGCTGCGCAGCATCACGGGCAAGCTGCCAAAGCCCATGGTACCGCTCGTCGGCGTGCCGGTGCTTGACCGGCTGCTCGAGCTGCTGCGGCGCAACGGCTTCACGGACGTGTGCGCAACGCTGTGTTACCGGCCGGAGGCCATACAGGAGCACTGCGGCGACGGCAGCAGCTACGGCGTGCACCTGCGCTACCGCATCGAGACCGAACCGCGCGGAACGGCGGGCGCTGTGCGCGCGTGCAGCGACTTTTACGGCCGGGACGATTTTCTCGTCATCAGCGGCGACGCAGCGTGCAGCTTTGACCTGCTGCAGCTCTACCGGCAGCACCAAAGCTCCGGCGCCGCTGTGACGGTCGCGCTCTTTCCGGACGCAGAGCCGCTGCAATACGGGCTCGTTTTGCAGGACCGGCAGGGATATGTGCGCCACTTCATCGAAAAACCGGACTGGCCGCACGTTGTGACCGATCTCGTCAACACCGGCATCTATATCGTCTCCCCGCGGGCGATGACCTATGTGCCGGAGGACACGCCGTTTGATTTTGCCAACGACCTCTTCCCGCTGCTGCTCGCGGCGGACGAAACGCGCGTGCAGTACGTGCTGCACCGCAGCGACGATCTGCCGCTCGACATGGGCGACCTGTGCCAGGCGGTCAACGCCGCGCTTGGCGGCAAGGGCGGCGGCCGTGGGGCGCTCGCCCAGGGCAGCGCCCCCGCGCAACCGGCGCTTTCCGAAACGGTCGTCCAGCTGCGCGCCTATCTGGCGCAACGACTCAAATCCCTGTAGCCGTTGCTCCCTGCAAATCCTGCGGCGGCCGACGTGCTTTTGCCGGCCGCCGCCGCGCGGGCCTGCTCCGCCGGGACCGGCCCGCCATGCCGCTTTCGTACGCCCTCTCCTGGCTTTCGTGCGCCCGCTCCTTGGCTTTCGTCACCTGCTCTTTGCCTTTCGTGCGCCCGCTCTTGGCTTTCGTGCACCCGCTCCTTGGCTTTCGTCACCCATTCCTTGGCTTTCGTCCGTCCGCTCTTTGCCTTTCGTGCGCCCGCTCCTTGACAGAGGGCGTGGGATGTAATATACTGGTTTTGCAATCGATTTTAATGGAGGTTATTCGGCATGGTACGCAAGGGCAATGAACGGAACGTAGAGGTCGCGGAGCATAAATTCGGGGCGGACGGCTTTATCACCGTGCGGCACCTGACCAACAGCGACGAAGAGCTCAACGGCAAGGGCCGCGTGTTCGCGCATACGACCCTGCTGCCCGGCTGCGGCATCGGGTTCCACGTGCACACCGGCGAGTCGGAAACCTACTATATTTATAGCGGCAGCGGTGAATTCAACGACAACGGAACGATCGTTCCCGTTTCCGCAGGCGACGTGACCTTCACGCCCTCCGGCACCGGCCACGGCATGCAGAACACCGGCAGCGAACCGATGGAGATCATCGCCCTCATCCTGTACGCCTGAGCGGCACGAAAACATTTGCATTTATCGCATCTTAGGAAGGACTTCCCTTCCTTTTTTATTAATACTGCACAATTCATTTTATCTGCTAGTATAACACCTGTCTGAAACGCTCTTAAAGATGACACCCCCAGTTAAAATTCTAGGGTAATACTGTAAACCCTCTCTTCACATTTTGCCATCCTACGTTCCATCTCAATTTGAGCGGAGGTTTTCGCATCAACCGTTCTATTCCCTTATTTTTTCCATCAAGCATGTCCGTCATGATCATAGAAGTGATTTGACTCCCAGCATAGCGCTCCTCGGCATTACCGTACAAATTCCTGCTCACCGTCCCATACCGTGCTGGTCGGGTGTATCGGCTAGCTACACGATATCGTTCAGCCCACCGTGGGCGTGTCCATCCCTTGTGGTTGCAAGCCAACAAAATGATTCTTACTTCCCTACCAACAGCACAGCTGCCATAATGTCCCTATATCTTTGCCAGCAAAACTAATCCCTATATGCAACAAATTTATCCTATGGAAGCAAAAATAATGGAACAGAGAATTAGCACGCTCCCCAATACTGTATTTATGCCTAGTCTTGTTGAAAACAAAAGCGCGCTCAGTAGTACACTTGTTACAGGTTCAAGTATATTAATAAAAGATGCGCTGGTTGCCCCGAGCTTTTGAACGCCCGTCTGAATACAAAAAAGTGCAAAGTAGTATGCGATCCCATCTGCAATGATCAGCAAATAGTGTCCCCCTGTAGTTGGGAATGTCGCGTTTGCTGCCATAGCACACATCAAGTATATCGTAGCGATTGCTATGCTGATATACAACAGCTTAACGCTTTGAGGCAGGTCATGGACACATCCTTTTTCATTCATAATAAAATAGCCAGCATAGGTCAAACTAGAGCAAGCGGCAAGAATAATCCCCTTGCCAGAAACCGAGTCGCCAGAAAGCGAAATGCATGCCAGGCCACAAATGGAGCCGATGATCGCAAGACCTTTTCTCCAAGTAAATTGCTCCCTATATACAATTGCCATAAAGATGCACACATTAGTCGGGAAAAGGAAATGCAGCATCATAGCTGTTCCGGATGGAATAAGAGTATAGGCAGTATACATTAGCAAGCTTGTAGCCCCCATCCCCCCAGCTCCCATAATTGTCAGTTGTAGTAGTTGCGAACGCGTGAGTGCTAAACTCTTCTTTCTGCTTACCGAAATCGTCAGGGCTAAAATCGCAACAATACAGTACACTAGTCCAATAAGCGAGATGGGGGAGACTCCCGTCCGCAAAATAAGAGTTTGTAAAGATGGCAAGGCCCCAAAAGTTACCGACGCCAAACAGACGTATAGAATGCCTAATGCCTTTTCGGGATGATATCGAAATTTTAAGGTGTTCTTTTTCATAAGTCTTCACGCCCTTGCTTAGAGATCATGTGACGTCACCTTGTCGATCCAAATTCTAGCTTTTTCATAATCTGATAATATGGGACCATGACAACCGGCAAACTGATCATCCATGCCGCAACATCCGTCAAATAGTATCCCGCTTTTCCTAGCCAACCCGGTAAGAAAAGAATTGTTGCCACACGCGCAATCAACTGCAGCGCCGCGGCGATAATCGAATAATTTACATATCCAAGTGTCTGAGTGGCAGTTCGAAAAAAGTACATGGGCGTCATTATCAACAGGCCAAGAGACATTAGCCTAATATGCCATACTGCAGTTTCAAGAGCGGCTGAATAAACTCCCAAGCTCTCACTTGACAAGAAAAGAGCTATCACAGGCTCCCCCCACAGCCAGACCAGCACAATCATAATGATAGTTAATAATATCGTCCACAGCGTAGTCTCTCTGAATCCAAAGCGAATGCGTTTTATCTGACCAGCACCAAGATTCTGTCCAATATATACGCCTACGCCGGCTTGTATGGCCATAATTACTGCCTCAAGAATATTAAAAACTTTAGTTCCTGCCGCAATCCCCGCAGTAAAAGTTGATCCCATCAGATTGATCTGCGACTGCACAAAGATTCCGCCTGCGGTAATAATTGCGCTATTCAATATCATTGGAAAGAACAGAGAAAAAAATTTGCGCAGCAGCTCAAAGTCTGGGGTCCAAACCGTTTTAGATATATTGATATACGATCTGCAGTTCAAATGCAACACTGCAACGATTGCTGCAATGCCTTGGGCAAGCAGTGTCGCCCAAGCGGCGCCGCCTATGCCAGCTCCAAAATACTTGATAAAACAATAATCCAATATGATATTTGTTGCTGCTGAAGCAATCATTGCCATAAGTGGGCCTCGACCATTCCCTTTTGCACGCAGAAATGCACACGCCAAATTGTGAGCCATCATAAAAGGAATGGAAAGCACGAAAATGCGCAAGTACTGGCCTGCTTGCTCAAAAATATTTGATGGAACATGTAACAGACGCAATATCGGTTCGACAGTTATTAGGCCGCAGATAGTGACAACAGAAGAAAGAATTACACCTCCTATTATTGCAGCCCCCAGAACCCGTTGGAATTCTTTCTGGCATTTTGCCCCAGCTTGCACGGAAGCCATTATACAAATGGCGTTTGAGGCGTCTCTACACATGGCAATAATCAACCAAGTAATCCAGCTTGTACATCCAATGGCCGCAAAGGCATCAACGCCAAGGAAATTTCCCACAATGGCCGCATCAGTTGCCGTGTATAATTGTGCAGCAAGATTCCCCACAATAAGGGGGGCTGAAAAAAAATAAAATCTTGCTAATCGGCCTCCCCTGCAGCATGTCCACATCCCGCACGAGCGCCTTTTCTCGCATAGGCCCTTCCCTTTCAACGCAAGTTCCACAACATGTTACAGGCTGTAATACTTGCTAATACAATGCTATTTTAGATATGAAACTCGCGTTTCATCATAAAATCCCTTTTGTGCCGGCTTTTCTGCCGGCACCCCAAGCGCAATAATCGCTACGGGAATTGCTTTTGTGGATAAAACCGCCTGCATTTGCATAACAAGATCTTCATAAGGATAGACGCCGCACCAACAGGTCCCATAACCCAAGTCAAGCGCCTGCAGCAGAATGCTCATAGCAGCTGCGCCACAATCCATAGGCCAGCATCCATCTTCCTTGTTATATTGCAGTTCTGGTCTTGCGCAAACGACAATCGCTGCTGGCGCTTGCAGCAACATCCTTGTATACGGATGAAACTCATTAATTGTTTTAAGGATTTGTCTGTTCTCAATAACAAAAAACTCCCACGGCCGGGTATTACCCGCGCTCGGTGATAGCATGGCCGCTTCTAAGATCAACCGTATGTGTTCTTCCGGTATTTGCTTGCTCTCATATTTTCTAATACTTCTACGTGATTTGATAGCATCTGTTACCTGCATTTTAGTCCTTCCTTTCCCTTCTAATATAGCTATAATTAATTTCGTCCACCTTTTTCGGATGCTGTTCGCACCGTTCCCGATCCATTCGAAGCGCGAGAAGGCCACCATATTTTAGTTTCTGCAATTCCTTCATTGCCAAGTGGAGTGCACAACATCCTGTTCCGAGAGGATAACCCGTAACACCATTTCTAGCATCGGAAAAATAAACCATCTTCAATGATTGTCCAAAAGCTTTGTGCCAATCTACGATCCGTTCCTGTTGACATATGGCTTCCGCCAAATCTAGACCTATACACAGCGCATCGCTATCCACTTCCGCAACTAAGCGCTGAAGCTCAGCCAGTGTATTCATGATGGCAGAATTGCGGGGGGACACATTGCCAACTACAAGTTTACACCCCAGTCCCTTAGCGACCTGGCACAGCTGGTCAAGCATGGCAATGCAATTTGTGTATTGTCTCTCGTAATCTATGTCGCGCAGCGCTCCCCAAAGGTCTATACCGACAAGTGAAATTTTGTTCTGTGAAGCAATTTCTAAATTTCTACAATAATACCTCTTGGTACATTCTTGTTGGAAAGTTCCCATGGGGTAAAACAAGCTATAATTGTAAGGGCGCACAGCATATGCGCAAACCTCAACACCCGAATCTCGAGCCTGTTCCATCACGGTTATTGCGTCTTCAGCTCCATACTGATCTACCCACAGGTGTGGAACGCTGCTCCAAAAAACAATTTTGTCCACATCAATTGCTTTTTGGGCACTCAAAAAATAGGAAAATGGGAATCGAAAATAGTGCAGATTCATATTGACAAAATTTAATCCGCTGCTCTCCATGTCAACCTCCGTTATTCATCAAAAAAGCCAGAAAGAACCTGCATATTTCGTATATCGTCATTTCTAGGATCTGCGCTCCCGCAAATTTCTTGTGTGAGCACACCGGAATAATTATTACGAACTAAACATTCTATCTCCTGTTCCAATGGGAACTCACCGTTTCCCCAAGCGTAGTGTCCTGCGGACGGAACAGAAAGGTCGCCATCCTGAAAATGATAGTGAATCAGCAACTCTCCAAATCGGTCAAACCACTTTTGTGAAGTTTCTCCACTATAAGCAATTGCGCTCAAATCTACCATCAGCCGAAGCGCTTGACTATTTACCGCCTTAAAAACCTGTTCAATTTGATCAATACTGAATCCATTATGTGTTTCGTCCTTTGTAAGCGATTCAAGTGCAACTACTATTCCTTCTTTTCTTGCCTCTTCGCACACACATCCCAACGTCTCCACCGTGCGCTCAAAAGCAATTTCTTCTGGCTCATTCCAATACCCCCATCCGCAGTTAGCAGTCATAATTGGCGCTTCTAGCTCTGCGGCCATACGAATGCCATTAATAAAATAAGCAATGCTTCGCCGGCGATGAAAATCCTCTTGCGAGGCGTATTGATATTGGAATGCTCCACCGCTCGGAGCAGTTACAGACACAATTTTTAGTCCCGCGGCCTTTGTTTCGCGCAGTATTTTTTTTGCGATTTCATACCTCCTAGAATCCACCCATATGTGCGGTGCTCCCAGCCACAATTCAACACTTTCATAACCTGCCATCCGCATGCTATCCAAAAAATATGCATAGGAATACTGCCGGTAGTTTTGATTCATTCCTGCAATTTGCTTCCTGTTCACGGCTTTCCCTCAAATTACTTAATTTTGAAAGAACGCAGATAGGCGTTATTAAATAAGCCTGTTCGTTTCGCGCTCTTTTCTAAATTCATTGCTGCGTGTTAAGCACAAGCAACTATTTCTTTTACTATTCTTTCTTTTCTGTGCCAATACGGGAATACACAGATGTCGGGCTTCCAAATTTCATCGATATTATAAACAATATGACCGTCACAATGAAGAAAACCACAGCCAACGCGTCTATCATCTGGATGGGCCGATAGCCTGGCGCATTTACATCTGCAAACAGAGCAACGACCAATGTCTGCGTTTTCGCACCGCAAACCAAAAAGGTTAATTCAAACATAGAAATTACGCGGACAATCGAGAGCACAATTGCGGACATCATGCCTGGGAAAGTGAGAGGGATTAAAATCCTAGTAAAATATTGTAACCGACTCGCACCAAGCATTCGTGATGCTGATTCAACATTATCCCCTACCTGTTCAATAAATGGCAAAATGACCAGAATCATATATGAAACTGTTGGTACCATATTGGCAATTACCACGCCACCAACCGTTGTCGCCAAATTAGCTTTATACAAGAGAGTTGCAAGCGGAAGGCCATAGCAGATTGGTGGTATTACCACGGGTAGTAAAAACAAAGCATTGGCGATCCTTTTGCCGACAAAACTACGCTTTGCCATAATAAACGCTGCTGGATAAGCAATAATTACTGATATAAACACAGTCAGTGCGGTAATCAGCATTGTCATCCATAGCAAGTGCCCCAGATCATGATGACTGGCACAATACTCCCACCACTTTGTTCCAAATGATTCAGGGAACCACGAACCAATGGGCCATGTTTCTCCAAACGAATTTACAATAACTGATAATAAAATCCCCAGCACATTAATCATGAACAATGAATTCACAATGTAAAACATTGCGCCAGAGAAGCTAATCTTCCTTTTTTCAATCATGCTTGTACTCCCTTCTAGACATCATATCAGCCTTTACCGACGGCAGATGTCCCCTTGTACAGCCGGTTCCTTAGACCAAACACCAAGCCAATGATGATTAGCTGGATAATCACCATCATAATGCAAATGGTGGAACTGTAGTTGTAATCAAAATACTCATATGCTGTGATATAAGCAGAATAGGCCATAACTCTTGTTGTACTCGTCGGTTGGCCCAGCATTATTGCCGAAGTAAACACAGAAAACGCAGAAGTAAAATTAAGGCAAAACGCGATTAAGATCCCCGGCATCATAAGAGGAAACATTACTCGCCAAAAAGTCTGGCACTTGGATGCGCCCAGCATGCGGGAGGCTTGCTCTAGGCTGGGATGGATTCCTGAAGTATATCCGATCAAAATCATTAGGCCCATCGGAAAGCTTTGAATGAACAAAGATATGACCACGCCCCAATAGTTATGGATCAGTCCCGTTCGTTCCTCAATTAGGCCTAGTTTCTCCAAGAGCAACATCAACCAACCATTCCGCCCAAAGTAGGTTATCATGCCCTCCGCAATCAATACCACTCCCAGCGTCATGGGGATCATTAGAAAAAACGTCACCAATTTCTCATGCTTTATCCCCCCTCGCATATAGTATGCGATGGGAATTGCTAAAACGATGGTTAAAATCGTTACTGGCAGGGAAATGAGAATGGTATTCCCAACGGTCTTCAGTTCTATTGGATCAGTAAAAAAGTTTATGTAATTTGCAACAGTATATTCCCCCGTGGCGTCCGTGAGGCTTAAATTAAGCGCATAGATAAACGGATAGACAAATACTGTAGCCAAAAATAGTACAGCCGGAAGTAAAAGAATTATTGTCTCAATGTTCCAGCCTTTCTTTTTTAGCATGTTCACTCCTCCTTGTCTTTGGGAAGGATGATCACCTTTTCTGGATCGATGCAAAGGGAAACGTTTTCTCCTTCTACAACGGGCACCGTTGGTTCTACGCGTGCCTGCACAAGCACGCCGGGGGAGATATAGCCCGTAATCTGATTCGTGGTGCCCAAATACTCCGTGCCATCAATACAAGCCTGCATATTATTTGCCTTGCCGGTACCGAATGTAATATCGTCTGGACGACTTGCCATCAACACGCTCTCTCCATCTTGATATGCCTTCAGCAGCGCCTTTTCAACCACAGTGTTTTCCCCCAAGCGGCTTGTAGAAACAAAAGTATAGCCAGAAGAAGAGAGGATGATCTTTCGCACCCCGTTTGCCTCTTCAATCGATTCAATCTTTGCTTCCCAAATATTCTTATACCCCATAAAGTCAGCAACAAACCGGTTGACTGGATGTTGATATACCTGTTTCGGCGTACCGACTTGTTGAATTTTCCCAATCTTCATAATAACAATCTTATCTGAGAGTGCCAGCGCTTCGGACTGATCATGGGTTACATAAATGGAGGCCCGCTCCAAGCGATTATGTATCTGCTTCAACTCATACCGCATTTCCGTACGCAGCTTGGTATCCAAATTAGATAACGGCTCGTCCAGCAGCAACAGCCGCGGCTCCATCACAACGCTACGGGCAATAGCTACGCGCTGCTGTTGTCCTCCAGAAAGTTGGGCTGGATACTTGCTCTCCTGTCCCTCCAAATGAACCATGCGAACCGCCTCTTCTACCCGCTTACGAATTTCTTCTTTGGGCTTATGTGCCACCGATAAACTGTATGCAATATTATCAAATACGGACATGTGCGGAAAAAGCGCATAGTTTTGAAAAATTATCCCAAAGCCTCTCTTTTCCGGCGATACAAATGTTTTATCACCGTCATCCAAAACTTGATCATCAATCTGAATCTTCCCGCCCGAAATGTTCAGAAGCCCTGAAATGCAGTTCAACGCCGTACTTTTACCACACCCAGATGGCCCTAAAAACGTTACAAACTCGCCTCTATCTACTATTAAATTAAACTTGTTTAATACGTGCAATTCTTTAAATGATTTGCACATATTCTCCACAATGAGTTGATTGAAATCTTTCATGTTCCCTCCTGCAAGAACATCAGCTATCAAAATCAGAGATATTACTTTATGAGTAGCTCCCTGCAATTCATGGGGCTGAGAGGTCGTTCAGATAGAAGCGACCCCTCAGCTTGCTATCATTGAATATGTAACGGAACTATTTCAGCTTGTTGGCTCCGATCAGGTCATCCCACATCTCCATAGCATCAACTAATTGAGACATGGTCATCGGCGCAACATGTGGATAATTCTCGATCCCCGCCTTGAGTTCTTCAGTTAGGACTGCGTTCAAGGCGTCTTGGGATTCCTGAGGCGCATCTTCAAGGGTAACGCCTTCAATGACTGGACCGGGATACATGAAACCAGAATCATAAAGCAATGCCTGAATTTCCGGCCGTAACGTAAACTCAATAAAGAGGCAACTAAGCTCTTCATCCTGAGGATCCAATCCAGTGGGGATGCTCCAGAAATTTGAATCGGTTACCCAATGCAAATCATCTAAAAAGAGTTGCTTGCATTCGGGCGACATCGCTCCCAAAACACGCTGATTCGTCTCATAACCGACAGCCGTCGTAATCATCCATCTGGTCCCTTCATTAAAATCACGATACAAAAGCGCGGAACCTGTGGTATAATAATCAATATACTGGTCGAGCTCCTTGAGATAATCCCACACTTTTGTCCAAGTTGTAGGATCATCCGGGTTTTCTTCGCCTGCAAGATATGGCAGGCCTTGGAGCCAAGCATATCCAGCGCCTGAATTGCTAGGACGCGGATAGGCAAATTTTCCAGGGTTCTCTTTACACCATTCTAGCAGTTCATCGAGAGTTTTCGGCGGGTTTTGCACCGTATCTGGCCAGTATGTAATCATGGGGCCGCCGATGGAGTTCAAATGGGGGATGGCATAACCAAGCGCCCTGTCCAATTGCAGCTTGGAATCCTCATTGAACTGCTCGATGTATTCCGAGAAGCGATCCGGATATTTCTCAAGGAGATTGATGTAGACACCGGCGTCAATGCCAGCGGCGACGGTGTCATATCCATTGGTGCAGAGCGTGGTGTACGGCTTCCCGGCGTCGCGCTCTGCCACCAGTTTTGAGACGGTTTCTCCAGTTGAAGCCGGAATCCACACTACTTCGCCCACATAATCTGGGTACTCGTCTTTGAACAGTCGCACGATCTCATCAAACATATCCTGTTCTCCGCCAGGATCGAGAATAACAATGTCGCGTTTTTCCTTGATTATTGAGTTTTCCACATCGCCAGCGTTGGATTGATTTTCATCTGTTGATGGGGATCCTTCGGGATTAGGTGGCTCGGATTGGCAAGCACTCAGCAAGCCAAAAATAAGCACAACGCTCAGAAACAACGACAAGACTCTCTTGTTTTTCTTTTGGGACATTAAGCTTCTCCTCCTTTTTATTTATTCGCTATGTTCCCACAGCGAAACAATATTATATGTTTTGAACCCCCGTTCGATATGATTCCCGTTCTATTAAACTTGCATGTACTTCAATGCACTTTGGGGTTTTTTTCTGCTCTAACACGTTTATTAACAGCGCTACTGCTGTCTTGCTAATCTTTTTCATATCTATATCGACACTAGTAATGGTTGGCGTTGCGACCTGAGAGAAAAGACTGTTATTCCAGCCAATAACCGGTATCTGAATACCCAATTGCTGTAAAGCCTTTTGTGCTGGAACAGCCAAAATGTCATCCGCTGTCATAATGGCTTCCGGCCTCGAATCAAGAGCATTCAAATACTGCATAATTAAATTGGTCGCTTCCCCAATATCTGACATGCTAATTTCTTCATTTACACAAAAAACCAGTCCATCTGTGCTCAATCCGCATAACTCCATCCCATTGTAGTACCCCTGCAACTTCTGGTCGCCACTATAGGTCGATGTATCGTAAAAATAAACAATGCGGTGGTATCCGCTTAGGCAAAGCTGCTCGACAATACTAGTCGCCATATATCTTTCATTACAGATAATGCTATACACATTTTCCATATCCAACTTACCGTTTAGAACAATAAGTGGCACCTCTCGAGAAACCTGTTCCAAAGGAACTATGTCCTGCGCACTGTTGGCAGATCCCAGTCCAATAATAAATATGGCATCCACATGTTTTTGAAGCAGGAGATTCAGATATTTCGATTTATCGTCATAGTTTTGCTCTAAGCTGCAAAGAATAATATCAAATCCATATCGCCGTAAGTATTTTTCCAGTATTGACACCATTTTTGCATGATTTAAATCTGAAATAACCGGGCATAGAATCCCTACTGTTTTTGTCTGCTTCATGTTCAGCCCGCGAGCAAAAAAGTTGGGCACAAATCCAGTCTCTTCGATCGCATTTTTTACTCGTTCCCGCACCTCCCCCCGGACATGTTCGTTTCCGTTGATTACGCGGGAAACAGTTGTTGCGGATACGCCGGCTACTTTCGCTATTTCATAGATATTCATATTCATCTCTCACAATCGTATCTAAATTTAATAAAAATACAGGTGCGTTTTCACATTAGGTGCCATCACTTCAAACCAAACATAATCAATACGACCGTCGCTCATTTTCGAGGAAACGATATGCGGAGCATTCTTTGGATAAACAAATTCCCTTCCTCCACATTAACAGACTCGTTATCAGCTATAAAAATGCAATAATTCAGTACTCCTCCTCAATACATCCTTCCTCACGGTCTAGCATTTAATTCGAACAAAACAGTTTATTTTTGAATCTAGTTTCAATGGTATTAATTATTGTTCATGATAATACTATTTATTATGTTTGTCAATAGATTTAATTTTTTAATAGAAAATTTCGTCATCTTTTAAACGAAATCGTAAAAATTTTCCCCCATTTCTGCTTGACAAAGCCAGAGTCCAGCTATATACTCAAAATACATTTGGAAGCGCTTCCATAATTGATAAAAGTGACAGCAATCCGACCACCACTATAACTTAAAGGAGAGACAAAATGAAAGCAAGCATGGTAAAGGATGCGGACATCGTCCGCAATTATGATGCAGCCGGAGTGTGCAGCATCGAATTGCTTCCCGGGGTATATGATGGCCCGATGCGAGCATTTAAGTACTATTTAAAGCCCGGCAGTTCTGTTTCCCCTCAACAATACGCCGATAAAGCCGTTGTGTTCATATTCGGCAAGGGTACGGGTTACATTTGTGGATGCGATGGTGGCTTCTCTATCGACCGTCTGTGCTTTTATGCCCCCAACTACGATAAATCCCTCTACACCATCCATGCGGTTTCCGATTTGGAATTTGTAATGTGTGTATGTGATATGAATGAATATGACTTTGAACGTGCAGCCGAATGCAGTGTGCACCTGCCTTTTTTCCGCAATATTGACCAGTGCTATCCCTATGAACAATACTGCAAATCTGAAGGAACCGAATCCCGTTCAGTTCTATTTGGCGATTGCGGTCGATTGGGCAAGATTACCATTGGCTATTGTAGTGGTAAGGAATCTGGCACAATTGAGAAGGGACATCGTGAAGTGCATCAGTTCAACTATGCCATCGGGGAAAACTGTGACTTTTTATGCGTTGTTGAAGGTGTGAGCAATCAGATCTTTCGGCACCAGGAAGGTGATTGGAGCTTTATAACAGCTGGCCCAGATCATTATTTGCTTGCATGTCCGGGCAAGTATGTCCGGTATGTTTGGGTCGAAGTCTATACCAGCGAACACGGTGTGTATTAATTTAAGGAGGGTGAATATGAAACATACAGTTACTGCTTTTGATGCGACTGGATATGCGCAAGAGGTTATTCCTTCTAATATGAATGGCGTATCCTTTTCCCTTTGCTCGCTTCAGGCCGGATGTTCCATTTCTCCTGCTCTTGAGGCTGAAAAACTGGTTGTTCTACTTTTCGACGGTCATCAGGGGTATATTACCGCTCCTGGCACGCTCTATTCTATTACGGAGCCATCAGCTTTTGCGCCAGATTTTTTGCGGACCCCTTATACAGTCCACGCCGTTGAAGAAATTAAATTTCTTATGTGTATTCTTGATATGAATGAATGGGATCGCAAATTTTATGAAGGCTGGCATTTGCATTTCCCCTTCTTTTCCACATATAGCAACGGTGTCCGCTATGATCAGGCTGGCCAAAGCGGTCGTTTGAGTTCGTGGAGCCTAATTCAGCCATTTCAAATCGGGCATTTGTCCCTGAGCGTTATCCGGGGCCTCGGTGGCGGCGCGCTTAAGTCTTCTGGAAACCAGTTGCAAAGCCAATGGTTTTATTCTGCGAATGCATCATACCATATTTCCATTGGGGGAACCGAGCAAGCAACACAGTCTGCAAACGACTTAGCTTTCGTCCCCGCAGGCGCTTCATTCCACCTAGAGTACCCAGAAAACTCTACCGGTTGTGTTTTCTGTATCTCCGTTTTTGTTGAAGCTGACATCCAAAAGTACTACCTTGCTCAAATCTTTAACGGCCGCCTTACAGAGGCGCGCTAACGATCTTTTATAATTGTGGTCTTCGCAGTTTATTGCTGCGAAGACCACAAAACAAATCTACAAATGGTGCAAGGTGAATGTAGATGAATGTTTTTGGCAGGTTCACCAGGAACAAAATAGTCCCCGTTGTTTCTTTTGAAAATATAGCTAATAGCATAGTCGCCATCTCTGGATATGTAACCCCAACTGAAATCATGCCCGCGCAGCATTACCGTCCTAACTCTTTATTTTTCCCGCCAACTACGGTTTGCGGTAATCTCGGTGGTTCAAACGCCTCATCAGGCGTTTTTCCGTCTGTCCGATTCCTTTTAACTGACGGCTTCGACTATAATAATGTTGTAAAAACAAGCACGAGCGGATTTGTTTTTGCCGCTAATGACAGTCGGATTTGTACCAAATTTGTTATCTCTGCGGGCAGCTTTGAGCAGACTCCTGCCTGCCAGGCGGCAAAATAAACCGTCTTTCCTCCATTATCAAACTATTTTACTTTGCATCCATAAGGAGGCTTGCAAGATGGAACAGGCTACCGTACTTGTTACCCCTCGTTCTTTCGGTCTTGACGACCCTGAGATTTTCGACCTCTTCAAAAAAGCTGAGATTGTAGTAAAGCGTAATAACTCCGGTGCTGTTCTTTCGCGTGCTGATATGCAAAGTCAAATTCAGGATTGCATCGGCGTAATCGTCGGTATTGATCCACTCGATGAACCCATAATGGCAAAAGCCCCTTATTTGCGTGCTATTGCCAAGTATGGCACCGGTCTGGACAACATAGATTTACAAGCGGCCAAAAACCGCGGGATAGCAGTTTCTAATACAATAGGAGCAAATTCTGACGCAGTCGCTGACTACACCTTTGCCCTTATCTTATCGCTTGCACGGCAGGTGCCAGTTATTGATGCAAATTGCCACCAAGGGAATTGGAAAAAGCTAGTTACAAGCGATGTGCATGGAAAAACTTTGGGGCTCTTGGGTTTTGGAGAAATTGGCAAGCGAGTTGCTAGGCGTGCACAGGGTTTTGCGATGCGCGTTTTAGTTCATGATATAACGTGGCAGAATTCTTGGGAAGAGCAATACGGCGTACACAGAGCCGATCCGGACAGTATATTTGAGATGTCGGATTTTATCAGTCTACATATGCCTTTATCAGCACAGACCCGACAGTTTGTTAACAGTAGGCGTATATCAAGAATGAAGTCTTCCTCTTTTTTGATCAATACCGCGCGCGGCGAACTAGTAGATGAGAAGGCTTTGCTAGAGGCGCTGATATCGAAACGCATCGCAGGAGCTGGCATCGACACCTTTCAAACCGAGCCGCCTCTATGTCCTGAATGGTACTCACTAAATAATGTGATCATGGGCTCCCATTGCGCTGCATCCACAAGGGAGGCGACCCGGAACATGGGGAGATTTGCTCTGAAAAACCTATTGCTTGACCTTGGTATGCGGACAGTTGTTGAACAGTTACAAGCTGCTGGTGATTTGTTATGAAGGTGTTGGTTTTAGAAGCAAGCACCACTTCTGCAAAAGCAATGTTGTACAGCGAAGATGCCGGTGTATTAGCTGTGCAAACGCTTCCCTATGATTCTTCCATCAGTGATGTCTACACACACGATCCAGATCGTCTGTTCGCTTGTCTCATGCAAGTCGGCAGTCAAGTTGTCGCTGGTGCGAAGGTTGACGCCATCGCCCTCGTTGGCTCATGGCATACTGTTATGGCGTGCGACAGCCAGTTCCATCCCCTTTCCCGAATAATAACCTGGAACTCACCTTTGGCGCGTACTACTGCAGTTCGCGTTCGCAACAACGTTGATTTGGGGACCGCTCTGTATCGAACTACAGGTTGTATGCCGCATGCCATTTATCCTCTGTACATGATTTGTAGCCTGCGTGACGCCGGCCTAGCTGATTCAAAGGTGCGTTTCTGTGCGGAGGATGCATACATTTTTCATTGTATGACTGGAAAGTGGTGCGCAACCGTCAGTTCCGCCTCAGGCGCTTCCCTGCTGGATATTAGGCAGCTTGAATATGGCAGACTTCCGCTTGACGTGGCCGGCATCACCTTGCAGCAACTTCCTTCCCTCTGTGATCATACTTATGCGGCTCCACTAAATCGATCATCAGCTAAATTGCTGGGTCTTCCCGCTGGGACTCCCGTCTGTGCTTCTTCCCCCGACGGCGCTATGAATCAGCTTGGTTGTTCAGCCTTGTCTCCAGGGAATATGACGTTATCTGTCGGCACAAGCGCTGCTGTGCGCATGGTCAGCCTTACGGCAAATACTGACAATCTCAACGGCAACTGGTGTTATTATGGTCCGCTAGCATGGCTGCATGGTGCAGCTACTTCGGGAGCAGGAAACTGTATAGATTGGTATTTGCACAATTTGATTGCAAGCTACTCTTTTGAAGAAATTGAACAAAGCCTAACCATTCAAAAGGACACCCCTGGTTTTCTTCCATTCTTATACGGAGAACGCTGCCCGGGTTGGAATGATTCAGCGAAGGGAGTGTTTTTTGGATTGCTTGGAAAACATACCGTTTGGGACATGTATGTTTCTATATTAGAGGGCATCTTGTTCCAACTGACACAATGCTTTCAAAAACTATGCGATCAGCAAGGTCCTCCTAATAGTGTTTCCCTTTCCGGTGGGATCCTTAAGTCGCGTTTTTGGACAAACATGCTCGTGGACATCTTGGGTTTGCCGGTCACGCTTTTTCATGCAGAACAGGCGTCTATGTTGGGTGGAGCTGCTATTGCCTTACATTGGCTTGGCTGCCTCCCATCTTTGGATGCATTCAGCGCACATGGAGAATCTGGCACCCTGCTTATGCCAAATACAGATGTAACAGAGCTTTACCAGACTCGTTATTTGAACTGGCAGCGCTGGTATAATGCTCTGCAAATTAATAGTTCCCAAATGGATCCTTAATTCGCCTGAAATATCCCAGGTAGTATTAAATTGCAGTAAACACCTTCCTTGGGAGCTCCTCTGCGTTATTGCAACTGTTTCTGCATAATCCTATTATCATAATAAGTGCATAAATTTTTGATTTGTAAGGCCGCATTAAGTGTTATGCGCAAATTAGTTTGCAGGCAGTAGCGAAGATGTCCTCGCTGAACGCTTTCTAATGTTTCATACTGATATACTTCTTGCCGCCCCGCTGAGTGTCAGCTGCGACATCTGGTCTGGCGCAAGATCAGATAAGCATTACTGATTCAGGTGTGGCCCGGGGCGATGCCACTCTTCTACATCTCCCAGTGCATTCATGCATAATCCTTCATCTTCTTGTAGACAACATTCTTCACTCGGTTGGAAATAGCTGCTGTGGGACTTCTTGTTGCAACATGGATTGCGCTCGTCACCAACTAAGCTGTTGTCCTGGCTCGGGTTAATGTGCATGTACCGTTTGCTGCCACAGCCAGCTGCCCCTGTGATTTCTCGGAGTGTGGTCTCTGGTTTTAGAGGCGAAAGATCTTTTTGTGAGTGGCCATGAAAGGCCTCCCAAAACAATTGCATCTGACCATACTGCTCCATTTTAGTGAGCATGCCGTTTCCGCCCCACGTTTGCGGTGCAGCGTCATTTCGGCGATCTAAAAGCATCCTTTCTGGGGCGCTCAGAAACAGCAAAGGACAACCGTAAGGTTTAGTCGATTGTTGGGCTCGTCCACTGAATATGCTGCTGGAGTGTGTTGTTTTGCGCAAGTAAATGAAAACTGACAATCTGAGAAGGCGATGCTTGTAATCTCGTTGGATTGATTCTTGGGAACTGCGTATTTTTGTAGCTTGTTGAACTCTTACGTTAATTTGTCTATTCAGCCTTCTACGTTTGACGAACGCGGCGGCACATGCTACAATACAGGAACAATCGGCGTACAGGCCGGGCAAGGAGGGAGCTGCGCATGGAGGAGCAACGGGCCGGCGCGCCGGTCGATTATTCGCTGGAGATGGACCGCCATGGCCGCGCCTCGATCTTCACGCTTGTGCTGGGCATCGCTGCGCTCGTGCTGGCGTTTATCCCGATGCTCCTGCCGTTTTCCCTGCTTGCCAGCACGGCGGCGCTGATAACGGGGCTTCTGATGCGGCGATATACGCAGCGCATCAACATCCCGGAGGATCGCAAAAACGCGATCGGGCGCTGGTGCGGCCTCATCGGCCTGCTGCTCAGCCTCGTCACGCTGGTCATGCTCATCATAGCCGCCGTCGGCGCAAACGCCGCCTGACGCACGGCGCAATCCACAGCCCGTCCGCGGGCAGAAAGGCAAACCATGCATCCCTATATCCATCTGTTTGGTCTTGCAATCCCCACGTTTGGCGTGATGATGCTGCTCGGCATGGTCGCCGCATTCGTGCTGCTCTATTTCAACCGCCGGCAGGTCCCCTTTTCAGAGGACGATCTGCTCACAATGGCGATCTGGGCGATCATCGGCGGATTCCTTGGCGCCAAGGCCCTCTACTGGATCGTGGAGCTCGACCGGATCATCGCCGACCCGCACTTCATTCTGGAATCGCTCACTTCCGGCTTTGTGTTCTATGGGGCGCTGATCGTCGGCGCTCTGGCCGTCCTCCTGTTCTCGCGGCGGCGCAAACAACCGTTCCTCGGCTACTTCGATCTGGTGGTGCCCTCGTTCATCCTGGCGCAGGGCTTTGGCCGCATTGGCTGCTTCTGCGCCGGCTGTTGTTACGGTGCGCAGTGCGATTCCCCGATCTCGGTCATTTATCCGGAGGGCGTCGCCGCCCCCGCAGGCGTGCCGCTGCTGCCGACGCAACTGTTTGAGGCGGCGTTCTGCTTCGTGTATGCCGCCGTACTCGTGGCCATTTTCCGCCGTCAGAAGCGGTACGGCACCACCGCCGGCTGGTACCTGGTGGGCTACGGCGTATGGCGCTTCATCATCGAGTTCTTCCGCAGCGACGACCGCGGCACCGTCGGCGCACTGTCCACGTCGCAGTTCATCGGCATCTTCATCGTGCTTGCGGGCGTCCTGCTGCTGCTCTTTGTGCGCAGGGGCAGAACGCCGCTTCACGTCCGCCCCGGCAGCACGGACGCGCCCGCGGCGCCGGACGGTGCGGCGGCGGACAGCCGGTCGCCGGAAGCGGATACCGCATCCGCAGCCTCCGAAGCAGCCGCAGCTTCGGAACAGAGCGCCCCGGCAGCGGAGGCCGAAGGGGCCGCACCCGAAGCGGCGGCCGCCGCAACCACGGCGGAGGGCGCCGAGAAAGCTGAAAATACAGCGGACTGAGCCGCGAAACCAAAAACGGAACAACAATGAAACGGGTCCCTCTGTTCGCCACCGGCGAAAGGGAGACCCGTTGTTGTTTGCGCGACGGCTGCGGCCGCACGGCCGGCTGTTAGGCGCGGCGCACCTCGACCACGTCGTCGTCCAGTACGACGGCCACAAGCATGGAGCCTCTGCCAGCGCGCGGCTCGATATGCACCGATTCGGTCGACAGGGTGGTTTTGGCGCCATGGCGCTGGACAATGGTAATGGGAAACGGCTCGCAGACGTGGAACACGGCGGCGATGCTGTTGCCGTTTGCGCCGTTCTTTTTGAAGTCGAACGTCTTGACGCCCTTGCCGTTGCGGCCCTGCACCTCATAATCGAACAGGAAGCTACGTTTGCCGTAACCCCGGTCGGTGATGACGAGCAGTTCCCCCTCGTCCGGTAGCTGGCCGGCGTAGCATACGGCGTCGCCCTCGTCAAGTTTGATGCACTTGACGCCGCCGCTGACGCGGCCCGTGGCGGGGATGGTATCGGTAGCGAAGCGGATGCTCATGCCGAGCCGCGTGACCAGCAGCAGCGTATCGCCGGCAAGGCGCTCCACGCCGAAGACGGCATCCCGCTCCTTGAGCGCAACGGCGGCCGTGCGCCTGGCGCGCAGGCGGTATTCCGCCGCGGCGGTGCGCTTGACGAACCCGTTTTTCGTATAGAACAGATACTCCCCCTCCTCCTCATCCGGGAAGGCGCCCACGATGCGCTCGTTTTTTTCAAACGGCAACAGCGACGCGAGATTGACGGCGCGCGCGGTGGCGCGCGTCTCGGGGATCTCGTCGGCGACAAGCGAGAGTACGGCGCCCTGATCGGTAAACAGGCGGATGCGCCGATCGGAGCGCGTCTCGATGCAGAACAGCGGCTTGTCCTCCGCGATCTGGGCGGCGTTGAACAGGCGGGTCGGGCAGCGGCGCGCCTTGAGCCCTTCGCAGATGGCGACGGTCACATCCTCGGCGGTGGAGAGATCTTCCGCGTCCACGGCGATTTCCGCCTCGCCGGCGATGAGCTGCGTGCGGCGGGCGTCGCCGATCTGCGCCCGGATCTCGAGGAGCTCCTTGCGGATGAGCGCGATGAGCTTGCGATCCGAGGCAAGAATGGCCTTGAGCTCCGCGATGAGCCGTACCACCTGCGCATATTCGCGCTCGATGGCGAGCAGCTCGAGGTTGGTGAGCCGCTGGAGCCGCAGATCAAGGATGGCCTGTGCCTGCAGTTCGGTCAGACCGAACGCGCCCATAAGCCCATCTTTGGCCTCCTTGGGGGATTTGGACGCACGGATGAGGGCGATCACGCGGTCGAGATTGTCCACCGCGACCATAAGCCCGGCAAGCACATGTTCCCGCCGTTCGGCCGTCTCCAGCTCGTTCTGCGTGCGCCGCGTGACCACGTCGCGCTGGTGGCGGATGTAGTGCGCGATGAGCTGCTTGAGCCCGAGCTGCTGCGGCTTTCCGCCGGCGATGGCCACCATGTTCACGCCGAACGTACATTGCAGGTCGGAATACTTGTAGAGGTATTGCAGAATCTTCTCCGGGTCGCCGTCCTTCTTGACCTCGATGACCGCCCGCATGCCCTGCCGGTCGCTCTCGTCCCGAATATCGCCGATGCCCATGAACAGAGATTTCTTCTCCTGGCTGACGGCAAGTATTTTCTCAAGCGCGGCCGCCTTGTTGACCTGGTACGGCAGCTCGGTGATGACGATGAGCGTCTTGCCGTTTTTCTGCTCCTCAAAGTGCGTCCTGGCGCGCATGGTCAGCTTCCCGCGGCCGGTCTCGTACGCGCGGGCGATCTCTTCCGATTTGAGAAGGAAGCCGCCCGTCGGAAAATCCGGCGCCGGCAGGATCTGCATGAGTTCGGCAAGCGTGATGCGCGGGTTCTCCATCACCGCGATGACCGCGTCGATCGCCTCCGCCGGATTGTGCGGGGGGATGTTCGTCGCAAGGCCGACGGCAATGCCGGACGCCCCGTTGATGAGCAGGTTCGGGAATCGTCCCGGCAGCAGTTCCGGCTCCTTGAGCGTGTCGTCAAAGTTGAACATGAACGGCACGGTGTCCTTGTCGATGTCGCGCAGCTGCTGCATGGCCGCTTCGGTCATGCGCGCTTCGGTATAGCGCATGGCGGCGGCGCTGTCGCCGTCCACCGAGCCGAAGTTGCCGTGTCCGTCCACAAGCGGGACGCGCATGTTGAACGGCTGCGCCAGGCGCACCATCGCGTCGTAAACGGAGGAGTCGCCATGCGGATGGTATTTGCCGAGGCAATCCCCGACGATGCGGGCGCTCTTGCGGTGCGGTTTGTCGGGCGACAAGCCGAGTTCGAGCATGGTGAACAGGATGCGCCGCTGCACGGGCTTGAGTCCGTCCTCCACGCGCGGCAACGCGCGCTCGAGGATGACATGCTCGGCATAGGGCATCATGGAGTTGTGCATGACCTCGTCCATGCTGCGCAGCAGAATCTTTTCCTGCGCCGGTTCCTGCGTCCTTGCCATATCGCTCACCCCTGTCTGGTCGCCATCTTTTCAAACACGTCGTCGCGGCGGCGGTTGAAATCGGCGTTTTCGAAGATGTATTCCTTGCGCGACTGCACCTTATCGCCCATGAGCACGGTGACCAGATGTTCCACATCCGCCGCATCGTCGATGGTGACGCGCACAAGCTGCCGGTTTTGCGGGTTCATGGTGGTCTCCCAGAGCTGCTCCGGGTTCATTTCGCCAAGGCCCTTGTACCGTTGCAGCAAATAGCCGCGTCCCACCGCGCGCGTGGCGCGCCGCAGCTCCTCGTCGTCATAGCAGTAGACGAGCTTCGACCCCTTCTGCACCCGGTAGAGCGGCGGAAGGCCGATGTACACATGCCCTTCGGTGATGAGCGGCTTCATGTACCGATAGAAAAACGTCAGCAGGATGGAGCGGATGTGCGCGCCGTCCTGATCCGCGTCGGCAAGGATGATGATCTTGTCGTACTTGAGCGAGGAGATGTCGAAATCCTCGCCGATGCCGGTGCCGATGGCGGTGATCATGGAGCGGAATTCCTCGTTCTGGAGCACCTGATCAAGCCGCTTCTTCTCCACGTTGAGCGGCTTGCCGCGCAGCGGCAGGATCGCCTGGAAGCGGCGGTCGCGCCCCTGCTTGGCGCTGCCGCCGGCCGAATCGCCCTCGACGATGAACAGCTCGTTGATCGCCGCGTTGCGCCCGGTGCAGCTGGACAGCTTGCCCACCAGCGGCGCGTTTTCGAGCTTGTTCTTCTCGCGGGCGGTGGCCTTTGCCTTGCGCGCCGCCTCGCGCACCTTGGCGGACTTGACCGCCTTCTCCGCGATGGCGGCGCCGACGGCCGCATTTTTGAGATCCTCCAGATAATGCGCGAGCGCCTCGCCCACCACGGCCTCCACGGCCGGGCGCGCCTCCGTGTTGCCAAGGCGCGTCTTGGTCTGGCCCTCAAACTGGATGGAGCGCATCTTGAGGCTCAGCACGGCGGTGATCCCCTCGCGGAAATCCTCGCCGGTGAGGGAAGCGTCCTTTTCTTTGAGCACGCCCGTGCGGCGGCAGAAGTCGTTCATTACCTTGGTCAACGCCGCCTTGAACCCCGTCTCATGCGTGCCGCCCTCGGTGGTGGGGATGTTGTTCACATACGAGAAGATGCTGTCGGCATAGCCGTCGTTGTGCTGCATGGCAAGCTCGACCACGATGTCGCCGCTCGTGCCCTGGATGTGGACGGGCGGCTCGTACAGCACGGTCTTGTCCGCGTTGAGATAGGTCACAAAATCCGACAGGCCGCCGTCGAACCGGTATTCGACCGCGCGCGGCCGTTCCGCCTCGCCCTCCTCGGCGGGAGTGGCGCGCCGGCGGTTGTCGGTGAGCGACATGCGCACGCCGCGATTGAGATACGCCAGCTCGCGCAGGCGGCGGGAGACGGTCTCAAAATGCATCTCCGTCGTTTCAAACACGCGCGCATCCGGCTTGAACGTGACCACCGTCCCCTGCCGGCGCGTACGCCCCACCTCGGTGAGCGGGTACTTCGGCCTGCCGGAGACGATATGGCCCGTGCCGTCGTCCACGCTCTCAAACTCCATCCTGTACGCCCGGTTCTCGTAAAACACTTCCACCGTCAGCCACTCTGAAAGCGCGTTCACGACCGACGCGCCCACCCCGTGAAGACCGCCCGAATAGCCGTAGCTGTCGTTGCCGAACTTGCCGCCGGCGTGCAGCTGAGTGAATACGACCTCCACGCCGGATACGCCCAGCTTCTCGTGGATGCCGACCGGAATGCCGCGCCCGTTGTCGGACACGGTGACGGAACCGTCGCGGTTGAGCGTGACGCACACCTCGGAGGCATAACCGTTGGCCGCCTCGTCGATGGAATTGTCCACAATCTCCCAGAGCAGGTGGTGCAGGCCGCGTTGTCCGGTCGAGCCGATGTACATGCCCGGGCGCATGCGCACCGCGTCCAGCCCCTCCATCACCTTGATATCGGATACGGTATAGTCCTTCGCCATGAATACCCCCAAGATATATGTCTTTCCGAAAACATAGTATACCACAAATTGTACATTTTGGTATCCCTCCCCCCTCCCCTCGGAAGGGGAAACGGGTGCGAAGCGGGTCGAATTTATAATTTGTTCAAAAAAATCGGGTAAATTGACCATTCAGGTGGTGACAAATGGGGCAAAGTGGTGTATACTAACAGCACAAGAGGATGGCGTTTCCTTCCTCGCAGGCGGCATGTCCGCCATACGGAAGTAAGCGCCGTGCCAGCACCGTTGCAGGAAGGAGGCGCGCCGGGTGCTGATCGGTTCGTTTTCGCATACGCTCGACGCGAAGGGGCGTGTATTCGTGCCCGCCAAGTGGCGCGACGACGTGGGCGACCTGCTCATCGTCACGCTCGGCCTGCTGGGGGACGGCAGCACCACCTGCCTGTTCGGCATGTCCGTGTCGGAGTGGGAGCTGTTTTCTGAAAAGCTGGCCGCCCTGCCGGTGACGGACGTGGCGGGACAGGCGGTCCGGCGCAGGCTGTATGCGATGGCCGCCGCCTGCGAGACGGACAAGCAGGGCCGCGTGCTCATCCCCGCCCCGCTCCGCGAGATCGCGGGCCTGACGCGCGAGGCGACCCTCATCGGCGTAGGCAACCGCATCGAGTTCTGGGACCCGGAGCAGCTGCGCCGCCACAGCGAAGCGGCGGAAGCCGGCTTTTCCGACGCGCTGCAGCACCTGCAGCAGCTCGGCATATGAGTTTTTCGCATACCCCGGTGATGTGCCGGGAAGTCTTGTCATATCTCGCGCCCGAGAGGGGCGGTGTGTTCGTCGATGGGACGCTGGGCGGCGGCGGGCATGCGGAGATGGTCCTCGAGCGCCTGCCGGCGGGCGGACGGCTCATTGGGATCGACCGGGACCGGGAGGCCGTGGCAGCATCGGAGGAGCGCCTGCGCAGATACGAAGGTCGCTTCCTCGCTGTTCATGGCAATTTTTTTGAGATGCGGACGTTGCTTGCGCCCCTGGGCGTCACGGCCGCGGACGGCATCCTGCTGGATCTGGGGGTGTCGAGCCATCAGCTCGATACGCCGGAGCGCGGATTTTCCTACCATGCGGACGCTCCCCTCGACATGCGCATGGATCGCACGGCGCCGCTCACCGCGCGCGACGTGGTCAACGGCGACTCGTTCGAGGAGCTGTGCCGCATCCTGCGCGAATATGGAGAGGAACGCTATGCCGCGCGCATCGCGTCGCGCATCGTCCAGCAGCGGGAGCGCGCGCCGATCGAGACCACCGCGGAACTGGCCGCCCTTGTCTGCGCGGCCATGCCCGCCAGAAGCCGCCGCGAAGCGCAGCATCCGGCACGGCGGACCTTCCAGGCCATCCGCATCGCCGTCAACGGCGAGTTGGAGGGCCTGCGCGCCGCCATCGACGGCGCGCACGACCTGCTCGCTCCCGGCGGGCGGCTTGTGATCCTCACGTTCCACTCGCTCGAGGATCGCATCGTGAAGCAGGCGTTCCGTTCCTACGAGAACCCCTGTATCTGCCCGCCGAAGGCGCCCGTGTGCACCTGCGGCAGGCGCCCTACCGCGCGCGTGCTGACGAAGAAGCCTCTTGCCTGCACGGCAGAGGAAGCGGCGGCCAACAGCCGCGCCGCCTGCGCCAAGCTGCGCGCCATCGAAAAGCTGCCCGCTCATGCGGACGGCGAAGAAAACCCGCGTGCTAACGCACGCATTCGACCGCATAGAGATAGTGAGGGATCCTGATGGAGAAAATCCGTTTTGAGCGCGACGAGCGGCGTGCCGACGCCCCGTCCACCAGGCTGTATGCGCCCACACGCGACAGTGAGGCATATGCATACGATCCCGAAACCGGAGAGCGGCTTGCCGCCGCGCCGATGAAAGCGACGCCCATTTCGCTGCGTCCACGCAGTGAGATGAAGCTCAGTTCGCGCATCGGCATCATGGTCTGCGCATTCATTTTTGCCGGCATGCTCGTATTCGTGCTGTCCGGCTACGAGCGCATCTCCCGCGCTTATGCGGGAATCAACGCGCTCAACGATGAAATCGAGGAGATCCGGCTGCGCATCAACACGCTGGAAGCCGATATCGAGTGTGCAGTAACGATGGAGGATGCGCAGGCTTTTGCCGAGAGCCGCGGCATGCGCTATCCGGTTCAGTCGCAATACGTGCAATCGGGCAGTCCGATCCCCGCTACCGGCAATGCAACCTCTCCTGAGGACGCGCCGGAGGACGACGGCGACGACGAACCCGCCGAGCCGTAAGGCCGGCGCCGTCGCACAGCCGCAAAGAACCGCCCGCAGGAAGGAGCCGCGATGGCAGTACCTGCGCCAAAACTGAAAAAACGCCTGCTGATCCTGTTGGGGTTTGCAGCGGTCCTGTTTCTGCTGCTCGTGTTCCGCCTGTTCCAGGTGCAGATCATCGACGGTCCGCGCTATGAGAGCATGGCGCTCACACAGCAGACCCGCAGAAGCGCCATTCAGGCGCAGCGCGGCCGTATCCTCGACACCAACGGCACGGTGCTTGCCCAGAGCGGCAACTCGTACCGCGTACTGGTCAACCCGCGCGTCATCGACGAGGACGACGAAGCGGAGGAGGAAGCCGAGCGCGTGCGCGTGTCGCTGCTCGTTTCGGACATCCTCGACCTCAGCTATGACGAGGTGTACGAAAAGGTGTCCCGCACCGACAAGCAACAGCTTGTGCTCAAGCGCCAGGTCTCCAGCGACGTGGTGAACGAGATCATCGCGCTGAACTTTGACAACGGCATCATCACCTTCTCGACCGACATGACGCGCAAATACTCCAACGGCAAGCTGTTTGCGCAGCTCATCGGGTTCACCGGAATAGACGGCGAAGGGCAGACGGGCCTTGAGGCCTCGCTCGACAAATATCTGGCCGGGGAAAACGGCCGCCTCGTCACGCCGAAGGACGCCTATGGCAATCCGTTGCCCTATGGCGAGGAGGAATACATCGCGCCGACGAACGGCTACGACGTGACGCTCACGGTCGATACGGCGGTGCAGGGCTATCTGGAAACGGCGCTGGCCGAGTGCATGTCGGTCAACAACGCCAAGACCGTGACGGGCATCGTCATGGACCCGTCCACCGGCGAGATCCTGGCTACGGCCACGAATCCGACGTTCGACCTCAACAGCCCGGATCGCAGCGACGTGACGACGCTCATGGCCATGTCCCGCAACCGCTCCGTCACCGACACGTTCGAGCCGGGCTCGATCTTTAAGATCATCACGCTGGCCGCCGCGCTCGATTCCGGCGTCGTCACGATGGACAGCACGTTTGAGTGCTCCGGGTCGCTGACCTTCCGCACCGAAACGATCCACTGCTGGAGCAAGCACGGGCATCAGACGCTGACGGAAGCATGCGAAAACTCGTGCAACTGCGCGTTCATGCAGATGGCGCTGGCGATGGGCGTGGATACGTTTTACGACTATATCTACGCCTTCGGCTTTGGCACATCGACCGAGAGCGGCATCCCCGGCGAGGACACCGGCGAGGTCATCCACCGCAAGTATGTGCGCGATACGGATCTGGCGCGTATCGGGTTCGGGCAGAGCATCACCACCACGCCGCTGCAGATCCTCACAGCCGCGTCGGCCGCCATCAACGGCGGCATCCTGATGCAGCCGTATGTGGTCAAGTCGATCTCCTCGACCGACAGCGAGACCAGCGCGACCACCTACATTGAACAGAACGAACCGAAGGAGCTGCGCCGCGTCATCAGCTCCGATACCTCGGCCAAGGTGCGGCAGATCCTGCAGTCGGTCGTGGATAACGGCAGCGGCAGCAACGCGCAGATCGCCGGATACACCGTTGGCGGCAAGACCGGCACGGCGCAGAAATATGATGAGAACGGCAAGGTCTCCAGCACGCTGCTGATCGCCTCATTCATCGGTTTTGTGCCGGCGGACGACCCGCAGCTGATCTGTCTCATTACGGTTGACGAACCATGCGTACCGGTCGTCTACGGCAGTACGGTGGCCGCCCCGTTCGTACAGCGGGCGCTGTCCAACCTCGTGCAGTACTACAGCATCCGCCCGAACACGGAGGAGAACACCGAGCTGGTAGAGGTGCCGAACGTCGTGGGCGAAACCGCCAAGCAGGCAGCCTATATCCTGACGCGGCGCGGTTTCCCGGAGACGATTTACGTCCCCTCCGAGGAGCAGGCGACCGTGATCGCGCAGGTGCCGGAGGCCGGCACCGAGGTGCCGGAGGGCACGCGCGTGGTGATCTATACCACGATGACCACGTACAGCGACGAAGGGACCGTCAAGGATCTGGTGAAGGTGCCGAACCTCATCAACGACCGGAGGCAGGACGCCTTCGACAAGCTGGACAAGTTGGGCCTTGTGCTCGTGTACGATAAGACCGCCTGCCTCGGGAAGATCATGACGCAGTCCATCCCGGAGGGGACCGAGGTGGCGCCCGGTACGGAGATCTATGTGGAGTTCGACTCTACGCCTTCCGGCACGATCACGCCGGCGCTGAATACGACGCCCACGACGACCCCGTCGCCATAGCGGCGCACGGGCGAAGCAGAAGGAACAACGGAACTTCAGGGAAATTGGGAGGAACTTTGTCCATGCTGTTATCCGAGCTTGCCATGTCCACCGGCTTGCGCTATACCGGCGAGAACGTCGATATTCGTTCCATCGAATACGACTCGCGCCGCGTCACCCCCGGCAGCATGTTCTGCTGCATCGTGGGGCAGATGTTCGACGGGCACTCCTTCGCGGAGGCCGCCGTGGCGCAGGGCGCCGTCGCCCTGCTGGTTGAGCGCGAGCTGCCGCTGCCCGTGCCGCAGGTCGTGGTGAAAAACGCGCGCAAATCCATGGCGGAGATGTCGGCCGCGTTTTACGGCTATCCGCAGCGCGAGATGCAGATGCTGGGCGTCACCGGCACCAACGGCAAGACGACCACGACCTATATGGTCAAGGCCATCGCCGAGCAGGCCGGCCGCAAGGTGGGTATTATCGGTACCATCCGCAACATGATCGGCAGCGAGAGCCTGCACACCGACCGCACCACGCCGGAATCGGTCGATCTGTTCCGCCTGCTGCGCACGATGGCCGACGCGCGCGTCGATCTCGTGGTCATGGAGGTCTCCTCCCACGCGCTCGAACAGTTCCGGGTCCACGGCATCAAGTTCGACGTGGCGCTGTTCACAAATCTGACGCAGGACCACCTGGATTACCACAAGACGTTTGAAAACTATTTGCAGGCCAAGAAGACGCTGTTCCTGAACGCCAAGCGCGCCGTTGTCAACGTGGACGACCCGTATGCCGACCGCATCATGGCCGGGCTTTCCATCCCGATCCTGACGTTCGGCGTGCGCGACCGCGCCGACATCGCCGCCTCGGACATCGACATCACCACGCGCGGCGTGCAGTTCGACCTGCATACGCCGGCGGGTGACGTGCGCATGAACCTGCCCATTCCCGGCCTGTTTTCCGTGTTCAACGCGATGGGCGCCGTGGGCATGGCGCAGTCCATCGGCATCCGTCTCTCGGCGATCAAGGAGGGGCTGGAATCCATGACCAGCGTGTCCGGGCGGCTTGAAGCCGTCGGCTCCGACCGGCCGTATTCCATCTTTGTGGATTATGCGCACACGCCGGATGCGCTCGAGAACGTACTCAAGACGGTGCGGGAATTCGCCAAAAAGCGCGTGATCTGCGTGTTCGGCTGCGGCGGCGACCGCGACCGGGCCAAGCGGCCGATCATGGGCGAAATCGCCGGCCGGTACTCCGAGCTCGCGGTCGTTACGTCCGACAATCCGCGCACGGAGGAGCCGATGTCGATTATCGAGACCATCGAAGAAGGCGTCAAGCGCTCCGGGGCCAAATATGTCGTGATCGAAAACCGCCGCGCAGCCATCGCCTACGCCATCTCCGTGGCGGAACCGGATGACGTCATCCTCATCGCCGGCAAGGGGCACGAGAATTACCAGGAGATCAACGGCACACGCTATCACTTTGACGACAAGGAGATCGTAAGGGAGCTGCTCGCCAATCCGGATTGACGCCGGGGCCCATACATCCCGCCCTTGACCGGGCAGAAAGGCCGCCCTTCGGGGCGGAAAGCGGACAACCATCCATGATGCAGACCTATTTGCTGAGCGCGCTCGTCGCGTTTGCCGTCGTTCTGGTGCTCGGCCCCATCGTAATCCCCATGCTCAGCCGTCTCAAGTTCGGCCAGGTGGAGCGGGAGGAAGGGCCGGACTCGCACAAGGCCAAGCAGGGCACGCCGACGATGGGCGGGTTGATGACGCTCGGCGGCATCCTCACGGCCACGCTGATATTCGGCCTTGAAAGCGCGGAATTCGTGCTGCCGGCGCTGCTGGTCACGTTTGCGTTTGCGCTTGTGGGTTTTCTCGACGACTTTATCAAGGTGCGCCTCAAGCGCAACCTCGGCCTGCGCGCCTATCAGAAAATCATCGCGCAGTTCGCCATCGCGCTGCTGGTCGCGCTCTGGGCCTACCGTTCGCCGCACATCGGCCCGTCGCTGTACCTGCCCATATCCGGCGGCAGCTGGGATATCGGCGCGTACTACATCCCCCTGGTCATGATCCTCGTGATCGCCACGACCAACGCCGTCAACCTGACCGACGGGCTTGACGGGCTCGCCTCCGGCGTGACGATGATCTACTCGCTCGCCATGACGGTCGTATTTGCACTGCTCGCCTCGCAGGCCGCGTTGCTCGGCCAAACGCTCTATGGCGTCAACCTGGAGGGCATGGCAGTGTTTGCGGCTGCGGTCACGGGCGCCTGCCTCGGCTTTATCCGCTACAACACATTCCCCGCGCGCGTGTTTATGGGCGACACCGGCTCCCTCGCGCTCGGCGGGGCGATCTCCATGATGGTCATTACGAGCCGGTCGATTCTGCTGTTTCCCATCATGGGCATCTGCTTTGTGGCCTCGGCCGCATCGGTCATCCTGCAGGTCGGCTCCTACAAGCTGCGGCACGGCAAACGTGTTTTCAAAATGGCGCCGCTGCACCACCACTTCGAGCTGTGCGGCTACTCCGAATCGCGCATCGTAACGATGTCCACGCTCGTAACAACCGTGCTTTGCGCCGTCTGCCTGCTCTCCTATCTGCGATAGGCGGGCGGCCTCTGGAACAACCTGCGGGCGACGGCCCGCACTTCCGATAAGGGGGAACGCATATGGAACAGCGAAAAACCGCGCTCATCGTCGGCATGGCCAAGAGCGGCATCGGCGCCGCCAAGCTGCTGTGCCGCAACGGCTACCGCGTCATTATCAACGACCAAAAAGCGCAGATCGACGGCCTCGAAGAGGCGCTTGCCGGCTATTCGGTGGAAAACCGCCTGGGGGAAGAACCCTCATCCCTGCTGACCGGGGTGGACCTGCTCGTGCCGAGTCCCATCATCCCCATGAGCACGCCGTTCATCGCACAGGCGCAGGAGGCCGGTGTGGAGGTCGTCTCTGAAATCGAGCTCGGGTACCGCTATGCCCGGGCGGACTTTGTCTGCATCACGGGCACCAACGGCAAGACCACCTGCACCGCTCTTACGGGCGAACTGTTCAAGGCGGGCGGGTTCCACACGTTCGTGCTCGGCAACATCGGCGTGGCCATCACCGAGCATGCCGAGGAAACGCGGCCGGGCGATGTGATCGTCGCGGAGACGGCGGCCCTCCAGCTCGAAGGGTGTTCGCGCTTCCATGCGCGCGCCGCCGCCTGCTGCAACATCACGCCCGACCATCTCGACCATTTCGGCACGATGGACAACTACATCGCCGCCAAGTGCAAGGTGTTCGCCAACCAGACGGCGGACGATTTTGCCGTGCTCAATTATGACGATCCGGAGGTGCGCGCCATGTATACGCTCACCCCGGCGACATGCCTGTACTTCTCCCGCCGCGAGGAGGTGCCGGCCGGCATGTTCGTGCGCGACGGGGAGGTCATCTACCGCCGCGACGGGGTGGACGCGCCCCTGATGCGCGCCGCCGAGATTCGCATTCCGGGCGGCCACAACCTGGAAAACGCGATGCTCTCCGCACTGCTCGCGCTCGCCATGGGCGTGCCGGCGGACGCCGTGCGCGAAACGCTGCGCACGTTCCCCGGCGTGGAGCACCGCATCGAATTCGTACGGGAGCTCGACGGCGTTTCGTACATCAACGACAGCAAGGGTACCAACCCGGCGAGCACCATCCGCGCCATTGAGGCGATGACGCGCCCGGCGGTGCTGCTGCTGGGCGGCTACGACAAGCATCTGGACTTCCACGAGCTGTTCGAGGCGCTTCGTGGCCGTGTACGCGCGCTCGTGCTGCTCGGCGCGACGCGCGACCAGCTCCTGCATACCGCCGCCGACTGCGGCATGCTTGACCTGTGCCACATGGCCGACACGTTCCGTGAAGCGGTGGATATGGCGCGCGCGCTCGCCGTTCCCGGCGACGTGGTGCTCCTCTCCCCCGCCAGCGCCAGCTGGGGTATGTTCGACAACTTTGAGCAGCGGGGCCGCGTCTTCAAGGAGATCGTCAACGGCTATGCCCCGCGGCAATAGCGCCGCGGCGCAGGGGAAAAGGTAAACATTTTGAAACAATCGGGCGGCCTGGTGGTCGCCCGGCTTGCGATTGCATAGATATCATAGTATAATGCGATAAAATGGTTTGGCGTATGGCCATGTGCGGCCATGTACCCTGCCGCTTGCCCGGAGGCGCGATGGAACGACAGGCGCGGATTAAAATGCATCGGATGGACTACGGCATCCTGCTGACGGTGACGCTGCTGTGCGCCTTCGGCCTTGTGATGGTGTTCTCCGCCAGCTATTATTCGGCGCAAAACCGTGCCGTGACCAATTACGACGGCTATTACTACCTGCGCAAACAGGCCGTCTACATGCTCATCGGCTACCCCATCATGCTGCTGCTGTCCTTCTTCGATTACCGCCGCCTTGAAAAGTATAAGGTGATCGGCTTCCTGGTTTCGGTGGGCCTGCTCGTGGCGGTGCTCTTTTTCGGCGACACGACCAACGGCGCCCGGCGCTGGCTGGACATCGCGGGGCAGAGTATCCAGCCTTCCGAGATCGCCAAGTTCGGCATGATGCTGTACATGTGCGCTTTTATGTCCCGCAAGCACGCCGTCATGCGCGATTTCAAGCGGGGCATGCTGCCCATGCTGCTCATCGTCGGCGTAATCTGCGGCCTCATCATGCTGCAGCCGAATATGTCCATGGCCGTTATCGTCGGCCTCATGGGCTACGCGCTGTTGTTTGTCGGCGGCGCGGATGTGAAGCAGCTGCTGTTGCTCGGCGTGGTGCTCATCGCGCTGTTCTTCCTGCTGGCGTGGATCGAGCCGTATCGCCTTGCGCGCCTGACCACGTTCACCGATCCGTGGAACGACGGCATGGACGGCCTGGGCAGCGGCTATCAGCTCATCCAGTCCTACTATGCGCTTGGCAGCGGCGGGCTGTTCGGTCTCGGCCTCAACAACAGCCGGCAAAAACTGCTGTACATGACGTACGGCGAGAGTGACTTCATCTTCTCCATCCTCGGCGAGGAGCTGGGCTTTGTGGGCGCCGTAGCGGTGCTGTGCGCCTATGGTTTCATCATCTACCGCGGCATGCGCATCGCGCTCCGTTGCCGCGATCGCTTCGGCTGTCTGCTTGCGGCCGGCATCACGATCGTGTTCTCGCTGCAGGTATTCGTCAACATCGGCGTCGTCACCGGCGTCATGCCGACCACCGGGCAGGCGCTGCCGTTCATCAGCGCGGGCGGGTCCTCGCTGCTGATCTTCCTCTCCGCCATGGGCGTGCTGCTCAACATCTCGCGCTTTACCACGCAGCGCCAGGCGCTGCCGGCCGGGGTCGAGAGCCGCCGCAACGCGCCGGAGCGCGCCGGACGCGCCGTCAACACGCGCCGCCCCCATCCGTCCCCCCGCTGACGGGCGGGCGGAAGGCGCTCCTTGAAAAAACGGGAACATTCGACACCTTCCGTGCATACAATATCGTGTGTGGAATGCGGGCCGCCGGCACGGCCGTCCATGGCAGGCGCCGCCGCATCCAATCGATGCGCGGAGGTGTTTCATGCCGAAACTGATCGCGGAAGGCGGGTACCCGATCGACGGCGTTTGCCGCATTGGCGGCGCCAAGAATGCGGTTCTGCCCATTCTTGCTGCCTGCATGCTGACGCGCCGCAGCGTGCGGCTGCTGGACTGTCCGCGTCTGACGGACGTGGAGAACATGCTCGGCATCCTGCGCCTGCTCGGTTGCGGCGTCGAGCGCGCCGCCGGGATCGCCGGCGAGGGGGACACGCTGTCTATCGACGCTTCCAGCGCCTGCCGCTCGGAACTGCCGGAGGAGCTGTCCAAGGAGCTGCGCTCCTCCATCTTTCTGCTGGGGCCGGTGCTCGGCCGTTTCCGGCACGCGGTGGTGACGTATCCGGGCGGCTGTGAGATCGGGAACCGTCCGATTGACCTGCATCTGTCGGGCCTGTCGGCGCTCAACGCAGACATCCGCGAGGAGGGCGGGCGCATCCGTTGCGACGGAGCGCGCCTCGTCGGGGCGACCATCCACCTCGATTACCCGTCGGTCGGCGCGACGGAAAACATCCTCATGGCGGCCACGGCTGCGGAGGGGGAAACGCGCATCCACAACGCCGCGCGCGAGCCGGAAATCGTGGATTTGCAAAACTTTTTGAACGCAGCGGGCTTCTTCGTGCGCGGAGCGGGCTCCTCCACGGTCGTGGTGCGCGGCGGCTGCGAACCGCGGGAGGTCACCTACCGCATCATGCCCGACCGCATAGCCGCCGGCACGCTGCTCGTGGCAGCGGCCATCACGGGCGGGCGGATCACGCTGGAGAACGCCGTGCCGGAACACATGGCGGGCACGCTCGCCAAGCTCGGCGAGTGCGGCTGCACCCTGGACGCGCGCGGCCGCACCATCCGGTTGACCGGCCCGGCGCGGCCGAAGGAACTTCGCCGCGTGGAAACGCTGCCGCATCCGGGCTTCCCCACGGATATGCAGGCGCAGATGTTTGCGCTCTGCTCCGTGGCGGAGGGCACGAGCGTGATCGTGGAAAACGTGTTTGAAAACCGGTTCAAACATGCGCAGGAGCTTTCGCGCATGGGCGCCGTCAGCGCCATCCGGAACCGGACGGCCGTCATCCGCGGCGTGCCGAAGCTCGTCGGCGCGACCGTGACCGCGCATGATCTGCGCGGCGGCGCGGCGCTCGTGCTCGCAGGCCTGCGCGCGGAGGGGATCACTACCGTGCTGCACGCCGAACGCATCGACCGCGGATACGAGCGGCTGGAGCGGACGCTCTCCGCCCTCGGCGCGCATGTGTGGCGCGCGTCGGATTGAGGCCGGGCCGTATCACAAAGGAAGGATTCATGGCAAAGAATAAACGGGGTGCCGAACAGAAAAAACGGCGGAGCCTGCTGGCCAGCCTGTTTGAACCCGCCGGGGAATCGGAAACGGAGGGTCTGTTCGACGAACCCGAAATGGAGGAGGAGCTCGTCCACCTGTTCGACGACGATGAGGTGGACTACTCCGATGAACAGGACGCGGCTGCGCTGTCCGACCTGACATGGGACGACGGCGAGCGCGTGGTGGACGAGCTGCCGCAACCGGAAGCGGAAAACGGGGAAGCGCACGGCCGCAGGCGCCGCGAAGCGGCGGAGCCGGATGCGGAGGACAAGCCCCGGCCCCGCCGCCGCAAAAGCCGGCAGGCTGCGGAACACGCTTCGCCGCACCGCATGGCGCCCGTTCCCGTATCGCATTTGGAAGACGCCGAACAGCCGCAGCAGCCCGAACCGGAGGCAACCCCGGCTGCGACGCCCGAGCCGCATGCCGG
>OLXK01000509.1_pt1 | contig 37161 bp, 55 predicted proteins | sample 1674321 | NCBI WGS metagenome assembly OLXK01 (sample SAMEA103958162, study PRJEB25191) | human gut metagenome | reverse complement strand
TGGCGTCCTTGTAGTGCCACTTGTGCTTGACCATGTATGCACCGATTTCCGCCGCCCTGGCCAGGATTGCGTCCCGGATGAGCGCTGCCTGGGTCTTCGGGCCTACGATGCCGTCCACGATCAGACCGGCCTTGTACTGGTAATTCCGCACGGCCTGGTCGGTCTTGACGCCCCAAATTCCGTCCTCCGTCAGCTGACTGCCCAAGAGGTTCAGCCGATGCTGGAGCAGCTTGACGTCATCGCCCTTGTCCCCCTTGCGGAGCAGGTCGGTGTTGCCAGTGTTGGTCTGGGTTACGGGCGTCAGAAACAAGGCCCGTTCCTCCTTCCGCCGTCGCACCAAACCGGGCAGCACTTTCCCGTTGCACCGTGTCCACATAGTCAGCGCATCCGCTGCGCCGGCGTAGTCGCCAGCATTCAGCTTGCGCAGGGCGGTGGACTGCTTGAGCGCACCGACGCCCACGTTATACGTAAAGCTCACCAGGGCGTCAAACTGGTTCTGGTTCAGCGGCATCTTGACCGCCTGGGTCACCGCGTCCTCATAAGTCTTGATGCTGTGGTCACGGAGCCAAGCGTGTGCCTCCGCTTTGGTGGTAGTCATGCCCCGGTGCACCCGTTTGCCGTAGTAGCTTCCAGTCTGGCCATAACCGATTGTCCACACACCATCCAGCTTGTTAGACGCTTTCAGGAGGCAGCCCTCAAAGCTCTCAATCATGGTCAAGCCCTTTTCGCTGATTTTCAAGCTATCACCGTCCCTCTTTGTCCATATTCATCAGCGCGGCCAAAATCGCACTGACGATCACACTCCCTGCGCTGATCGCCACGGTCTTGAGGCTGGCAATATCGGTCACACCACCGACCCAGGCCACCAGGTTGGCGGCAACAGCACCCGCTGCTGCCTGCAAGGCCGTGCGGCCTGCTCGATACAACCATTCTTTCATCGTTTTATCCTTCATGATGATTTTCCTTTCTATGTTCTAGGTCGTCAATCCGGTGGTTGGCGACTTTCATTTTTTCTTCTAGGATGGGCACTCGGTCGGCAAACCCATTGTGGTGCCGGACTTCACGGGTCAACTCCTCGATTTTGGTATCGGTGACAGCCTGGGCAATCTCCAACTGCTGCTGTACCTTTTTGCCGCTGCTCCGGCTGGTGATGATGACGCCGATCAGCGACAGCCCGCCGGTGATCAGTGCTACAATAATACTCTCCATATGGTCTCCTTAGTTGATGGGATAGGCCAAGTTAATCCAAAACGCATTGGCCGAGCCACGATTAATCTGTAATCCACCGTCAACAGGGATACGCAGTCTAGCCGGATTGGTAGTAGGCGCTTTCCAGGATGGTAATGTTGCATAGATGGGTTGACCGTTTTGCGGCCCCGGCACCTTACTACTGTCTAACAATGTCGTCCAGCCGCTGACCGGCCCAGTCAAGGTTATGCCAGCGTTGATAAAGCACATTCCCAGCTTTTGGGTTACCACCGCCGTGCCATCCGACACTACACCGCCGGAAAAGCTGGTGTACGACTTAACGCTAGAATTCGTTGTAATTTGTGGCGTGTAGACAAATAATTCGTCATTCGTCAGTTTGATATAACTTCCATCTCCGTATTGGACGTTCGTCCGATACGGCGTGTTCGCCGCTACTGGCGGATTGTCGTTATAATCATCTGTTACCGACGCCTGCTTCAAGAGGAGGTAATCAACCCCGTTTTGTTCTTGCACTGTTTTGATGACAGTTTGGGTGTATATCCGCTGATACAGCAGCCCATCTTCGTCCGTGTCGTCATATACACGCTCTGATACGATATTGATGTTCTCCCCGCTCAAGATCGCACCGATGAGTTTGGCACCTGTGATGGTGCCGGTGGCAGTGATGTCCTGGGCAAAGAGGCTCTTTGTGTCAATGCGCCCGCCATAAATCTTTGTCACGCCGTTGACGTCCACTACCGTCAGCCCATTCAGCACTTCTTGCACCGCCTGCGCCTTGTTATACGCCTCCTTCGCTGCCTCGTAAGCACTGGATTTAGAGGCAGCAGAGTAAGACCAAGTCCCGTCCGAGAAGATGGTCAAGTCCACAAAGTACAGGGTGTTAGTGCTTCCACTGGTGTAGCTGGGTTCCGTTTCGCTCCAGCTGCCGCCGGGCGGATTCAGAGTAGGCTGGTCTGGCGCATCCAAGTTGGATGCCTGGAGCAGGTAGTAGCGACAGGTCGCTGTCACATCCACTCCCTTTTCCCCTTGCGGACCTTGCGCCCCCGTTTCTCCCTGTGGACCCTGTGCGCCGGTGTCGCCCGGTTCCCCCGGAGGTCCTTGTTCTCCTTGCGCTCCTTGTGCGCCAGTCTCCCCAGTTTCTCCTTTCGGCCCCTGCACTTTCGACCAGGCAAACACCGATGGGTCAGAGATATCCACCGCCTCCTCCGTCTGGTTGACTGCCGTGCCCAGGTAGGGCTTGCCTTCCGGATCCAGGCTGACGCCGTTCCCTTGGGCGTCGTCAGCGTAGGCGATCCAGGTGTACAGTGTCCTGTCCGCCATAGCCGCAAATTTTTCGGCCAGCTCCTCCACCTTGGCAGAGATGCCGCTCCCTTTCAGCAGGTATTCTCCCAGGGTGGCGGTCTGCTTCTGGGCACAGATGGAGGTCTCCAGCTTCAGGATACGGGCGGACAGGTACAGCTTCCCGCCATCGTCCACGATGTTGATGCGGTCGCCGATCCGGATGCCCTCCGGCAGGTTGTTGATCTCCACCTCATAGTTGACCTCCATCTGCCGGAGCTTTTTCAGCTCTTTAATGGCCTTGCTGCACAAGGTCGCCTGGCTGGTGGTGTCATAGGTGTATTGCCGGATGTGGTGCCCCTGCCAGTCGGACGCATCCGCAACCTCCCAGGCATATCGGCTCCACTGCGCCACTGCCTGACGGGATTTCAGCAGCTTCCCGTCCACATAGAAATCCCCGTCATCGTAGGTGTAGCCCTGCAAGGTGATGGGGTCTTTTTTGCCTTTGGGCGTGCCGCCGGTGCAGGAGAGTGCGGTTGCCAGGTTGGCTACTGACTTCTTGGTAGTGATGCGGTCGATGTCCTGGTTCAGCCGCAGCTGATCCGCCACGTCCTTCCCGCGCTCCTGGTAGATGTTGATGTACTTGTGGGTCACTTCCATCCCGGAAATCGCAAAGGAATAGGAGATTTCAAAGCCGCCAAAGCCCTCCGCGATCTCCGTCAGCCGTTCTGTTGCTGTCTGCTCGGACGCAAACTTGAGCTTCTTGACCAGGTCGGGCACCTCATTGATACCGATTTCAAAGCCGCTGTCCGCCGTATAGCGCTTGATGTACCAGGCCACGTCGTGGTTGGCCGTGGCCTCATAGGCCGGGCAGACATCGTTGAGCAAGTCCATACCAGCGTCCTCGGCGTACAGGTACACGGTCTGCTCTTTTGTGTCCACTTCTACCTCGATGATGGTGTAGAACTCGTTCAAGTCGCCGTCGCTGCGCAGCAGGTAGTTCCCCGCCTCGCACATGGCCTCCAGCTGCAAGCGGTTCTCTCCATCGAATTTCACCCGGCACTCGAACACGGCCACGCCGGTCTCGACCTCCTCCGTCTTGGTATCCTCCACGATGGTGAACCCGCCAGGCAGGCCGGTGGAGGCACTGCCCTGGATTTCCATGCTGCGGTTGGCAAAATAAATAATCACAAAAACACCTCTCTATAGCGAATCTTGCAGTTGGGTGCGCTCCCGGCTGGCACCCAATCCGACCAGACCACGCCGATTTGGTTGGTGCCAGGCTCCAGGTAAAAGGTCTCCCAGTCGTTGCCCAGCGCGCCCAGCTCCGGCGCTCTTGCGTCGTTAAGGTAAATCTCTCCGTCCTCGCAGTCCGCTTCCACCACATCTCCCGCACTGAACTTATTTGGAATGTCCCGGAAGGTCTCGCAGGAATCGGAGATGAACTTGGCGGAAAACAGCCCGTTGTAGGACAGCGGCGTGACAGAGGCATATTTGCCCATCAGGAAGGTGATTTCATGGACTGCGGTGCTGGTGATGCCCTTGTCCTTGAACGCCTTCTTGATGCCACCAATGTTGAAGGTCACCGTCTTGCCGGACTTCTCGATGGTGGAGGTCAGCACCGGCTGGATGGTGCGCTTCTTCTTGATGCGCTTGCCCTTCTTCTTGACCACCTCCGTGATGGTCTTCTTGTAGCCGAAGCACTTGTTGTAGTAGGTCAGGTCGATGTTCTGGGCGTGAACGGTCTTCCCGTTTACATACAGTTTCAGCTCTGCCTTTTTGCCGGTCTTGCTCTTGTAGACAGAAAGCCCCGCCACAATGGTGCGCTCTGTCCCGCTCACATTGACCAGCAGGCACTGGAACACGCCCCGCTGCTTGCTGTCCTTCTTCCCCATGCACATCCGCTGCTTGTAGGACAGGCGGAAGTTCTTTGCGCCGACGTGGCCGGAAGCGTCTGCCGGGATGGTGCGGGTGATGGACGGCCCATGCCACTTGGTGCCGGTGCCATAGCTGTTGGCCACCAGCAGCTTGGCGCTCTCGGCGTCCTTGCCCACCAACACCGTGCCAGTGGCTGTGACGGCGGAAGATGAAGTTCGTCCGGTGTTGATAGGCCACTTGGAAGCCACTGTAGCGCTGTAGGAGGTGAATTTCTGGTTGGTCAATGTCTGGGACTTGGCATAGTCCTCCGTGTCCGGCTCGTCCGGGTCGCCCAGCTGGATGATGGCGGCGTCATCGCTCAAAAAGGCCACATAGCCGCAATCTCCGTTGCCGGTCAGGCCGCCGGCAGTGTCGTCGTCCTCGTCCGCAAACTCCGCCACCAGGGTGGGATAGCTCCGATAGGTGCCGTTGTACTGGATGGTGAAGGCGGTGCCGTCATCCAGGGTTGGTGTCACCTCGTACTCCTGCACGGAATACTTGAAGGGATCCACGCAGAGGATGTCAAACTCCCCGGTGATGGCGTTCCGCCCCGCTGGGACGTCTCCTCGACCGGAGGGCGTGCCGATGAAGAACTTGTCCGGCTCGTCCGCGAAGATCAGCTCCGCTTCCTCCACGTCTAAGGCCGCATTCAGAGCGTTGAACGCCGCCCGGAACGCCTCGGCAGAGGAGGCAATGAGCTGATACCCCACCGTGATGGTTCGGGCGGGGAACCGCTTGGACTGGAGGGTGGAGCCGTCCCGGACGCCGGTCTCGTAGGTCTCGATGTCCGGCGCCAGCATCTCCCGCCCCTTCACATACAGGGTGCGGTAGCCGGTCACCGTATGTTCCAGGTATGCCCCGTTGATCTTCAGGGCTTCCGAGGGCAGGGATGTGCCCTCGGCATACCCGTTGGTATCCACAAAGTTATACATTTCTGCCCTCCTTACAGGATGCCGCGCTTGCGGCCGTCTCTGGTCTGCCGCTTGTTCAGTTCCGCCTGAGTGTAGGTGGCTGTGGCGCGGGCAAACTCCCGACCGTCCACCGCCACCGGCACCTGGATGGTGTACTGGGCGTTGCGGTAGTAGTCAAAGTCCTGCTCTAGGCTGCCGTGATAGGACAGGTCAGGCCCTGCCACCAGGGTGGGCACGGTCACCAGCCGTTCTGCTGCCTTGCGGGTAGACCGCACCATGCTGCTGATGCCCAGGGCGTAGCCAGTGCCCCAGTCTTCACCCAGCGCCTGGGACACCTTAGACGGACTGTGGATCCTGGCCTTGGCACGGATGGCACGTTCCGCCGCAGATGCCAGCTGTGCCGCCACGCTGCGCACTCTGCCCAGCTGGGACGCCATGCCGTTGGCCAGACCCATGCCGATGTAACGCCCAGCACTGGTGGCGCCAGGTGCGGCGTGACGCAACGTGCTGACGATGGACGATGCCGCAGAGCGGGCACTTGCCGTGGCTCGGTTGCCGCCGGACTTGATGGCGCCCACCAGGCTGTTCATGGCCTGGTCAGCAATCTTGGGCAGCGGCTTCATCCCCTGCCGGACGCTGGTCAGGACACCCTTCCCAATGGCGTTCCCCGCTGCTTTGGCTTTGGTCGCCGCGGCGGAAAAGCTCCGGATGAGGGCACTCGCCGCCTGCTGCGCCGCCGCCCCGATGGGATGGATGGCCGCTGCTGCGTTACGAGCTGCACCAGCCAACCGGCGGACAGCTCCCACCGCTGCGCCGCCGGAACGGGCGACGCCGTTGAGCGCTCCCGACACCGACAGTACGCCAGCGCTGGCGCTCCGAGCTGCCCCGCTGGCGGTCATGAGCGCCGTGCCGAGGGTGGTCACCGCCGCGCTGGAGGTGATAGCGACGGTCATCAGCCCCTGAAGGCTGACCGCAGCCACCAACACACCGGCGGACACCGTGGCAATCTCTTGGATGGCCGCCGCCAAGGTAAAGTATCCCACAGCCGCTTGGGACGCCATGTCCCCGGACTGGGTCATGCTGGCCAGGATGACCTGCCCCACCGACAGGGCTTGGATGGCGGTGGCAATGCTCTGCACGCCTTCGCCGATGACGCCCATACCCTCACCGGCCAGGGAGATTTCCCCGATGCCGACGGCCACAGCCCCCAGAGACTTAGCGATGTCCAGCAGGGACAGACCCGCAATGAGGGAGATACCTTCGGCCACGAGCTTGAAGCCCTGCCCGGCGTTGCGGGCGCTGGTGCCGATGGACTCGATGACCCCGGCGATACCGTCCAGCACCGACCGGAAGCCACCGCTGATGGCGTCCACCACGGTGGCAATGCCTCCACTGATGGAGTCCACCACCCCGCTGATGGCGTCGCCTGCCGTCTCGAAGACGTTGCACAACTCCTCACCGATGCAGGTGACGATCTGACTCACCCCGTCGGCGATGTTGCCCACCAGCTCTCCCACCGAGCCGATGACAGTCGCAGCAGCCGCCGCGAAGGCACCGGCCATCTGGGCGGCGGTGTCACCCACCTGCTTAACCAGTGGGACAAGATTCTTGATAAATCCAGCGGCCAGCGCCATGCCAGCACCCACCAGCACCATAGCAGCACCGAAGGCCACGAAGCCCACTGCGCCCGCCGTCAGCGCCGGTCCGATGATGGATGCGCCAAAAGCCAGACCGGCCAGAGCAACCACCAGGCCGCCCATGACGCCGACGGCCAACGCGCCCTGATCCGCCAGGGCGATGGCCGCCTGCGCTATCAACGCAAGCCCCACCCCAGCCAGGGCGACCCCGGCACCCAGGGCGATAAACGCCACCGCGCTGGTCAGCACCTGCTTTGCGCTGGCGCTGGAGGCGGCTCCGGTGGCTTCTTCTCCGGCGGCGATGCCGAACAGCTTCCCTGCGATTGCCCCAATGCCCTTCCCGGCCATTTTGACGATGGCGCCGCTGAACGCTTTCACGCCAGGGACGAGGGTCTTGACGATCTTGAAGCCTTTGTAGGCCACCAGCAGTTGGGGCAGCTTAGAGACGACCTTGGCGATGATGTCGGAGTTATCCTTGAGGAATCCGGCGAAGGATTTTAACACACCGGTGATACCGCTGATCACGTCAGAAAAGCCGCTGACGTTATCCTCGGAACCAAAGGAACCCGTCAGCTCGGAAAAGGAGTCGCCGATGGCGGAGAACGCCTCGCCAAATGCACCGGCAACATCTCTCGCTGCGGTTTCCAACACCGTCCAATAAGGAGAGATTGCATCGATTGCGCCCGATATTTTCTTGACCAGCCCATTGGCATCGATACCACTGATCTTATCTGCCAGCGAGTCAATCGCTTTAATCCCGATGGAAGAAAACAGCTCGAATGTGGGCATGAGCTTATTGGCAATTCCCTCTTTTACACCGTCTAGCGCCTGATCCATAGTTTTTGCCTGGGTTGCCATCTTCTGAAACCCTTTGCTGCCACCCGCTTTTTCAATCGCAGCAAAGAACGCTTCCGTTTTTATTTTCCCGTCCTGAACCTGTGAGATCAGCTTTTCCGTGCTGATTCCCATTGTTTTTGCAACTGCCGCCATGCCCGCCGGAGACTGTTCCAGCATGATCTTAAAATCTTCCCATGCGACTTTAGGCTTTGCCGCCATCTGCGTCGCCTGCTGTGACAGAGATTTCATTGCTTGGCTGGGATCTTCTGCCGCAGCCGCAAGGCCGCCAAACCCCTTCACAAGGCCGCTTGTGCCTTTGGAGAGCGATTTCATGCTGCCAACACCGACCGCTTCCAGCTGCGCATAGGTAGATGCCATTTCGCTGGAATTGTACACAGTTGTTTCTGCATAGCTTTGCAGCTCTTTCTTGACGGCGCTGATCTGCTTTTTGTTCTTCCCGAAGTTTTTCATGTTGCCTTCGAAGGTTTTCCATGTCTTTACAGAAGAATTGATTTCGCCGATCATTTCTTGCGCTCCACTTGTAAGGGCAGAAAACGCGCTGGCACCCGCCTTGGCCATGACGCCGAACGCGAAGCCGCCCTTGATCTCGGTCGAAAAGTCTTTCAAGGACGATGTTGCAGTTTTCATGCCCTTGACAAATCCGGCCACCTGTGCCGACAAAATCGCTTTAATGCTGAAGCTGTCAGCCACTCTCTCCACCTCCTTCCCGCAAGAATTGTTTCAGACCGGCAAACCGGTCTTCTGGCTCTCTATCGCTCAAAACCTTCTCCTGTTCGGCGGCATAGTCGTAGAACTTTTGGAACGTCCGGTAGACCGGTCGGGACTTGTGCTTGCCCACCCGCTTCTCCGCCTGCACGGCGAAGGAGAGGAACGCCTGCAAGTGGTTCCGATAGTCCAGATCCACCTGCCGCAGCCGCACCGCCTGCATGAGCAGGTTGTATTCCGGGATGGTCAGCCGATCCACCTGGTCGAAAGACGTAAAACCCAAGAAGCGGAAGCAGCTCAACGCCGCTTCCCGGTACAGTTCTTCGATGCTCAGCTCTGGGTCGCCTGTTCCGCCTGCCGCTTCTCCACGAACTCCCGCACTTTTGTCAGGGTGCTCTTGGTACAGTTCGCTCTCTCGAAAAAATCCAGCACGTCTGCAAACAGCTGGTCTACGTCCGTGTTCTCGTCCTCCAGGTAGGCGTCCAGGGCTGTCCGCTGCAAGCGGGGGTGCTCACTCTGGTTGGCCGCCAGCAGCACATCCTCCAGGGTCTCCAGGACGCCGTCCATCAGGTCGATGATGGTGTAATACAGGCCGATGTTGCGCTTTGCGCCGGTGTCCTCGTCAAAGGTCATCTCCACCCGCTTGTTGATCTCCCGCAGGAAGCCCATGCCAAAGCGGAAGGGGTATACTTTATCGTTGATGGTCAGTTCAAACATGATATTGCCTCCTTAACATACGAGCCGCCCGGCCTGGGCGGCTCTACTCGGTCTATTTGTGCTGTTCAGCTGGTTGCTTTGGGCGTGTCGGTAAAGACGTAGGCCGCCTGCTGCTGCTGATTTGCGGTCACGGTCACGTTGCCCCGGGCACCCTTGCCCTCCAGGCCAAAGGTCAGGCTGATTTCGGTCATGTCCTCCGCGTTGGAATTCTTTTCGAACTCGGTGCCGTAGCCCTGAAAGTAGATACCCTTGAACTTGTTTTCGTTGCCGCTGCCGGTGACAGCTTCCTCCAGGTTGGCTTCCCAAATCTCGAACTTCTCACCGTCCAGGATAGCGTCCTCCGTCTCGTCCACTCTGGTATCTCCCTTGCTCAGCACACAGGTCACAGTGACCTCCTGCTCGGGCACGCCGGGGGTGCGGATAGAACCATCCTTGGTGGCGGTGGAGTCGGCGTCCACAGACAGGGTGCGACCGTTCTCGGTCACAAAGGCCAGGTTCCAGGCTCCTTCCTCCGCCTGCTTGGACAGACGGCGGAACAGGTACACAATCCGCTTGCCGGGCACGGCAGACGCGAACAGCTGCAAATCAAATTTCTTCATAAAATCACCTCGTACTAAATTGAATGGCCACGTCCAGCACTCCGTGCAGAAGCGGCGTCTTGGTCGTATTGTCTGGCAGGATGCGCTGATCTACGTCCCGCACAAACCATGCAAAGTGCGCCGTCGTCCCCAGCGTCCGGCACAGGGTCTTGATGGCGCTGAGCACGGCGGACACCGTGCCCCGCTGCTTGGGGTTGTCGTGCCAAACGTGGATGGTCTGATAGACCACGCCAAACAGGAGGGACTTGTTGGGCTCATCCGTCTGGCGGCTGTCCCCAAAATAGACGAAGGGATAGGGCGTATCCTCCGGCGGCAACGCCCCGTCGTACACGTCATATCCCTGTTTGCGCAGCGCCAGGAGCAGCGCCGTGAACAGCTCTTGCTGTGGATCCATACGGCTTCACCTCACTCTGTCAGTCGTTTCATGTCGCGCTTGAATTTCTCTGCTTGCTTGTCAAAGGCAGGTTTGATGAAGGGCTGCGCCTCCATAAAGCGAGTACCATACTCCAAATATTCCGCATACTCGGTGGTGGGACCAGACTCCGCTGTCAGGCCGTTGTCCTTGATGTCCAGTCCGACATTACGCTTGGTAGCGCCGGTCTGGTAGCCCTTGGAGAAGTCAGCATTGGACTGGATCCCCGCTTGCAACTGGCTACCGTTGTGTCGGACGACCCGTTTCACGTCCTCCATCCGAGCATTCTTCTTCAATTTCTTCTGGAGCTTCTCCAGCCCAACAATTTTCACGCCGCCCATCACGGCACCTCCGACAAAACGAAAGACTCCTTCACCCGCAGCCGGCGGCGGAGATCCACCCGATAGTGCTTCTCTCCGATGCGGATGCGGTCAAAGGGGTCTGTATAGTGGGTCTGGATATGCACGGTCAGGCTGCCCTGCTTGAGCTCGCCGTACACCAGCTGCATGGTCTCTGTGCGAGTGTCCATGACGGCAGCGTATCGGGCAGCCTCCGTGACGGTGTCGCTACCATAGTCCCCGGTTTCCGGGTCGTATGCGCCAGCAATAACCCTCTGAAAATAGATTAGCGTGTCGTACCTCACAGGAATCGCACCCTCCCCCGCTTTTGGGTCTGCTGCTCGTCCAGGTAGGCTTCGATCTCGCTCATGTAACCGGCGAAATCGTTGTCGGCATAGGCGACGGTCTCCCCCTCTACAGAGTGGGAGCTCATCCCCTCGGAGCCAATGCGATTATAGCGGATGACCGCCACCTCCGGTACGATATACGCCAGGCTCTCCGGCACCTCGCTGGCGCCGCCCAGCAGCAGGAGCAGACGCGCCTGGACGGCGCTGACAATGGTGGTCAGCAGCGCGTCCCGACTGTCGTCTGGGATGCCCAGGAGAGTCCGCAAGGTTATCAATGTGCTCTCAGGCATCGTCCGGCTCCTCTTACGCCTTGGCGGTCACGGTGGCCACGCCAGCCTTGAGGGCACGATAGGCGCTGTCGCACTCGACCACGCAGATCTCCTTGCCGGTGGCGGCGGTGATCTCATCGGTGCCGTTCCAGGCAGTCCAGCCCTTGACGCTCTGGCCGGCGGCAGGCAGGACGGCGTTGTCCGCCACCTTGTACTTGTAGCTGTTGCCGGAAGTCAGCGCCGGAGAGATGGTGAGCTTGGTCTTGCCGGAGGTGGTGGAGCTGGCGGCGCTGGTGACGATCAGGTTGTCCAGGCCGTCGTCGGTCGCACCATTGATGGTGGCGACCACAATGCCGTCCAGCTTTTCTGCAAACAGGCCGACGCCGGATGCAGCCACCGTTTCAGCGGACAGGTTGTTGTAGGTCGGGCCAGTGTGGATGCCGATCAGGCCGGTGGCGTCGGCGGTCAGCGCGAACGCCTGGCCCATATCTGCGCCGGTTACCGGGATGTAGTACAGCACGATGTTTTCCGCCGCAGTCGCGTAGATCTTGCCCTTAGGGACATCAGACGCCAGGATGGCCGTGCCCATGCCCAGGAAGTTCTGGATGTAGGACATGCCGAAGGCGGTCTGGGTGCTGATCTGCGCGCTGCCCAGGTAATCGGCCACATCCAACGGATTCATAAAGTACACCGTCTCGATGGAGGTGTCCTCGAAGAGCACCTGCATCTGACCCCAGACCTGCGCCATGGCGGCCTGGAGGCCCACGCCGTTTGCTGCGCCGGTGCCGGTGCCCAGGAACTTGACAAAGTCACCCCGGATGCCCTTCTGGATGTCTTTGAGCATTTTGGCGTTGGTGTCGTTCACCGCCTGGCCATAGCCCTTTTCGGAGATCGCCTCGGCGGTGGTCACCTTGCGCCACTTCTTCAGGGTCGCTTCGCCGATGGGGGTGTAGCTGGTGGTGTACTTAGAGAGGGGGATGACCTCACCTTCTGCTACCGTGCCGCTCTCCAGCGTGCCAGTGACCTTATACACTTTCAGAGTCTCCCCCGCCTTCTTCTCCAGCTTGCGGGTGACGCCCAGCATGGTCATCAGGGTCTGGATACCGGCGACAAACTGCTCGGTAAAGTCCACGTCACGCACCTTTGCCAGGTCGGCAGACTTTACGGTTTTGGGATCGACCGCAAACAGCTGCAAGTCAAATCTGTTCATAACACTTCCTCCTTAAAAATTGAAAAGTTCTTTGTTCTCCAGCATCTTCTTCTGCCGGAGCTCGGGATCCCGAATCTTCATGATCTGCTCTTTGGTCATGGGAGTGGCGCCGCCGCCCGAACCTCTGCGAGGCGGTTCCCCTCTCAGCCGTTCCTTCACAGCTGCTTCCACCGCCGCCTGGAACGCCTTGGAGAAGCTGTCAATGGCCGCTTTGGTCTGCTCGGCGTCGGTCGTGACCAGGACGGACAGGATGTCGTCGGAGGCGGTGATGCCGCTCTCGGAGAGCATTTTTCGGGCTGTCTTGGTCATCTCGGCCAGCGAGTCCTTGCGCTTGTAGTCGTCCAGTTCCTTCTGGAGCTGGTCACGCTCATACTCCGCCTTCTGCTGGGCGTTCATCTCCGCCAGCTTCTTGGCCTCGTTGACGGCCTTCTGCTGCTTCTTCTGCCATTCGGCGAACTTCCGGTTGATGATGTCGTCCACATCTTCATCCGTGTACCGCTTCTTCCCCTGTTCCGGCTTTTCGGGCTTATCCTCCGGGGGCTTGCCCTCCGGAGCTTCCGCGCCCTCATCACTGCCCGTGTCAGGCGCGGGGTCGTCTGCAAACAGCTGCAGGTCGAACTTCCAGATATTGTGATCGTTCATTGTGATTCCTCCGTTCAAAAAGTTTTCCGCCATTATTCGTTGGGCGAGTATCTCCCCTGTTTTTCCGCCGTCAGGGCTTCGGCGCGCCGTTCCCGGCGATCTAAGACTTGTACGCACTGGGGATAAGCCTCCGCCACCCCCTGCACGCCAACAAAAAAGGAATCGGCCAGCAGCTGCACCTGCGGCGATCCCTCATATCTGACAAACGCCCCGCCGGGCGCAATGTCGCTGTGTAATTGTGTGTCCGTCAGCTCCTCCGCCGACTGGACAAAGGTCTGCACCAGCGTGGATACCGCCGCACAGACCAGGTCATGGCCGGGCGGTCCTGCGCCAGCGTGGCCGGTGACCTGGATAGAGCCTTGTCGGATGATTACCTGAATCATGGCCTTGCCTCCTGAAAATGAGTATCAAAAAAGCACCCTTTCGGATGCTGCTAATCACTTCACTTGCCTGCAATGTTCATGCCGAACTTGACACAACAAAGAATCGCTGCAATAGCGAGCACAATAAAATACGCTGCGCCCATCTCTAATTTCAATCCGACCATGAAAAGCAAAATACACGTCAGCATATTATCCTCCTGTTCTTGGGTATAAGAAAACCACCTTGCCGCAGCTTGGTGGTTTTTTCAGATAAACAGAGTCATTTCTTTTATATCCTTCAGCGTCCTCTTTGCTTTTTGAATCAGCGAATTTTCGAGCAAATACTCGATTCCTTTCGGCGTGATAAACGTATCTTGAAGATTTCCCACTACTGTTCCACTCTTCGTTTCATAAATCGTTATGTCTTCAATATACTTTTCATTGAACAAACTGGACACAATATACATCCAATAGCTTTCTGGAATCGAATATGTAGCCGCTTGCAAAAAACATATTTCTGGGTTTTCCCCCTTCTTTAAGCAATCATACAAATATTTGAGCACTTGATAAACAATAACAAAATAATCGTCTTTTGCCATACTGATCTCCCTTCGTGAAACATTGGCACAGTTCAAATTGAGCTATTTTAATGGATAATTTGATATTCTCCTAAAGCAATCTCATATTCGCCATCAAATTTGAGCACCACGTTCATCTTGCCGACAATGGAAATACTCACATCGCAAGCATCAACCGCATACTCTTTTTGTCCATCCGAAATCTTATGGCATGTAAACTTTTCTGTAATTTCACTGCCAGTGCAATAAGCAAATGTAGTGCCTTTGTGAACCCATGTATCCAAAATATTCATATACACACTACCTTTCCTTAATATCCAACATGTGCCGCACTTCTCTCAACTTAATGCCGCTCTTGCGCAATCGTTCGATAGCATCACGAATCAAAATGTATCTCTCTTTATTGGACAAAATCGGTGAAAACCTCGCCGCTCGAATGCTTGCTTGCGCTTCATCCAAAACTACATCATCCTTTGCGGTTCCTCTTTTGACCGTCTCTCGATGTCCAACAATTTCATGAGATAATGCCCCTCGATTGGAAACCCTCTGATTTGCTGTCTTTCCGTTGTCATTAGGATATACATCCGTTCCGATATACAGCATATCAAAACCAGAGCCATACGCCGTGCTATAGTGTTCTCCATATCGAATCTGTTCCCTTGGCATTCCCAGCAGAACCGCAATGTCGACATTTTCTTTTATTTGCTGAGTGGTCAATGGAGTCTCATTTCTAAGCCCGCCAGTGTTTACTTTCATTATACCATGTTCGCTGCCCTTTTCAAGCAAATCCTTTCTACGATTCCACTCCTCCGTGGTGCCGCCCTTGTCCAAGAAGTCCAACCAGGCTTCGTACTCGGTATCGTCCTCATAAGCGCTGACAGAACACCGGCAATTCGGGTGCATGGGCGGGGCGTTCTTGCCCGGCATCATGTCCTTGATCTTGAAGTGTTTACCGTCCAGGTCGGAGCAGACGGCGCAGCAGCCGTGGTTCACATGGAAGGTGTACATCTCGAAGCCGTTGGCCAGGAAGGACTGCCGCTGTGCTTCCGTCTGCACCCTGGCCAGCTCTGTCCGCATGAGCCGTTCGGCATTGCTCGCGCTGGCGCCGAAGGTCTTTTGGATTTCCCTGGCCAGGACACGAGGATTTTTGCCCTGGATCATCCCAACCTGCAGTTGCTTGGACAGCTCTGCCTTCAGCGCTGTCTGGTTGCCCCAGATGCGCTCGGAAAAAGTGGCGTTGTGGAAGGACGCATTGGGGATGGTCTCCGCCAGTTTGGCGTTGTTCCGGACGGTCTTGCCCAGGATACCCGCCTGCCGCTGTAGTTCCTCCTCCGTGCGTCCTCGCAGGATTTTGGCCATGAACTGCTCCTGCTCGTTGTGGCCAGCGACCAATTCCAGGCCGATGTTGGCCTTTAGCATCTCCAGCCGGTTGACCTTCATGGTCAGGTTGTACAGCCGCATTTCCTCATTGGCTTGCTTGGAGAAGTCCTTGTCCGCCACATAGCGTTTGGCCTTGCGCTGGTAGGCCGCAATGTCCAGCTTGGACACCCGCCGCTTGGCCTCGGCCAGGGTGATCTGCTCCTTGTCCGCGTAGCGTCCATAGAAGGCGTCAATCTCCTTCTGGGCGGCGTCCAGCATATTCTGATAGATCGCCCGCAGCTGCGCCTGGTACTCCTGCTCCTCCTGGAGATAGTGCTTCAGGGCTTCCGCCTCCCGCTTCTCCCAGTAGGTCTTACTGCTCATTGCCGAACACCGGTTCCGTCACTGGATGGTTGCTGGGTGCGTTTTCCTCGTTGAGCTTTTCCATCTCGTCCTTCACGTTATCGACCACAGAGAGCACTTTCAACTGTGTCTCCTTGGACACGACTCCTTCCATCTGCGCGGCGATCTGCGCCTCTTCCAACAGGTTCGCGGGGAAATTGGGGGAAAACTGATAGTGCAGATTTACCCAGGCATCCTTGCTCACTTTAGACGCCGGATGGGAGAACAGCAGTTTATACCGGCGGTTCATGCCGCTGGTGAATTTGCGTTCCTTCGTCTTTTCCAGGTTGGACATGGCCTGCAGCTTGTACTTCAGGGCAATGCCAGAGGACGCGCCGAAATTCTCATCCGAGATGTTGGCCACCATGGAGATGTGGAAGATGAGTTTTTCCAGCCGCGTCAACAGGTTCTCCTGTGTCGCATCGTTGGATGGCTTGTCCATGAACTCGACAATGATCTTCTCGGAGTCTTCCCCCGGAAGATTGATGACCCTTGTGTCACGGATACACGCAATATCTTCTTCCTCCAGCCGAGCGCCGAGGATCTTCAGATATGCGTCCGCAAAATAATCCACGTCGTTGGCTTTCTCGGAAACAGCTTTGTTGTAGGCGTTGACCATGGACAGCACCGGCTCGAAAATGCCTTGCCGCTCTGCGTTCTCGATGTACTCTACCGCCGGCACACCCTCAAAGTGGTGCGGGATCCAATCGTCATCCAGCCACTGCAGGCCGCCGGTCACCCTAAAGTTCCGCACCCCGCAGCCGTCGGAAACGCTGCCGTATTCGATATTCTGCCGGTCCGTATACCGCCGCACGAAGAACAGCGGTCTTTCGATGATGGACTCGTCATAGATCATGAACGCCTCCATCGGAGACAGGTAGGTGATGCACAGCTCGGCGTTCTCATCTGTGTAGTACATCTCGAAGCCGTGCCCGAAGATGCTGCACAGCTTGGACAGCTCGGCGTTGTTGTCGTCCTGGTCGTTGTACTGGTCCAGGTACTCCACAAATTCCGACACGTTGTTGTCATCTGAGATCACCTTGATGGGATTGCCTAAAAAGAACCCATTCATGGTGTCCACGATGTATTTGGGAAAATTCACAACGATCCGGTTGTCCGGCTTGTATTCCGGCTTTGCCCGCTGGCGCAAAATCTCATGATTGCTGGTGTAGGCATCCTGCAATCGTTGGTATCTGTCATTGACTTCCCGCCGGTGCTTGTCCAGGAATTCCTGCAGCAGCACAAGCGTCAGTTCGGTCTCTTTTGGAATGCGGAACAACTATAAGCCCCCCTTGATATTTCTGTTGAGTTTCGGTTTTGCCCGGCGCTCCTGCTCGATGGAGTACCGCAGCATGGCCATGGCGTCGTCAAAGAAGTTCACCGGCTCGTCCAGGTACTGGCCGCTCTTCTCATCCCTTCGCCACTTCCACTGCTGGATCTCCTTGATGGTGTTCACGCAGCTGGGGTGGAGGTGAATCTTGTGCTGCTTCAGGTGGTCGATCTGAGCGTGGACGCTGCCCGGCTCCTTCTTGACCGGCACCGCCCGGTATCCGGCCTTGCGCCACATCCGGATGCGATCCGGCTCGGCGCTGTCGCAGTACATGGTCAGGCGCTTTTGGAAGCGTCCCTCCGCCAGGCGGATAATCTCATCCGTATCTTTGCCGAACACGTACAGCTCCTGGCACAGGTAAAGCTCGCTGTCTTTGAACCCCACCTCACCGATGCAGTTGGCGTGATTAAAACCGAAGTCCTGGGCGTTGACCATGTAGTCAAACCGCTCCGGCGACCGGTCAAAATCCTCGATGAGGTAGTTGGTCAGGATCAGGCCGCCCACCTCGCCCCACTCGCCTAGGCCGTAGATGCGGTAGCCGTCTGGATCCACCAGCTTGCGCCGTTCCATGCGCTGCCGGTAGGCGTCGTCGATGAAGCGGTTGTGCAGGTAGGTGCTGTGATGGGTCAGGACGTTGGGGTCTTGGATGTCGAAGAACACCCGCTTGATCCAGTGCTGCGAGCTGACCGGATTGAAGGTGCATCTGATCTGGTAGAACTGCCCCTCCGGCAGCGCGCCACGAAGGCGGTCATCAATAATTTCAAAGTCTGACTGCGTGATCTCTGTTGCTTCTTCAATCCAAACATCCGTTAGCTTGCCGCGCTTGAAGGTGATGGACTTCAGCTTCTCCCGCTGGCGCTCATCGTTGACACCCCGGAAGATGATCTGATTCCCGTTGACCAGACATTCCAGGGACAGCGGCGAGGCGTTGATCTTCCAGTAGCGCCCGTAACGGTCGCCGAACATCCGGTAGATCGCGCCGGTCAGCTCCGCATAGGTGCTGTCGCGGTTGGTGATGTCCGACTTGCGGATGCACACCAGGTTCCGGCCCGGATCCTGCATCAGCCGCAGGATATAATGCTGGGCAGTGTCAACGCTCTTGCCGGAGCCAGCACTGCCCTTCATGATGATGTATCGTTTTGTGCTGCGGTCGACTTCCCGGAAGCAGGGGTTCATCTGGACCGAAATCTTCATTCAGAATTCTCCCCATAGTCGATGCAGATATGCAGCTCTGCGTCCGCGTCCAGGTCGACCTTGTCGGTGTATAGGCCATAGCGCCTGCCCAGGAGCTCGGCGGCCTTTAGGCGTTCTTTCTCTGACGGCGCCTTTTCGATGGTTCGCGCCTCGGAGCAGCCGTCGCCAGTTCCTTCGACCACAATTTCCGTAGAACTGCTTTCTCCGCGAAGCACGGAAGTCAGATACTCAATTACTTCTTGAGCATCTGCCGTCTTCTCGTTGTGAATTTCTTCCATCCGGTTAGTTATATATTTTTTAACGTCTACATTTGTCAACAATCTGCTTCCAGCTTTTCTTGCCACCTCATCGCTCTTAATGTTTCGGTAAACCGCTTTGTAAGCCCGAGTGGCATTGCAGTCAATCAGATATTCGTCGCAAAATCGTTTCTGTTTTTCTGTCACCCAGACTCACCTCCATTTGTGCATAAAAATAGCGCAAACCTGAAAAAATCAGAATTTACGCAAACTTTTTTGATATTTCTCTTGACTTTTGTGTACACATAATGTATAATATAATCACAGGTTGGGGATAACCTGACCGAGTTCGATGGCAGTGTCAGAAAGGAGAAACAATGGACGAAGAAATGAACCTCGGAGAACTGTTGAGGGCAACTTCCGAAGAGAATCAGACCAGAAAGATTCTCGAAATCCTGAAATCCAGCACAAATCTGGATGAAGCGATTGAAAAAGTAGAGAGCCTACTTAAAAACTAAGCAAGCTCCCTAAAAAACAGCAGTCATGGGAAGCGGTACTGACCGCCGCTTCCCCTCTGACACCATCATTTTAGCATGCCACAATATTTTTTGCAATGGTCAGGTGATAGACGTGAAACAACCCAAACTAGGCCGCCCTACCAGCGACCCGAAAACGAAGCAGATCCATTTTAGGCTATCGGAATCAGACCTACTGATTTTTGAGTCATGCGCCCAGAAACTCGGTCTGTCCATGACTGAAATGATCAAGCTCGCCGTCAAGGAATTAAACGATACTGCCAGCCAGCCCTCGGAGTAATCCGGGGGCTGGTCTCTTATTTTTGCCGCTAAGTTCCTTTTTTATATCCGCCCTGGGACACATCGTGGAGAGGTGCGGGCGGTGCAATTGGTGCCGGATAACCCGCCGGTCCGGGGCTGTCTTTCCAGCCGTCAATGGGGAGGGATTCAAAATGAGCCCTGGGCAAGGGAGGCCGACAACCGCCAGCCTCCCCGTATACCACAGGAGGTGCCCCTTGGTGGCACTGTTCACCGCTTGCCACTTTGGGATGTTACTATTTTCTCACACTTTTTTGGCTGTTTAAGGTGACATTTCTCCTTTTGGCCACTTTGTCCCGCGGGATATAGCCCATGTAGTGCCCCACCAGCCGGACAAACTCCGTATGCAGCTCTTTCGCCCGGTCTTTTGAGTACCCCACCTCATAGGCTGCTCCCTCAATGGTTTTCCAGTAGCGCTTCCAGTATAACAACTCAATGAGCCGGATCCGGTCACGTCCGTTTGTCATCTGCTCCGTCTCTTTCACCGCTGCCGCAATGGCAAGGTAGATTTTGTAGTCACCATCGTACAAGCGCTCTAACGCCGCTGTCTCCGTCGTTCTGCCAGGGTCACTACCGTGACCCACTCCCTCTGCGTATCGCGCCGTCACAGCCACATTTGGGGCCTCATACTGCTGTTTGAGCCTTGGATAGGCTCGCAGGGCGTTTTGGATACTGCCCCACCACCAGTAACGTGGCTTACTCATCTTGCAACCTCCCAGTCAGGATGTATACGACGTCAATGCCCGCCTCACACAAGGTCTGGAGCACTTTTGCGCTCGGGTTAACGCCGTGTGCCCAATAATGCACTGCCTTGCGATCCATGTGCGTTGCCCGCTCAAATTTGATCGGCGTCCCCCATCGCGCCCTCACACACTCTGCTGTCCGGTAGCCTATGCGCTTGTCTACGCCTTGCCGTCGCCCGCTCATTTGTCCGTCCTCAGCTCGTCGAGCGCCAGGTTGATGAGCAAGCAGCCATAGCTGAGCATTGTGCACGTTTCGCGGCACGCGCATTCTTTGCACGCTTTTGTGCCTTTGACCCTATATTTCAGCTCGGTCAGTCCGTCACGGATTTTCGCCCGCTTCCGCTTTTTCTCCGCCCATTGCTCCGCAGTGGGCTTAAATTTTGCGTTCTTATCGTAAAACGGGCAATCCATGCGGCGTGGGAAGCTCGTGTCTGTTAGCGCCACGCATCTCCCGTTGCAGTCTAACGCCTTGCAGCGCGGATGCTCCCATTTGCATTTTCGTGCGTCCATTTTCTTCCTCCTTCCGGCGTCAACGCCCTTAGATCACGTTGTTGTCAATCCACTCATACCGCTGCTCAAAGGGGACATAGCTGTCACCGCACACTCGCTTGAGCGCCTCGTCAAATTTGCTCCGGACGTATCCGATCTCGGACGTTTTGTCCCCTGGTCTCGGTGCAGCGGTGACCTCCCACCATTTCTCTAGCTCGGTGTTGAGTGCTTTGTTAAACCGTTCCAATCGCTCCTGCCCAAACCCAAACTCATTGTTGAGTACCAGCAAGGCACAATCACCGATGTAGTTTACCATCGTGTCCTGCATGGCCTGTTTTTCTACGAGCTTGTACCTCAGCGACATTTCTTTCGGGTTGTCGCAAAACCGCCTTTTCCGCTTTGCCATCAATCCACCTCTCTCGCCTTGTACTGCCCATAGCTCAACCCCAACTCCGCCGCCCTGGCAGCGTCCAGAGACAGCAGGCTGAGTTCCCTGCGCCGCTGGTATGTACGCTCTACGCCGCAGGTACGGACGTGGCCGGTCTCCTGGAGGCAGGTGCAGTACATCGTTTTGCTTTTCGCGCTGTCCATGTGCTGCCAGTGGGGGCAGCCTTTGCACGGGTTTGCGGTTGTAGTTTTCGTCATGTCTCATCCTCCTCCGGTGGTGTCGCCGTCCTGACCCACAAGGGCAGCAGCCCAGGCGTGTGCCCCATCAGGATCAGGCGCCCGTAGTAAACGCAGTGCGCCATCCGCCCCCACTGCTGGGCGATCCCGTGCCTGCACACAGCGTGGTGCAGACAGGTGTCGCATAGGTTACGCTTTGTCATCGTCATGCCCCCTCAGTATCCGCAAACACTCCTGATAGCCTTCGATCTTCCCGGTCGCCAGATTCAATTCGCTCTCCGTCTCCAGCAGGATGTCTTTGGTCGCTTCCAGGTTTGCTTTTAGTATTTCGTTCTCTCGGTCGAGATGCTTCACATTCGCTTTCAAAATGTCGCAGCGCCGTTTCAGTTCTGCATAGTTCATTCATCCCACCTCCCTCACTCTGATCCCGTACCGGTACAGCATCAGCTTGCGCTTGATGACGTACTTGGCATAGCCAGCGGACGCGGGATCCCGGTAGCCTTTCACGTCTTCCACGACGGTCTCCCCGTCCTGGGTGTAGACAAAATCGGCGATGTAATGCAGCGGCCGTTCTACACACTTCCCGTCCATGCGTTGGCTGGGCAGCAGCTCGTACTTGACCTGCCGCCGCAGCTCGCTGATTTTCCCCGCCCGCTGCAAGATCATCAGCTCCTGATAACGCCGATACTCCCGCCGAGAGTCGAAGCTCCCGTGCGGTGTCACGACCTTCTGGTTTCGGTATTTGCTCGTCACGCGTTTCAAAACATCGCCCCCTGTTCCGGATAGCTTTCCGGCTTTCTGATGGTCAAAACCGGATGCATGCGCATCAACTGCTTTGCTCTGTCGCTCGTTATATCTGCCATGTACCACTCCGGCGCCTCCGGCGGAGTGGGCAGGTAATACTCTTCCGGCAGGTCAACTCCTGCCTCGGCACAAAGCTCCTCCAACCGCCGTTTGCCATAGATGACATGGTTCCGCGTCAGGTTCATGTTGGCCCCATCCGGCCAACTTGGGTCGCTGCATCCGTATTCCCGCATATAGCACCAGTGCGCGATTCCGCGCCTGATTTCGTTTGCTTCTGCGCTAATCTGCTCCTGGAGCGTTTTCTTTCGTCGCGCCATTATTTTTCCTCCCCTCGCATAAACACCATCCAGTGCGTCTTGCTGGCTCGCCCACTCCGGTGCCCAAACAGTGGCACATCCCCGATAACTTCCAGCACATCCTTAACCGGAATTTGGTACTCAGACCACTTGAAGATCAGCGTCCCGCCCGGCCGCAGCACTCTCATGCACTCCCGGAATCCAGCTCGCAGCGTTGTCCGCCAGTCTGGATCCAGACGACCGTACTTGATCGCTGTGTAAGACGCCTCCCCAGCTCTCACCAGGTGTGGCGGGTCGAAGACTACCAGCCGGAAGCTGCCATCTGGGAACGGCAGTGCCGTAAAGTCTGCCACAATATCCGGACGCACTGAGAAATGCCGTCCGTCACAAAGCTCCACGTCAGCAATCTCCCTGTTGTCCAGGTACAGTGCCAACGGGTGCCGCTTGTTAAACCACATCATCCGCCCACCACAAGTTGCATCCAGGACAGGCGGGAGCTTGGCTCTGGTGTTATCCATCATCCTTCCTCCTCCCGTTGGCTCTCCAAAAAGTCTCGCATCCAGGCGTCCTGTTCCGCGATTCTAGCTGCAAACTCCGCCTGGTCTTCCGGCTGCCTGTCCGCTTCCGGCACGGGCGCTTTTGCAGGCTTCTTCCAGCCCCGTTGCTGTCTTGCCGCCTGGCGCTGCTGCTCCGATGCCTGGATGTCCGCCAGAGACCGGACTCCCTCACGCTCATAGCGCTCCAGGATGGCCTTGATGTAATTCCAGCTCTGCTTGCGCTCGTCCTGAGCAATCTGGATAGCGTGGATGGTCACCTCTGCCCCCAAGATACCCTCAAAGCGTTCCAGCGCCTGCAGTGAGTACCCAGACGGTGTTGGGTTGATATGCTGGCAGTAATAGGCCACTGCTTCTGACTGGCGGGGGGTGCCTTCGCGCGCGTGCGCGTATAGTCCTCCCCCGATAGGGGGTAGACTATTGTTTTCGTATTCGTATTCCTTTTCGTATTGGCTTTTTTTGCTTTCGTTTGCTTGGGTTTGGTTTCCTTTGCTTTTTTCAGAAACCATTTGGTTTTTTCGCTTTTCTTTGCTTTCGCTTGCTTCCTTCTGCTTTTTGGGACGGCCACCCTTTTTCCCGGATTCCGAGCGTGTCTGGCAGAGCTCTTCATAGCTCTCTTTGGCCCGCTTTTCCTGCATCTTCACCCGGTTCCAGAAAAACCGCTCATTGCCCTTCATTTGGCTCTCCGTGCCGTCTATGCTGTATCTCAGCAACTCCCGGCAAAGCCTACCAAACTCAGCGTCAGTGAGCTCCTCCATCTCCAGCAGGTAGTCATGCTTCAGCGCAGCGTAATTTCTCGCCATGTTGTATTTTCCTCTCAGAACGGCAGCTCGCCGTCATTGTCGCTCAGCTCCGCGAAGCCACCGTCACTTGGCACCCCGGAGCCGTTGGGTGGTCCGTAAGCGCCGCCGGAGCTTGTCCCGCTCTCATCCTTGCGGGAGTCTGCAAAATGTACGTTGTCAGTCACGACCTCCGCGGCCACTCGCTTGTTGCCGTCCTTGTCCGTGTAGTCACGCATCTGCAGGCGGCCTTCCACCAGCATCATGCGGCCTTTGGTGAAGTATTTGCAGACGAACTCCGCCGTGTTGCGCCAGGACACGATGTTGACGAAATCCGCGTTCTGGGCGTTGGGATCCTTGCTCTTGTAGTCCCGCTCTACCGCCAGCCGGTAGGACGCCACCGGCGTCCCCTGCTGGGTCTTGCGCAATTCCGGGTCCGCCACCAGGCGGCCCTGGAGGAATACCTTATTCAGCATCGGCGGCCTCCTTCTGGACGAACAGCCGGTTCTGGCAGCGGGTCACGCGCAGCGCAAGTTTATTCGACCGGATCGCGCTGCGTGCGGAGGCAGCTGCGGAAGTTACGCTGCCGTAGGATTCCTCCCACGCCACCTCCATGATGGGCTCAGGCCTCGCCATAAAATCCTGCATCACTGCCAGCAGCTTGCTGGTCTTGGTCTCCCTACGTTCTCTTAAGCCCGCAGGGAGTTCATTCATGTATTTCACGTTCATTTTCTTCCTTCTCCTCATGCTGGTGCATATAGACGTACTGCCCACGCGCACCGATGTTGGAATAGATAAAATCATCACATTGTTGGACGCTCAGGTGACTCCGTGTCACCCGGCGTTCGTAGGCGTATTCTCCCGCCGCCTTGCGGTCTGCGATCCTCTGGGCAATCTCCGCTTCGTCATAGTTCGCCTCAATCAGGTACAGGTCATAATTTGGGGCCGACACCCCGTGCAGGTTGGCCGTGTCCGTGCAGTAAATGCACCGCTCCCAGCCTATACGCAGCTTGTACCCCTGATTGGGCACATCGTGCACCAGCGGCACCGGCGACACCACCACCTTGCTGCCGTATTGGTAAGTGTGGCCGTCCTTCAGCGCGTCGATCTGCCGCCGCGACACGCCCAGCTCACCCAAGGGCTGCACCAGCCACGGCCCGCACCCCCAGCGTAACCGGGGGCGCTCCGCGGCCAGGCGCCGGATGGTAGCTCGTCGGAAGTGGTCGCTGTGGATGTGGGTCAGCAGCACCAGCTGCAGGTCAGGGACATAGGGTGCCAGCAGTTTGTACGGCACACCGCAGTCTATCAGGATCGTCCCGCCCAGCACCACCGCGTTCCCGGCGGAGCCAGTGGCCAATATCTCGCACTGCATTACAGGTCATCCAGGGTGATCCCCCCATCCTCTGCGATGGGGTCCAGCTCGTCCATCGCTTCCTCCGGCGCATCCGACACGACGTCCACGTCATGCACTACGACGTCCTTTTTCTTCAAGTCGCAGTCGGCAAACTGCCCATCCTGGGTGATCGCAGCCTGCATCTCCGTGGAGAGGATGCCCCACTTGGAGATCAGCTGCCGCAGCATGGTCTTGCAGGCCATCCCGTCGAAATCCTTGTACCAGAAGGAGGAGTACCGCCACAAGTCACGGTCGGGAATCTCGCCAGCCTCCAGCCGCTTCAGCGCCTGGGCAGAGAACGCCGGGCTGAACCGGTCGGCGTGCGCCATCATCTTCTCCTTTGACCAGTAGACGGTCTTGCGGAAGCCGCCGTCATACTCCAGATAGGCCATGTAACCGGCCGTGGGGCGCCGCTGCCATTCCTCGTCATCCGAGAGGAACGCGAACATCGGCTTCCCGGTACTGGGATCCCGTCCCAGGTACTCCCCTTCCTTCACGACCACTGCGTCCATGTCCGCATACTGCCTGCTCTTCAGCGCCATCTGGACATAGCCCTTGTATCCGAGGACGAACTGGGCTTTGTTCTCGTACAGGTCTTCCCCATTCTGGTCCTTGAGCTGGTTCCCTCTGGCGTCCTTGGCCTTGCATTTGAAGGGCACCAGGTAGAACTGTCCCAGCTGAGGCGACGGACTGAGGTTCAGTCCTTCCCCCAACAGTGCCCCAGCCAGGATGCTGCTGGGATTGCAGCTCTGGAGCGCAGGCGTGGCCGCCACGGCGGACGTGATCGCCGCCACAAAACGTCTCTGCCGGTTGGGGTCTCGCAGGGTGTTGGCGATCATCGCTTGATAGCTGGGTGTGGAGATCATGGTGCTGAACTTCTTCTGCTGCACCATCGGGGTATTTCTTGCCATGGTTCTTCCTCCTTGTTAGACGATCTCATAGGGGCCGCTGACCAAAAACTGCTTCAGCTTGCGCAGGTCGGACAGCCGACCCCGGACGGTAAATGTCAGGGTCTTATACGGGTCGTTCTCGACGGTTTCCTGCACCTCGTCGATGGGCGTTTCACATACCTGGGGAGGTGCAAACGACACTAGTTCCTCCTGGAGCATTTCCGCCTGGCGTTCCTGCTCCTGCTGTTCCTGTTCGGCCTGTTCTTCCTGGCGCATCCTGCATTCGCGTTCTCTCCGCAGGCGGGATGCCACCGCGTTCATCGCTCCGACACAATCGAAGCCGTTCACGCGGTACTCGGCCATGATCTCCGCCGCGTGCTCCTGTTGACCGATCACAGCGCAGTCCTGCGCCACCCGGTCTACGCACGCCTTCGCCGACTCCTTCAGTCGCTTCTCGCTGACCGTCTTGGTGATGTTCAGGCCGACGTCCTCAAAGTGGAGGAAGTCGATGCCCACGCTCTGGCAGCACTCCAAAAAATAGACTTTCACGCGCTCTGCCTTCCTGGCCTTCAGCTCCTCTTCCACGCTGTCGATCTTGCGCTTCAGCTCCTGGTCGCAGGGGGTGAACACATCTGTCACGCACTCCCGATAAACGGCCATGAACTCGTCATAGGGCTTCAGTACGGCTGCCTGTACCGCCTTGCGGCGTCTCTCCAGCTCGGCAAAGTCCCGCCGCAGGTCTGCCCGCAGCTCCTTGACCGACTTGACTGTCTCCTCTGTACACGGTGCTGCCAGTGCTGCCGCCGCCCGTGCCTCGATCTGCGCCTTGATGGTATGTAACTGCTCCTGAATGATGGGCAGCTGCACCACCGAGATCAGTTCCGCATGCTCCGCCTCCGCGGGGATGATCGTCATTTCTTCCATCTTCCTGTCCTCCTTCACTCAAAACACTCCCGGATCACCCAGGCACTCTTAATCCGGACGCAGTTGTCACATCCGGTCACGTTGCCGTCTGCGTCCAGATAGATGTCCTCGCATTCCTGCTCGCAGACTGGGCAGATGGGGACGCTGGGTTCCGGCATCCCGTTCCGTTCAGCGTCCCGGATGATGGGGTTGTCTGGTACAAACATCTTGCATATACCCTCCTTTTCAGATATACTTGTCTCGTGGTTTTTTACCTTTGCCGCCGCCGGAGGGGTAACTCCGACGACGGCTTTTTACGGTCTGTGCGTCTCCAGCTCCGGCAGCGCTGCGCAGAGCTTGTCCCAGTTTGCTTTGACCGCGCCGGTCTCCCATAGCGATACAGTCGCCTGGGTCACTCCGACTATAGCCGCAAGCCCGCTTTGAGTCATACCCTGGGCTTTGCGCGCCATCGCAATGCTTTTCTGCTGGGCAGCGACCTTGTCCTTGTTTGCCTCGCGGTACGCCTTCTGCCGGGCGGCGACTGCTTTTTGTTTTGTCGTCTTTGGGTTGATGATGTCCTTGTCGATGACATCGAGCTCCTGCCACTCGTCCCACGTCAACGCGGCCTCGATGCACTCATCTGGTACATCAGGATATGGGCACTCCAGGCAGTTGTGGTTGCACTCGATCATGTCAGCCACCTCCTATATTTGGATAATCTTGCTGGTACCACGATGACGGATACTCCGCAATTTGCCCTCCAGCGTCACCTCTGCTGCCGCCCGCTCACCCTTGCTGGGCTTACCAGCCCAAATGAGTGCGCGGTGCATTGCGTACCGCGGGCACTTGTCGTGGCAGACCAGTGTCCGGTCGGCCTCCAACGTGCAGTCTCTGCACGGCCACAATCTCCGCGCCCGGCGCCGCTGCTTGTAGCAGACTGGACACAGTTCCGCCGCACCGACCGTCACCAGGGTCTGAGCGCTCCACAGGCGCTGACAGTGGGCGCAGGGTCTGCGGCTCACAGCCTTGCCCTCCGCAGCATCCGATCAAACGCCGTCTCCGATACCGACATCATCCAGGCTGCGGCGCACATGGTAATGCTAGCAGGCAGCCAGTTGCCTAGCAGCGCCATGCGTCCAGCAGTCGCCCAGGCCACTACGCCCATTACAGCGCCAGCAATGCCAACGACCAGCTGGCAGGTGCATTTTGTTCTCTGCGTCATGTTGCTCCCCTCCTTATACCCGCTTAGTTACGTCCTTGATGATCGCCAGATAGCTGTCCGCTGTGACGTCAATCTCCCGCTTGCCGCCGTGGTCGTACCGTGCGATCACATACTCACGGTCCTGGTCTCCGTACAGCTCGCAGGACACCACGCCACACCGAGTCTGGCTCAGCAGCCAACCCAGGTTGCGCACAAACAGACGCCGGTCATCGTCCCACAGCCGTTCTGCGCGCGCCTCGTTGGCCAGGGCAGGAGACACGTCAGCACTGGGCTCCGGTGTGTGCCCGGTGAGGGCGTTGAGCGCTACGTCCAGCGCAACGCTGTCCGCCAACGCCGTTGCATACTCGTCGTTGGTGCTGTCTCCGCTCGATTCATCCCGGTTGTTCCACGACGCGCTTCTCAGTTCTTTCAGTTGCTCTACTGCTTCGTTGATGGTCATTTCGTTTCCTCCTCATCTGTCTCGTTGCCTCAGTTGTCTTGTCTGCACCCGCCGCCCCCAAGCGTCCGCCACCATCCCGTATGTAATCCACTCCGGGCACCACCGCTGGAGCAGTCGTGGTTACAGATGATGCTCGTGTGTCAGTTACTTCTTTGTAGCGCCACGTTACGATCATGCTCGGGAAGGGCGCTGGGTTTTCTGCACCAACGAAGGTGATGCGGCCCCATACAAAGCGTATCTCAGCCCGGCCATAAATGTATCGGTGAAACCGGTTCGTGTCGGTTCTTGCCGGAAGCAAGGCGACTACCGTCGTTCCGGGCTTTCGGCTTTCATCGAAACACTTTTTGACAAAGGCGTCTTGCTGCTTTGCGCTGTACGGAGGGTTACACCAGACCGTTTCGCCACCCCAGTCCTGGGTGAGAGCGTCTTCCTCCGGCGAGAAAAACCTGGCGCACTTTGCATTCGCCTTTGTGGCGCAAGCATCCAATGTGAAACGGTAGTCCCTGTCCAACAGGTCGAACAGCTCTTGCGGAGTCTCCCAGTCGTCCTTCCCCGTCGAGAAGAGCGTCTTATTCACCGCCCGTCACCTGCTCTTTCGGCGGACGTTCCCGCCGGAAGCCGTCGGTCGCCCAGGCCGCCACTGCGATAACGTCCCAGGTCGGATGATCCTCTTTGGCCTTGGTGTACGCATCCGCAACGTGCTTGGCTCCGTACACCAGCGTTTTCTCCGCGCCGTTGGGCAGGCGCATGTTGACTGCTACTTTCATGCCGGTTCCTCCTTTTCCTGTTTTTCTGCTTCTTCCCTTGCCGCCGTCAGGCAGGCCAGGACAGCCCGAAACGTATCGGCTCCCAGCTGCTCCATCACATGGGGCGGCATTTCTGCAATGTTTACCATGGTGTTGCCTCCTATCTACGCGCATTTCTTGCGTGTTGTTCAGCTGGCCGGTTTCTCCGGCGCCTCTGCCTGCTCCAGAGCGATCTTTGTCTGCATAGCAAGCAACCAGCCCATGGAGATGTACCGCTCCTTGTCATCCATTTTGAGGATGTCAGCGCCCATCTGGAGAGCTTCAGCCATCGTGATGTTGGTCGTCCCGGTTGTCATGTTGTCACCTCCATTTCCTCATGTTGCGAGATTATTATAGCGCTTTGCGAGATTATTATAGCGCTTTGCGAGTTATTTGTCAAGGTTTTTCCTCGATAAAATATTGACGCCGCGAGTTTTTTGCGGTATAATGCTACCGTAAGGAGGTGATATGATGCAACGTCGTATCAAGGAGCTGCGCAAGCACTTGCACATGACTCAAACGCAATTCGGCGAGCGGGTTGGCGTGAAGGGAAATACTGTCACCGGCTATGAAACTGGGCTCCGAAATCCAACTGATGCAGTTATCAAATCAATTTGCAGAGAGTTCGGCGCAAGTGAGACGTGGCTCCGTACTGGCGATGGGGAGATGTTTGTTGAGTCCCCTGATAATGTAGTAGATGCGGTGGCCGAAAAGCTGGACTTAAACGATTTTGAGCGCATGATATTGAGTGCCTATGTGCAGCTCCCAAAGCAACTGCGCGATGAGTTTTGTAAATGTATGCGTGAGGGTCTGTTTAAAGGCAATCCAGTACTGACGCTAAAAAAATCCGCCCCGGACGAAGCCGAAGCGGATAACGTGTTACATTGTGAGTCTGTCGCCAAGAGCGGACGCAACACCCCGTTTGACGTGGGTGAGCGCCGAGGCCAAGAGATGCACGCCGAGCTGGAGCGGATCAACTCCGAAGATCCGGACGATTCCGAAGATGGAGGCATTTAGCGCACAAAGCGCCGCACAACCTCGATCTCATCCGGATGTGATGGGACATAGCCAGGGCGTTCAGCCAGCCGGGCAAGGATAAAATCCGACGCTCGGCGGTTGACCTGGCATACCCGCTCAATGTCCTCCCTGGTGGTGATTCCGGCCGCCAGGAGGACGCCGGTGGGGGCAATCAGCTGCTCACACCAGAGGTTTGCGGCAAATTCAGGAGGCGTGTCCCCTGGCCTGGGCGGATGATTTTCCGCCGTGGCCACCCCTACAGTGGCGTGGCCGAGCATGATGTGTCCGAGCTCGTGGCCGACCGCCACCCTTGCCCTGGGTGGCTTGATACTGTCATCATACATGATGACCGCCTTGCCGACACCCAGAGGGATGGTGATTGCGTCCGAGTACATGGCTGCGTCATACAGGCCGAGTTCTTTGAGCGCGTGTTCCCCCTGGCTGTACCGCAGCACCGGGATTTTAAGGTGCGCTGCCACTTTTTTGGTAGACACCGGGAAGGTATCAATCCCGGTTTCCAGGAGCAAGCGCCAAGCGGAAGAAATATTTTTTGCGTATGTATCTTTCATAAAAAGTCACCTCAAAATCAATTTTAAGGTGATTTGAGCAAGATTCCATTGCAAAAGGTTTGCCAATTTGCCCGCTGATAACCGCAACAGGAAGGAAATGGCTTGCCAGGCGCGTGCGTCTCCTGTAATATGGTAGCATGTGCCGCAATTTGGCGGATTGCGGTAAAATTGACAAAAGGGAGAGAAAATTATGAAAAGAATCATGTGCAGCGCTCTTGCTGCGGCAATGGTGCTGATGGCAGCTGGGTGCAGCGGAGAGGCCGATACGGCAAAAGACGCCAACACTACCGCTGCATCTTCCGTCACCGCGCCTGGCGTCACAGCCCCCACCGAGAGTTCCGCCGCCCTTGTTGATAACCTGGTAGACCAAAACATCGGCGATGTCTACTACTCCGTCCCGCAGACGTGGCTAAAATACTCGTCTCACGACACGGACAACGAGGGCGAAAACATTGCTTATCACTTGTCGGACGACAGTAGTGTAGACGATGGCGCGTTTGTCATGGTTACAATTACTTACGATCAGGGCGTGACAGAGGACAACGCACAGCAGCGGATTGACGCGGCGGCGGAAGCCGTGGAAAACATGGATTGGATTCGCGGCTGCGAGACGGCGACTAGCACGATTGATGACAGATACTGCGCAGAGCTCACATTCTTCAGGGTCGGCGACAGTGGCGATGATGAGGTTAGAGACACACGCCTCTACATCCTCCCCGTGTACGGGACTGGCAAACTCCTGATTACCGCTAGCGCAAAGACTGAGGCAGATCGTGACCTACAGGCGGATTGTGACACAATCATCGACACTCTTGAGATTTGGGATTGATTTAATTGCAAAACCTCCCCGGCGCGTCCAACACCGGGGAGGTTAAAGGGTAGTACATTTGTCACCAGATACTACCCTTTTATTTTAGCATAAATTTTGGCAAAATGAAAGGAAAAAATCATGGCGAAGCGAAAAAAGAAGTCCATAGACAGCTCAGTTGGCGTATGCTATGCCCGATACAGCAGCCACCGCCAAAAAGATGTATCCATTGAGCAGCAAGTAACTGCCTGCCAGGCACACGCGGCCAAACGCGGAATCACGCTGATTGACTCCTACGAGGATAGAGCTGTGTCCGGCCGGAGTGACAAGCGTCCGGCCTTCCGTCGGATGATGGCGGACGCCGAAAAGGGCGCATTTGCCTATGTCATTGCTTGGAAAAGCAACCGGATCGGGCGTAACATGATGGAGGCTATGCTCAACGAGGCCAGGCTGTCCGAGCTGGGCGTCAAGGTGCTGTACGTGGAGGAGGATTTTGACAATACCGCCGCCGGTCAATTTTGCCTCCGGACCATGATGAATGTAAACCAGTTTTACAGTGACAACATGGCCGAGGACATCCGCCGCGGGATGCGGGACAACGCCCTCAACTGCAAAATCAATGGTCGTATCCCGTTTGGGTACAAGCGTGGGGAAGACGGCAAATTTTGCATTGACGAGCCGAGGGCGGCAGTGGTGCGTGAGATTTACCGGCGTATCGCGTCCGGTGAGTCGTTTGCGTCGATCGCAGACGACCTAAACGCCAGGGGCATCCGCACGTCCAGGGGACGGCAATGGACACGCACCAGCTTTTGTCGGCTGGTGAGCAACGAGAAATATCGCGGGTTGTATCTCTATGAGGACATCCGCATAGAGGAAGGGGTGCCACGGATCGTGAGCAACGAGCTATTTGACCAGGTGCAGCACGCACTAAAAACGAAAAAGAATCCGCGCGGTGGGAAGCGGAACTCCGCCTGCACCTACCTGCTGACAGGCCGCCTATTTTGCGGCTACTGCAAGAGCCCGATGATTGGTGTCTGTGGGACAGGCCGCAACGGGATGCACTACTACTATGCCTGCAAGCAGCACCGCAACGAGCACACTTGCGCCGCTAAGTCCGTCCGCAAGTACGAGCTGGAGCAGTCCGTTGCCCAGGCTATCAAGACCTATGTCCTGGTGCCGGAGGTGATTGACGCAATCGCAGACAGTGCCGTTGCCTATGCCAAAAAATTGGAGGCAGAATCGCCGGTCGCTGTCCTGGAAGACCAGCTGGCCAATGTGCAGGCATCCATCAAAAATTTGCTCCGTGCCATTGAGTCCGGCATCCTCACGGAGACGACAAAAAGCCGCCTACTGGAGCTGGAGGCGGAGCAGGCGGAGCTGACCAGACAGATCAGGGTCGCCCAGTCAACGCTGGTCAAGGTAGATAAGCCCGCCGTGGTGGCCTGGCTGGACAGTCTCCGGCGCGGGGAGGTTGAGGACGAAAAGTACATTGAGACGCTCATCAACACCTTTGTCGCCGCCGTCTATGTCTACGACGACGAGCTGAAGATCATCTTCACTCATTCCGGCGGAAGCACAACTGTTCCGCCGGAGGCAATAAAAAATGCCGACACCGCAAACCTGGATGACTCTTATCCGGTTCGCCTGTGTCGGCAATGGTGGACGTTTGCAGCGCCTGGACGAACCGCTATATACATGGCGTTTGGCCTTTTTATCCTGCTCTGTCCCTACCCCAGCAGGCAGGGATAGGTCGTTTTGCTCATCTGTTCACAAAAAGTTTACAATCAAGTTGCAACAAAGGGCGAGGGCGTCAGCAATCAGCTGGCGCCCTCAATAAACAAACCGGAGGCAGCAAAACGCCTCCGATAGGTATTATAGCACACGCGGAGATGTGGCGCAAGTGCCACGTGTCAAAATACCAATCGTCAATTTTTCTGCGACGTTTCCGGATATTTTTTAATATTTTTATCGCATTTTTGTGACTTTTCTCTTGATTTTATGCGCCACATGGCGTATAATAATAAATGTAAGGGAGAGATAAATTCCCACTACAAATAAACAAACCGGAGGAATCCAAAAATGGCAAAAGCAAGAGTTGACATCGTATGTGAGTGCTGCGGCGAAACGTTTACGGTCGAAAAGATCGTGCGCAACACTGCTGCAAAGGAAAGCTACGAAGAATGGGCACGTAAGAACATCACCGTATGCTCAACCTGCCTGAAAAAGCAGGAAATTGAGAATGCTGTTGAGCGTGGTGACGCCACCGTTGAGCATATGCTCTATAAGGACTACAAAAACGAGTGGCCGACTTGCAAGACCGTACCCGACAGCTACGACGCCGAGACCAAGACTGTTGACGTGGTCATCAGCAAGCGGGATCGCGTATGGCATGACATCCAGGCCGAATTTCCCGCAGAGAAGAAAAATGACAAATCTTTCCTCCGATGGTGGAGGAATCGCTTGGATATGCTGGTAACCAACGTGCCGCTGGAAATCCCGGAAGACGCTCCGGAGTGGGGTGCAAGGATTTTTGAAATCATCAACAATATCTACGCCTGATACTGGGGGGATTGGGATGAGCTGCATTGGGCGGCTCATCCCACCCGTCATCATGGGAGGGACAAAAAATGGAAAAGAAATATGAACTGACCGCCGAGACAAAAACGGTTTGGGGTGTGCTCCTCCACCGTATCCGAGCGCTGCGCAGTTTTGGTGATGTCCACCAGGGTGACCTGGGCGGCTGGGTAGAGCATGAGGGTAACCTGAGCCATGACGGCAACTGTTGGGTTGCCGATAATGCCGCCGTCTTTGGCGGCGCAAGCGTGCGAGATGACGCCAACGTCAAAGACAGAGCCGTGGTAAGCGGCGATGCAAAAGTGGAGGATTTCGCCGTTGTTGACGGTTGCAGCCGCATCCTGGACAGCGCTCGCGTAAGGCGGCACGCAACTATAACCAGCGCAAAGGTATGCGATCGTGCTACGGTATCAGGCCGGATGCACATCGACCGCGGCTACATCGGTGGAAATGCCCTCCTTACCGGCAGCGCCACGATTGAGGGCGGCTGGGAGCACATTACGGTTTTGTATCATGATGTGTGGTACACCATGTATCCAGACCGCACCAGCTACAACAGATGCAAGCAGCTTTATGCTGCGCAGATCGGCGGAGACGGGTGCATCACATGGTACGATCCGGGTGTCGGCGACTTTGTTCGGCTTGTGTACGCAACGGCTGATGCAAAGCCAAACGACTACATTGTTGTTGACCGTGCAAACGAGAGTTACCCGCCTTTCGCTGGCGCAAAAATCCCGCCTATGACGCAGACAGCATTTTCCAAGTACGACCCTGACGCATACAAGGTGCTGGCCGGGTTGGCAGCAACGCTCGCAGAGGCGGACGAGCGGAAAAGAGTATCCGCGCTGGATACGGGAGACGCTTTGGCCAAATTTACATGGCGTGATGACGAGGAGGGCGAGGATGAAACGTAAACGAAAGAAAAACAAGCCCGCCCCTAGATTGCTTCCGTCGGTAGTCGTTGACTACTGGCGGTGCAACGAGGAGCTACCCGCCTTGTGGGATGATATGGATAATCTGGCCGGAGCAAAAGCGGACGGTGAGATTTGGTGGCCAGACTACTGCCCGATCCCTTGTGCCGCTGGGTATACCGCATTGTATACCCGATCTAACCCGGAGATCTCCGCTCAAATGGCTGCCGGACTTGGCGCCGAACTTACTGCCGCCTATGCATGGGACATGGAGAGGGTTGTATATCGCTTTGACCCATCCTTATCCAAGGCGCTGATCGCGCAAGCGGCTGATATGGCAGACACGGACGTCCTCCCAACAGCATTGCTTTTTCAGCTGCCGCATAGATGTTTTTTTGTCGAGGTGCCGCTGGACGATTTTGACGGTTTTTTTGCCTGGATTGAGTATGACATAAGCCGTGGAGCGCCAGAGCTGCGTATGCAAGGACTACGGATGCGAGGGGGACAAAATTTTGTCACCGCTCCACTTGTCTTGCATCTGGTCGATGGGACACTCAAGGATTGTATCCAGGATACCAACAAGGAGACCCAAAAGCACCTTATGGCACCCGTACCGCTGCCGCAAGCAGCGGACGAAATCCAACCGCTATTGCAAATGCTCCAGTTTGTTCTGTATTTACTGGCAGCAAACACAGAGACGAGACCGGCCACCGACGGCGCGATCTTAGTCGGCAAAGTCACTGGGCAGAGCTTACGAGCAGACCCAAAAGCGCACATCCGCCGCGCCCATTGGCACCACTACTGGGTTGGGTCGGAGAGTCGCGGGGACAGGCGCCTGGAGCTCCGGTGGATCCCGCCGGTGCAGGTGGGCGGAGCGACGCCCGCCCCGAAGGTCATCAACATCAAGGAGGGCAAACATGGAGCCAGTTAAAATGCGGACACTTATCAGAGAGGTCAGGGAGGACGCTGGGCTAAACCAGGTCAAACTGGCCAAACGCGCCAACGTCCCGCTCTCCACGCTGAGAAATTGGGAACAGGGTCGCCGCGCCCCCAACGACCTCTACAAGCTCAAGAGGCTTGCGAACGTGCTGCGTGTCCCGGTTGATGACCTTATCGACTGGGAGTCCGTCAACTTAGAGGACGATAGAGGACAATGATCCAAAAACGCCCCAGGCCGGTGATGACCTGGGGCGTTTCACGTTGGATTATATATCCATTTTTCTGTTTCAATCCACACTTTTTCATGCAACAGTGACGCAAAACGGATACATATCATTTCCTATATTTCAATCCACACTCCGGAGCCGGAGTGACAAAAGGGCACATGTTCATATCCCTATTTCAATCCACTCCCAGACACATCGGGGAGGCATTGGAGCTACACATCTCCAATCCTACATTTCAATCCACGCCCCGTCGATAACAGAGCGGTGCGAAGTGGCGTACCACTTCAATTTTATTTTTCAACCCACGCGCTAGATACGTCTAGCGCGGCACGAGCAATCACCTGCCCTGCACCAGCATATTATCACATGGCGCAGAGCAGGTCAAGGCTAAAATCAAAATTTTGCCCGCACCAGATAATAGACCGGCTCTGTCCGGTCGTAGTACGGCGCAATGGGGCCGATGTTGGTATATCGCCCATCCTTGGTATTCGACCGGAAGGGCCCTCCGGCGTCGTACCACTTGCCACCGCCTGCGTAGATGGCCAGGTTACTATCCCAGACGCACACATCCCCCGGCCGCAGGTCGTCCAGCTTGTCCCAGGTCTTGCCCTTTGCCTGGATGACCTGACAGCCCAGCAGGTTGCCGGTGCCGGTGACCTTGCCCCCGTCGTGGCTGATACGTTTGCCTTCCGTCAGCAGTCCCACGTCCTGCAAGACCCAGGATACAAAGTGGGAGCAGCTAGAGCCAGGCTTGCTCAACGCCTTGGTGGCCGTCCAGGTGTCCTTAGCCTTGTAGGTGGCGTCCTTGTAGTGCCACTTGTGCTTGACCATGTATGCACCGATTTCCGCCGC
>OLXK01000495.1_pt1 | contig 38187 bp, 44 predicted proteins | sample 1674321 | NCBI WGS metagenome assembly OLXK01 (sample SAMEA103958162, study PRJEB25191) | human gut metagenome | reverse complement strand
TATTTCCTATTTTTATTTTTCAATTTGCTGTGACATATCTATTTTAAATCTACAACAGAAAAACAGTCTAAAATAATTGCATTATTTATAAAAAAATGGTATTATACTTTAGTAAAAAAGTTGTATAGATAGGAAAATAAAATGATTGATAAAGAGGAAATAAAAAAAGTATCTGATACTATAGAAATAGTAAAAAGTAATATAGAAGAATATGAAATATTATATAGTAATTTATTAAAAGGAAATGCAGATGAACAATATATTCAAAATATGAGTAAGATATATAGCAATAAATTAAAAAATCTAAATAATGCAGTTTCTGTACCATATTTTGCACGAGTTGATTTCAAAGAAGATAAACAGAACAATATACAAAAAATATATATTGGAAAAACAGGTATATTTAATGATGACTACGAAGTTGTTGTTACTGATTGGAGAGCACCAATTTCAAGTATTTATTATGATGGTCAATTGGGAAATGTAGAATATGAATGTCCAGATGGAATAATAAAAGGCGACTTAAGCAAAAAAAGAGTTTATACTATTGAAAATTCTATATTAAAGGATTACCAAGATATAGATATAACTACAAATGATGAATTTTTACAAGAATGTCTTAATGAAAATTCTGAAGCTAGACTTAAAAATATTATTTCTACAATACAGTCAGAACAAAATAAAATCATTAGAGCTAAAATGTCAAATTCTCTTATTGTTCAAGGTGTGGCAGGTTCTGGTAAAACAACAGTAGCATTACATAGAATAGCTTATTTGGTATATACTTATGAAAAAGAATTTAATCCAGATGAATTTTTAATTATTGCTCCTAATAAATTTTTTCTAGACTATATTTCAAATGTATTACCAGATTTAGGGGTAGACTATGTAAGACAGCAAACATTTGAAGAATTTATGCTTGAAAACATTGATGCAAATTTTGAAATTAATCCAATAAATGTTGAGTTGTCTAATATAGTTAATCAAAATGGAAAAACAGATTTAATAAAAAAATCTGCAAATTTCAAATCTTCTTTAAGATTTAAAGAATTAATAGATGAATTTATTGATAAATTCTTAAAAAGCAATTTGCCAAAAGGAGATTTTAAAATTTCTGATATAGTAGTATTTAATCATGATGAGGTTATAGATATGTTTATGAATTACTTTAAAAATAATTCGATAAACGATAGCAAAAAAATGCTAACAGCAATATTGCAAAAAAGAGTTAGTAATATTGCAAATGAATTAATAGATAGATTGTCAGAACAGAGAAAGAGTAAATTATATAATATAGACAAAAATTTAAGTGATGATAAGGTAAAAGAAATAAGATTAGAAATTTTTAAAGAAACAGAATATGAAATGCAACAACTTTTTAAAGGTGGAAAAAAATTAGTATTAGATTATTTGAAAAACTTTAAAATAGAAAAGGTTTTATCAATATATAAAAAAATTATAAGTGATAAAATTTTATTTGATAAATATGTTGAATCTGAATTATATGAATATATTTTAGAAACATATAAAAAGAATATAAAAAGCAAAAAAGTTGAATATGAAGATTTAGCACCATTATTTTATATCCAAAATAGATTTTGGGGGAATATTAATAATTTAAAGCTAGAACATATTGTTATTGATGAAGCTCAAGATTTGGGAGAATTTCAATTTTATAATTTCAAAGAAATAGTTAAATCTAATATGTCTATGACCATTTTAGGAGATATATCACAAGGGATATATTCTTACAAAGGAATAAATAATTGGAATAAACTTAATCAAATAGTTTTTGATAATAAAGCATCAATAGAATATTTAAAAGAGAGTTATAGAACATCTATGGAAATTATGAATGAAGCGAATACAATAATAAATAAAATTGTTGATAATGAAAATATTATCCTAGCACAACCAATTGAGAGACATGGGGATAAAGTAGAACATTGGAAAATTGATAGCGAAGATAGCAAAATATCAAAAATATATGAAATAATAAAAACACACTTAGAAGCGGGACATATAAATATTGCAGTAATCACAAAAGACTTTGATGAAAGTATAGAATTACATAAAAAGCTTACTAATTATGAAGTTGATATAAAATTAATATCAGAAAATTTGGATAAATATACTGGAGGAACAATTATTATACCTTCATATTTGTCAAAAGGTTTAGAGTTTGATAGTGTTATTATTTCAGATTCTAATAAATATAGTGAAAATGTTTTAGATACAAAATTATTGTATGTGGCTTGTACAAGAGCAATGCATACACTTGATATTATAAGCCAATAAAGATTAATAAAATTACAAGAAAATAGAATTTTTGACTTGAAATTATATATAAGTAATTATATAATTAATATAGTAAGATGAAATATTGCGAACAATGTTCACAAAATGTTCGCAGGGAATAAATACTGATAATAAAATAAATACTATATATACTATATATACCAAAAGTTACTTGTCTGAAAAAGACTTGAAATACAAATAATACTATAAATACTATATGTACTATATATACTGAAGGGAACAGTCCTTGTGGAAGTGGAAAGAAGTATAAGAATTGTTGTGGTAAATAACCCATAAAATAAGGGTTTGCGAGATTTTGAAAAACCAGAAAGCGATTCCAGAATAGATAGATTAGAGTATTATCAACATATTCAAAATGGAGTTAATGAGTATTTAAATGAAATAGGTGGACAAAGTCTTTCTGATAGTACGGAACGGAGAGGAAAGGTAGTATGAGTAAATTATTATCAGTAATTGATGTTCAAAATGATTTTATAAATAATAATACCTTAAAAGTTTTAGACAATATAAAAAATTTAATTGATTCTAAAATGTATGATATAGTTGCATTTACTAGATTTATTAATGATGAAGATAGTATTTGGTATAAAAAATTGAATTATAAGGGTTGTATAACAGAAGAGCAACAAGAAATAGTAATAGATACCAAAAATTATAAAGTATTTGATAAAAGAATATATACTGCATTAAATGAAGAATTAAAACAGTTTATTGCCGAAAATAATATTAAAGAAATATATTTATGTGGATTTGATACTGACGCTTGTGTACAAAAGACAGCACTGGATATGTTTGAGCAAAATTATGATGTATACATATTAAAAGATTACTGTATGAGTCATACAGGAGAAGAAACTCATAATGCTTATATAAATAATATGAAAAGATTAATTGGTAGAGATAGAGTAATATAAGAAGCAATGTTGAAGCGATAATAGTGAAAGAAACATTAGTAAACTTAAAAAAAGTATATTAAACCATATATAGGTAAGTACAGATTGTCAACAATAACAAGTGTAAGGTTAAATACTTTTATAACAGAATTATGCGAGGAACATGATTTTTTAAGAGCATATTTTAAAAGTATATTAAAAGTTGTAAAAGGTTCTTTTCGTGACGCTTGTGATTTATATGGCTTTCTTAAATATAATCCAGCAATAACATTTCGACTTTCAAGATTAGATAAAGAAAAGGAAGATATTAAACATTTATATTCACAAGATGAAATCGACACTATCTTAAATAGCTTTAAAAATAATGAAACATTTACTTGTGCATTTTTAACATCTTGTTATACTGGAATGAGAACTGGAGAGGTATTTGCATTAACTTGGGATGATATTGATTTAGAAAATGGAACAATATCAATCAAACATAATGTTTATGATAAACCTAAAGACGAAAAGGAAAGATGGTTTATAGGGACAACTAAAACTTTTGCAGGAAAAAGAGTGATTCATATTAGTGAAACATTATTAAATGCATTAAAAAATTATCAGAGAAAACAACAACTATATCAGAAGCTATATGGTAAAAAATATAATTACTATCACATCGAAGATGTTATGAATGAATATGGTAAAGCAGTAGAAAGAAGAATAGTAATAATGATAATACAAAAAAAATATAAAGAAAAGATTAATCTTGTATTTACAAAAGAAAACGGCTTATATGTAGGAACTGATTTAACAAGATATCCATTTAAAATTATTCATAATGAGTTAGAAATTGAAAAATGTAGATTCGACGATTTAAGAGGAAGTTATACAACCAAGATATTAACTAATGGAATTGAGATAAGAGATGTTGCTGATATACTTGGACATAGAAATGTAGAAACAACAAAAAATTATTATATTTCAAGTACAAAAAAATCTAGACGATTAGCAACTGATGTTTTTGATAAGATAACAAAATCTGAAATTATAGAAGAAATTATTAAATATGGATAATTCGACAGATCCATTGATATTTATAGTATAATAAATGTGCAAAAAATAAAAACGCACATTGGCATTTGTTATATATAAATAATATAATGACCTTAGTAAATGAATGCAAACATTGTTTGCAATTTGTTTGCAATAGAGGAATATTTATAATAACAAAGATACTATAAATATTATAAATATAATAGATTACCAAGACACTAAAGCCTTGAAATATCAATAATGTTATAAATATTATAAGTATTATAAATATGGGAGTTTCTACAACTTGTGGTTCGGGAAAAAAATATAAAAATTGTCGTGGAAAGTAGCTTAAATAGAGAGTTGTACGGGAATTTTATAAAATGGAAATTTGTAAAACAAGTTCGTTTTGTCAACAAAAATATCAAAATGCGAACAAGAAATGCTGAAAATAAAGAAATGTAGACATAGAATATATGTTGACATTTCTTTTTTTTCTGTGTAAAAATATAGAGGAATGGAGGTAAAAATGGTAAATATTAGAAAACGTGGTAAAGTATATCAATATCAATTTGAAATAGCAAAAGTAGATGGAAAACGAAAATACATTAGCAAATCAGGATTCAAAACCAAAAATGAAGCATTAATGGCAGGAATGAAAGCTTATGATGAATATATATGAAGACAAATTTTGTGTATTTGAAGTATGGAATATTGAAAGATCAATTAGTAAAAACATAGAACTAGATAGATAAAAATACCTAGTTCTATGTTTTATAGCCAATTATTATCAGATAAAACTTGTTTTGTAATACTACTTAATTTTCCTAATTTATCTAGTTCTTTGATTTCTTCTTTACTATAAAATTTAGCATCTGCTAAGTCAGTTGCTGATTGTACTGAATTTTTATCATAATCTGCTGACCAGTAAATAATAATTCTATGTTCATCTGGCTTATTAATAATCTCATATGTTTTCAATTGTTTGATATTTGTGATTTCTAAACCTGTTTCTTCCATTATTTCTCTTTTTACAGTATCTTCCATTCTTTCAAATAATTCAACACCACATCCAGGTGTAATTATCATTCCTTTATTGGGCTCTTTATTTCTAATTCCTAATAATAATTTGTTATTTGATTTTATCAGAACAGAGCAACCTACTCTTATATTATTCAAAATATCGCCTCCTTGTATAAAGAATATAATAAGAATTATATTTTGTCAATATATGTCAGTGATTTGAGAAAATGTCCCGAAATTTTTTAAACATTAGCCCTAAAATTTAGTTTTTAGGGCTAAATTTTATGAAACATTTTCTAGTTCTTTTTGAAAATTTAGAACTTGTTTTTCAATAAACTTTTCAAAAGATTCCCTTTTAAACGGATGAGTCATCCTTGGTATATAAATTTTCTTTGGTTTAGTAGGTAGAACCTCATCAAAATTCTTTGTATCCAGCAATTAATCTATTTATCTGGCGAATACTCTTTAATCCTTGCACGTTCTTTATTGCCATTTGTTTCAACCAATTTTTTAATAACAGTATATTTTTCTTGTTCCTTCAATGTCAACACAACCTTTCTAATATTGTCCTCCTTGGATTTAAATGATAACAATGGTATATCATTTAAGAAAACAAAATTTTATTAGTTGGGACATTTTCTCATTTCTTTACTTAAGACATTATCACATTTCTTTCATACTAAATAGATAAATGATTCATTACCCCTCTTACTTTTACTCGTAAATATGTTATAATATACGAGAGAAAGTAAAGAGGTGGCTATATATGGAAATAAAAAATTTTTTGAAAGAAAATCATGGATATATTACAACTTCAGAATTAATAAATATAGGGATTTCTAAACCAATGATTCCTAGTCTTATAGAGAAAAAAATAATAAGAAAAGTAGCACAAGGGATTTATATAGATTATAATACATTTGAAGATGAGTTTTATATATTACAAAAAAGGTTCTCTAATATTGTTTTTTCGTATAATACAGCTTGTTATTTGTGGGGATTGAGTGATAGAGCACCGTATAAAATGGAAGTAACAACATTAAGCCACAATAATATAAACGAGAATATTGATATTCATTATGTTAATGAAGAAAAATTTAATATTGGAATTACAACATTAACGAGTCCATGTGGAAATCCAATAATTATTTATAATCAAGAAAGATGTATATGTGATATTATAAAAAATAAAAATTCAGTGGATGCAGAATTATATAATAAGATTATAAAGAACTATTTCAAGCAAAAAAATAAAAATTTAGAAAGATTAGAAGAATATTCAAAGATATTTAATGTGGACGAAAAAGTCATAGATATTATGGAGGTGCTGATGTAAAATGAAATATATAGATTTATTTGAAAAGTCAAAACAAATTGCAAGAGATAATAATTTAACACAGTTAGAAGTATATCAATATAAATTTGAAATTGCTTCAATCGATGGAAAAAGAAAATTTAAAAACAAATCAGGGTTCGCAACAAAAAGTGAGGCAAAACAAGCAGGTATTATTGCATACAATGAGTATTTGAATACCGGGCAATCAACATTGGGTTGCAGTCACAGGTATAGACTCTGTCGATGTTATGATGGTTGATCCTGCTTTTAGTCAAACTATAATGTGGAATGCTTATGAAGTAAGTAAGACTTCACAATTTAATTATTTTAAAACAAATTGATAAAAACAAGGTTATTTCTGAATTTCAAGAAATAGCCTTATTACATAAAGAAATTCTTATAGAAATTTTGGTAGAATTGTGGTAAAAAACTAGGGAGTATGTTATTATTATAATTGGTTAATTGTAATTATTTTTAATTATAAATTTTATAGTATTTATAAAGGCGATGAAATTATGAGTATATTAGGAAGTAGTAATTTAAATGAACTTACTATTGAGAAAATAGATGAAAGAAAAAAATTTTTAACTAATCAATTATCAAAATTGCGTATGCGAAGTATTTAAAAATGGCGAGTTGTTTGAGGAAATAAAGAATTATAAAGAAACTTATAATTTGCCAGAAGAACTTAACGTTAAAGAAATTATTATTGCTAATATACAGGATATAGAGATTAGTGAAGGATAATAAAATTTATAAAGTGAGATGATAAAATGGATACTTTCGAATTACAAGATTTTAATAAGCGAATAGGACTTAATACTGATTTAAAGAATATATCAGAGCAAATATGTAGTCAATATAATTTAGGTGGTTTTATTTCAAATGAGTTAATAACTATTGGATATGAAGATTATAACTATTATTTAACTACAACAAAGGGTAAGTATTGTGTTAAGATTTTTAATAATATTAGAACAAGACAAGATATAGTTAATTATTTAGAAAGAATACGAGTAGTAGCCAATAGTCAAATAAATGCACCTAAACCTTTAAAGATAAATAATGATATTGTATTAGAGTTGGATTATAAAAAAAATCATTATGATATTTGTGTATTTGAATATATTGATGGTAAAAACTATTTTGAATTAAATCAAAAAGCAAATAAAGAAATAATAAAAGAACTTGCTAAACAAACTGCAATGATAAATCAATTAGACATTAAGCCAGATTTTATTTATGACTCTATGAACAATTATTTTATAATACATGGAAGTTTTGGAAATTCATTTGTTAATTGGTTTCCTTACTTAAGAAAAGAAATAGAAAAGAAAGAATTAGAAGTTTATACACCAGATTTTCCAACAGGCGTATGTAAAATATGAGGTTGAAAAAGATTTTGCTGATACTATTTCTGATAAACAATTTGTAATAAAGAATGGTGGACATTTAAATAGTAAATTTGGATATACAGAATTTGAAGAATTATTAAAATATTTATAAATATTGAGGGGAGAAAAAAATGAAAATACCTTTGAGATATCAGAACACAGAATATGACTGTGGAACAACTTCATTTGTTAATGCATTGGCGTATTTATATGACAGGGAGGATATACCAATAGAGCTGTTAAAAGAAATATATAAACTCACTCTTGATGTTAAAAATTCAGAAGGAATAACAGGGAAAGGTGGAACATCAACACATAATGCAGAATTATTGGCTAAACATTTTGTTGATTATGCTAATAAAAATGACGAATTTAATTTAAAATGTAAAATATTAAACGCAGATAAAGTTGATGTTGAGAGTATGAAAAAAAGTTTAAATGGAAGTTCAGTTATAATTGCTCGTTGTTGGCAGGGTGGTGAACATTATGTTTTAATTACAAAAATGGATGATATTTTTGCATATATTTTTGATCCATATTATTTAGAAGAAGATTATTATACTACTGATAATGATGTTGCAATTGTATTACACGAAACATTTAGCCATAACAGACTTGTAAAAATAGAAAGATTATTTGATGAAGATAAAAAGGATTTTTCGTTGCTAGAAAAGGATAAGAGGTCTATTATTGTATTAAAGAGATAGACTATGTTGAGATAGATTGGTATTGTAAAGGTGGAGTAACAATAGACCAACTTGCAAATCAATTTGAGTAAAAAAGGAGAAATTAAAATATGTTAAAAGTACCAGAGAAAATATTTAATATAGATATAAATGATATAGAAGTAGGGCTTAGTGATATTCATATATATGGAAAAGATGAAATAGAAGAGGCACAAGCAGGTTATAGATATAATGGATTAACAGGTGAGCTAATAGAAGATTGGATTGGAGAGGAATATGTTGTTATAGGAAATGATTCTTGTTGTGGAGATCCAATAATAGCAAAAATAGATGAGGAAGAATTGCCAATATACTCTATGTTTCACGATGATTGGTCATCATTACAAATAATAGCCAATAGTTTAGATCAATTTATAAACATATTAAAAAAATTAGATGAAACTGATTTAGAAGATAAAGAAGAATGCAAAAATACATTTGAAGATATAAAAAGAGAAATACCAAATACATCATTTGATTATTGGGAGGGCTTGATTGCATCAGCTTATGAGTTTTTAACAGATGATCAATATTGGGAAGAAACATAGGAGAATTACAGGAAATTGCAACTATGTCTGATGAAGATATAAAAAAATCAATTACAGAAAAATCAGGAGACAATATAGGTGGTTTTATAAATTTAGTAGAATATAAAGAAAGTTTCTTTACTAAAGTGATAAGTAAAGAAACTTTTTTGCGAGATTAGTTGGATAAGTTTTCTTTATAAAGGATTTAAATGATAACAATGGTATATCATTTAAGAAAACGAAATTTTATTAGTTGGGACATTTTCTCATTTCTTTACTTAAGACATTATCACATTTCTTTCATAAAAACATATAAAGTTTACACAAGCTATTTGACAACTGTGAAAATTTATGTTAAAATAAAAAAAGTTTTAAGAGTATATCTAAAAAATAATTAAATTTTGAGCGATATAGGATAACCTAGATAGATGGTTATTTACACTGTGTATAGATTTTAAAAGTCTTGCAAAGGAGTCTTAATAGGATTTCTTTGTGAGGCTTATTTTTATAAGGAGGAAAGTGATAGGAATGAATAAAATACAAGATGAACTAGAATTAGTGTTTCCAACGCCAGAATATAAAACTCAAGTTGAAGAATATCTACAAGAATTTTTTGATAATGGAGAGTATGAAATTGCAGGAGATGGTGGATTAGACAGAATTAAAAATTTTGAAGAATGGCTACTAAAAGTACAAAAGGATTTATCAGAAGAAAGTATTGAAGATAATAGGATTCCTGCAACATTATATTTAACAGTAAGAAAATCTGATAATAGAGTTGTTGGAAATTTACAAATCAGACATAAATTAAATGAAAAATTATTACAATATGGAGGACATATAGGCGATAGTGTAAGACCATCTGAAAGAAGAAAAGGTTATGCTACAGAGCAAATAAGATTGGCATTAAAAAAATGTAAAGAATTAGGTATTGATAATGTTTTAATGGATTGTGATAAAACTAATATAGGCTCTGCAAAAAGTATTATAAATAATGGTGGAATTCTTGAAAATGAAGTATATATTGGTAATGAATTAGTGCAAAGATATTGGATTAGTTTGAATAAAAGATATGCTAATAGGCATGTCACTGAAAAATCACAAAATACATTATATAAAATTAATTCGGTAGCAAGCAATGAATTTACAGGAGATATTTGCTATTACCATTTTAAAGAGATTATTAATAAAATTACGATACCCGATGGTAAATGTATTTTGGACAATGGATACAAATGGATTGAATTTTATGATTATAATTCAAAAATAAAATTAACAGCTATATATGATGAAAATAGTCAAATTGTAGAATGGTACTTTGATATTGCAAGAAAAATAGGAAAAGAGAATGATGTACCATATGAAGATGATTTATATCTAGATGTTGTTGTAACTCCTACAGGAGAAATAATTTTACTTGATGAAGATGAACTTCAAGGTGCATATAATAGACTAGAAGTAAATAAAGAAGAGTATGATATGGCTTATAATGAAGCAAATCAACTAATGAAAAAATTAGAGAATAATAAAAATAAACTAGAAGAATTTACAAATAGATATTTAAAAGAATTTCAAGATAAATAAAAAAAGTGATAATATATGAAATATTTTAAAAAATTAATAGGAGATAGAATATATTTATCTCCAAAATTTATTGGGAAAATAGTATTGATAATACAGAAATAAAGTCTTCTTGCGGAAGGGGTAAGAAGTATAAGAACTGTTGTGGAAAATAATTATATTAGTTAATTTAAAGTAAAGATGTTGGAAGTATACTAACATCTTTACTTTTTATAAAAAATTAGTGCAAAATTGTTATTATATGATATAATAACCTGGAAAAGATTATGAGGTATAAATTATGATATTACATAAATCACCGATTTGGGTATATAACTTAATTATAGTGACTTCAGTAATTATAGGAATGATATATGTATATTTGTCATTAAAAAAAGATAAATGCGAATATAAAAAAATATATCTTTTCTTTATTATGTATGTTGTTTTTGCATTTGTTTTTGGAAAGCTATATACTTTTATTATATCAGGAAACAATAGCTTTTTAAAATCAGGATTATCATCTTACGGTGGGCTAATTGGAGTTCTTATTGCATCAATTGTTTTTGAAAAAATTCATCCAACAAATAGTAAAATTATTAAATACACAGCTTTATCATTACCATTAGTATATAGTGGTACAAAAGTTGCTTGTTTTCTAGCAGGATGTTGTTATGGAATTCCATATAACGGAATTTTTTCAGTAACTTATGTTGATGGACTAAATATTTCACTATTTCCAATCCAAATTGCTGAAACAATATCATTTTTAGTTATATTCATTGTATGTAATAGCTTGAAAAAGAACAAATGGATTACATATATAACTCTAATAGTAACTATATTAACTAAACTGTTTTTGGACATGCTAAGGTATGATCATCTTAGAATTTTAATTACACCAAATCAAATTGCAAGCATTGGTTTACTTGTAATCGTAATTGCTGTGTATATATATAATTTTGCTAAATCTTTAAAAGTATAATCTTTACTAAATAAAGCATAATAAATTTAGGAGGTATATAAAATGAAAGAAATTAAATTAAAAATAGAAGGAATGCATTGTGCAGGATGTTCTAATAGATTAGAAAAAATATTAAATAATGTAGACGGAATAGAAAGTGCTAAAGTAAGCTTAGAAGAAAAATCGGCAGATATAAAATATAATGAGGAAGAGGTAGAATTAAATACAATTCTTCAAGAAATAGAAGATGCAGGTTTTAAAGGAGAATAATACATGAAAAAAGTATTATTAAAAATAGATGGAATGACTTGTAGCGCATGTTCATCAGGCTTAGAAAAATATTTAAATAAACAAGATGGAATAAAACAAGCAAATGTAAATTTAGTTATGAATAATGCAAATATTGAATATGATGAGCAAAAATTAACATTAGAGCAAGTTGAAAAATTTATAGAAAAAGCAGGATTTGCAAGTTTAGGAATTGATACATTTGAAAAAGAGAGTAAGAAAAAAGGTACTGAGAAATATAAACTAATTGCAATAACAATAATATCATTAGTTATATTATATATATCAATGGCACACATGGTAGGTTTACCAGCTATTCCATTTTTAAATATGATGCATCATCCTGTAAATTATGCAATTGCATTATTAGTACTAACTGTAATTGTTATAATCTTAGGAAAAGATATTTTAAAAAGTGGATATAAAAACTTAATACACAAAACACCTAATATGGACACTTTAGTAATGATTGGAGTATTGTCAAGTTTCATATATAGTATATATGGTACAATTCAAATATTAAAAGGAAATACTCAGTACGTAGAAAATTTATACTATGAATCAGCTGCAATTGTTATATTTTTTATTGAGATAGGCAGATATATTGAAAACAAAAATAAAGATAAAACCAAAGAGGCGCTAAAACAGCTTATGACAATAACTCCTAATAATGCAACGATTTTGAAAGATGGACAAGAGGTAAAAGTTACATTAGATGAAATTAAAAAAGGTGATATTGTTATTTGCAAACCAGGTGAAAAAATAGCAGTTGATGGAGAGGTTGTTCAAGGAACTACACATATAAACGAATCATTTATAACAGGGGAGAGTGTACCTGTAAAAAGAGAAGTAGGCTCTAAAGTAATTGCAGGAAGTATAAATTATGAAGGAACAATTCAATATAGAGCAGAGAAAATAGGAAAAGAATCAACTGTGTCAGAAATAGTAAAACTAGTAGCACAAGCAACAAGTATAAAAGCTCCAATAGCTAAAATAGCAGACAAAATAAGTGGATATTTTGTACCAACTGTTTTAGTAATTGCTATAATTATATTTGGTATATGGTTAATAATTTCTAAAGATTTTTCTGTTGCAATAAATATATTTGTAAGCATATTAGTTGTGGCATGCCCTTGTAGTCTTGGCTTAGCAACTCCACTTGCAATTGTTATTGCATCTGGAAATGCAAGCAGAAAAGGTATATTAGTAAAATCAAGTGAGACATTAGAAAATGCTCATAAAGTAAAGACTATTTGCTTTGATAAAACAGGAACATTGACAAAAGGAACTTTAACAGTTTCTAGGATGTATAACTATAGTAATAAAGATGAAAAAGAATTATTAAAAGATATAGCAAGTCTAGAAAACAAATCAGAACATCCAATAGCAAGAGCAATTGTAAATAAAGCACAAGAAGATAATATTAGGTTGATAGATGTAAAAGATTTTAAAGCTATTCCTGGATTTGGAATAGAGGGAAAAACAGCTGATGAAAAGCATTATTTAATCGGTAATAAAAAACTAATGTTAGAAAATAATGTTGAACTAACAAATAGCGAAGATGAGCAAAAACTAATAAGTGATGGAAATAGTATTTTATTTGTAAGCTTAAATAAAAAGCTAGTAGCCTTGTTAGGTGTAAGTGATGTTATAAAAGAGAATGTTCCACAAGTAATAACAGAGCTAAAGAACAAAAACATTGATGTTGTAATGCTAACAGGTGACAATGAAAAAACAGCAAACGTAATTGCTAATCAAATAGGAATAACAAATGTTGTTGCAAATGTTACTCCAAAAGAAAAGGCTGAAACTATAAACAAACTAAAGGAAAAAGGATTAGTAATGATGTGTGGAGATGGAATAAATGATAGTGTTAGTTTAGTAACTGCTAATATTGGGGTTTCTGTATCAAGTGGTACAGATATTGCAAGAGATTCAGCTCAAGTAGTTATTATAAATGACAACTTAGAAAGAATAAATGATTTATTAGATATTAGTAGTAAAACTGTAAGAAATATAAAACAAAATCTATTTTGGGCGTTTTTCTACAATGTATGTATGATTCCAATTGCTGCAGGAATTTTACAACCATTAGGAATCACACTAAATCCAATGATAGCAGCGTTTAGTATGACAATTAGTAGCTTAACAGTAGTATTAAATGCATTAAGATTAAGAAGGAAGTAGTAAATGTCAGCATATATTTGGCTGGATTTTGATTTTTGAAAAGGATGTGAGAAGATGTTAGATTTAGAAGAAAACTCTAAAAAATTACAAGAACTAAAAAAACGTTTAGAACAGATAGGTGATTCACTTTGATGTAGAAAACAAAGAAAAAGAGTTAAAAGAGTTAGAAAGTAAAACAACTGAAAACGATTTTTGGAATGATACAGATAATAGCTCAAAAGTTTTAAAACAAATTAATAGCTTAAAATCAAAAGTAGAAGGCTTTAAAAAATTAAATAATGAACTCAATAATTTACTTGAAATGAGTGATCTTTTACAAGTTGAAGAAGACGAAGAATTAGCGAAAGAGTTGTTGAAGTCTACAGATACATTAGAAAAAAACATAGAAAAATTGGAAATAACCACTTTATTATCTGGAAAGTATGATAACAATAATGCAATACTAACCATTCATCCAGGTGCTGGAGGAACAGAGGCTCAAGATTGGGCTGAAATGTTATATAGAATGTATACAAGATGGGCAAATGCTAATGGTTATGAAGTAAAAGAACTTGACTATCTTGAAGGTGATGAAGCAGGGTTAAAAAGTGTTACATTTTCTGTGAATGGTGATTATGCCTATGGATACTTAAAAGGTGAAATGGGAGTACATAGATTAGTTAGAATTTCACCATTTGACGCAGGTGGAAGAAGACATACATCTTTTGCTTCTGTTGAGGTTTTACCAGAAATAACAGATGATATTGAATTAGATATTAATCCTGATGATATAAAAATGGATGTTTATAGAGCGTCTGGTGCAGGTGGTCAACATATAAATAAGACATCATCTGCAGTAAGACTAACACATATTCCAACAGGAATTATTGTAGCATGTCAAACTGAACGTTCACAATTTCAAAACAGAGATACTGCAATGAAAATGCTAAAATCCAAATTATTAAATTTAAAAGAAAAGGAACAAAAAGATACAATTGATGAATTAAAAGGTATACAAATGGATATTGCATGGGGAAGCCAAATTCGTTCTTATGTATTTTGCCCATACACTTTAGTAAAAGACCATAGAACTAATTATGAAGTCGGAAATGTTCAAGCTGTAATGGATGGAGATTTAAATGGATTTATTGATAGTTATTTAAAATTTAATTTGGAAAAGTAACAAAAAAATTTGATAAACATATTATATACAAGTCAAGTTTAAAATTAAATTGGCTTGTATTTTTTGTATAAGGATTAGTGGTTCTTATGAAAGTAATTAAATTTGGAGGAAGCTCAATTGCTGATACTAATAAGCTAAAACTAGCTGCACAAAAGACTATTTCATTTTTAGAGAGTGGGGAAAAGGTAGTTGCTATTTTATCAGCGCAAGGTAAAACAACAGATAATTTAATAAAGGAAGCAAAAGAATTGACAGATGAACCAAATAAAAGAGAACTGGATGTTCTAATGTCTGTTGGAGAGCAAATGGCGTGTAGCAAGTTTGCAATATTATTACATAGCTTAGGCTATAAAGCTGTTTCATTAACAGGATGGCAAGCCGGAATAGTAACAGATTCAAATTACACAGAGGCTAAAATTCAAGACATATACCCTAAAATGATTTGGAGTGAACTGGAAACTAATGATGTTGTGGTTATAACAGGATTTCAAGGAATAAATGAAAATAACAAAATAACAACATTAGGAAGAAATGGCTCAGACACGACAGCTATTGCGATTGCAGCTGCTTTGGAACAGGATGAATGCTATATTTTTACAGATACAAATGGTGTTTATGATAAAGATCCATATAAGCATAAAAACGCTAAAAAGTTAGATTATATTTCTTATGATGATATGGAAAAAATGGCTAAGAATGGCGCTAAAGTCTTACATGATAGGTGTGTAGTATTAGCTAAAAAGTATGGTGTAAAAATAATAGTTAAAAATACATTTAATGATGAAATAGGAACAATTGTAGGAAAGTAATAAATACTTTCCTTTATTTTTGTTCTAAATGAGACAAGACCTGAATATATATAAATAGACTTGTTTTTAAGGAGTGAAGGATATGCCATTAGAAGAAAGAAAATCAATGTCAAGTATGACAAATGTAATTCAAAATATTGTTTTAGAGAATAGAGAAAAATTAAATATTACAGGAGTATTAGATGTACTTAGTTTTGATGATCAGATAGTTATTTTAGAAACTGAGTTAGGTTTGCTTACAGTAAAAGGAGAAAATTTAAGAATAAATAAATTAAGCTTGGACACATCAGAAGTAACAATAGATGGAGCAATATATCAACTTGCATATAGTGAAAAAGATAGTATGGAGAAGAGTGGAGGTATTCTAGGAAAAATCTTTAAATAAGGTATTGCAAAATAATTAGAATTTTCACAGCGTAAAGCTCAAATTGAAGGGAATGAGTTTAAAATGGAGCAACTATTTTGCTTAATTGCTTTTACAGCCACGGGAATAGTTATAGGAGTTTTATTTGATATTTTTAGAATATTACGTAGAAGTTTTAAAACAGCTGATTGGCTAACGACTTTGCAAGATATTTTGTTTTGGATATTAGCAGGTTTTGTTATATTATTTTCTATATTCAAATTTAATAATGGAGAAATTAGAAGTTATATATTTGTTGGAATTTCATTAGGAGTATTAATATATATGTTAACACTTAGCAAATATATTGTGAGATGTTCAGTTATCATAATAAAATTTATAAAAAAAATAATTTCTTATCCAGTAAATTTAATTATAAAAATAACTAATTTTTTAATTATTAAACCTATAAAATTTTTAGTCAAAAAAATATCTACATTTTTCAAAAAAATATTTCATAATACGACTAATATAATGAAGAAAAAATCAAAAAATAAAATTAAATTGCAGGAAAAAGAAGGAATTTTATGAAAAATGTAGAAAAGATAATTAGGGTATGTTATAATATTACAAGAAATTGATTAAGGAATGAAGATACAGATGAAAAATAAAAAAATAAATTTTAAAAGAATTATAATTATTGCAACTTTAATTTATGTTGTTTATACTTTTTTTGTTCAACAAAAGGAATTAAATGCTTATAAAGCAGACAGTGAAAGGTATTCAGAGCAAATTGCTACTGAAGAAGAGAAAAAAGAAAAATTACTTGAAACAAAATCAAATATAAATTCTAAAGAATATATCGAGCAAGTGGCAAGAGAAAAATTAGATATGTATTTACCAAATGAAAAAGTATACATAGATATCAGTAAATAATTTTATATAAATCACAAATATAATGAGAAAAGAGATTCACTCTTCTCTCGTTATATTATACTTGTTTATTCAGTTATCTTAATTAAATTTTAAATTCTAGTTTTATAATTCCAAATAATAATTAAGTAAGAATTAATATATAAATTTTATAATATGGGGGAAAGTGTATGAATTTAGAAAATTATACATTAGTTGAGCTACGTCAACTTGCAAAGGAAAAAGAAATAAAAAATAGTTCAAAGCTAAAAAAAGATGAACTAATACAAGAATTGTCTGAAAATGATCTTTCAGGACAAGCTTGTGATGAAACAATCGAATCTAATGCTCATGCTGAGGAATATATTGAAACAGATGTAACTTCTGGTAATATAGCAGAACCATCAAATGGATCATATAAGCTTACAAATGCAGACGATGAAATTGTTGAAGGAATATTAGAAGTATTACCAGATGGGTATGGATTTTTGAGAGGAGAAAATTATTTATCAACACCAAAAGATGTATATATATCACCTATACAAATTAGAAGATTCAGATTAGACAAAGGAGACAAAATAAAAGGTATTGCAAGATTGCCAAAGGAAGGTGAAAAATTCCCAGCATTAATATATGTTGGTGAAGTTAATGGAGAAGCACCAGAAAAGGCATATAGAAGACAAAAATTTGATGATTTAACACCTATTTATCCAGAAGAAAGAATCAGACTTGAAACAGTTCCAAATGAATATGCAATGAGAATCATTGACTTAATGTCACCAATTGGAAAAGGCCAGAGAGGGATGATAGTTGCTCCACCAAAAGTTGGAAAAACTACATTATTAAAAAAGATTGCAAATAGTATTACAACAAATAATCCAGAAATAGAATTAATAGTACTTTTAATAGACGAACGTCCAGAAGAAGTTACAGATATGAAACGTAGCATCAAAGGAGATGTTATATATTCTACTTTTGATGAATTGCCTGAGCACCATGTAAAAGTAGCAGAAATGGTACTAGAAAGGGCTAAGAGATTAACAGAGCAAAAGAAGGATGTAGTTATATTATTAGATAGTATTACACGTTTAGCAAGAGCATATAACTTATCTATACCATCTTCAGGAAGAACATTATCTGGTGGTTTAGATCCAAGTGCATTACATAAACCTAAAAAATTCTTCGGTGCAGCCAGAAATATAGAAAATGGGGGAAGCTTAACAATTTTAGCTACTGCATTAATAGAAACAGGAAGCAGAATGGATGATGTTATATTTGAAGAATTTAAAGGTACTGGTAATATGGAAGTTCACTTAGACAGAAAATTATCAGAAAAGAGAATTTTCCCAGCAATTGATATAAATAAATCTGGAACTAGAAGAGAAGAATTATTATTAGAACCAAAAGAATTAGAAACAGTATTTGCATTAAGAAAGGCTATGTCAACAATGTCAGTTGCAGATGTTACTGAAGAATTAATTACACAAATGGTTGCAACAAAAAATAATAATGAGTTTTTAGATAAGATGTCATATTTTTTAAAAAATTCAAAATAAGGTAATTATTGTATATTTATATTTTAGGGCATATAGAGAGGATGCCTTAAAATATAAATATGCAATTGCGCAAAATCAAAGTTTTGTGCAATTGAGTGGAGGGAAATTTGCCTATATACCTTATATAGCTCCTCGCCTGCAATTCCTAGTAACTATACATATTACAATTTTTTGAGCTTCTAAAATAAATTTTAAGACATTTTAATAATTTATTCATATAATTTCATATATGTAATTTTTTATAAATCCAATATATTTTTCTTATAAGAATTTGCTTATTAATTATACTTTAAATATAATATTATATTTTAGACATATAACTTGCTGTCTAAAATAAAAAAACGTTTTAAAATCAATTTATTTGCTTCGTATTTTTTAACACCAATGAATTTTACTAAAACCAACAAAATAATAAAAAATTATTTGTTTTAATAAATGAGTTACTGTCTTATTATCAAATTTTATTTTATAGCCACCTTGCAGAAGCTTTTTTATTTTAGCTCTATAAGTTTTTGTTAAATCTCTTAATGGAAAACCATTCTGTACAGCATATAACAGTCCTAAAAGTGTTTTATCTTTGTAGTCGCCTAAGCTGTATATATAATTATTAGTATAAATAGTAGGGAAGATGTTATCATACTCATAATACTTAATTCTTCTAACCTCAAAATCTTCTAGTTTCCTACTTATTTCTATTCTTGTCAATTCCCCAAGTAAATTAAGCGAACTTTCTTGTTTTTTGTTATATATTTTAATTCTCCCATCGCCTTTGCCAATATAGATAGTTTTTTTGTCATAACCCCTATTGTCTATTTTCTCGAGCGACCTTCCAGATAAGTCCCATATTAAATCTAATATACTTAACTTTACATCTATTGCTAAATCAAATGACTTTATATACCAGTCCTCACCTAGAGATAAAATATAAAATATTATGTCATTTTTCTTTAGCTTATTAGGATTAAATTCTATTGTCAAGTTGTATGTATCTTCTACAACTCTGCCAAATCTAGATATTACTTCCCCCTGCCTCTTTTCAGTATTGTGTAGAAAACCAACCCAAAAACTATTGTCAGCTTCATCAGTTATAACATAGTTATAAAAAAAGTTACTCATCTTAGAAGAACAAAATTCTTTTTTAACAAAGTTCTTCCAGCAAGTTTTAAATCTAAATTCAAGTTGAGTAAATTTGCTATATGATATATAAGTTTTTAGTCTAAGCATATCAATACTATAAGTCATATTATTATGTTCTTGTTTTTTCTCATTATATAAATTCTCAATGTCCATTTTTATCACTCCGGCTTTAAATTTTTACTAAAAATTGGAAATTAGCTTAATTTTACAGGCAAACCCGAGTTTTACCTTAGAGCGACAGCCGTTTCCTTAATTTTTCGGGTAAAAATAATGTCCAAATATGACCAAAAATCCCGCTTGTTAGATAGAGCGGAATTTTTACTTTTTTCTTTTTCCACTCAAGCGCCATTAAGGCTATTCTTTAGGGGGACTATCCCCCTCTTGCCTATTTTCCTAGCAGGAAAATAGGCAACCCCCGCATATCAGAGCTAATAATAAAAGCATTATTCACTAACACATTTTATTTATCTAATATTAAAAAAAGGAATCTTACGTACTAACCACATAACAATTTTATAAATTAAATCAAAATTTAAAAGTATTATCAAAACTGGTATCACAATTTTTAAAGTTATTGGTCTAACAAAAAAACCTAATAGACTTAAATTATCAAAAATTAAGTTTAAAAAACTATCTATTGAATTAGTAATTTCGCTTGGCATTTGAGGAATGTTAATCCAGCCAAATGCAAATTGTATAATCTTATACAAACCTTCACTTATATTATCAAAAAAACCAGTAAACCAGTCTATCCCTTCTCTACCACCCATCACTTAAACACCCCCGAAATCTTCTTCCAAGCTAAATTTAAAAGAGCAAAAATAATTGCCGCGTCTACTATAACTAAATAAGTATTATGAACTGTCTTAAAAGTATTATTTTCTAAACAATCTTTAAAGTTAAAAGTAACTGCAGATATTAATTTTTTATTTGTTGTAGGCTCATAGATATCTGGAATATTAAATTTTGGTTCGCCATAATCAATCGAAACTATTCTTTTCAAAGTATTAATAGTTAAATCAAAAGGATATATTAAAAAGCCAAAACGTTCCTTAAAAAAATGTACATACCTCCAAATCATCGAACCATCAACTTTTAAAATTTCATCAAAATTTATTACTATTTCACTATAAGTATATTTATCTAAAAAAACATTATAAAAGCAAACTGTATAAGTACCATCAGCATCAAAACTATTATTATCCACCTCAAAAACAAATTGATAAACATCTCTTTGAGTTAATTGGTCAATCATAGTTCTAGCCTCTACTTTAGTCCATTTTTCTTTATTGTTATAATCTTCTTTGCTAATATCTTTAGAATAAAAACATTGCAAATCGATAACCTGGTCAATAAAGAATTTTTGAGTTATTATATTTATTTTATTATCATTTATATATTCATAAGTTAAAAAAGGTGTTGGGTCAAAAACACCATTCACATAATTATTAACATCATCAGGACTATAAACAATATTACTAATAACAACGTCTTTATATATATACTCCATAGTTTCTAAATTAACTAACCTAAAATGATATGTACCATTACGATAAACATTAATATAAAAATTATACTGACCATCATTGGGACTACTACTATCTGTAACACGTCCCCACAAACATGTTTCCCAAGTATCAATAGCAGAACCAGAAGAAGTATAATTATATTGAACTAAAATGTTTTGAAAAATATCTAGATCATAAAAATTTGTACTAATAACAACAGGTACAATCTTAGTATCTTCAATTGGATTAACATTTAAAATTAAATCAATCTTATTAAAAGAATTATTAATAATTATGTCATCATTCTCATTTTTAATATCAAAAGACGAATATATATATTTCTTAGCATTTTCAAGAGAAGCAAAATTCCAGCTATAGCTATCATCATATTCGATTAAATCCCAATATAATATTTCACCAGAATCAAAATAATACCTTGCATAATAATGAGAACCAGCACAAACCAAATAATTATTAACAAAACGTGGCTCAATTTTAAAACAAGTAATATTTAAAAAATCAGGATAACGCTCTTTATCACACTCAAAAATAATATACTTATATTCTCCAGATATTTTAGTTGGATCTAAATTAATATCATAACTTGTACCATCGTTTAAATTAAGAATTTTTCCATAAACTTTATAATTTAATATTAATAAAAATAATATTACAAAAAACAAACATAATAAAATCTTTTTTTTCATAAAAACACCTATTTAACCTTTGTAAGATTTCCAGCAAAAAAATAAATTAAAGAAACTCCCAATAGAAAAACAATAACTGCAATTCCTTTATCTATATTACTAAGCTTCTCTAATATTAGCACTTGATTATTATTTATCTCATTTAAAACAATAGTATAATCCATAATAATTCCCCCTATTTATTAGATTTTGGAAAAGCTAAATTTAGAAACATTTGAGTAAGCCTCTCAGTTAAAACAAAAACTATTCCCATTGGCAAAGCAGCTTTTAAAACATCTGCTGCAAGTGGTATAACTGTACTAAAATCCATTACTATTTCCCCTTTCATATAAATTTTGTCTTGAAACTCCATTCCATTCTTTACGATACCTTTTCATTTTCGCATAAGTATCATAACAATTATATAAATCTGGAGAATGAAACCATAAACATACTTTACTTGTGTCAAATTTAAGTTCTCCATCAACTTCGTGAGAACTCTCACCATCAACCAATCGATTAAATTGAATACAATTAAGCCATTTTTTACAAATAACCACATTCTTAATTTGTTCTCTTAGAGGTTTAGCCATCCTGGTATAAACTTGAGAAGTACCTACAATATGCTTCCTCTGCTTTCTTTGTTGAGAAATTTCAACCATAACCTCAATAGGGATATTTTTACTTTCTAAAGAATTAAATTCTAAATGTATTTCATCTATAAAATAAATAACCCCGAATTCTCCATTTTCATATTTAGTCAAACTCTCTATACCATCATAAGGCACAACAGCTGTGTGGGCTGGGAGATTATTAATCTTACAGTTAGTACAAAGAATTGCCCTAGGATACTCTATACAAAGTTTTCTAACATATTGAACTGCAGACAAAGTTTTTCCAGAACCCTGAGGACCACAAAAAACTAAAAGTCCATCTGGATCAAAATAATCTGGATGTTCTCTTGCAAATTTTATATTATGTTTAATAGTTTTAAATATATTTTTAGGATTTAAACTACCTTCTAACATCGACAAATTTAAACTCATTTGTTAAAACACCCCCTTTATTAATAAAATAATTATTAAGAAAATCAGTATAGTTTTTAGAACAGCACCTGACGTAATATTCAAGACATTTATAATTTTTCTTATCTTGTAAATCAATTTTCTCATAACTCTTTTTATTATAGCTAACAAATTCCACATATAATTCCCCCAAAAATTAAGAACTAGGAGAGAGTTGAACTCTCATCTTCTCAACAGCAATTAAACCTCAATATTCTACCACTTTAAACTACTAGCTCTTTTAATATAAAAAATAGGGAGATACAATCCCCCCACAACACCCGACTTTTTAATATTAAATTAAACAGAAATTTTACCTTTAGTAACAGCTTTTCTGAAAATAGAAACAAGTTTTCTAACACCAAACCACATTAGAACAAAAGTCATTCCTACACCAATAATACTTGCAATAATAGTAATTATTTGAGTTGGTGTAACTGCAGTTGTTAAAGCTGTATTAATAGGACTAAAATCTAAAGCATTTGAAACAGGATTCTCCATAACCATTCCCCCTTCTTAAGTATTTTTTATATTAAATATTTCTATTTAATAACATTAAAATCTAATATCTCTAATTTACAGCCAGAGTTTTGAAAAACAACATTACATATTAAGTTAATTTTTGCATATGGCTCTAATGTTTTAAATTTAGTATATAAAGCAACATTTGTATCTGCAAACTTTGCTTTTCTCTCGCTAATAATTCCATCTACATTTTCGTCAAATTTTACGACATAAGCTGGTTCATAATCTACCAATTCCCCCTTTGGATTTTTAAAACTGCCACCAGCTCTCTTTTCAATACTTTTAAATACTACATTTCCTTCACATTTCATAATTTTTACACCTTCCTTTATAATATTTTTTTTAATTTCATAATAATTAAATCTATTTTTAAAATTTCAGCATTTACACCAGTAATAACATTTGTCAGCATATCTAATCTTTTAACATAGTTATCCTTTATCATACTATTATAAAATAGCACTTTGTTAAGTAACTCTTCTTTTCTATTACTTAAAATATAAACAACATCTGCGATTTCTTCTTCTGTTAATCCAAATCTATTATCCTCCATAAAAACACCTTCCTTTAAATAAAAAACATACTGGAGGTAAAGTCGGTAACCCCCGCATGCATACTATAATATTAGGATAGTTTGTGGGGCATACTTGCCTCACAACAATAATATAACAAAATGGGGCACAAATGTCAATGACTTTTAAAAAAAATTTTTATAAAATATATGAGAAGGTGAGTAAAATGTTAAGAGAATACAGAGAAAGAAAAAAAATAACACAAGAAAAACTAGCAGACATTTCTGGTATAGATAGAAAAACAATATTTAGAATAGAAAATGATCTAGTAACACCTAAGATAAGCAACTATGCAAAAATAGTAATAGCACTAGATATGACAAACGAAGAAATTGGAGAACATATAAGAAAAATCGCAATACAAACCAAAGAATAAAGGAGAAAAATATGACTATATTTTTTATAATAGCAATAATTATAATAATTATAATTATCATAATAGACAAGACATTTTTAGTACAAAATAAAGAAAATAAAAATAATACTACGCAAGAATTAAATTTATCAAAATATACAACCAAAAAATATGTAATGACACAAACAGAATTAATATTTTATAGAGAATTAAAAAAAATTACAGACGAACTAGAATTAACAATTTTTCCACAAGTGGACTTAGAAAGAATAATACAAGTAACTGATAATAATTCAGCAGATAGAAATAAAATAAAATCTAAAAGCATTGATTACACAATAGTAAATAACAAAAATTGCAAAATAGTAGCTTGTATAGAATTAGACGATAAAAGTCACAACACACCAAAAGCCCAAAAAGCTGATAACTTTAAAAATGAATTATTTAACAACGTAAATATACCTTTGCATAGAATAAAAGTTAATAGTTTTTACAATTTGGAAGAATTAAAAGAAAATTTAAAAATTGAAAAAGATAAATAAATAGCAAATATTATGTAATCAAAAGTAAAATAATAGCCTTTAATACCATTTTATGACATTAAAAACTATTATTTTTATATTTATAATTATATATGAATTAAATTTGAACATTAGTAACATAAAATCAATTTTTGTGTTACTTTTTTATTTTACTAGAATTAAATAATAATTATTATTACATCCATTTTTTCCAATAACTGTATATATAACCCAAACAAGACCAAATCAAAGTTTTGTGCAATTGAGTGGAGGAAAATTTGTTTATATATGCTGTATAGTTCCTCTACTGCTACTTTTAGCTATTATTGAGCTTATATATGTAGTTTATTACTTTATATTCAATCTAATTATTATATTTATAATTTTGTTTATTACTCACTTATTTTTAACCTTCTAAAATCGATTCTAAGCATTTTTAAATTTTTATTCATAAAAATTTTATTTCAAATATTTTATTATTATATATTAATAATTTATATTAATATATTTTTATCTGAATTATATAATTTTTTTTTAAATATTTGATTATTGGTTATATTTTAAATATTAAGCTATTTTTCAGACAACAAGTTATATGTCTAAAAAATAAAAACGCCTTAAAATCGATTTTAGAGCGTCGCTTTTTTAGCCTTTTTCGAGCATTTTTAATAAATGACTAAAAATCAGCATTTCTACTAAAAATTATATAATAAACACTAGATTTATAAATTAGCATATCTAATCATAAACATATAACTTGTTTGATTAAATATAAAAATGTCTTAAAATCGATTTTAGCGTGTTATAATTGCAAAATTATATTATGGATTTGTAATCTAAAATTATATAATATTTATAAAAAAATTTATTAAATTATTTTATTAAATTATAATGTAAAATTATTTACAAGCATTATTAACAAATGTTCGTTAATAAAAAATTATATGAAAAATTTAACTTTACACAAAATTTTAAATTTTAAAATTTCTGAATCTTAATTACTAATTTTTTTACTTTAAATTATTTTAAGTTTAGTTTTATACTTTTAAGAAATTTTTATTTTATATTTTATATAGAATAAATTTTTTATGTATTTATTTTTATGTTTTAAAATTTCTTTTAATATTTAAAATTTCTTTTTTATACTTTTATACATTTCTAAAAATAGCCTATTCCCCTATTCCCTACTTATTTCCTTGTGTAAAAAACAGCTAAACTTCAACATTTAGCTGTTTTAGTGAATTCTATTCCACATTTTCAAGATATTTTAATTTTAAATGAGAATTTGTTCTGAAGTTATAATAATAAGGTTTTATATCTTTAACATAATCTCTGAAAAATAAAATATTACCATCAACATCTTCTATTTTTATATTAGGAAATGTTTTTATCATTTTTTCATTGTCAAAGAATTTATAAATAAAATCTTTTTGTTTTTGATCATTAACATATATTTTTTCATATAGAGTATCCATTAATTGTTTGTTAGATACATTTAAATTATTTTCATGAATAATACGTACACTAAACATTTGCAAAGCATAAACTGTAATTCCCAAATCAAAGCTTAAAAATAGTATTGAAAATATAATAACAGTTTTCATATAATTAGCAGGAATTTTTGATTTCACAAAGTCAATAAACTTATCTATTCTTGGGTTTATATCTGACATTAAATAAATTGCAAGCAAGCCCCAGAAAAGTGAAAATAAAACGCATATTCTTCCATTTATATTAAACATCTGGTCAGAATAGTCCCACCATTTTATGTGAAATATAAGTTCTCCAACTAAGCTTACCATATATTCAATAATTGAACCTATAAAAAATCCTGCAAAGAATAATGTATAGTTATTTTTCTTGTATTTTTGTAAAGGTAATATCATTAATACTGCTCCCAATCCATATATACTACAAAATGGACCATATAAAAAGCTTTTTCTACTTTCCAATACACCTTTAGTTAATAATCCAAATATAGTTTCTATAATAAATCCAGCAACACTATATACAACAAAATATGCCAGAATTCTCCAAATGCTAATTCCACATATTTTGATATGCTCTTTCTCCTTTTTTTCCATTTAAAAATCTCCTTTATTTAATTTTTAAGAATTATATCATAACATTATAAAAATTTGCAATACAAAACGCACCCATTACAGGTGCGCCTTGAGCGAGTACTTTAAATTCGTGCAGAAATTGCTGCATACTTTATTTGGCTTAAAAGTAAACATAATGTATAAAACTAGCTTTCCATTGCTAAAGGATTGCTTTCAACAGCATTTTTTACTTGTTTATTTTCTACATGTGTATATATTTCAGTAGTAGAGATACTTTCATGTCCTAGCAATACTTGTAAAGCTCTAATATCTACATCTCCATATTGATACATTAAAGTCGCAGCAGTGTGCCTTAATTTGTGAACAGAGTATTTACTTATATCTAGTCCAGCCTTTATTAACTCTTTTTTTACTATCTCTTGGACCATTCTGTTACTGATGCGTTCTTTTCTTTTGCTTAAAAATAGAGCATCTCTAGAATCGAATTTTACGCCATCATGTGGTCTTACAGCCAAGTATGAATTTATGGCATCAATACAAGCTTTGTTTAAGTAAATAGTTCTTTCTTTATTTCCCTTACCTACTACATTTAATTTATTATCATAAAAATTTATATCTTTTATATTTATATTCACTAACTCAGATAAACGCATTCCACAATTTAAGAATAAAGTAATTATTGCATAATCTCTTTCTTTAAAATCTCCGGATTCTGCTTTTGTAACTTCTAGTAGTTCCTTACTTTGTTCTAAAGTTAGATATTTAGGAAGCCTTTTGTCTAGCTTAGGTGTTTCAAGTCCTTGCGCAGGATTCACTTCTAATAAGTGAGCTTTTTGAGTTAAATAACTAAAAAACATTCTGATACTTGCGGCTTTTCTTGCACGTGTGGCAGCTTTACTGTGGTATGTTTCTGTTAAATAATATAAAAATGCATGTATATCTTCTAATTTAATCTGCTTAACCGTTTCTATACTCATATCATGAATATCTATCTCTTTTATGTTTTCTTCAGAAGATAAGCCAAAATGATGAGATATGAACTTTAGAAAATGAGCTAAATCATAGTTATATTCTTTTACTGTGTTAACAGATTTATTTAAAATACCTGTTAGATATTCCAAAAATGAATTTAAAAATGTTGGATTTTCTTTTAAGTCTATCATTTGCTAAATCTCCCTTCGCATCTATAATATCATTAAATTTTAAGTTATACAAGTAGAAAAAAGGGTTTCTTTTCGAAACCCTTCAAAAATTTATTTACTAACTACTTCCATAGTGTCTCTTGCTATCATTAGTTCCTCATTTGTTGGAACTACAAATACTTTTACTTTAGAATTAGATGTGGAGATTTCAACTTCTTTTCCTCTGCAATTATTTCTATCTTCATCAACTTTTACTCCTAAGAAAGAAAGTGATTCACATATTTGTTTTCTTACATCTATTGCATTTTCTCCAATTCCACCAGCAAATGTAATAACATCTACACCATTCATTTGAGCTGCAAATCTACCAATATATCCAACTACTTGATATACAAAAACATCTATTGCAAGTTTTGCTCTTGCATTTCCTTCTTCTGCAGCAACTTCAATATCTCTGTCATCAAAGCTAACCCCTGAGATTCCTAATTTACCAGATTGTTTATTTAATATTTTATCCATTTGGTCTGTAGTTAAATTTTCTTTTTTCATTAAGAAAGTTACTATTGATGGATCAATATCTCCACATCTTGTTCCCATAGGAAGACCTGCTAAAGAAGTAAATCCTAATGAGTTATCTACTGCTTTTCCTCCACTTATTGCACATATACTTGCTCCTTGACCAAGGTGACATGAAACAATTTTTAAATCTTCTAAAGGTTTATCCATAATTTCAGCTACTCTTTTTGAAACAAATTTATATGATGTTCCGTGGAAACCATATTTTCTTATTCCATATTTTTCATAATATTCATATGGGATTGCATACATATATGCTTTTTCAGGAATAGTTTGATTAAAAGCTGTATCAAATACTCCAACCATTGGAACATCTGGTAATACTTTTTTACAAGCTTCTACTCCTACTATTTCAGCAGGGTTATGTAAAGGTGCTAAAGGTGTAAATTCCTTTAATACATTTATAACATTTTCGTCTATTAAAGTTGGCTCACTAATTTTATCTCCTCCGTGAGCTAATCTATGGCCAATAGCTCCGATTTCATCAAAGCTTTTAATTACGCCATATTCTGGATGTGTTAATTGAGATAATACTAATTTAATTCCTTCTTCATGGTTTTCTATAACTTGTTCAATTTTATGCTTTTCACCATTTACAGTATGTGTTAAGAAAGAATCTGGCAATCCAATTTTCTCTAAATATCCTTTTGCCATCAAATTTTCATTTCCCATATCAATCAATTGATATTTAATTGATGAGCTCCCACAATTTAATACTAATACTTTCATTTTCAATCCTCTTTTAATTATTTATTTACTATTTCCATAGTATCTCTTGCTATTGTTAATTCTTCGTCTGTTGGAATAACAAATACTTTTACATTAGAGTCTGGTGTTGAAATTTCAACTTCTTTACCTCTGCAATTGTTTTTCTCTTCGTCGATTTTCACGCCTAAGAAAGAAAGTGATTCACATATTTGTTTTCTTACATCAATTCCGTTTTCTCCAACACCACCAGCAAATGTAATAGCGTCTACACCATTCATTTGAGCAGCAAATCTACCAATATATCCAATTACTTGATATACAAATGTATCTATTGCAAGTTTTGCTCTTTCGTTTCCTTCTGCCATAGCTTTTTCGATATCTCTATCATCAAAGCTAACTCCTGAAACTCCTAATTTACCTGATTTTTTGTTTAGTATATTATCCATTTGGTCTGGTGTTAAATTTTCTTTGTTCATTAAAAATGTTACTATTGATGGATCAATATCTCCTGATCTAGTTCCCATAGGAATTCCTGCTAAAGGTGTTAATCCCATTGAAGTATCAACTGATTTTCCACCGTCAACAGCGCACAAACTTGCACCTTGGCCCAAGTGACATGTTATAATTTTTAAATCTTCAATTGGTTTATTCATAACTTCAGCTACTCTTTTTGATACGAATCTATGTGATGTTCCATGGAAACCATATTTTCTTATTCCATATTTCTCATAATATTCATAAGGAATAGCATAGATATATGCTTTTTCTGGTAATGTTTGATGGAAAGCTGTATCAAATACTCCAACCATTGGAACATTTGGTAGTACTTTTTTACAAGCTTCAATTCCTGTAATTCCAGCTGGATTATGTAAAGGTGCTAGTGGAATGCATTCTTTCATTGCTTCCATAACAGCATCATCTATTAAAACAGAAGAACTGAATTTTTCTCCACCGTGAACAACTCTGTGTCCAACAGCTCCAATTTCATCTAAACTACTAATTACACCATATTCTGGGTGTGTTAATTGAGCTAACACTAATTTTATTCCTTCTTCATGATTATTTATAGGCTCATCAATTTTACGTTTTTCACCATTTACAGTATGTGTTAAAAATGAATCTGGTAATCCAATTTTCTCCAAATATCCTTTTGCCATAACGCTTTCATTTTCCATGTTTATCAATTGATATTTAATTGACGAACTTCCACAGTTTACTACTAAAACTTTCATTTTAAATCCTCCTAAAATTATTATATATTGAACAGATTAACTCTGTAATTCAATCTTTCCATATTATATACCATTTTGAGCTTGAACACAAGTAATTGCTACAACTCCAACAATATCTTCACTACTGCAACCTCTTGATAAGTCATTTACGGGTTTTGCAACACCTTGGCAAAGTGGTCCATAAGCTTCAGCTTTTGCTAGTCTTTGAACTAATTTATATCCTATATTTCCAGCATTTAAGTCAGGGAATATTAAAGTATTTGCTTTACCTGCTACTGGACTATTAGGTGCTTTTGAAGACGCAACCTCAGGGATTATGGCAGCATCTAATTGTAATTCTCCATCACAAACTAAATTAGGCATTTGTTCTTTTAACAGTTTAGTTGCATTTATTACCTTTTCTGTTAATTCAGAATGTGCACTTCCATAAGTAGAATATGAAAGCATTGCTACTTTTGATGGTTTTCCAACTAAAGTTTCAAAACTTTTACTTGATGATTTTGCTATTTCTGCTAATTCTTCAGCAGATGGATTTTCTACTAAGCCACTATCTCCAAAAACAAATACACCATTTTCTCCATATTCACAGTTTGGAACTACCATTACAAAAAATGCAGAAACAAGTTTTGTACCTGGTGCTGTTTTTAATATTTGAAGTGCTGGTCTTAGAGTGTTAGCTGTTGAATGACAAGCACCTGATACTAATCCATCAGCATCATTATTTTTTACCATCATCATTCCAAAATAAATTGGTTCTAATAGTAATTCTTTAGCTTGTTCTAATGTCATCCCTTTAGCTTTTCTTAATTCATATAAACTATTTGCATATTCTTCGAATTTATCAGAAGTTTTAGGATTTATAATTTCTGCATCTGATATATTTAAATTGTTTTTGCTTGCATCCTCCTTAATTTGTGTCGTATCGCCAATTAAAATAACTTTTGCAAATCCTTCTTTTATTATTTGCTCAGTTGCTCTTAAAACTCTAATATCTTCTGCTTCTGGAAGTATTATTGTTTTAATATCTTTTTTTGCTTTCTCTTTAATATTTTCAATAAAAGTCAATTTCTTTTCCTCCTTACTCAATACCATATATTATATAAATAAAACCTAGAAGTTTCAAGTAGCAAAAGAAAAAACGTTCAATTTACTTGAACGTTTTTGAAAAATTATTTTGCGTAATCAATTACTCTTGTTTCTCTAACTACATTAACTTTTATTTGTCCAGGATATTCCATTTCATCTTCTACTTTCTTAGCAATATCTCTTGCCATTAATTTCATTTGATTATCGTCAATCTTTTCTGGTTTTACTATAATTCTAATTTCTCTACCAGCTTGAATAGCAAAAGATTTTTCAACACCATCAAATGAATCTGCAATACTTTCTAATTGCTCTAATCTCTTGATATATGCTTCTAAAGTTTCTCTTCTTGCTCCTGGTCTTGAAGCAGAAATTGCGTCTGCTGCTTGTATTAAAACAGCTTCTATTGTTTTTGGTTCTACATCTCCATGGTGAGCTTGTACAGCATTAATAACGTTTTCATTTTCTTTGTATTTTTTCAATACTTCAACACCTAACTCAACATGTGTACCTTCCATATCATGATCTAAAGCCTTACCAATATCATGTAATAATCCAGCCCTTCTAGCAAGTTTAGCATCTAAACCTAATTCTTCAGCCATTATTCTAGCTAAATTAGATACTTCTATTGAGTGATTTAAAACATTTTGACCATAGCTTGTTCTGTATTTTAGTTTACCAATTAATTTTACTAAGTCAGGATGTAATCCTATAACACCTGTTTCAAGTACAGCTCTCTCCCCTTCTTCTTTTATAACATTTGCTACTTCTTCTTTTGCTTTTTCTACCATTTCTTCAATTTTAGCTGGATGAATTCTTCCATCTTCAATTAACTTTTCGATTGCAATTCTTGCAACTTCTCTTCTTAAAGGATCAAATCCAGAAATAACAACTGCTTCAGGGGTATCATCGATTATTAAATCAATTCCTGTTAATGTTTCTAATGTCTTTATATTTCTTCCTTCTCTTCCTATTATTCTGCCTTTCATATCGTCATTTGGAAGTGATACTATAGATACTGTTGTTTCAGAAGTATGGTCAGCAGCACATTTTTGAATTGCATATCCAATAACTTCTTTTGCATTTTTATCTGCTGTCTCTTTTACCTTTGCTTCCATATCTCTTATAAGATTAGCTTTTTCTGCAGTTAATTGCTTTTCAAGTTCTGATAATAAAAGTTTCTTTGCTTCTTCTTGAGACATTCTAGCAATTTTCTGCAATTCTTCCATTTGTTTGCCATATAATTCTTGTAAGTCTGCCTTTTTTTCGTCTATTTCTTGATGTTTTCTATCCAAATCTTTTTCTTTTTTCTCAACAATATCTTGTTTTCTTTCTAAATTTTCTTCTTTTTGGATTAATCTTCTTTCTTGATTTTGTACTTCGCCTCTTCTTTCTCTAATCTCCTGATCTAAATCTTTTCTAGCATTCATAATTTCTTCTTTTGCTTTGAAAATTTCTTCTTTTTTCTTGTTTTCAGCGTCTATGTTTGCTCTTTCGATTATTTTTTTTGCTTCATTTTCTGCACTTTCCATTTTAGATTCAGCAATTTTCTTTCTTATGTACATTCCTATGAATGTGAAAATTACTGCTGAGACTAGAAATGTGGCGATACCAATTAGGATATTTTCCATAATCTTACACCTCTTTCTATTAAATTTTCAATGTACTAAATATATAATATTAATTTAAAAATTTTATTAAAATATATTTTCCTACATTACTATTTTATATTGATTATTGTTAACTGTCAAGTAGTTTGGAACAAAAAATGAAAGCCAGATATTTTACTTTGTTTCTACAATATCTACTATATCTGATATATAATCCCCAATAATTGGAATGTTTAGCGTTACAATTTTTTGTAGTATTATTATTAAAATAGCACTTAATACTGTAAATCCAATTCCTATTCCAATTCCCTTTGATATTCCTGCAATAAGGTTTCTGATAAAAATTTTTCTTTTATTGCCTAATATTTCAAGTATTTCAAATATATTATTTTTTTCCAACATATAATTTAACTTTTTTAAATTTCTATTTAAACTTTTTTCTAGTTTATATTTTTTCAAAATAAAATCCTCCATTTATATTAAAATGGAAGATTTTATTATTTTTATTCATTGTTTTGTATATTTTCAGAATTTTGAACAACAGATTCTTTTTTTGTTTTATTATTTTGGTTTTGAAGTTTTTCTAATTTAGTAATAAGTTCTTGCAATTTAGTCATGTCTTTACCAACCATTTCCCAATTATTATTACTGTTTGATTTTTTTAAATTGCTATTTGTTTTTATTATTGCTTGTATTAGTCCTTCTATTGTTTCAGTGTCTTCTATTTCAATGTCAACTGCTGATTGAGAAACAAGATTAGATAATGCTTCTGAAATATTATTTCCAATTGCAACTTTGTTACCAGATGCCACAATGACCTTTTTTAATATTGGTGTTGAATTTTCTTCATTCATATATTGTTGGTATATTGGCTCAACATATAATAATGAATTATTTATAGGAACAACAATCATATCTCTAAGGAGTTTCGTACCTGTTATATTCAAAGCTTCTAGTTCTTTAGATATAGTTTTGTCTTGCTCTATTTGAGTATCTAATTGCATTGTGCCCAAAATATTGCTATCTGAAGGATATTTATATAAAACAAGTTTTGCTTCACCATTTTCATAGCTTCCTATTAGATATGAAGTTAAGTTTTGCTTATTGTAAGGTGTATAAGGTAAAACTAGTCCTAAGTTATAATTATCATTATCTATTGTTTTTACCATGGTGTAGTATGGACTTAATTCCACTCCAACTTTGTTTGTAACTTTAGTTGAATTATGTGTTGCAATGTCCCAAATGTCATCTCCACGATATAATACATCTGTTTGAATATTGTGATATCTTTTTATAACTTCTGATTGTATTTTGTATAGATATTCTGGATATATAAATTGTTCACTAATATTTTCTGGAATAGCTTCATCTTTATCAACAAATAAATCTTTATACATTTTTTGATATGCCATAATTATAGGATCATTTCTATCTGTAATATAGAATTTAATAGTTCCATCGTAAGCATCTATTAATACTTTTACAGAATTTCTAATGTAGTTTATTTGCTCTTTATTTAATACACTTTCATCATTTAATGTTATTTTTTGAGAAAATGGATAATAATCTGAAGTTGTATATCCATCTAGAACCCATAATAATTTTCCATTTTCATCTACTACTAAATATGGATTTTCATCATAAGAAATATATGGCATTAATGTTTTTGCTCTCTCAATAATATTTCTATTTATTAAGATGTTGCTTTCTGCTGTAACATTGCTTGAGAAAGCGAGTTTTAGGTCTCCTTCTTTAATTGCAAGTACTAATCTGTCAAAGAAATTTAAAGAAAGTCCTGCTTGTCCATCATAGACGTTTTCAATATTTTCAGCCTTTGTTGATGTAGTACTTGGATAGTCAAATTCTTTTTTGTCTTTGCTATTTGTTACTACAGTTGAATTAGTTTCTAATCCAAAATATATTCTTGGTTGTGATAAACTAATTATTTCACTTGAATTAAAATCCTTTTGCATATATTTAATATTGCCTATTTCATCTGTTGTAGTTGCTGATGTAATAATTGCACCATATCCATGTGTGTATTCATAAGTTTTATTATTATATGTACTTGAAGAACTTTTTATTTCTCTTGGAGATACATATAATAATGCTTGTTTTCCATCTATATTGTAGTTTGCAATTTGGGCAATATTGTATGTGTAGTATCCTTTATTTGTTTGCATTGTATTTAAACTCTTTAAGACTACGTCCTTGCTTATTAATGCTATATTATCTATAACCTCTTTATTGTCTTTTATTGCTTCTGCTGTTATTGTTTCATTTGAATTTATGTTATTTTCATCTATATCAATTCCATAGGCTTGTTTGGTTGCTTCTATATTTGCTTTAATATATTCTTGTTGTTTGTCAAGTTCATTTGGCTTTACAAATATTACATCAAATCCAATTAATACAAAAAGCATTATTATTAAATAACAAGGAACTATAAGCAAAGAAATTATCATTTTTTTAGTAATTTTTTTCTTTAAATAATGTAATGCCATTATAACAGAAATCACAACAAAAATAGATAAGATACGATATCCCCATAATTTAATTGTTGCTTCAGAGATTCCAGCGCCCCAAAGAACATAAGGTTCTTCTCCATTTTGTAATGTTAAAATTTTTTGTAATCCAACATTTTGAGTCTCTGCAAATATAATCATTGCTATAAATAAAGTTGCAAATATAATATTTACGCATAATTGTTTTAGTAGTATTCCTGTACTTAAAACTTTTCTGTCAACCCCATCAAAGCATAAATTAAATACAACTATATAATATAAAACTGCATATATTGTTAATCCAACTATTGCGTATAAAATATAATATAACATGTATTGAATAAAAGGTTGTACAAATATGAAATATCCTATATCATATCCTAATACCGCATCTGTAATTCCAAAATTTGTTGCATTTATGCAAAGCATAAACTTTTCAAGTAATGTATTACTAACAACAAAACTAGTTATAATTGCCCCTATAAATGCAATTGATTTATTAGGCATTTTGGGCATTTCCTTCTTTTCTGTCTCAAAAAATGGATTTAACCCTTTTTTTATCCTTCTATTTGTTATACGTATAAGCACATATAATACTATAAAATTCAATATAAATGTAATTAAATAGTTTATTGAATTTTGCCAAAAGATGCTTAAATAGTTTTCTCCTAATTCTAACATTTCTAAATATTGACCTTTATAGCTTATATAAGAAACTAAAAGAACTAAGCTTAGAAATATTAAAACAGTTATCATTTTGATTTTACTTATCTTGCAAATATTCTTTTCTTCTGTTTTATTAATTTTTGTTTTTTCTTCCATTTAAACCTCCATTTAAATTAAAGCTTTTGCAAAGTCTTCACTATTAAAAATTTCCATGTCATCTATTTGTTCTCCAACACCAATAAATTTAACTGGCATTTGATTTTCAGCCACAATTCCGACTACTACTCCACCTTTTGCAGTACCATCTAATTTAGTTAATATCAAGCCGTTTATATCAACAGTTTCTTTAAAAGCTTTTACTTGTGAAATTGCATTTTGACCTGTTGTAGCATCAAGTACCATTAATACTTCTTTTGAGCTTTCAGGCATTTCTTTATCTATTACTTTTTTTATTTTTACAAGTTCATCCATTAAATATTTTTTGTTATGCAATCTTCCAGCTGTATCACATATTAAAACATCTGCGTCTTTTTGTTTTACTATTTGTATAGCATCATAAACTACTGAAGCAGGATCTGCTCCTTCCTCTCTTTTTACAATATCACAATTAGCTCTATTAGCCCATATTTCTAATTGTTCAACTGCTGCTGCTCTAAATGTATCTGCTGCTGCAACTACAACTTTTTTCCCATCTTTTTTTAATCTATTTGCAATCTTTCCAATAGAAGTAGTTTTTCCAACTCCGTTAACTCCAACTACTAATATTACAGATGGATGTGTATTTAATTTTAATCCGTTATCAACTTCATTTAATATATTAACAATTTCTTCTCTTAAAGCATTTCTAACGTCTTCTTCATTTTCAATCTTTTCCTTTTTTATTCTATTTCTCAAATTTGAAATAATTTTTGTAGATGTTTCAACTCCGACATCTGACATTATTAATGCTTCTTCAAGTTCATCTAATAATTCTTCATCTACTTTTCTAAAGTTACTAAATACATTGTTAATTTTTTCATCAAATGAATTTTTGGTTTTACTTAACCCATTTTTTAACTTATCAAAAAATCCCATAAACTTACCCTTTCTTTAGTTTTAATCCTTATATATTTTAACATAATCTACTATAAATAGCAACCTTATTATATATAGAAGATTTTTGATTTTGTATATTAGTCAATCATATGTCACACTTTATTTAAAAATATATACTTTGGAAT